>ERZ773245.2204-NODE-2204-length-11324-cov-6.240394_pt1 | contig 11324 bp, 8 predicted proteins | sample MGYA00580988_ERZ773245 | MGnify/ENA primary metagenome ERZ773245 (study PRJEB29015, sample SAMEA2737792) | human gut metagenome | biome: human gut; feature: human-associated habitat; material: faeces | place: China | collected 2012 ... | reverse complement strand
GTTACGGGAGTTTTGTTCCTTCTTTGAAAAGAAGGGAACCGAAGAAACTTTAATACAATATTATATTAAATTATAATTTAGGCAGCTGCCCAAGAGTTTTATGAGCAGCTGTCTTTTTATTGTTTACCGCTCTTTTTATTCTGCTCCGTAGGGAACGGTCTTGACCGTTCCGAAACCTATATACAATATCCCACAGACCCCAAATATGGCAAGTATCCGGAACATTTTATAACGGGATGTTTTCTTTAAAACGTTCTCGTGCCTATATCTTAACCGCCCTCTTTTTTCCCCACCAACACCAAAAGCCCCACCAAACAGCCACATCAATGGCCGCCCGGCGGGGCTTTCAACTTTAATATTTACTCTGTCAACGTCAATGCAATGGACAGGTCCTTCAGCTGCTGCGGATCAACAATATCCGGTGCGCCGGACATCGGCTCGCCTGCGTTCTGCACCTTCGGGAATGCGATGACATCGCGGATGGAATCCTTCTTCAGCATCAGCATTACCATGCGGTCCAGGCCGTAAGCCATGCCGCCGTGCGGGGGTGCGCCGAACTTGTAGGCATCCATCAGGAAGCCAAAGCTCTCGCGAGCCTTTTCCTCGGTAAAGCCCAGGGCCTTGAACATGCGATCCTGCAAAGCGGGGTCATTGATACGCATCGAGCCGCCGCCCATCTCAACACCGTTCAGCACAATGTCGTAGGCCACAGCGTGGCAGGCACCGGGGTCGCTCTCCACCTTGTCCAGGTCCTCGGCCTTGGGCAGGGTGAACGGATGATGCATGGCCATCCAGCGGCCCTCCTGCTCGCTGTACTCAAACAGCGGAAAGTCCACCACCCACAGGAAGTTGAACTTGTCAGGGTCGATCAGGCCGTACTTGCGGCCGATTTCCAAACGAACCTGGCCCAGCGCGGTGCAGGCCTTAACCCAGTCAGCATCGCTGACGATCAGCAGCACGTCGCCGGTTTCCAGCTCCATCGCCTTGTACAGGGCTGCCTTTTCCTCTTCGGTCAGGAACTTTTCAAAGCTGGAAGAAGTGCTTTCCTCGGTCAGGCGGCTGAATGCCAGGCCCTTAGCGCCATAAGTCTTGGCAACCTCGCCCAGTTTGTCAATGTGCTTGCGGGTCAGCTTGCCGGCCAGGCCCTTGGCATTGATGGCGCGGATGCTGCCGCCCTGCTCCAACACTGCGGCAAAGGGCTTAAACTCGGTGCCATCAAAAATGTCGGTCACATCCACAATTTCCAGGCCAAAGCGGGTATCCGGTTTATCGGAGCCAAAACGGCCCATAGCCTCGTCCCACGGCATACGCACGAACGGGGTCTGCACATCCACGCCCAGCATTTCTTTCCACAGGCGCTTGATCAGACCTTCGTTGATGGTCATGATATCGTCCTCATTGACAAAGGACATTTCCTCGTCCACCTGGGTGAACTCCGGCTGGCGGTCAGCGCGCAGGTCCTCATCGCGGTAGCAGCGGGCGATCTGGAAGTAGCGGTCAAAGCCGGACAGCATCAAAATCTGCTTGTACAGCTGTGGGCTCTGCGGCAGGGCGTAGAAATGGCCGGGCTGCACACGGCTGGGCACCAGATAGTCACGGGCACCTTCCGGCGTGGACTTGATCAGGGTCGGGGTTTCAATCTCGGTAAAGTGGTTATCGCAGAAATAGCTGCGGATGATCTGCATGATCTTGCTGCGCAGCACAATGGGCTCGTGCATCGAAGGACGGCGCAGATCCAGGTAGCGGTAACGCAGGCGCAGGTCATCGTTGACGTTGATATCATCGCGGATTTCGAACGGCGGGGTCTGGGCTTCACTCAGAATGCGCAGTTCGCTGACATACAGCTCCACATCGCCAGTGGCGATCTTGGTGGTCTTGGCGGCGCGCTCACGCAGCAGGCCGCGGCAGATCACAACATACTCGCTTTTCAGGCTTTCTGCTTTAGCAAAAACGTCTTTCGGCGTATCCTCATCAAAAACAAGCTGCAAAATACCGGTTGTATCGCGCAGGTCGGCAAAAATAATACCGCCTTTGTCGCGTGCACGGGCGATGGAACCGCAAACGGTCATCTCCTGGCCAACGTTTGACATACTCACTTCGCCGCAATAGTTGGTACGGCGCAGGCTGCCCATCGTTTCCATAGGTAACTCCCCTTTTCTGTTAAGTGACAATTTATTATACAGCGGTTTGCACTGTTTTGCAAGGAACCCCCGCATTTTTCCCCGAAAATACGCATTTTGCCTTGTTTTGCGCCTTTCCTGCCCCGCTGCAGCTTCCAACTCCTAACTCTGTTCTCCCAGTTCCAGCCGTTTGAACCCTTCGCCTTCCACCTCGTTCGCCTGCAGCATCACGATAAAACTGCCGGGGTCAATGCGCTTGGTTTCGCGGTTGATGATATACAGCTGCTTGGAGCTGCAGGCACACAGCACCACATCGCGCCCATCCTGGGAATAGCCGCCGTAACCTTTCAATATCGTGGAACCGCGGTCCACTTTTTCGCCGATCATCCTGCACACGGCGGGGCCGTCGCTCGTCACAATCAAAGCCATCATACAGGCGTTGAAACCGAACATCATCCGGTTGATGATGTAAGAGCTCAAAAAATTGAAGATCAGGCCGTAAATGATGGAATCCACATCATGGAACACCAGCCCGTTTGCAAGGATGACCGCCAGCGCTGCCGCAAAGGTCAGGTTGCCGAACGGCATGTGCGGGTGGCGGGATTTGATGGCCATGGTGATAAAATCCAGGCCGCCGGTGCTGGAGTTCTGCATATAAATCAGCGCATCCCCCACGCCGCTGATCACACCGCCGCAGATGGTGGCCAGCATGCGGTCCCCCTGGTACACCGGCAGCGCAGCCAGCACATAGTCCGTAAAAATGGCAAACAGCACCATGCACCGCACGCTGCGGAAAAAGAAATCCTTGCCCAGGTACTTGAAGCAGATCAGCACAATGGGGATGTTCATAATAATGTTGGTCACACCAATGGGCAGACCAAACAGGCGGAACAAAATGGCACCGATACCGGCCACACCGGTTACCGGCACCCCGGCCGCCACAGCAAAGCTGTACAGGCCAAGGGCCGAAACAAAACAGCCGATGACCTCCAGCGCCAGGTTTTTCCAGCGGGAATCCGTCATATCCTATCTCCTGCTTCCGCAGCTTGTGCGGGTATATTTGTGGGGGCAGCGGGCATTATTTGCCGCCCTTCTTGCGGTGGTAAGCAGACTTTTCGTCCTTCTGCTTCTGGGTCTGTGCCTGGGTGTTCTGCAGCTGGCGGCTGATCAGCACGGCTGCCACAATGCCGGCGCACACCACGGCAATGCCCACCGCCACATACAGCGGCAGTTTGCTGCTGGTTTGGGCGGCCTGTTCCTGGCGCTGCACCTGCTCCGGGTCCGGGGTCGGCTTTTCGGTCGGCTCCGGCGTGGCGGTGGGTTCCAGGGTGGGCATGGGGGTTGCTTCCGCCTGGGCGGCGGTGGGGTCTTTCAGGGTAGCCTTCGTGGTCGGGTGCGGCATGGCTGCAGCCGGGCGCTGAGTTGCCGTTGCCGCCGCGGGGGCCGATGTGGCGGCAGCAGCGGGGGGCTCGTCACTGGTATTGTTTTCTTCCTCCTGCTGCGGGGCCGCGGTAATGGCCGGGGTGGCTGTAGGCATCACCACAATATCCGGCGCGGGGTACACCTGCGGGGTACCAGTGGGCGGCAGCGTTGCCGCACTTTCCGGTGTGGAGGAACCGCCCGGCGTGGGGGCCGGGGTCGGGGTTGCCGTTTCCGGGGTGGCCGTGGGGGCAGTTTCCGGGGTGGAGGTTTCCGGCGTAGCGCTTTCGCCTGTTGCGGTTTCCGCCGTTGCCGCCTGGCCCAAAGGTTCCTCCCCGCTGAAAAACCGCAGAATATCCCCCAGCACCGGGATGTCCAGCAGCGTTTCCACAAAGCTGGTCCGTGGGGTCTGACGGGTGCTTTCCGCATAGGCGGGCGCTGCTGTTGCCACACACAGGCAAAGCGCCGCACACAATGCCAGCATACGCATGTTTGTTTGCTTCATGTAAGTGTTCCCCTTTTTTACATCTTTGGCTGTTCTGTAAAATCAAAAAAGCCGGGGTGTGCCGGTTTTGAACCCGCACTGCTCCGGCTTTGGTGCCCGATGATTACTTTACGGTCTTTTTGATTTTGGATGCGCTGTAGGTCTTCATCACGCTGGCGGAAAGGTTATTTTCCATCTCGGCGCCCTCTGCATAGAACTCGTCCTGCAAAGCATCGCTCTTCATAGCGTCCAGCAGATTATAGCGGCTCACAAAATCATCCACCGTGCCCTGCTCCATGGGGTCCAGGCTGCGCACGATCATGTAACTCATGCCAAGGTCGGCCACCGTCCAGTTGCCGGTACCGGCTGCTTTTACCGCATCGGTAATGCTGTTGCCGCCGTCATTGGTGTTGTAGCTGGACAGGTCCGAAGGCGTAAACAGACCGCTGCCGGTGTAATACAGTGCCTGGGTTGCTTCCACGCTGCTGCCCAGTGCGGTAAAGGCCTGCGGCACATAGGTCATTGCAGCACTGTACAGGGCAGATTCGCTGGTAGCCGCGGCCAAGTCATCACGGCACTGGTTGGCCAGGGCTTCAATCTCGGCTTTCTGGTCGTCGCTGGCAAAGGTATAAGTGCTCTGGTCAAATAGCGGCAGCTGGACCAGCTCCAGGTAGTAGCAATCGTTGTTGATGTAATCGGCATATTCCTGCTCGGTGACCGGGCTGCTGCCGTTTTCGCCGTAGATCAGCTTCAGGCAGGCATCTGCCTTTTTGCTGTTCAGCTGGTACTTTTCCAAGGTTGCCTTGGAAATGCCGTTTGCTGCGTACAGATCGCTGTTATTCTCCCACTGGGTATCGGCGGTCTTGGCGGCTTCGGCGGTAGCGGCTTCGTCCAGTGTGCCGCCCAGCTCGTCAAACTTCTTTTCCACAGCTGCGTAATACTGCAGGCTGCGCAGGGTCAGGCGGGCAACGTAATCTGCGCCGTCGGTAGTAACTTCCTCGCCGTTAATGGTGCCGGTGCACTCAGCTTTCAGCACGGCTTTCACGTTGCTGGCGGTTTCGCCGGTGGCAAGCTTTGCTGCGCCGGAAGCGGTGTTGTAGGCGTTATACTGGGCCAGCAGGTAGATGCCGGCCGGGATATCAACGCCGCCAATGCTGCCCACGCTGGCCGGGGTGGACATGGCACAGCCCGTTACGCCCAGCAGCAGCATGACTGCCAGAGCCAGACTGATGAATTTTTGTTTCATGTTGTGGGGTCTCCTTACTATACTTTCAATTTGCCGCGCGGGCACCACCCGCAAATGGCAATGTAAAAATATTATACCGCGTTTGGCCTCCCATTGCAAGCACGGTGTGGGGGCAAAATCGCCCGCCAAGCAACAAAAAAACAGGGCAGCCGTCCCAAAATGGCCAACCGCCCTGTTCTGTTTTTCCTTATTCCTGCCTCCGGGGCTGAAAGCCAGCCCGCCGGGCAGCTGAATTTACTGGCGCAGTGCCTGGATCACACAGTCCAGGTCATGTTCGTCCTCACAGACGATCTTGACCGGATGGCTGTAGTCCAGACTCATCATACCGAGAATGCTCTTTGCATCAGCAATGCTGCCCTTCATGTCATGCACGCCGACCTCATTGTAGCACTTGGCAGCGGCAGACACGATTCCCTGTACTTCTGCGAAGTTGGAAACCTTGACTTGTCTTACCATAATAATGACCTCCATAAATAAAACCCGGCACAGGCCATCATGCCTGCGCGGTAAGGGCGGAACCCACATTTCCTTTCCCTTACAGCTGCATTATAGCATAATTCTATCCGGCGTACCTATGTTAGATTCATTGTTGCCATTTTTTCATCGGGATGCACAAAAGACAAATTTGTTCATGTTCCGCTTTGTACAGGCTGCCAAAGTTTTGTCGCTTTATTCACGAATTTTCTTTATTTTTTGACTTTTCTGATTTCAGTTTTTGTATTTTCAGTTCTATATTTTAACGGTTTTTGTTCCTGTTTTGGCAGGTTGCACATTCAAACTGTCCATTTGGCTTTTCCTTCCGGCAACATAATTTCATGCTCTGCCGAAAAGTGCTGATTTTTGCGGTTTTCGGCCAGGTTTTCAGCTCTGAGGCACGCCTTTCATGGTCAGGGCAATGCGCTTTTTGGCTGTATCCACGCTCAGTACCTTGACCTGCACCACATCGCCCACTTTCAGCGCATCTCTCGGGTTCTTGATAAACTTATCACTGATCTGGGAAACATGCACCAGTCCGTCCTGATGCACGCCGATATCTACAAATGCGCCAAAGTCAATCACATTGCGCACGGTACCTTTCAGCTCCATGCCGGGCTTCAGGTCCTCCAGCCCCATCACATCGCTGCGCAGCAGGGGTTTGGGCAGGCTGTCGCGCACATCGCGCCCCGGCTTGCACAGCTCGGACACAATATCCATCAGGGTGGGTTCGCCCACGCCAAGTGCTTCGCACAGGGCTTTGGTGCCGTGGCTCTTCACCCGTACCGGCAGGCTCTGCATCGCATCCGTGCCGATCTCTTTGGCGTCACAGCCGCAGGCTTCCAGCAGGCCCTTGGCGGCGGGGTAGCTTTCGGGGTGGACGGCGGTTGCATCCAGCGGGTTCTTGGCACCCGGCAGGCGCAAAAAGCCTGCGCACTGTTCAAATGCCTTGGGACCAAGGCCCTTGACCTTTTTCAGCTGCGCACGGGAGGTAAACGCGCCCTCCTCCTCACGCCAAGCCACAATATTTTTAGCGGTAGCGTTGGTAATGCCGGCCACACGGGCCAGCAGCGGGGCGGACGCCGTGTTCAGATCCACGCCAATGCTGTTCACGCAGTCTTCCACCACACCGTCCAGCGTTTCGTTCAGGCGCTTCTGGGGCATATCATGCTGGTACTGGCCCACGCCCACGGCCTTGGGGTCAATTTTAACCAGTTCGGCCAGCGGGTCCTGCAAGCGGCGCGCAATGGAAACCGCGCTGCGCAGGTTGACATCATACTGCGGGAACTCCTCCGCCGCCAGCTTGGACGCCGAATACACCGAAGCACCGGCTTCACTGACGACCATATATTGCAGGTGCAGCCCCTTTTCCTCGGCCAGTTCACGGATTACGGCGGCGGCAAACTCCTCGGTTTCATGCCCGGCGGTGCCGTTGCCGATGGCCATGACCTCCACCTCGTTTTTCAGCACCATGCTCTTGATGGTTTTCTTGGCCTGATCCACCCGCTTGAATTCCGGCACCGGGTATACCACGTTGGTATCCAGCACCTTGCCGGTGGGGTCCACCACGGCAACCTTGCAGCCCATGCGGTAGCCGGGGTCCAGGCCCATCACGGTTTTGCCGCGGATGGGCGGCTGCAGCAGCAGCTGGCGCAGATTCTCGCCAAACACAGTGATGGCACCCTCGGCGGCCTTGGCGGTCAGTTCGGCGCGCAGTTCGTTTTCCAGGCTGGGGTGGATCAGGCGGCTGTAGGCATCCAGTGCCGCGGCTTCCACAATGGCAGCGCTGGCGCCGCCGGTCTTTTTGCGGGCGAACATCCAGGCCACAATGCCCCCGGCGCGCTCGGCTTCCACGGCAATGCTCACCTTCAAAAAGCCTTCCCGCTCGCCGCGGTCCAGGGCCAGAATACGGTGGCCAGGGATTTTGGCGACAGGCTCGGTATAATCATAATACTGGGTGTATACGCTGTCTTCGTCCTTAGCTTTTACGCTTTTGACCATGCCGAACGCATGGTAGTAGCGGCGCAGCTCGGCGCGGCAGTGAGCGTCATCGCTGATGGTTTCGGCAATGATATCTTGTGCCCCGGCCAGAGCGGCTGCTGCATCGGGGACTTCCTCGTTCAAGTAGTCGTTGGCGGCTGTCTGCGGGTCAAAGTTAGCATCCTGCTTCAAGGTAGCATCGGCCAGCGGCTGCAGGCCGCGAGCGCGGGCGATGCTGGCGCGGGTCTTGCGCTTGGGCTTATACGGACGATAGATATCCTCCACCTCGGCCAGTGTTTTGGCACCAGCCAAAGCGGCCTGCAGTTCCGGCGTCATGGCGTTCTGCGCTTCAATGGAGCCGGTCACTTCTTCTTTACGCTTATCCAATCCGCGCAGGTATTCCAGGCGGTCGCCCAAGTTGCGCAGCACCTGGTCATCCATAGAGCCGGTAGCTTCTTTGCGGTAGCGGGCAATAAATGGGATGGTGTTCCCGGCATCGATCAGGTCAATGGCACCCTGTACGTTTTTCAGGCTCAGGTTCAGTTCCTGCGCCAGCTGTTCGGCATGGTTCGGCATCTTTGTTCTCACTTTCTGTTTTACGAGGGATTTTCCACGCAGGATTTTCCAGCCTTTTTTGAAAAAAGGCTTCGGCGAAAAAACTTTAATATATAAATTATAGTAGATAGTTAAAAATCAGCTGTAGGGCGGGATGTTGTGCCATGATTCCACATATCGGGCTGTATCCGGGTATATCACCCCATCATATGCCACACACCCGCGTGCGCACAATGTGCGCCCCTACGGTCTCAATCGGGATAAAACGCAATTTTCCGCCCCCGACTACATCCTAAGGCAATACCGCATAATTCTAAGTACCGATACGGCGAGCGAGGTGCGGCAGCTGCTAAGCCAAAAGCGCAGATAATACTTTGTGTATTATCGAGCATTTTGGCAACGCAGATGCCGTGCCGCAGCCGCCGGAGCGGTGCTTAAGCCGTAAGGCGGGAATTATGCGGTGTTGCCCTAATTTTGACCGTGCACACTCCCAACGGTTTGGCGGGGCATCATTTACCCCACACTGCTCTCTTCCCGGCGCTTTTTCCGGTGCAATACTGCCACCCACACGGCATACACCACAATAGCGCCGGCGCTGACGGCAACGCTCTGCCGCAGACCGGCCGTGTGGTAGGTGAACACGATCTCACTGTGGCCCGCCGGGGCGGCAACCGCCATCAGGCCGTTGTCCACTTTCTCCACCTCCGCCGGCACACCGTTCACGGTTGCGGTAAAACCATCGTCATAGGGCACGCTGAACAGTACCAGATTTTCGGCTTCCAGATCCGCCTGCGCGGTAAAGCCGGTGCGCGTTGCGGTAAAGCTTGTCACAGCGCTTTCCCGCCGGGCCGTACAGTCCTGCACATAATCCTCATAGCTGATGTTATTTTTCTCATCATCCGTCAGGTTCTGCATCATCTGGCCGTACCGTTCCACCTGTTCATCGGTCAGCAGCAGGGCTTTCATCAGTACATTGCCCGCGTGGGTATCGCTCACCGTTTCAAAGTCCTCTTCCGTAATATAGGAATCATAGGTAAAGCCCATCGGCACCCAGTTCTCGTTCTCGTAAATCAGGTAGCTTGTGGTGCTTGAAACAAGGTTCCAGCCTTCCAGCTTTTCTTTTTCCCAATCCTCAACTTTTTCTTTCGGCACAAGGGTATACCGCACGCTCAGCAGACCGCGCAGGGCATACAGGCTGGCTTCCGGCTTGGAGTTCACATCCCGCTTAACGCCCACCGTAGGGTAAAATTCCAGAATGCTGGGTGCTACCGTGGAGTTAAAGAACTGGATGCAGCTTTTGTCCAGCCACAGACCAAGGTTGTTATAACTGTCGTAAGCGTCCAGCCGGTAAAAGACATCGTCCGGCAGAACGGCGTTCAGCTCCGGGGCTTCGCGCCAGGTCTGCTGCACATAGTCCGCATCGTGGTACCACTGGCCGTATTTGGTGATGGAAAGGTGTACCTGCCCATACACAAAGCTGAACCCCAGCACCACGGCCAGCACCGCCGCCGGGAACCGTGCCGCCAGCTGCCTGCGGTAATGCAGCAGCAGCCAGAACAGCCCCACGCCCAACATGCTGACCAGCAAAATGCCCCAGTAGCGCAGCGGTTCCTCCACCACGCCAATGGTGGTGGTGCCGTCTTTTTCATTGGGCACCAGCGCAAAGGCAATGCTGCTCAAGGTACACAGCGCCACAAGGCCCAGCGCGCGGCGGTACTCGGTTTCGCACAGGTTGGCTTTTTGCAGCGTCATAGCCGTGGCGGCGCAGAGCACCAAAACCGGCATATAATACCAGCGCGCATAATAGCTGGAATTGAGGGCATAGAACATGCTGTTCAGCACCGGCACAAAGGCGCAGATAAGGCACACTTTCATGATGCGCGCAAAGGGGTGGCGCCGCCGCACGCGGCAGAACACCAGCCCGCCCGCAATGCCCACCACCGGCAGGTAGACGGTCATGCTGGTGTGCTTTAAGATGCCCTCCTGGAACAGGTCTTTCAGGTAGGGGGCATCCGGCATCAAAAAAGCGCTGTAAAAAATGGCAAGGTACTGCTGGGCGCTGCCGTATACAAGGTAGCCGTACCCATTGAATGGATCGATTGTGCGCGGGTTCTGCACCAGCGAAAGTGCCGCCGGAACCAGCAGCGCACAGCCCATGCAGCAGCCCAGCACCGTCTGGAACGCCAGCGCCCCAAACAGACGCAGGTTCAGCTTGTACCGGCCGCCCGCCACCATGCAGACAAAATAAATAATCAAAAACACGGCCTGCCCGGCAAAAAAGAAATAGTTGTTGAGCAGGTTGACCGCAACCCAAAACGGGAATGCACCGTGCCTGCGGTCCAGCACGGCGTCATCCAGCGCTTTGAGCATGTAGGGGAACAGCGCCACAACGTCCAAAAAGTGGTTAAAGAACACGTTGTACACCGTAAAGCCGGAGAACGCATACAGACACGCGCCCACCATGCTCCAGCGCTCGTCTTTTACCCAGCGGCGCATCCACAGGTAAGCCCCGCCGCCCGCCACAGCAAATTTAAGGCAGAGCATTGGCACCATGGCCCAGGGCGTCCACCGATAGGGCAGCAGCAGGGTGAGCCAGAAAAACGGGCTGCCGCACAGATAAAAGCTGTAGGAGTTCACAAACCCGCTGCCCAGGTCCGTTGCCCAGCTGAAACTGCCCCCCTGCTTAACAAAATTGTTGGCATAGGAATAAAAGGAAATCTGCTGGTCGTTAAAGTCCCCGGCGTAGTGGAAAAAGTCGCCGTTCAGGCCATCAATGATGCAGTGGGGCAAAAACAGCGCCGCCGCCACCGCAAAGCAAAGCCAGAACACCTGCCAATACCGTGACCGCCTGCCTGTTTTGCGCTCCAAAAGCTTGCCGCCAATCTTCAATGCAATTCCCTCCTTTGAAGGGATGTGATATACTTTATAATTAGAGATTAGAAATGAGGAATTAGCAATGAGCAATTATCTGCCATTCTTTGGCTCCTCGTATTTTAGGGCAATACCGCATAATTCTAAGTGCCGATACGGCGAGCGAGGTGCGGCA
>ERZ773245.2202-NODE-2202-length-11341-cov-3.314726_pt1 | contig 11341 bp, 9 predicted proteins | sample MGYA00580988_ERZ773245 | MGnify/ENA primary metagenome ERZ773245 (study PRJEB29015, sample SAMEA2737792) | human gut metagenome | biome: human gut; feature: human-associated habitat; material: faeces | place: China | collected 2012 ... | reverse complement strand
AAAGACAAGACCGGTGTATGCATTGACGGTCTGACAGCAGTAAACCCTGTAAACGGAAAAGAGATTCCGGTCTGGATCTCTGACTATGTATTAATGTCCTATGGTACAGGTGCGATCATGGCAGTACCGGCACACGATGAGCGTGACTGGGAATTTGCAAAGAAATTCAATCTGCCGATGATCCAGGTGGTTGCAAAGAACGGAGAGGAAGTAGACATCAATGAGGCGGCATTTACAGATGTCGCAACAGGTGTTCTCATTAACTCTGATTTCTTAAACGGACTGGAAGTAAAAGATGCCAAAGCAAAAATGATCGAGTTCTTAGAGGAAAAAGGCATCGGAACTGCCAAGACAAATTACAAATTAAGAGACTGGGTATTCTCACGCCAGAGATACTGGGGTGAACCGATCCCAATCGTACATTGTGATAAATGCGGATATGTTCCGATCGATGAGAGTGAACTTCCATTAATGTTACCGGAAGTTGACAGCTACATGCCGACAGATAACGGCGAGTCACCACTGGCAGCTATGACAGACTGGGTAAATACAACCTGTCCTTGCTGTGGCGGACCGGCTAAGAGAGAGACCGATACCATGCCTCAGTGGGCAGGATCCTCCTGGTATTTCTTAAGATATACCGATCCACACAACGATGAAGCACTTGCAAGCCCGGAAGCATTAAAATACTGGATGCCGGTTGACTGGTATAACGGTGGTATGGAGCATACAACCTTACATTTACTGTACTCCAGATTCTGGCACAAATTCCTCTATGATGAGGGTGTTGTTCCTTGCCCGGAACCATATCAGAAGAGAACTTCCCACGGTATGATCCTTGGTGAGAACGGTGAGAAGATGTCAAAATCCAGAGGAAATGTCGTAAATCCGGATGATATTGTAAGAGAATACGGTGCAGATACTTTGAGAACTTACGAGATGTTCATCGGAGCTTTCGATTTAAGCGCTTCCTGGTCGGAAGATGGCGTCAAAGGCTGCCGTCGTTTCTTGGAGCGTGTATGGAAATTACAGGATCTTATGACAGACGAAGAAGGTTATTCTGCTGATATGGAGACAAAGATGCATCAGACCATCAAGAAAGTAAGCAGCGATTTCGAGAATCTGAAGTACAATACTGCAATTGCAGCAATGATGGCACTTATCAATGACTTTTATAAGAAAAATGCGATTACAAGGGGAGAATTTAAAACATTAATTACTTTATTGAACCCAGTTGCTCCACATATCACTGAGGAGTTATGGCAGATTGCAGGTTTCGAAGGAAAAGTTTATCAGACAGCCTGGCCTGAATTTGACGAGGCTAAGACCGTTGAGAGTTCTGTGGAAATCGCAGTACAGATCAATGGCAAGACCAAGGGAACACTTTCCATTGGAAAAGACGATGCAAAAGAGGATGTCATTGCAAAAGCAAAAGAAGCGATTGCAGATAAACTCACGGGAAATATCGTAAAAGAGATTTATGTACCGGGACGTATCGTGAATATTGTTATGAGATAAGAAAAAATGCCGTGGCAGCTGCCACGGCGTTTTTTCTTGCATAGGAAATTGCTTCCTATGCAAGAAAAATGCTCCACAAGGATGCGACTGATGCGCAGAAGAATTATGCAAGCTAAAGCTTGCGCGCATCAGCGTCCTACCGGTAAGTCTTGTAAAAATGAATAAATTCCGCAAGTGATTTAGAAGGCTTGGTTGTTGTCTTGTATGCAAAACCGACTTCACGTTTGTGGATTGGAAAGCCAAGTGGAATTTCCACGAGAGTTCCGTTTTCCAAATCTTCACGGACAAAGTTCTTGATGACACATGCAACACCGACACCGATGCGGGCAAAATCGATCAGAAGATCCATGTCAGAAATATCGATGGAATCTTTGATGATGATCTGATTTTCCTGTAAATAATCATCAATGTACTGTCTTGTCATATTGTTTTTATCAAGCAGCATGAGCGTGGAACTCTGTAAAATATGATCTTTCTGAATACCTCTTGCTTTCAGGTTTCGCAGATAATCTTTGGCTGCAACGAAAATGTCTTCAATTTCCTCCAAAAAGTCAAAATGAATATTTTTCAGATTTTCCGGTTTCCCGATCAGACCGATATCAATTTTGTTATCTTCCAGCAGTTTTAAGGTATCATTGGTGGACTGGCAGGAGATGGAAATGGAAATATGCGGGTTCTGCCGGATAAATTCTTTCAGGTAAGGCAGAAGCAGATATTTGCAGAGCGTGGAGCTGACACCGATTTTTAAGTGTCCGACACCGAGCTCGATGGAACGTTTTAATTTTTCTTCGCCCATAGTCAGGGTCTCAAACGCTTCACTGACATGCTCATAGAGCAGTTTTCCCTCATCGGTCAGAACAACGCCGCGGGAACTTCTGGAAAAAAGTTTGCAGCCAACGCTTTCCTCCAGCTTCTGGATGGATTTGCTGATCGCAGGCTGGCTGATATAAAGCTCCTTTGCAGCCTTTGAGATATTTCCGGTGTTTGCAACTGTATAAAAAATACGGTAAGAGGATAAATTCTGATTCATAAAAACTCCTTTTTGTTATCTGATGGATATAGTATATCATAAAACATAGTTATGGTAAATATGTTTATTATGTATTTGTATTATAATATTACCTATGCTACAATGAATACAAGTAAAAGGAACCGTGAGAAATGAGAATATCATGGGAATATAAACAGAGTAATTGTTTTGATGATTTATGATAACAGCAGGGAATCGGAATAATTACGTGAAGGAGGATTTTATCATGGGAATGACAATGACGCAGAAAATCCTGGCGGCACATGCAGGGCTTCCATCTGTAAGTGCAGGACAGTTGATCGAGGCAGAATTGGATTTAGTTCTTGGAAATGACATTACATCACCGGTGGCTATCCATGAGATGGATAAGATGAAAGTGGACGGTGTGTTTGATAAAGATAAAGTAGCACTGGTTTTGGATCATTTTGTTCCAAACAAGGATATTAAATCAGCAGAGCACTGTAAATGCGTGCGGGAATTTGCGTGCAGACATGACATTACCAACTATTTTGATGTAGGGGAGATGGGAATTGAACATGCGCTGCTCCCGGAAAAAGGACTTACCGTGGCAGGAGATGTAATCATTGGTGCAGACTCCCATACCTGTACTTACGGAGCACTTGGAGCATTCTCTACCGGTGTCGGAAGTACGGATATGGCGGCAGGAATGGCAACCGGAAAGGCATGGTTTAAAGTTCCGTCTGCAATGAAGTTTAATCTGACTGGAAAACCGGCTAAGTGGATCAGCGGAAAAGACATTATTTTACATATTATCGGAATGATCGGTGTGGATGGTGCACTTTACAAATCGATGGAATTTGTGGGTGATGGAATCCGGTATCTGACGATGGATGATCGTTTTACAATTGCAAATATGGCGATCGAAGCAGGTGGAAAGAACGGTATTTTCCCTGTGGATGATCTTGCAAAACAGTACATGGAAGAACATTCCAAACGTCCTTACGTTGTTTATGAAGCAGATGAGGATGCGGAATATGATGCGGAATATACGATTGATTTAAGCACCTTAAAACCAACCGTTTCATTTCCGCATTTACCTGAAAATACAAGAACGATCGATGAAGTGGGTGATGTGAAAATCGATCAGGTTGTGATCGGTTCCTGTACCAATGGACGTATGGATGACCTTCGGATTGCAGCTTCCGTATTAAAAGGTAAGAAGGTGAAAAAAGGACTCCGTGTGATCGTGATCCCGGCAACACAAAAGATATACCTTCAGGCAATGGAAGAGGGTCTGTTAAGAACCTTTATCGAGGCAGGGGCAGTTGTCAGTACACCAACCTGTGGACCATGTCTTGGCGGATATATGGGAATCCTTGCAGCAGGCGAACGGTGTGTGTCCACAACAAACCGGAACTTTGTAGGTCGTATGGGACATGTAGATTCAGAAGTTTATCTTGCAAGTCCTGCAGTTGCAGCGGCAAGTGCAATCACAGGTAAGATTTCCAGCCCGGAAGAGGTTATGTAAAACAAGGGAGACTAAATCCTCTGCTCACCAGAGGGTTTGCATTTTGCTTCGCAAAACAAGGAGGCTAAATCCTCTCCTCGCCTAAAGAGGCTCGGATTTTGCTTCGCAAAACAAGGAGGATATTATGAAAGCAGCATGTGGTCATGTATTTAAATATGGAGACAATGTCGATACAGATGTTATTATTCCGGCAAGATACTTAAATTCTTCAGATCCGAAGGAACTCGCAACACACTGTATGGAAGACATTGACAAGGACTTTGTGAAAAATGTAAAAGAGGGAGACATTATTGTAGCCAACAAAAATTTTGGCTGTGGATCTTCCAGAGAACATGCGCCGATTTCAATTAAAGCGGCAGGCGTAAGCTGTGTCATTGCAGAGACATTTGCGAGAATTTTTTACCGGAATGCGATCAACATCGGATTGCCGATCATCGAGTGCCCGGATGCGGCAAAAGAGATTGAAGCAGGCGATGAGGTGGAAGTGAACTTTGATACAGGTGTCATCACCGACAAGACAAAAGGAACTTCTTATCAGGGGCAGGCATTCCCGCCATTCATGCAGAAGATTATCGACTGCGAAGGTCTGGTCAACTATATCAATCAGAAATAATTTCAAAATACAATCAGAAGCAGGAGGACTGTTGCATAAACGATCAGGTTTGTGTGACGGTCTTTTTGTATGTTGCGAGGTGGCTGTAAAGATATTTCAGGCATTGCGGTTAAGCGAATGTTTTCAGATAATCGATATATTTTTTTGAGATTTTTACGTGGGTGTAGAGTTCGGCATATTCTCTTGGATCAAGTGTGTCTACATAGTTCTCCGGGAACTGCTTTGTCACACCGAATGTTTTTGCAAGATCGGCAGCTTTATTATAAGCAACGGCAGCACTGGCTTCGCTGGCATAGCTTCCGATTTTGTAATTGCCGTTAATATGGATAAAAACTTTATAATGCGTAGCACCGTTTTTCTCATAGCTGAAAACACCATGATAACGGTTGATGTTCAGAATGTTGGAATAACGGAAATCATGCGTATCACCGTTAAAAAACAGATAGTCTCTGCCGGTAACTGCATAGGGTTTGATCCCGTAGCGGGACAAAATGGAGTACTGCATGCCATAATCGCTTACAAATAAATGTCCCTGGCGTTTCTGGATGCGATGACCGGCATAATAAAACAGATCATCAATGTCGAATTTCAGTTCCATATCATCGGAAAGAAAATAACTGAAGTAGCCTTTGCGCAGATAAATAGGGTTATGAAAATACAGATGATTATCCCGGAAGTTTAAAAGACATACTGCTTTGTCAAAGGACAGATGGCGAATCTGACTGTGGATGTTAAAAAGTGTGACTGCTTCATTTTCCAAAAGGTTACAGGCTTCTAAATAGGCAGAGTGTGCATCTTCTTCCGATGAAAAACTGCCGAGACTGATGTGTTTTGTCTGGTATGTAATGTTCGCGCGATAATAGACGGTTCCGTCCTTTTTTTGGGCAGAATAAACTCCAGTTTGCATGTTATAGTTTTCCTTCCATAAAATGATTACTTTACACTTATGAGATGATATATGCTATTTTAACATGACAGAACAGGAAGAACAAGAAAATTATGGTGACTGTTCGCTCAGCAGAAAAACACTTGCTGTTTTGCTGTGTAAGAAAGTGATTCAGAATATGGTAAAAATATAAATTTGATATGCTGTAAAATATTGTTTCGTAAGTAAGAATTTGGTATAATATTACAAAGTGATTTTCTGATCAAAATTGTAATTGGAATTTGAAAAGGGGAAAACTAACATGAGCGAAAGAACGAACGGAAAACAAAAGAAAAACGGAAAAGCAGGAGGCGTAAAGTTACAGAGCCGGATGAGCCGAAAAGTCCTGATTCCTGTTATCTGTCTTGTGATCATTGCAATTATATCTGCTGTGATCGGACATCGGAATTTAAAGTCCATGTATCAGGCGAGCAATGAGATCACAAGTGTTTATATGACAAAAACAGCACAGTTGAATGAGATCTCGGACAAATTTAAGGAAATGGAGATCCTTGCTTACAGTATGTGTGTGACAAAGTCGACAAATGACCGTGCCAGTATGCTCGAACAGAGCGCAGCAACCAAGGAAGAGATCAATGGTCTGCTGGAACAGTTAGATCAGATGGCAGTGACAGAGGATGAGAAGAGCAGGGTGCAGAATATCACCGCTTATTATCAGGGCTTTACGGATGCATACCAGAAGGTGACGGACAGTATTGAGAATGGTAATAAGACACAGGCACAGGAATACTGTAATCTTGAACTTTTTAAAGCGGCAAATAAATTGAGTGATGAACTTGCGTCTTATATTGAATTTTACAATGCAGATGTAGACCGGGTGGTTGCAAACCAGAGTACGGTATATGACAGTGGAAATTATGCAAATCTGATCGTTATCGGACTTATTGTTGTGAGTCTGATCGCATCGTTGTATATAACGATCTTTAAAGTAGTTCGTCCGATCAGGAAGACGTCAAAGGAACTGAAAGTGATCGTCAAAGATATGCAGTCCGGTCATGCAGATCTGACAAAGCGTGTGACCGTAAAGGGAAATGATGAGATCGCAGAACTTGCATCCGGTATGAATGTGTTCCTTGACACCTTACAGGAAGTTCTCGGAAAAATCGCAACAAACTCCAATGCGATCGGAGATGTCGTCCAGAATGTCGGAAGGAGTGTGGAGACAGCCAATACGAATGCCTATGATGTATCTGCTGTTATGGAAGAACTTTCTGCAACGATGGAGGAGGTTTCTTCTTCCGCTACAACCGTGACCGATAATATTTCAAATGTAAATGATGAAGTGATCAGCATTGCGGATGATTCGAAGGCAATGAATGATTATGCATCCACTATGCAGGAACGTGCCGAAGAGTTAAAACAGAAGGCAGTAAACAATCAGGAAAATACAAGCCGGATGATCGCCGGCATCATCGAGTCGCTGAAGTCAGCAATCGAGGAGAGTACCAGTGTCAGACATGTCAATGAACTGACGGAAGAAATCTTAAGCGTATCCAGCCAGACAAACCTTCTCGCGTTAAATGCTTCTATTGAGGCGGCAAGAGCGGGAGAGGCAGGAAAAGGATTTGCAGTTGTGGCAGATGAGATCCGGAAACTTGCAGATTCCACAAGAGAGACAGCGAATAATATCCAGAGTATCAACGCACAGGTCACAGATGCGGTGGAAAAGCTTTCTGACAGCGCAAACCAGCTTGTTACCTATATTGATGATACGATCATGCCGGATTATGACAGCTTCGTAAAAACAGGCGAGCAGTACCGGACCGATGCAACTTATGTCAATAGTACCATGGATCACTTCGAGGAGCGTGCAAACAGTCTGAAAGAGGTTGTCCTTGTGATGAAACAGTCAGTAGAGGATATTTCCACGGCGATTGAGGAGAGTGCGAAAGGAATCGCAAATGCTGCGGAAAATACCGATATCCTTGTAGAAAACATGGAAAAGGTCAAGAAGAAAATGGAGACAAACCAGCAGATCAGTGACCAGTTGAAAGCAGAATCAGATCGTTTTCAGGGGATTTCGGACAATTTAATGCTTTAATGCATTGACATGAGAGAACGTTTTATCTATAATGAGCGAAAGAGAGAAAAAGGATAAGAGGATTGTGAAAATGGAATTGATGTACACAAGCACCAGAAATGCAAATGAAAAAGTGACAGCTTCACAGGCTATTTTAAAAGGACTTGCAGAGGACGGAGGATTATTTGTTCCGGAACAGCTTCCGACATTGGATAAGACGGTAGATGAACTTGCAGGAATGACTTATCAGGAAACAGCTTATGAAGTTATGAAGAAGTTTTTGACAGACTTCACGGAGGAAGAATTAAAGAATTGTATCAATGCAGCTTATGACAGCAAGTTTGATACAGAAGAGATCGCACCATTGGTTCAGGCGGACGGAGCGTATTATCTGGAGTTGTTCCATGGCTCAACGATTGCTTTTAAAGATATGGCATTATCCATCCTGCCACATTTAATGATCACATCAGCGAGAAAGAATCAGGTGAAAAATGATATTGTAATCCTGACAGCTACTTCCGGGGATACCGGAAAAGCAGCATTAGCCGGATTCGCAGATGTAAAGGGAACAAAGATCATTGTATTTTATCCAAAGAACGGTGTCAGCCCAATTCAGGAAAAACAGATGGTGACACAGAAGGGCGATAATACATTTGTTGTAGGTATCCATGGTAACTTTGACCAGGCACAGACTGGTGTGAAGAAGATTTTTGGTGATAAAGAAATGGCAGCGGAATTAGCAGCTGCAGGTTATCAGTTCTCCTCCGCGAATTCCATCAATATTGGACGTCTGGTGCCACAGATTGTCTATTATGTATATGCATATGCAAAATTATATGCAAATGGTGTTATTGGAAAAGATGAGAGAATCAATGTCGTAGTTCCAACCGGTAACTTTGGTAATATTCTGGCAGCATTTTATGCGAAGAATATGGGAATCCCAATTGCAAAATTGATCTGTGCATCCAATGAGAATAAGGTTCTTTACGACTTTTTCACAACCGGAACTTATGATAAGAACAGAGAATTTATGCTGACAAGCTCTCCATCCATGGATATTCTGATTTCCAGTAATTTAGAGCGTCTGATTTACCGTATTGCCGGAAATGATGCTGCAAAGAATGCGGATTTCATGAAAGCATTAAATACAAACGGAAAGTATGAGATTACGCCTGCAATGAAAGAACAGCTTGCAGATTTCTATGGAAATTATACAAGTGAGGAAGAAACAGCAGAAGAGATCCGGAACTTATACGAAAAGACAGGTTATATTATTGATACTCATACAGCAGTTGCGACAGGTGTATATCATAAGTATTTAAAAGATACAAAGGATACGGACACCAAGACCGTGATCGCATCTACTGCAAGTCCGTTCAAGTTTACAAGAAGCGTGATGGATGCGATTGATAAGAAGTATGATGCAATGACAGATTTTGAACTTGTCGACGAACTGAGCAAAATTGGAAATGTTAAGATTCCAAATGCCATCGAAGAGATCCGTACCGCAGAGGTAAGACATAAGACCGTATGTGAAGTGGATGAGATGCCAAAGGTTGTAAAAGAATTTTTGAACGTGAAATGATCGTGCAGATTTTTAGCATTTGTATCTTATTAAAACGATAATAGAAAAAATAAGGCTGTCTGATAAAACTATCAGCAGCCTTATTTTTGTGACCTGAAAATTGATTTTCTATTGATACAATTCCATTATTATTTCTTCAATTCAAAAATGAAATTAACAACACCAAACGGATACATGACCTGAAGTAAATAAGATGAACTGGACAATTCAATCAATTCGTCAGAAACAACTTCAGGAGCCTCTAATGTTAATTCTTTTCCGAGTGTATTTGAAATATTCACATTATATAATCCGTTATGAAGATTTAAGAAATCTTCCAGAGAAGCCTGAACGTATTCATCAAACTCTGTAAATTCCTCATTTACGTATCTGGATGCAAAGCTGATACAGGTTGTCTCAGGCATATCCAGATAAACTTTAGCGGATAAATCGCCATGGATCGTCTGCGAAACACAGTAATTTACAGGATACTCTTTGCATGGGTTAAAACACAGCGGAGTGAAATCATCCCCGATAAAACGCGTCAGATCATTGAACAGCAATCGCATATAGGAAGCATTGTATTCGTCTGCAGCTACATCAGTTGTATGGAAGAAATTTGCAAGAATCCGGTCAAGATCATCCTGTTTTTCGTTGCTGTAATCTAAATCCGTTAATTCATTTTCGGATTCATAATCAACAATCAGTGTTTCCAGCTGCGTATTAGTAATATAACCTTCATCTACAAGTGTCTGTCCTAATAACAGAAAATCAGGATACTGTGTCTTGACAAGCTCATCGACCTGTTCCTGCGTCAGATATCCCTCGCGGACAGCCAGATCGCCAAACCGACAATCATTATGTGTCTGTGAAATGATGACATTATCTACTTCATTTGCAGTCATATATCCCTTCATAATGGCGAGAGTGCCAAACTTCATATGCTGGGAGGATTTTTTGCCAAGGGCACTGAGCAGCTGATCTTTTGTCACTACATTGTGAGATAATAAAAATGTTCCAAAAAACTGTGCGTACATATTTTATCTCCCTTCAAATCTTGAGGTAAGGATGCTATGCAGCTGCTCTGGATTTAAAGGCTTCTGGATAAAATCCTTTGCGCCGGCTTCAATGGCGGAACGCAGCTGTGACTGTGTTCCGACAGAAGAAACGATAATGATCTCTGCGTCTTTGTCGAAATCAATAATTTCACGGATTGCTGCATTGCCATCTTTTACTGGCATAACGATATCAAGAAAAGACAGATCAGGTTTTTCCTTTTTATAGATATCAATTGCATCCTGTCCGTTGGATGCCTCGAAAAAAGTTGGTGTACCATATTTTGAAATAAAATCTTTTAACTGCTTTCGTGCAAGTATGGAATCATCACTAATAAGAATTTTTGCATTGTCTAGTCTCATAGTAAATCCTCTTTTCCTAATTTGTTTATAGAACCTATTTTACACTAAAAAAAATGGGCATGCAATTGTAATATACAAAATTCGTGTTGTTTTTTCTCGAAAAAACGCAAAATATGGATTGATTTTGTTCTTGAATCTTAAGGATGGAGAGATTATAATGAGTGCATCTTTGTAAAATTCAAAATAAAAACGAATTTCAGTTTTCTCAAAATCGGTACATATGCATCCGCACTGGGTTCCGCGTGTACGGCTTGTCCGGCGGAAATATTCGGGATCTCCGGTCACCATGTAAAAAATCTGGACCAGAAGATTTTCCTCGATATCTGTCTCATATGTAAACCAGTGCTTGCTGAGCTTGTCTTTTTGTAATGCTTTTTCATCAATATCATATTTCTTCAGAAGCTTATGATACATTTTGATGGCGGCCTCTTTCTCGCCACCTTCTCCCCGTTCGGCAAGCGCTTTAATCTTCAGCAGTTTTGCTTCTAATTTGTTGTCATCCAATTTCTTAATCCCCTTATGATTATAACACTTTTTTACATACTGAATTATTATAGCACATTTGCTATATAATGGAAGTAGAAAAATGGAAGTTAGCTAAGAGTTTTTTATAGCGGTGAATGTTAAGATTTGTTTACATTTTCGGATGAACTGTTGAAATTTGCTGACAATATCGGTAAAATAAATTTATAGAAAAACAGTAATTGATAAGAAAAGGGGGATTTATTATGACAGAAGATTTG
>ERZ773245.2196-NODE-2196-length-11374-cov-2.274583_pt1 | contig 11374 bp, 7 predicted proteins | sample MGYA00580988_ERZ773245 | MGnify/ENA primary metagenome ERZ773245 (study PRJEB29015, sample SAMEA2737792) | human gut metagenome | biome: human gut; feature: human-associated habitat; material: faeces | place: China | collected 2012 ... | reverse complement strand
CCTTCAGATCCAGTAATTCGCCAGTTCTCTCTCCTGCCAGGTCCGCATCTCTGTAAAAAGATGGCTTTACATATTCATCCGGTTCTTCGATTCCCAGCCGCTGCAGGGTACGGTAAAAGCTTCCAAGCCGGTTCTTGGTAACCGATGTGTCATCTCCGTGGATGTAAGCGATCTTGCGGTGTCCCATCCGGTACAGATAATAGGTCAGCTCATAGGTTCCGTAGTAGCTGTTGGAGATCACGGAATCACTGGCTTCTCTGCCGTTATAATAATCCAGATAGATCACAGGGATCCCAGCTTCTGTATTCAAATGCTGCAGGTAATCATCCATCATTTTGCCAATGACGATAATGCCATCCACCTTGCGTTCCTGTACCAGCTTCGGCAATCTGCCATTCTCTTCCTCTGCCATTCCGATGACCTCCAGCATGGTAAAGCATTCCTTTGCTGTGGCTCTGGTAGCTACCGACTGATACATCTGCCAGTAAAAGGACTCATATTTATCCAAAAATCTCTCAGAGATCAAAATGCCGATATTGTAGCTCTTCTGGTTCTGACTTTTTCTTGCCGCTGACGGCTGCTGATAACCCAGTTCTTCCGCAATACTGTGAATTTTTTCCCTTACTTCCTCACTGACGCCTTTTTGTCCGGACAGTGCTTTTGACACTGTTACCGTGCTGACCCCTACCCGTTCTGCGATATCTGCTAATTTTACTGCTTTTGCCATAATTTCGTACTCCTTATCGCTATTTTCACTGTCATCTCCGTTAAATCATCAACCCTACCTAAATCTTAGTAATCTGAAAATCTTTTGTCAAGGCATGCTCCTGCCCAGTTTTACGCCTCAGTCAAATGGATCAGCCTGCTGCGGTAGTCACCCCACAAAGGTGCTATTAACATGCCGGCCTGCATCAGCACATCACCGCCGAGTACTTCTCCGGTCTCCTCTATGCGGTAGCGATTTTCCGGTGACAATCCTTTCAGACGCACTCTTCTGCTGTGAAAATTCGGTCTTGATAATACCTGTACATAAGTTATCAGCGCTTCCTTTTTATCCTTGGAAGCTACCATGTAGCAGTCGTAGCTGCCGTTTTCTAAATATGACGCGATCCGCCAGTAATCTCCCCTGCGGATCAGATCGTTGTATTTGTGATACATAGCGGTCTGTGCAGGGATCTGCTGCCTGTCCTCCTCAGGAATCTTCGTGATATCAAGCTCGTAGCCGAAGGTACCCGCCAGTGCCACATGCCCCCTGGTCTCAAAAGGTGTCACTCTTCCCAAGGCGTGGTTGGGGCAATCCGATACATGGGCTCCCATAGTGGATAACGGATATAGCAACATCGTGCCTTCCTGAATCTTCAACCGTTCAATGGCATCCGTATCATCCGAGCACCAGATCTGCGGACTATAATACAGCATGCCCGGATCGAATCTCGCTCCACCACCGGAACAATTCTCTAAGAGCAGATGAGGAAATTCCGCAAGCAGTCTCTCCTGCAGTTCGTATACCCCCAACACATATCTGTGGTACAACTCTCCCTGACGGTCTGCAGGGAGATCCATGCTTCCGAGATCCGACAGCTGACGGTTCATGTCCCATTTCACATATTCGATATTGGCGCTGTGCAGCACTGCCGCCACACTTTCAAAAGCATGATCTCTGACTTCCTTTCGGGACAGATCCAGTACATACTGATTCCGGCACAGGCTTCCTACACGGCCCGGAATGGAGATTACCCAGTCGGGATGCTCTCTGTACAGATCCGAATCCGGCGAGATCATCTCCGGTTCGAACCAGATACCGAACTTAAGTCCCATGGCATTTACCTGATCCACCAAAAGTTTCAGACCTCCCGGCAGCTTCTGCTCATTGACCTTCCAGTCCCCCAGGCTCGTGCTGTCATCATTACGGTGTCCGAACCAACCATCGTCCATGACCAACATTTCGATCCCAAGCTTTGATGCCTGCTTTGCAATCTTTAATAATTTATCGGTGTTAAAATCAAAGTACGTAGCTTCCCAGTTATTGATCAGAATCGGACGCTTTTTATCCCGGTATTCTCCACGGATCAGATGCTCGCGGTACATATCATGATAATGATGTGTCATACCGCTAAGCCCCTCTGAAGAATAAGTCATTACTACTTCGGGCGCAGCAAAGCTTTCTCCCTGCTCCAGTTTCCATACAAAATTCTCCGGATGGATCCCCATAGTCATACGGATGGAGTCGAACTGTGACAGCTCTGCCAGGAAATTACCGGAATATACAAAATGCATGCCGTAGACTTCACCGGTATCCTGCGTTGCATTTTCTGACAGCAATGCAATAAACGGATGCTCCTGGTGGGAGGATTCTCCTCTGACAGACCCAACGCTCTGCTTACCATGCATCAGGCTTCTCCTCTCCATCTGACGTTCTCTCCCCCAGGAACCGTGCAAGGTAAGGATGTCATACTTTTCATCCGTGCAATCCAGATCCAGGCAGGCAGACATAACTTTTGTCAGATAAATCGGCTGTTCTGCTGTATTTTTCAGGATTACACTGCGGGTGATCACATCTACTTTTTCAAATGTAGTATAGATCAGTTCTGCCGTCAAACCGGTCGTCTGGTCCTCCAGGTGCAGGATCAGGGTGTCGCAATCCTCCTCTCCCGGAAAAGTAGAAGGCAGCCCGGGAAGCGCGGGCTTCCCCTTTACGATCTCATGGGAGACGTAATTTAGCTGCACTCCCACATGTCCTCCCACGGTCCGGATGGAGACAGCACTCTCTCTGTAGTCTCCTAACCCGTTCCCCGGATACTCCATAGGGAAAGAGTCCAAAAAAGAGACCCGTTCTCTGTTATTTTTGGAAGGAACAAAAGGTGCTTCTCCGGTGCGCATCAGATATACCGGTGCCGGTGTGCCTTCGGTATACTGCAATTTCTGCCCGTAGTATACATGCCCCACAAAATTCTCCTCATCCACAACAGCCATGATGTAGCTGGTGTGTTCTGTATCCAGCCAGAAGGTTCTGTCCTGTTCTATGTATCTGATTGCCATACTTTTACCTCTTTCTTTCCGGAATAAAAATTTTTCTAAAAATCGTCATTTCCAAACTTCTCCGAGCGGCAAGTGCGCCCCTGTCTTTTATGCTTTCTGTTGATATATCTGTCACAAATGTAAAAAAGCAAACGGTGCTTCCGTTTCTGCCTTCAAAAACTGCATCAGCATCAGTCCGCAGCGCATGGATACCCGCTCTTGTCTCAGGATCCGGAGTACCTCCTGTCTGTCCGCCAGGATCACCTGAATATCCTCAGTGTTCTCCATCTGCTGTCCCACCTGCTCCGTCACCGTGCCGAAGATCATACTACCGCTCTCGTCCGTCAGCCCCTGCGCCAGGAAAAAGCCTCTGCGGAATGCCGGCTCCCCGCCTTCATATACCTTCAGTTTCCAACCGGTCTCCTCGATCATCTCCCGGCAGGCAGCCTCCGAAGCCGTCTCTCCCGGCTCGATCAATCCTGCTGGCAGTTCATAGAGATAATCGTCCATGGGGTAACGGTACTGCCGCACCAGTACCAGATGTTGTCCATCCTCCGTTACCGCATAGACCGCCATACCTTCGGGGCGCAGGCTATGAGTCTTATGTTTGATATTATCCTCACCATTGCGGGAAGCAAAATAATAGTGAAACGGCATGCCGTCCCGCCCCAGTGCATCGATATGATACAGATTTAAAAACGGATTGTCCGTCAGCTTTTCTATGCCCCGGTAATGTTTTTCATCCTTATTCCGCATTCAATATTTCCTCCAACAGCGCCACCGCCAGTTCCGGGTTTTTCATGCCATCCGCCAGTCCTCCCGCTGCCGTGTGCTCATCCCAGCCGGTCTTTTGCACCCAGGCATTATCTTCCAGCCTGATTCCCGCCACGATCGTCTCTCCCGTCATGGTATTTAACACTTTGATCTGCTGATCTTCATATCTGTCCAATAGCTCCTGAGGCAGATAATCCCTTAAATCCGCCAGATAATCCGTGCCGCCCATGAGCTTCAAAAACTCTTCGTCAGAAAAAAACACATCCACCGACCGGGTCATGAACAATACCTGGATCGTGCTGAGATTCGTGGAATCCACGTCGGAATCCGAGTTCGGATCGATCCAGATCGTATAATTCAGGTTCACCACATCCCGTTTGGATATCACACCGTGTTCGCGCAGGAAATCCGTAAAATAATCCGGACCGGTGGCTTCGATGTGCTCTCCGTCCGTATTCACTGCCATGACTCCCATGACGAAGCTTGTCTTGGTGGCAAAATGCACGATCAGGAAGATCAGAATGACGATTCCCGTTGTCACGCCTATGGTAACCCGCAGATAATAGTCTATAAAATACTGCCATTTTTCAGAAGGAGACAGTTGTTTCCATTGTTCTTTCTGCCGGATACGGTCTTCCTTTTCCAAATTGCTGTCTCCCTTCTGTTTCTCAAATCTTCCATCTGATAACATCCTGCTTTTAGTACTATATCAATCTTTAGTATATCAAACTAATTTAATCTTGTATAGAAGGCTTTTTAATATATTTTAGGTTTATTATTGTTAAAAATAAACAGAAAAAGCCCTGCCATGCACTTAAATTAACATGGCAGAACTTTGTGTTTTCTATTTGTTCGAGCAGATAAGAAGAGGAAATGCTTTAGCGATCCATCTCCGCAATGCGTCCGGTGGACTTATGCTCCTTGATGATCCCCTGGATCTCCTTCAGGTCAGTGCATAACAGATCGCCGGGGATGGTATTCTTCAGGGCACTGATGGCATTACCGTATTCCAGTGCTCTCTGGTACTCGCCGGGATGTGCCAGCAGTCCGTACAGGACACCTGAGATATAAGCGTCACCGCTTCCAATACGGTCTACGACTTCGATATCGGTGTAAGGCGCTTCTTCATAATAAGTATCGTCCTTGGCACTGTAAATGATAGAACCGAAGGTATGACGCTTCGGGCTATGTACGATACGCTGTGTGGATGCCACGATGGAAATCGGATACTCCTCCGTGAAGCTCTTCATAATGCTCTTGGCATCGCCTTCCTTCAGGAAGGTCAGGCGTGCGGTGTCCTCGGAGCAGAAGAAGATATCCACATAAGGCAGAATGGATTCGATGCATTCCTTCGCCTCAGCACCGGTCCACAGATTGCCGCGGAAGTTCACATCGAAGGAGATGATGGCTCCCTGCGCCTTGAAACGCTTGATCATCTCAATGGCGGTTGCTCTCAGCTCGGGGCTCAGCGCCAGTGTAATACCACTGGTATGGAAGCAACGGGTATCACTATACAGGCTGTCATCATAGTCCGCAACACTCAGTTTATTGATAGAAGTATTCTTACGGTCATAGACAATACGGGGTTTTCTCGGATAAGCGCCATTCTCATAATAGTACACGCCCAGTCTCGCATCCTTATCATCGTCATATACCAGATAGTCATCGCTGACGCCGCAGAGACGTACACGGTTCTTAATATATACACCAAGGTCATTGGCCGGCAGCTTGGAGATGATACCGCAACGCAATCCCAGCATTGCCGCACCGGTGATAGCATTCAGTTCTGCACCTCCGGCCTGCTTGCTGAAGCTGTCGCCTCTGGTGATACGTTCGTTATCGGGCGGTGATAATCTCAGCATGATCTCTCCCAGAGAGAGCAGGTCAAATTCCTTTTTCTCAGTCAGTTCCATAATATAAACTCCCATCTGCATTTTTGCCAAATGCTGTATCGGAATCTCTCCGGTGTTCCTCACAGTGTGCCATTGAAACCCCTTACATTTTCTCTTTACATTTGTACTATAACACAAATATATGCCGTCGGTAAAGGTGCCAGACATAAATTAAAAATTTAACGAAAATACTGAATTTGCCATCAATATCTGCTATAATCAATCTGTATTGTCATTCTAAGAAATGAGGTGTTTTTATGCATTCAAAATTCCTTTCCGATAGTAACACTTTTTACAGACGTTATTGTCCGGTTCTGATTCTGTTACTGGGAGCACTTCTGCGTCTGTTATACCTGTCCCGAGTGCCCGGTGGCCTCCATCAGGATGAGGCTTTTGTTCTGCTGAACTCCTATGACCTTTTACACGAAGGCCGGGATTCCGCAGGCTATGCATTCCCCATCTATATGTCCAGCTGGGGAGACGGGCAGAGTGCCATGTACTCCTGGCTTCTCACTCCTCTCCTACTGTTGAACAAAGGGATTCCCACTACTTTTCTCGGAAGGCTTCCTCAGGCACTGGTAGGTATTCTAACGCTTTGGTGCGTCTATTGTCTGGTAAAGGAAATGTTCGGCCACACTGCGGGTCTCTGGGCCTTATTCGCCTTAAGCGTCTGTCCCTGGCACATCATGGCCTGTCGTTGGGCATTGGATGCCAATATGGCCCCCGGCTTTCTCATGTTCGGTCTGTACTTTTTCGTACGGGGCATGAATGACAACCGTTATCTGTTGCTCTCGGCACTTTTTTACGGTCTCTCCCTCTATTGCTACGCAGTGATCTGGCCGATGCTTCCCATCCTGCTGGCTCTGCAGGTATGTTACGGGATCCGCTATCATAAAATCCATTGCAACCGTTACAGCGTTCTGTCTGTTCTGCTCCTGTTTGTCCTGGCATTACCGTTGCTTTTATTTGTCCTGGTCAATCAGGGACTGTTGCCGGAGATCGCCTTACCCTGGATCACCATTCCCAAAACACAGAGGTATCGCGGCGGAGAGATTGCTTTTTCCCTAAGTTCTGTTTATGCGAATTTCAAAAACACGGCACATTTATTGTTATTGCAGGATACCGGAAGTCCCTATGACTTTCTGCCGCCCTGGGGTTTATTTTACGACATTGGCCGCCTTTTCATCCTGATCGGAATCGTCTGTATGCTGTACCGGCTGATTCGTTCTGTGCGGCAGCATGTGTTTTGCTGGGAATTCTTCCTGTTTGCCCAGCTGATGGGAGGTGGAATCACCTCGCTGCTGGTCACCGCCAGGATGCATCAGATCAATGATCTCTATATCCCGCTTGTCTTATGCGAGGCATATGGTATCTGGAAATGTTCCTGCTTCCTGAAGGGGAAGTCTCAATCTCTCGGCAGGATTTTTACAGGCTGCACCACTGCATTCTTCCTCATCTGTCTGGTTCTGTTCCAAAAGGACTATTACACCAAGTATGCGGAAACTACAAACGCTTATTTTTCCCAAGGTGTAGAAGACTGTGTTGCGTATTCGATGAAACAGTGCAAGACGCTTGGCCTGACTACGATCAGCGCGGAAAAGGCAACGCAATGGCCCAGACTGCTTCTGTATACACGGACATTGCCTTCCCAGTACCTGGCTACCGTTACCTATGATGTTGCCCCGGCTCCGGCTGCCTTTACCACCGCTGACGGAATCCGGGTCAACACGCGCATCAATTACGATACCATATCCACTGACAGTATTTATATTATTTACTACACAGAGGCCGATCTGTTCAAAGACAGGTTCACCCTGACACCTTTTTATGACTGGTATGTTGCTGTCCCTAAATAGTCTCCATGTAATCAAAATAGTCATCTTCGCTGGCAAATAAGATATATTCGTTCTCCACATATCCCATGTATCCGCTGGCTGTTACATATCCCTTCATAGTAAAATACCTCCTTATCAGAAGCCTTTTGTTTGCTGTTCTGATAAGAAGGTATCTCTTTTAATGTCCCATAAAATTCTCTCAATTTTCCTGAGCCGGCAATTTTTCCAGCACCAGTTCTTTCATTTCTTCCAGTAATTCCTCTGTTTTCCCCATCAGGAGTTCCGCATCGGTCTCTACCAGTCCCGTTTTTTTGTATTTATAGGTAAAAAACGGATTGCCGTATGCGGTGAAGCTCATTTCCTCTCCATGCTTTTTCAGAAACGCGGGGATCTTCAGCGGGTCTATGGCTGCATCCGGTCGGAAATTAAAGGTGATCCGGCCGTTTTTGCCCTTGATCTCCGTCATATCCAGTGCGTGTGCCGCCATGCGGATCAGTGCGATCCGCAGCAGATTGTCCACTGCCTTGGGGATATTGCCAAAACGGTCTAACAGCTCATCCTTCATCTCATCCCGCTCTTTCAGCGTCTCAATGCCGGCGATGCGCTTATAAATATCCAGTTTCTGCGTTTCATTCACAATATATTCCGCCGGAATATATGCATCCACATCCAGGTCGATCACGGTGGTGAAATCCACCGTCGTATGGATTCCCTTCAGATTCTGCACCGCCTCATTCAACATTTTGCAGTAGAGGTCGTATCCTACGGCTTCCATGTGGCCATGTTGGCTCATCCCCAGCAGATTCCCGGCCCCACGGATCTCCAGGTCTCGCATGGCAATTTTGAAACCGCTGCCCAGATCTGTGAATTCCTTGATCGCCGCCAGCCGTTTCTCCGCTACTTCCTTTAACATTTTGTCCCGCTTGTACATCAGAAACGCATAGGCATTCCGGTTGGAGCGTCCCACGCGGCCTCTGAGCTGGTACAACTGGGACAGCCCCAGATTATCCGAGTCATGAATGATCATGGTGTTTACATTAGAGATATCCAGCCCGGTCTCTATAATAGTAGTGGACACCAGCACATCGATCTCTCCGTTGATGAAATCAAACATGATCCGTTCCAGTTCATGCTCCTTCATCTGTCCATGGGCATAGGCCACATTTGCTTCCGGCACCAGTTTCGCGATCTGTGCCGCAATATCCGCAATATTATTCACACGGTTATAGACATAGTAGACCTGTCCGCCCCGGGCCATCTCCCGGACAATAGCCTCTCTGACCAGTTCGTCGTTGTATTCGCAGACAAAAGTCTGGATCGGCAGCCTGTCGTTGGGAGCCTCCTCCAGCACGCTCATATCCCGGATACCGATGAGGCTCATGTGCAGGGTACGGGGAATCGGTGTTGCCGTCAGGGTCAGCACATCCACGTTCTCTTTTAGTTTCTTGATCTTCTCCTTATGAGCCACGCCAAAACGCTGCTCCTCATCGATGATCAAAAGCCCCAGATCCTTGAACTTCACATCCGCCGACAATACTCTGTGAGTACCAATGACGATATCCACCATTCCCTTTTCCAGATCTTTTACTGTCTTTTTGATCTCCGAAGATGTGCGAAAACGGCTCATCAGGGCAATATTGACCGGGAAATCCTTCATTCGCTGCACAAAAGTGTTGTAATGCTGCTGTGCTAAAATGGTGGTAGGCACCAGGTACACCACCTGTTTGCCCTCCTGTACTGCTTTGAAGGCAGCGCGGATCGCGATCTCTGTCTTACCATATCCCACATCTCCGCAGATCAGACGATCCATGATCCGATGGCTTTCCATGTCGGCCTTGGTGTCCGCGATAGCACTCAGCTGATCCTCCGTTTCCTCGAAGGGAAACATTTCCTCAAACTCCTGCTGCCATACCGTGTCTTTTCCAAAGGCATAGCCCTCACTCTGCTGGCGCACCGCATACAGCTCCACGAGATCCTTTGCCACGGCACTGACCGCACTGCGGACCTTGGTCTTGGTATGTTCCCATTCCTTGCCACCCAGCTTATTCAGCTTCGGCTTCTTCGCCGCATCGGCGGAGGCGTATTTCTGGATCACATCCAGTCCGGTAGCGAGAATGTACAGATTGCCACCGTCCCGGTACTCAATCTTCAGGTAATCCTTGACAATGTTTTCTACCTCTACCTTTTCGATGCCTTTGTATATCCCCAATCCGTGGGTCTCATGCACTACGTAATCACCGATCTTCAGGTCATTGAAATCGTTGATCTTCTGCCCCTGGTAGAGTTTTTTCTTTTTCTTCTTACGTTTCTCCGATCCGAAAATATCACTCTCTGACAGCACCACGAATTTCAGCCATGGGTATTCGAATCCTTTATTTACATGCCCATAATAGGTCAGGATCTCTCCGGGCTGTACTTCCCGCATGGGGTCTTCCGTATATACTGCCGTGAGTCCCGCACCGCCGTCTTCCGCATTCCGCAGATCCTCTGCCAGACGTCTTGCGCGAGTACGGGAACCGGACAGCAGCAGCACCCGATATCCGCTTTTTTTATATTTTTTCAGGTCTTTTACCAGGGATTCAAAGCTGTTGTTATAGGGGGCAATGTTGCGGGCTGCAATATCCACATGTTTTTCCGTCCGGAAATAGCCGTACTTGGTCTCCATGGTAGCCAGTGTCACCACGGCATTTTTCTCCAATGTGGCCGCCACCTGCTCTCCGCTGTAGAGAATATTCATCTGTCCCGGTAGCACATAGCCTTTTCTCGCACGCTGCTCCATGCTCTCCCGGAATTCCAGTTCAATGGCGTCCGCCTGCTCTTTCACCCGCGCCGGTTCATCAATATAGAAGACCAGAGATCGTCCCGCCATATCCGCCAGCAGCTCCGGCATAGTCACCGTATTTTCATAAAAATATCGGATATATCCTTCCAGGTTCGCTTTGCTCTGGAATTCCAACAGCTGTTCCTTCAACTCGCTTACCTGGGTGGCGATCCTGTGGGCTTCCTCCGGCTGGTGGGCATCCCGGAAAATTTTCTCCTGTTTGGCGGCTTCCTTCTCCAGTCTGGCGATTCCCTTGCGAATCTGCTCCTCAGACAACACGAACTCCGTCGCCGGGTAGACCGTGATACTCTCCAGCTTCTCAATGGAACGCTGGCTTAAGATATCGAAGCTGCGGATGGATTCCACTTCATCCCCCCACAGTTCGATACGGTAGGGATTCTCCTCCGTCAGGTCAAAAATATCCACAATACCGCCACGCACGGAGAATTGCCCTGGGCTTTCCACCTGATAGGCTTTCTCGTATCCCATAGCTACCAGCCGGGATGCCAGTTTACTCTCGTCCAGACTACCGCCCCGCTCGGTGTGGATGATGTCCTTCTCCTCCCACAGCACCTGGGGTGTCATCAGTGCCGCATAGGTGGTGACGATGGTGACAGGCTTTCCCTCCACGACTCTGCGCAAGGTCTTGATCCTCTCCTGTACCAGCTGATTACCGTGAATATCTGCCTGGAAAAAGATCAGGTCCTTCGCCGGATACAGCATGACATTTCTGTCATAAAAGCGATATTCCTCGTAGATCTCTTTGGCCTTTAAGTCACTATAAGTAACGATGACCTTGTATTTCAGGCCATCGCTGAGTCCGTAGATCATGTGAAGTTTCTGTGAGTCCACGCATCCGGACAGGGCAACCGTTCCCTTTCCCTGTCTGACGATCTTACGGACCTCATCATATTCCGCCAGTTCTTTCAATGGCGCAAGTAGTGCCTGCATTTTTTCACGCTTTCTTACTGTTAAAATGGTTCATGGCTGCATCTGCGCTCTCCGTGAGGATCATACGGATCGCTTCTGCGGCG
>ERZ773245.2174-NODE-2174-length-11499-cov-7.994145_pt1 | contig 11499 bp, 10 predicted proteins | sample MGYA00580988_ERZ773245 | MGnify/ENA primary metagenome ERZ773245 (study PRJEB29015, sample SAMEA2737792) | human gut metagenome | biome: human gut; feature: human-associated habitat; material: faeces | place: China | collected 2012 ... | reverse complement strand
CTGTATTGCATTGCAATCAGTGCCCTTTTTTGCATCAGGTGAGCAGTGCCAAGCGCAGTTTTGCCTTCATTTCCGGGTCGGCATCCTTGAGCAATTCCAAAAGAGCCGTCATGGAGATGGTGGGTTCGCCTGCGGCGGGTACAGCCTGCGGGCTGGGGGTGTCGGGCTTGGCATAGAAGCCGCTTTCAAACTTCTTGCCCAGCTCCACACGGGAGGACTGCTGGATATGGGCGTAGGTGTTCACCAGCATATCCGCACTGGCGTGTCCTGTGGTCCCCTGCACCGCCTTGATGTCGCCGCCGGAGATCATCAGCTGGTAGGTGGCACTGGAATGCCGCAGACCGTGAAAGACGATGCGTGGGAACTCTGGGTGTGCATCCTGCCATTTCAGAAACTTCTTGCGGATGAGCACCGGCTCCACCGCCAGACCGTTGGGCAGCCGCAGCAGCATCCCGCTGTTGCGGTACCGCTCCGGGTCGAGGGCTTCTTCCCGCTTCAGCCGTTCCAGCCACTGCTTCAGTTCCTCCCGCAGGGCGGCGGTCATAAAGATGGTGCGGCAGGAGGCTTCGGTCTTGGTGTCTTTCAGGATGAGGGAGGTCTTGCTGCCCTCCAGCTTGTCCGGGAAGATGCGGAGGATGCAGCCCTTATCCACCTGCGCCAGCGTGTCCTTCTGCACCCGCTGCATGGAACGGTTGACGGTGAAGGTGCCCATGCCGTTGGCAGCATCAAAGTCGATGTCCTCCGGGGTCAGACCTGCCACCTCCCCTTCCCGCAGCGCGCCCACCAGCGTCAGGTGCACCGCCAGATGCAGGATGGGGTCCTCCATGCTGTCCAGTGCTGCCCGCATCTCCTCCACCTCCCAGATGCTGCGCTCTTGGGTAGTCTTTTTGGGCGCTTCCACCGGGACCGGGCTTTTGATGAGGATGCCCCACTCCACCGCCAGCAGAAAGGAATTGTGCAGCAGTTGGTGGACCTCATGGAGGGTAGTGCCGGAGAGGGTGCGCTTCTGCTGCTTGGGCGAGAGGTCTCGCCGTTTGCCGCCTACATACTGACCGCAAGGGGTCTTGCTCAGGGTGTCGTACAGGGCTTCGATGTGGTAGGGACGCAGCTTCTGCATCTGCATCTCCCCGATATAAGGGATGATGAGGTTCTGGATGAGCGCCAGATTGGACTGGTAGGTCTTGGGTGCCCACTTGTGCTTGCTGCACTGCTTGGGCAGCCAGTCCATCAGAAACTCCGCCACCGTCACCGTGGACGGGATTAGGAAGTTGCCGGTCGCCAACTCATGCTCAATCTGCTTCTGGCGTTTGACCGCCTCCTCTTTCGTGGAGAAGCTCTCCCATTTGTCGCAGCTCTTGCCGTGCTCGTCCTGATAGGTGTAGCGGACACTGTAAGAGCTGCCGCGTTTCGTGATATATGCCATAGATTTGCCTCCTTATCAAGCTGCCCGGTGGAGCCACGCATCGAAGCTGTCTTTCGGGATGCGGATGCTTCCGCCTGCCCGCAGGACACGGAACTCGGTGGTGCTGTTGCACAGGTTGTAGGCGGCACGCTGGCTGATGGCCAGCATCTGTGCGACCTCCTTTACCGTGTACACCAGCTTTGTGGTCTCAGGGCTGTTGGTCGGAGACTTGACGGCATTGGTTCGAGTGACCACCTCCATTGTAGCCGGATTAGAGTCCGACTGCAAGAACTTTTTCGTATAATCTAAAGATTTCACATTCTCGTACATTTTATTACACATAGGCATTGCTCCTTACTTATCGTGGCGCATCGCAGGCTCCTGCGTGCGGTTTTCGTAGAATCGAATGACCTCCGGCGGGATGCTGTCCAGCGTTTTCAGGGCAGCTTCATAGTCCTGCCGCAGCTTGGCATCCTCCAGACGCTTCAAGACGCTCCCTTCCGTCGCTTTGTCCAGCGAGGCAGAGAGCGTCTTATTCTTCTCTTTCAGCTTTTCATTTTCGGCGGCAGTCTTGGTGAAGGCCACGTTGTACTTTCGCAGCTGGTCCTTCATCCGTGCCACGTTGGGGATATAGCTGTCCAGCACCTTGCTGATCTCCGCTGCACGGCTCTTGCCGTTGAAAGGGGTGATACCCACCAGCAGGGCATCCAACTGCTCCTTCTGCTTGGTCAGTTGGGTCATCTCCTTGAAGATGCGGGGCGGGATGTGCTCCCGCCCGGTCTGGCTGGCACTTTCACCACGCTCCAGCTCCGGGTACTGCTTGACCATGTGCTGCCAGAACTCGTCCTGCCACTTCACAAGGCTCTTGCGGTTGCCAATGATTTCTTTCGCGCTCAGCCGTCCGTCAGCAGTCAGGGGCACAAAGCAGAGGTGCAGGTGGGGCGTTTTCTCGTCCATGTGGACAACAGCAGAGAGAAAGGTATCCGGGCACTGTCTGCCCTCCAAAAATTTCAGGGCGTACGCAAAGTACGCCCTGATCTCCCGGTTGGTCTTGTCCTTGAAAAACTCCGGGCTGGCGGTGACAAGAGCCTCTACCACCCGCACGCTGTCCTTGCGGACACGGCAGTGGACGGCGGCTATCATGCGGTCGGCTTCTTCCCGGTACCTGCCCTGCGGCTGCACCAGATGGAGGTTGTAGCGGCTCCGGTTCGTGTCGATATCCGGGTTGCTGGCGTACTGCTCCTTGGTGCGCTCGTTGTGGGCTTCGATGGGGCTGATGGCAGGCCCCTTGTACTTTTTGAACCTTAAAATGCCGTATTGGGCTTTCATAGATCACGCTCCTTCTTGGGGTGTACAAAAAATCTGTACGGACTTCAAATAACCTGTACGGTCTGTACGGCGTACGGAAATGTGAAATATAAACGATAACACGTTTTAATTTGCTTCAATTCGCCGTACAGGTGCGTACAAGTACAGACCGTACAGGTTGTACGAACTTCTTCTGTGAAAAAATGCACTTTTTACGGGCAGGGGTGGATAAGCGGCTCGATGCCCACGAAGCCCCGCACCCTGCGGCCACCGGGCAGATAGATGTTGTTGGTGGCTTCAAGGTTATAGCGGCGGTCGTTCTGTCGCAGTTCTGCGCTGAAACGGATCGCCGATACGCTGTGGCAGGCGTTGTCCTCGCACCACTGCTTATAAATGTCGTAGAACTCCTTGGAACTGATGGAGTAGTCCGCCTTGAAGCGGAAGTAACCCTCGGACTCCATGAAGTCGATGACGTTGTTGCTGCTGCGCTTGATGGTATCCACGTTGGCGGCGGCTCGTTCGCTGATGGTGAAGCGGAAGTTGTTCTGCACCAGCCGGCGCAGCCCTTCCAGACACCACAGCAGGATGCCCTCCATCTCGGCACACATCTTCTCCACAAGGAAAGGGTCATCCGTGCGGTCAGCAGGCTTGTCCTTGGTGGTCAGGATGAGCTGGCGGCGGAAGAAGCCGTCCGAATGGTCGTACAGCGAGGTCAGCGCACCGTTGCCGAAGCAGAGGAACCGGGCGTAGATGTCCCGCTGGTAGCTCTGGACACCTTTGCGCTCCAAGTCCAGCTTGGCTTCGGCGGTCACGATGGTCTTAATATAATTCGTCTTGGGCAGGGCGTTCATATCCATATCATCGTCGATCATCAGCAGGCGGCGTTCCAGATCGGCACGGGCAAAGCGGTTGTTCTCGACTTTCTGGACGCTGCCGTTGCTGGCGGCATCTCCCATGAGCCGCTTGAGCACCAGCCCGATGCGGGACTTGCCCTCGCCGCCCTTGCCGACAATGAGCATCATCTTCTGTCCCTTGGTGCTGGGGATGAGGCAGTAGCCCAGATACTCCTGCAAGGTGGGGATGTCGGCATCGTCCAGCAGCTCGTGCAGGAAGGTCAGCCAGCGGTCAGGGGTGGCGGCTTTGGGGTCGTACTTCACCGGCAGGCGGTTCTGGCAGAACAGGCGGCTCTCCTGAAAGGTGCCGTCCGGCAGATGGTACACGCCGTTCTGGAGGTGGATGCAGTCCTGCTCGATGGGAAACGGGTCGGAAAAGGCCAGCAGCTTGATGGTCTCCAGAATGTTGGTGACCTTTTTGGACAGGCCGGAGGTGACATATTCCTCGATGTTCTCCAAGATGCGCTGCTTGATCTCGCTCTCGTCCTCTACCGGGCCGTCCAGCGTGTACAGCGTTCCGTTGACGCATTTCAGCGGCCACTGTTCCAGAAAGGCACGGCCAAACTGGACTTCATCGATCTTCTTGCCGTTGTACCAGTCCGGCCATAAGGGGTTGCGGGAAATGTTTTTCTTCATATAGTCGCTCTCCTTTAGAAAAGTGAAGTGGTGGGTCTCACCGTGAGACCCACCACTTCAGGTGAATAAATTATCAGGCGCACTTTGCCAGAGCAAGGCGGTCGGTGCGCTCCTCCAGCATCAGCAGGTACGACCCGGACAGCAGCTGTGCGGCGGCAGCGGCCTTCTGCTGGGGCGTCCCAAATGCAACGCAGTCCGTCAGGTGCTCGATGGTCTCGGTCGTGTGGAGGGCTTCTTCAAACCGTGGGTCATGCGGCTCTTCCGGGGTGGCAGGCTTGTAGCGCTCCTGCCAGTCGAGCGCAAAGGGGTAGAAGCCGTTGCCGCGGAAATACATCATCGGGTAGATCTGGTCTTGAATGCCTTCGCCCAGCCATCCCTGAGGATCCTGGTAAACGGTGAAAAAAGCATTCCAGCCTTTGGAGGAGTATCGTGATGTGTCGCGGTATTTCCCTACCGGACAGGTGCTCACCTTCACCCAGGGCTTCATGGCTTTCACTCCGTTATAGATGTAACGCACAATGTCCGTCAGGTTGTCACGGCGCCATTGTGCCAGCGAACGTCCTTTACCGTAGCGGCGGAAGTCGTAACTGTCCGGGAAGCGGGGCGCGTTTTCGGGATAGCGGAGGTAGTCGAAGTGAACTCCGTCCACGTCGTAGCGGCTGACCACTTCACGTACCAACTTCATCAGATACTCTTTGGTGGCGGGATGTCCGGGGTTGAGGAAATATTCGTTTTTATAAGGCACGCAGATGTCCCGTTGGCGTTTGGTTACCGATTGTTTGCCGAGTGAGGCTACGTGTCTCTTGCCTCCAAGTGGGATGGTCACCATCCAGGCATGACACTCCATACCCCGTTTGTGGCACTCTTCGATGGCGAAGGCCAAAGGGTCGTATCCGGGATCGCCGCCGACCTTGCCGGTCAGTATGGAGTTAAAAGGTTCAATGTCCGAACGGTAGAGTACATCTCCACGGGTACGTGTCTGGAAAAGGACTGTATTGAAGTTGGCTTCTTTCAGGCGGTCGAGGATGTCGATCAGCTCCTCCTTCTGCCGCCGGATGCCTGCGGGAGTGGTTGCTTTGGTGCGTGGCCAGTCCAGTCCGTAGACGGCAGTGATCCAGGCAGCCCGTATCTCGTGTTTCGGGGAGGCCTGCGCATGGAGCGGAAGTAAGGAGAGGAGAAAAAGAAAGAGGAGGGATGTTCCTCTTCCGGCTCTCTTTTTCACTGAGAAAGAGTCGTTATGGCTTTTATAGATGGTATTCATAAATATAATGGTTTTGATGTTCACCACAGAATTCTAAACTGGGGCTGTCAAAACTCACCACAGAGGACACAGAGTAACACAGAGACGATTTTAAGTTGTTGATTATTAGTGAAAACTCTGTGATACTCTGTGCTACTCCGTGGTGAAAGAGTTCCGACACAACTTCCGCAAAGTTAGCAAAACCCTTTGTAAAGTTGTGTAGTTTCCACAGATTATGTTACATTTGCGCTGATTAGCAATTCAACACGCCATGATTACATTTACAATTTGCCTGCTGGCATTGGTTGCAGGCTACTTCATTTACGGACGATTGGTGGAGCGTGTCTTTGGCCCCGACGACCGAAAGACCCCGGCACTGACACATGCCGACGGAGTGGATTATATCCCTCTCCCCACCTGGAAGATTTTTATGATTCAATTTCTGAATATAGCCGGTCTCGGCCCCATCTTCGGAGCTATTATGGGCGCAAAGTTCGGTACGGCTTCTTACCTGTGGATTGTGCTGGGAAGCATCTTTGCCGGTGCCACGCACGACTACTTTGCCGGCATGCTTTCACTTCGCAACGGGGGTGAGAGCTTACCCGAAATTGTCGGCCGCTACTTGGGGCTGACCACCAAGCAGGTGATGCGCGGTTTCACCGTCATCCTGATGATTCTGGTAGGTGCCGTCTTTGTGGCAGGTCCGGCCGGACTGCTGGCAAAGCTCACTCCCGACAGCCTCGATACCACCTTCTGGATCATTGTCGTATTCATCTATTATATTCTCGCCACATTGCTGCCGGTCGATAAAATCATCGGAAAGATATATCCCCTGTTTGCCGTAGCTTTGCTGTTTATGGCAGTGGGCATCCTTGTGATGCTCTATGTCCATCATCCGGCGCTCCCCGAGTTGTGGGACGGATTGCAGAACACCCATCCGGATGCAGCCGCATTGCCTATCTTTCCAATCATGTTTGTCAGTATCGCCTGTGGAGCCATCTCCGGATTTCATGCCACACAAAGCCCGTTGATGGCCCGTTGCATGACTTCCGAGCGTCATGGCCGTCCCGTATTCTACGGTGCCATGATTACCGAGGGAATCGTCGCCTTGATCTGGGCCGCTGCCGCCACTTATTTTTATCGTGAGCATGGTATGGAGGAAAACAACGCTTCTGTCATTGTGGATGCCATCACGAAAGGGTGGCTCGGCGCAGTGGGTGGCGTGCTTGCCATTCTGGGAGTGATTGCTGCCCCTATTACGTCGGGCGACACCGCGTTTCGTTCGGCACGTCTGATTGTTGCCGATTTCCTGAAACTGGAACAAAAAAGCATTCGCCGCCGTTTGTATATTTGTGTCCCGATGTTTATTGCCGCCATCGGGCTGCTGCTTTATAGTTTGCGTGATAAGGACGGATTCGACATGATCTGGCGCTACTTTGCCTGGGCCAACCAGACCTTGTCGGTATTTACCCTCTGGGCCATTACGGTCTATCTGGCGTGTGCTCGTAAGATGTATGGATTGACGCTGGTTCCGGCCCTGTTCATGACAGCTGTCTGCTCCACTTATATTTGCATTGCTCCCGAAGGATTGGGATTGTCACACGCCGTTTCGTATGCGATAGGAGGTATTTGCACGCTGGGGGCGGCCGTTTGGTTTGCTGTTTGGAAAAATAGATTTAACTCGAATCAGGAGTTAAAGAAGTTATTACATAATTAACACTCGTATGAAGAAAGTAAAGAAATCAACCTGGGTTACTGTCGCCCTACTGATCTACGTGTCTGTGACAGCAGCTTATCTGCTGCCTCGCAATAATGAAGTAAGCGATACAGAGAAGTATCTCACCCTGGCTGCTTCGTATGTCATTGTTCTCGTTCTTTGGCTGGTGCTGAGGAAAAAGGAACAGATGCAGCAACGCCGCCGGGAGGAAGAACATATGAACAACCTGAAAAAATAGAAATGTTATGAAGAAATTAATGTGGATGGTATGTCTGCTTGTTGTTTCAGTGACGGCACAGGCACAGTTTGAGAAAGGAAAGTGGATTGTGAATCCTTCGGTGACGGGGCTGGGACTCTCTTACAGCAAGTCGGAGAAAACACAGTTCGGATTGCAGGCGCAAGGCGGAGCCTTTCTGGTGGACAATGTGGCGTTGATGGTTACAGCCGGTGCCAACTGGAGCAAACCTGAGGATAAATACACGCTGGGTGTCGGAGGAAGATATTACTTTGATAAGTGTGGCATTTATTTAGGTGCCGGATTGAAGATGAACCGCTATAACTGGAAGGTGGGAGACACCACCGACTTTGCGCTTGGTGCAGAGGCCGGTTATGCTTTTTTCCTGACACGGACAGTGACCATAGAGCCGGCTGTTTACTATGATTTGAGTTTTAAAGACAGCGATTGGTCGAAGTTCGGACTGAAAGTCGGCTTCGGCTTCTACTTCTGATTTTTTCTTTAAAAGGAACTCACCACAGAGGGCACAGAGTAACACAAGGTGAATTTTAAGTCATTGATTATCCATATTGATAATCTGTGTATTCTGTGGTGAAAAGACTTTTGACAGCCCCTTTGTGGTGAGTTCCCGATAAAATTGATTAGAGAACCCTTACTTGTTTTACAAGTGGTTCAGTTTCTCCTGCAGGAATTGTCCCGTATAACTTGCCGCACAGGCAGCCACCTCTTCCGGTGTCCCGACTGCCACAATATTACCGCCTTTGTCTCCGCCCTCCGGTCCGAGGTCTATCACGTAATCGGCACATTTTATGACATCCATGTTGTGCTCGATGATCACGATGGAGTGTCCGCGACGGATCAGCGCATCAAATGCGTCGAGCAGCTTGCGTATATCGTGGAAGTGCAGTCCGGTGGTCGGTTCGTCGAAGATGAACAAAGTCGGGTCCGCTTTCTCCTGACTCAGGTAATAAGCCAGTTTCACGCGTTGGTTCTCTCCTCCCGAGAGGGTGGACGATGATTGTCCCAGCTTGATATATCCCAAACCGACATCCTGCAGGGGGATCAGCTTCTTTACGATCTTCTTTTGCCCGTGTTCCGTAAAGAACTCGATGGCTTGGTTGACCGTCATCTCCAGTACGTCATAAATGTTTTTATCCTGAAACTTCACTTCCAGCGTATCGGCTTTGAAGCGTTTGCCGTGGCACGATTCACACTCCAGCACCAGGTCGGCCATGAACTGCATCTCCACTGTGATGGTTCCGTCGCCTTTGCACTCTTCGCAGCGTCCGCCCTCGTTGTTAAAGCTGAAATAGCCTGCCGTATAGCCCATCTGCTTGGCCAGTGGCTGATCTGCCCAGAGCTTACGGATTTCGTCGTACGCTTTGATGTAGGTTACCGGGTTCGAACGGGAGGACTTACCGATGGGGTTCTGATCGACAAATTCCACGTTGCGCAGATTGCGCAGGTCGCCTCCGATGGATGCAAACTCACCCGGGCGTTCAGTGCATTCGTCCAGTTCACGCTTCAGCGCCCGGTAGAAGATGTCACGTACCAGTGTGCTCTTTCCCGATCCGCTGACTCCTGTTACGACGGTCATCACATTGAGCGGGAAGCGTACGTCTACTCCTTTCAGGTTGTTTTCGCGGGCGCCTTTTATCTCGATATAGTTGTTCCACGGGCGGCGGTGTTCTGGTACGGGAATGTTTTCCTCGCCCAGCAGGTATTTCACAGTGTAACTGTTGCTGCCTTTCTGCAAATCTTTCATATCCCCCTGTAGACTACCTGTCCGCCCAGCCGGCCGGCATTCGGGCCGATGTCGATGATGTAGTCCGCTGCACGTATGATCTCTTCGTCATGTTCCACCACCACTACCGTATTGCCCAACTGTTGGAGTTGGCGGAGTACGTGGATCAGGCGGTCCGTATCCCGGCTGTGAAGCCCGATACTGGGTTCGTCGAGGATGTAGAGACTGCCCACCAGACTGCTTCCCAGCGAAGTGGCCAGGTTGATGCGCTGGCTCTCGCCGCCCGAGAGCGAATTACTGAGCCGGTTCAGGGTGAGATACCCCAATCCCACATCGATCAGGAAACGGATGCGGCTGTTGATCTCTGTCAGGATGCGGCGTGCCACGGCTTGGTCGTGTTCGTTCAGTTCAAGCGAATCGAAGAACTTCTGCAGTTCGGTGATGGGCAGGTCCACCAGTTCCGAGATGTTTTTTCCACCTACGCGCACGTATCCCGCTTCGGGTTTCAGGCGGGTACCGTGGCATTTCGGACAAAGCGTCTTTCCACGATAGCGTGCCAGCATCACACGATATTGAATCTTGTACTGGTTCTCTTCAAGCATCTTGAAAAAGTCGTTGATGCCGTGGAAATATTGGTTTCCTTCCCACAACACCCGGCGCTGTTCATCGGTCAGTTCGTAGTAAGGGGTGAAAATAGGGAAGTTGAATTTTTCTGCATTGTGAATCAGTTCTTCGCGCCATTCACCCATCTTCTCGCCCCGCCAGCAGACGATGGCTCCGTCGTAGACCGACAACGAACGGTTGGGCACTACCAGATGTTCGTCGATGCCGATCACCTTGCCGAATCCTTCGCATACCGGACAGGCACCGATCGGTGAGTTGAACGAAAACATCTGGTCGTTCGGTTCTTCAAATATGATGCCGTCGGCCTCGAACTTGGTGCTGAAGGTGTGAAGCCGGGTCGATCCGTCTGGTTGATAAAAGCGAAGCATACACATGCCATTGCCTTCGTACATGGCTGTTTCGGCCGAGTCGGTCAGGCGGCTGACGGCATCCTTGGTTGTTGCCACCGTCATTCGGTCGACGAGAAGGTACACCACGTCGTCTTTGCCGGCAGCGTATTCGTCGATACGCACCATCTCACCGTTCACTTCAAGACGGTTGAAACCTTGTTTCTGGTCGATCTCCAATTGCTGTTCAAGTGTGCGTCCGTCGTGCAGGAAAATCTGCGTCAACACCGTGTAGCGGGTTCCTTCGGGATATGAGAGCATGCAGTTTACAATGTCCTCGATGGAGTGTTTTTTCACTTCTTCACCGCTGACAGGGCTGTAGGTTTTGCCCACACGGGCATAAAGCAGGCGCAGGTACTCGTAGATTTCGGTCGAAGTACCCACCGTGGAGCGCGGGTTGCGGCTGTTTACCTTCTGTTCGATGGCGATGGCAGGCGGAATCCCTTTGATAAAGTCACATTCCGGTTTGCTCATTCGGCCCAGGAACTGGCGGGCATAACTGCTGAGGCTTTCTACATAGCGGCGCTGTCCCTCGGCATAGAGGGTGTCGAAAGCAAGCGATGATTTTCCGGAACCGGAAAGGCCGGTTATCACCACCAGTTTATTGCGGGGAATGTTTACGTCAATATTCTTCAGATTGTTGACTCTGGCCCCTTTTATGGAGATGTATTTACTGTCAGTCATAAGCGTTTTCGTTACTTGGACTGCAAAGATAACGAGTCGGAAACGTTTAACCTAACAGAGAAAGGAACTTTTATCTTAAAAACACCTTGCGAATAGTGAATTGCTCGCTTAGCCGTTGCAAATGAGGAGCAAAATTGTATCTTTGCACCACATTTTTATGAAACCGATTATGAACCTGAGAAAATTGATTCTTCTTTTAGCTCTCTTCCTTGCAACAGGAGTGGGGGCACAAATCCAACAACAAAGCCCTTATCCGAAGAGAGAATTCCGCGGAGCGTGGATACAGGCAGTGAATGGTCAGTTCCGTGGCATACCTACCGAGAAGCTGAAACAGACACTCATTGATCAGCTCAACTCTTTGCAGGGAGCAGGTATCAATGCAATCATATTTCAGGTGCGCCCCGAAGCGGATGCCTTGTATGCTTCGCAATTGGAGCCGTGGAGCCGTTTCCTGACCGGTGTGCAGGGACAGGCACCTTCGCCTTATTGGGACCCGATGCAGTTTATGATTGACGAATGCCATAAACGGGGAATGGAGTTCCATGCGTGGATCAACCCTTACCGGGTAAAGACATCGCTCAAGAGTGAACTGGCAGCCAATCACCTGTACAATATCCATCCTGAATGGTT
>ERZ773245.2169-NODE-2169-length-11514-cov-4.255781_pt1 | contig 11514 bp, 9 predicted proteins | sample MGYA00580988_ERZ773245 | MGnify/ENA primary metagenome ERZ773245 (study PRJEB29015, sample SAMEA2737792) | human gut metagenome | biome: human gut; feature: human-associated habitat; material: faeces | place: China | collected 2012 ... | reverse complement strand
CGGTGAGGTTCCACCTGTTCCCATTCCGAACACAGAAGTTAAGCTCACTCGTGCCCAAGATAGTTCGCTGGAAACGGCGCGTGAAAATAGGTAGTCGCCGACTTGATGGAAAACCGCTCTGAGAGAAATCTCAGAGCGGTTTTTGTTGTTGTGTTTTGTACAACGGTTTATTATAATAAAGAAAAGGAGGCAGAAAAAATGGCAACGGAACTGTTTAAAAATATTCCAAGCAAAGTCGGCGATCTGGTACGAGATGTCCGAATCGGAAAAATCGGACTGCCTGATTTGCAAAGGCCGTTTGTCTGGAAAGATAATAAGATACGTGAGCTCTACGATTCGATGCTGAAAGGCTATCCAATCGGATACATTATGCTGTGGGAGTCACCAGCGGATTATGATGAGAAGAAAAGCGGCATAGGCATTAACGGTAAAATCTATACAGAGCCAAAAGAACTGGTTATTGATGGGCAGCAACGCCTGACGGCGCTTGTAGCGTCGATGTATGGCGTGAAAGTAAAAGATAAAAACTTTGTGGAGCGTGAAATTAAAATCTCTTTCAATCCGTTGACGCGAGAATTTGCGGTGTGGACGTCTGCGTTTGAGCGGACGCCGGAATGGATTCCCAAAGTGTCGGATGTCTTTTTGGCAAAAGAAAATAATACGATTAGTGCTTTTCGACGTAAGTATATCCGGGCAGTAAACGAAGCAAGGAACAAGCGTGAAGAGAAAGCTCTGATAGATGCGGAAGAAGATCTGATCGAAAATAATATAAATGATTTGCTTAACCTTTCAGAGTATTCACTTCCGACATTGGAAATCAGCTACAATGCCAGAGAGGAAGATGTAGCAGATATTTTTGTGCGGGTCAACTCTGGTGGACAAAGCCTGACAGAGAATAATTTTATCCAGACCCTGATCTCGGTTTATGAAAATGAGACCAGTGACCAGATGAACCTGTTCTGCGAGCAATCCCGCATCCCGGCAAGTGGAACGTCCTATAATAACATCATTGCAATCGAGCCATCCCATCTGATCCGAATGGCTGTCGGTGTTGGTTTCCGCAGGGCAAGACTGCGCTATGCATATATGCTGCTACGAGGGAAAAATCTGGAAACCGGAAAATATTCTGCCGAGGAGCGACAGGAGAATCTTGCGAAGTTCAAAGAAGCCCTGCTCAAGGTGATGGACCTGAACAACTGGCATGCATTTTTGAACTGCATTGGAGAGGCAGGATACATCAGCAAAACACAGATTGCATCATCCAATGCGGTGGTTTTTAGCTATGTACTTTACCTGATTGCAAAATATGACTATAAACTGGATGCGGTCAGGCTCAAAAAGACGATTGCCAAATGGTTTTTTATGGGTGCTATTACCTACTTTTACACCGGATCGACCGAAAGCGAAGTAGAAAAGCAGTTTGCTGACCTGAGAAATGTTCATGATGCGGAGCAGTTTATCGCGTACATTGAGCGGACGATTACAACGCGGTTTACGGAAGATTACTTCCGACTGACGCTGCCGAACGAACTGAACAGCGCTGCGGCAATCTCTCCGGCCTGGAACGGCTATATTGCAGCGCAGGTCGTATTAAATACACCGATGCTGTTCAGCGCGACGCCGGTGTCAAAGTATTTCATTCTTGGAGCAAGCGGAACCAAGAATGCGGTCGACAAGCATCACATTTTCCCTAAAAATTACCTGACACAGATTGGCTATATGACCGACCGAGAACGCAATCAGATTGCAAATTTTACTTATTTGGATTATGTGACCAACATTGATATCTCTGATGACCCGCCGGTGGAGTATGTGGAACGTTATCGGAACCGGATGGGGGAAACAGAATACCACAAAACCTGCGAGGATCATGCCCTTCCACCGGATTTTGAAAAGATGGAATATATAGAGTTTTTGAAAGAGCGCAGACTGCGGATGGCACAAATCGTGCAGAAAGCGTACAAGAAACTCTGCGAATGACCAAAGAACAAAAATCGACCCTGCTGCACGAGCATTTCACGTGGCGGACTGTGTGATTTCGACGACCTAGAATCTGAGATAAGTCCTTCTGTTAGGAGAAAATCGAATTTTCTGTCGGGAGGGCGCCTTAAAACCCGTCCCTGAATCGTATATGGGATAAGCAGGTATTCCGTCTGCGGTGAAATCGCAAAAAGAGGAGGGGCAGGATGAAGCTTTTATTCAAACAACGGATGTTTTCGTGGTTCGACAGCTACGATATCTATGATGAAAACGAGAACACGGTCTATGTGGTAAAAGGGCAGCTTTCGTGGGGGCACTGCCTGAAAATCTTCGACACGGAAGAGAACGAGCTTGGTACTGTCAAGCAGGAGGTGCTGACTTGGCTGCCCAAGTTTGAACTCTATGAAGGGGAAAACTATATCGGCTGCCTCGAAAAGGAACTGGGCTGGTTCAAGCCCAAGTATAACATCGATTTCAACGGTTGGCATGTGGAGGGAGATTTCCCTGGGTGGGATTACACCATTACAAAGCCGGTGGGAGAGACAGTCGCAACGGTTTCCAAAGAGCTGCTGCAATGGACGGACACCTATGTGCTGGATATCGTTGACCCGGCAGATGCGCTCCATGTGCTGATGTTCGTGCTGGCTATTGATGCCGAAAAGTGTTCTGCAAAATGAAATTGAATTGGCCCGGCTGTGTGGGAGTGCCCGCATGGCCGGGCTTTTTACGTTGCATGGGTTGGGAAACAGTGGTATCATTAAAAATACGATAAAACCTGAAAATAACGAGGTGCAAATGGAAGTATTTGAAATCGAGACAGAGCGTCTGCAGCTGCGGCAGTTCCGGGTGGAGGACGCGCAGGACGTATTTGCGATTTTCTCGGATGAGCAGACCACGCTGGATTGCGGCGGTTATCATGCCTTTGATGCAATGGATGAGGAATATGACCGTCTGATGCAGAAATTTGCGGGACAGACCCGTTACAGCGCTGTCCGCAAGGCAGATGGGCGTGTGATCGGCGTGATCTCGCTGATGGATGCCGAGCGTGCCGTGCCCGGCTGGGAACTGGGCATTGAGATGGCCCCGGATGTCCGGCGGCAGGGCTATGCCCGGGAAGCGCTGGCGGCTGTGATTCAGGTGTTCTTCGAGAAAACGGACACGGTGCTTTTCACGGGTGGGCACTATGCCTATAACACCATCTCCGGGGAGCTGCTGAAAATGCTGGGCTTCACCTATGAGGGCATCGAACACAAGGCCATGCGCCATGCAGAGCGCGGCCCCACGGATCTGGTGTGCTATTATCTGGAAAAATAAGTTCTCCCTCAGAATTCCTACAGATTTCCCTGTTACAATGATAGCATCATCGAAAGGGGAATTTGTATGCTGACAAAATTGAAAAACGGGCTGGACGGTACCCAGCTCAAGACCATTGCACTGGCGCTGATGGTGCTGGATCACATTCATTATTTCTTTGAATTCACCGGCTGCATCCCAACGGTGTTCAATATGCTGGGGCGGCTCAGCGCACCGCTGTTTTTGTTCTGCACGGTGGAGGGCTTTGCCCACACCCATGACCGCAGGCGGTATTTTATCCGCATCTGGGGTATCGGAACGGCCATGGCGGCGCTGGAATTTTTTATGATCTACGCCAAAGCCTTCCGGCGCGGGGATGGCTTCTACCCGCTGAACGCGATTTTTCAGGATCTGATGCTGCTGTGCATCGTCTGGCAGGGCATCGACTGGCTGCGGGAGAAAAAATTCGCAAAGGGCATTGGCGCTATTGCCGCCGTTCTGTGCTGGCCTTATGTGGTGGTCGTATTTCTGCTGCTTTTCCCCGGGGTGCAGGAGATGCCCATTGCTTCGACAGTCGTGGCCTTTGTCATCACCAGCCCGCTGCCCATGTGGACAGCCATCACAGATGGTAGCTGGAGCTTTTTGCTGGGCGGTGTGCTGCTGTATGCATTGCGTGGACGGCGCAAAGTGCAGCTGACGGTATGGGCACTGGTGATTTTCCTGTGTGACTTTGCGCTGACCTTTGGGATGGCTTGCCGACAGGAGGGTTTTGTGTGGACGCAGATGTTCACCGACAACTACGAGTGGTTCGGGGTGGCGGCGGTGTTGCTGATGCTGCTGTACAACGGCCAGCGGGGCAAGGGTCACAAGCAGCTGTTCTACTGGTTCTACCCGGCCCATGTGTATCTGCTTTACGGCGCTTCCTGCCTGCTTTATAACGTGTTGAGGTGATTTTGTGGCAAACATTCTGGCCGTGGATGACAATCTGGAGCTCTGCAAGCTGATCCGCACCGCCTTGGAGCGGGATGGCCACCGGGTAGAAACGCGGCAGGCGGGTGGAGCGCTGACCGAGGCGCTCTGCCGCTGGGCAGACTGCATCCTGCTGGATGTGATGATGCCCGGAGAGGACGGCTTTGCCGTCTGCCGCCGCATCCGGGGCCTGACCGATGCCCCCATTCTGTTTCTGACGGCCCGGACAGACGAAGCGTCTGTTCTGGAGGGGCTGGGCATTGGGGCAGACGACTTTTTGTCCAAGCCCTTCCGGGTGGCAGAGCTGCGCGCCCGGGTGGCAGCGCATCTGCGGCGGCAGAACCGCACCCCGGGGCATCGGTTGGTGCGCGGCGGGGTCAGTTTTGACCTGTCCGCGCGGGAGGCGGCGGTGGGAGAAACTCCTCTGCCGCTGACCCGCTCGGAGTATGCCATCTGTGAGTATCTGGCGCTGCACGCCGGGCAGACTTTCACCAAGGAACAGATCTACGAGGCCGTGTTCGGGCTGGAGGGCACAGCGGACGATACGGCCATCACCCAGCACATCAAGAACATCCGGGCAAAGCTCCGGGCGGCGGGGGTAGCAGAGCCGGAAACACTGCTGAAAACCATCTGGGGAGTGGGATATCAATGGAAAAACGAGGGCTGATTTCCCTGCGGGGCGTACTGCTGCGATATCTGGTGCAGACCGTCTTTTGCTGTGTGCTGGCGCTGCTGTTGTGGTTTGCGGCGCTGATGTGCGTCATCAACAGCGGGCTGGCGCTCCCGGCCAATCAGGCCGCGCAGGCCTGCCAGAAGGCTGCACAGGACGTTTTGCCGGGCATGACCGCCGCCACCTTTGACGAGACGCAGCTGGACTCCTTGTGCCGGTACGCCCTGTTTGCCGCGCCGGACAGCAGCGAGGTGCTGGCCACCAACATGGATGCCGGGCACTTGCAGCGGGCAATGGAGAACCAGCAGGGGAAAACCCGCTGGCATTTTGGCTACACACAGTATTATATGACGTCGAAATTGCAGGACGGAACGGTTTGCCTGCTGCAATTTGACTATGCCGTGCCCTACGCCGACCCTGCGCTGCGGGGTGTGCTGCCGGATATGCAGACCGTGCACTGCATTCTGGGCATTCTGCTGCTGATAGGGGCAGTGGTGTGGAGCACCCACAGGACAGGGCGCTTCCTGACCCGGGAGACCGAAAAGCTGACCGCCGCCGCGCAGGCGGTGGCGCGGAAGGATCTGGACAGCGCCGTGTTTTCCGGTGCGAAGGTGCGGGAGTACGAGAGCGCTTTGCAGGCATTGCAGACCATGGGCGATGAATTGACCGGCAGCCTGCAGAAGCAGTGGGACATGGAGCAGCGGCAGCGGGAGCAGATCATTCAGCTGTCCCACAAGCTGAAAACGCCGCTGACCATCATCGAGGGCAACGCGGAGCTGCTGGCGGAGGATGACCTGACTGAGGAACAGCGGGCGCAGGTGGAAGCGATTCTGCAGGGTGCAGAGCAGACCCGCACCTATCTGGGAAAGATCCGTGCCGAGGTGCAGACCCCTTTGAAGTATCGACAGAGAAAATGAAAACAGCCCGGTGCGAAACCCTTTCGCACCGGGCTGTCTGCTGCGATAAGCGAAAATTACGGCTGCTCAGCCACCATCATCTTGCTGGCCTTGTAGATGTCGCCGCAGCCGAGGGTGATGACCAGATCGCCCTCCCGGGCGTTCTGCTTGACCCACTCGGCGGCCTCCTCCAGACTGTTCACCAGAACAGAGCCGGGGATCTGAGCGGCCAGTTTTGCACTGGTAATGGTGGGATCGTTGGGCTCACGGCTGCCCATGATCGGGGTCAGCACAGTGATATCGGGGATCTTGAGCACATCCACAAAGTCGTTGAACAGCATCTTGGTGCGGCTGTATGTAAACGGCTGGTGGACGGCGATCAGGCGCTTGTAGCCCATCTCCTTGGCGGTGTTCAGGGTGGCGCGCAGCTCGGTGGGGTGGTGGGCGTAGTCATCAATGACCAGCGCACCGTTGCACTCGCCGTACACCTCAAAGCGGCGGCCTGCGCCCTTGAAGTTCAGGGCAGCCTCGGCGCACTGCTCTGCGCTCAGGCCCACAAAGCGGCACACGGCGCACATGGCCAGTGCATTATAAATATTGTGGCGACCGGGCACGGACAGACGGATGCGGGTGGTGTCGGTCGTATTCCACTCCTTCAGGTCGAACTCGAAGAAGCCGGGCTTATACTCGTTGACGTTGACAGCGCGGTAGTCGCCGTGGTTGTCGATGGCAAAGGTGCGCACCCGGCGGTCCAACGTGTACATCACGTCCATGGTGTTCTTATCGTCAGCGTTGGCAAAGATCATGAACTGGGTCATCAGGGCAAAGCGCTTGAAGGCGAACTTCAGCTCGCCCATGCTGCCGTAGTAGTCCAGATGGTCGTTGTCGATGTTCAGCACCACGGACAGGTAGGGGGTCAGCTTCAGGAAGGTCTCGGAGAACTCGCAGGCCTCAATGACGATATCATCCCCCTTGCCGGCCTTGCCGTAGCCGCCGATGAGGGGCAGCTTGCCGCCGATGACTGCAGAGGGATCACGGCCTGCCAGCTCCAGTGCGGTGGTGATCATGGAAGTCGTGGTGGTCTTGCCGTGGGTGCCGGAAACGCAGATGCTGTCCTTGTACAGGCGGCTCACATAGCCCAGCAGAACACTGCGCTCCACAGTGGGGATGCCATAGGAAGCGGCGGCGTTCAGTTCCACGTTGTCCTTGGCAATGGCGGCAGAGTAGACCACCAGGTCAACGCCGATCACGTTGTCCGCAGCATGACCCAGGCTGACCTTCACGCCCATCTCCCGCTCCGAGCGGATGATGCTGCCGTCCAGCACATCGCTGCCGGAGATATCATATCCCTTGGCAGAGAGGATCTGGATCAGCGGATACATACCGCTGCCGCCGCAGCCGATGAAGTGGATCTTTTTTACATTATCCAGCAGATGCATGGTATAATCAGTAACGAACATAAGCAGGCAAACCTCCAATAAACAAACGGCCGCAGGGCAGACCGAATCCATCTTAATTCTTGGGTACTACTTATTATATAATTTTTGGCCGACAAAATAAACAGTTCCGAGCGAATTTTCGGAAAGAACCAGAAACTCCGGCACATTTTTGTTACAACTGTACAGATAGCCCATGGATTTTCGCCCCTTTTGCACACTTCATAAAAGATTTACATTTTTTATCGGCTTGATAGCTAACAATTTTGAAGTATTTGTGGTATGATAGTTGCGAATTTTGAACTATCACGCTGCCGCCGGACGCGCGGCTGGAAAAGAGGAATCTCATTTTGAACATCAAGATCACTGCGGACAGCACCTGCGATCTGTCCGAAGCGCTGCTCCGGCAGTGGAACATCAGCCTGATCCCCATGCACATCCTCATGGGGGAGGAAAGCTATCTGGACGGCGTTACCATCCACCCCGCCGATGTATTCGCCCATGCCCAGAACGGCGGCAAAATGCCCAAATCCGCCGCCCCCAATCTGGTGGAGTACACCGACTTCCTCGCCCCCTTTGCCAGAGACTACGATGCCGTCATCCACATCAATGTCGGCTCCAAATTCTCCTCCTGCTTCCAGAACGCCCGGCTGGCGGCGCAGGAGTTCGGCAACGTCTATGTTGTGGACAGCGAAAATATCTGCACCGGGCAGGGCTATCTCGTCCTGCAGGCAGCCAAGTGGGCCGCTGACGGCCTGCCGCCCAAGAACATTTCCATGCGCTTACAGGGCCTTGCCAAGCGGGTCGAGTTGAGCTTTGTGCTCAACCAGCTGGACTATATGGCCAAAAGCGGCCGCTGCTCCGGCGTGCTGGCCTTCGGGGCCAACATTCTGGGCATCAAGCCCAGCCTGGCCGTCATCGATGGTGAACTGAAAGTCGTGCGGAAGTACCGGGGCAGCCTGCCCATCTGCGTGGGCAAGTACATCACCGACCAGCTGGCGAACCGGGAGGACATCGACCGCAGCATGGTGTTCATCTCTTCCACCCAGGCGAAGCCCGGCTGCATGGAGGCCATCAAGGCCGGACTGCGGCAGTACGGCAATTTTGAGAATGTCTACGAGACCGACATCGGCACCACCATCGGCGGCTATTCCGGCCCCGGTACCATCGGCATCGTGTTTGCACGCAAGCAGTAAATTTCTCCCTGCACACAAAAAAGACGCGCTCATCACAGAGCGCGTCTTTTTTGCATGATATCCGGTTTTCTCAGCTCAGCCGTCCGCTCTCTACCGAGAAGCTCAGGTCGGCCACGGCCATGGTGGATCTGCGATGGGAGACCAGCAGGACAGTCTTTTCCCTGCACTCATCCCGCACGGCCTTGAGGATGATCCCTTCGTTCAGGCTGTCCAGATTGGAGGTAGGCTCGTCCAGCAGGAGAAAGGGTGCATCGTGCAGGAAGGCACGGGCCACACCGATGCGCTGGCGCTCACCGCCGGAGAGCGCACCGCCCAGCTCGCCCACAGGGGTATCATATCCCTTGGGCAGGCTGTTGATAAAGCCATCCAGCGCGGCCTTTCTGCAGGCAGCCTCCACCTCGGCACGGGTGGCATCGCGCCGGGCGATCCGGATGTTGTTTTCTATGGTATCGTCAAACAGCTCCGTTTCCTGGGTCACAAGACTTTCCTGGGCGCGCAGGGCGGCAGTGTTCACGGCGCGGATATCACGTTCACCAAACCGGATGGTGCCGCTGCTCACATCCCAGAAGCGCATGAGCAGCCGCAGGAAGGTGGATTTGCCGCTGCCGGAGCGGCCCGTGATGCCCACGATCTTCTTTTCCGGGATAGTCAGGCTCAGGTCGTGGAGCACCTCTTCCTTGGCGTAGGCAAAACTGACATGCTCAGCCTGTGCACCGGTAAAGGTGGTATCCGTGCCGTCGATCACATCGGCGGTCACAGGCTCCTCATCCAGCAGATCAAGGACGCGGTCGGCACTGGCGAACACCTGGGTCAGGCTGGCACCGAGGTTGGCCAGCGCCACCACCGGGCCAAAGGAGCTCAGGGCCGACAGGGTGCAGATCAGCACCCCTTCCGCGCCCAGCTGGCCATTCTGATACAGCCGGATGCTTACCCCCAGCACAGCCAGCGCCGTCAGCACGATAAGGGTGTTGGCGGCACCCACGGTCACGCCCTCGCGGTACTTCATGGCCTTCTGCTTCTTCCCCAGCGTCTCGCTGTGGGCCGTGATGCCCTCGGCACGCGCGGCGGTGTTCTGGTACTGCAGGATATCCCGCAGGCCGCGCAGGCTTTCCAGCAGATAGCTGTTGGTGTCGGCCAGGGCCTGCCGGTACTCGCGGGCGGCTTTGTCGCCCCGTCTGGCAGACCACACCGGCAGAGCAATGCCCACCAGCAGATAGCCTGCCAGCAGCACCAGTGCGGGCAGAATATGATACCTGGCCGTAAAGCAGGTCATGCCGGTCACACAGAGGATCGCGATGCAGACCGGCGAAATGGTGTGGGCATAGAACACCTCCAGCTGCTCGATGTCGGTGGTGATCAGGGAGATTAGGTCGCCCCGGTCACGGCCTTCCAGTTTGGCGGGGGTCAGGCGGCGGAGCGCGCCGAACACCTTATCCCGGATGAGGGCCAGCAGCTTGAAGGCGATAGAGTGGTTGGAAGCCTGCTCTGCGTAGCGAAGCACGCCGCGCAGCAGGGCAAACACCAGGATGCAGGCATAGGTAACGCCCACCGAGCGCAGCGGGCTGGCCAGCCCCAGCGCCCGCAGGATGCCAAAGCCGCCGAAAATGGTGATGAAGGTGGCGCAGAAGTGCCCCGCCACGCCCATGACGATGGCCGCCAGCATGATGGGCAGCATGGGCTTGACCAGCACGATGAGGCGGCCCACAAGGACAAAGGGGCTGCGATGCTTGGGTTCGTTCATATCAGGCATCCTCCGTTTCCAGCGTTTCCAGCTGCTTCTGGGCCGTGTACAGACGGCTGTAGGCGCCCTGCTTTTTCAGCAGTTCCGCGTGGGTGCCCCGCTCTGCGATGCGGCCCTTGTCCAGCACATAGATGCAGTCGCTGTCCACCACGTTGGCCAGCCGGTGGGAGATCAGGATCACCGTTTTGCGGCCCGCCAGGCTCCGGATGGCTGCCATGATGTCGTTTTCGCTCTCGGCGTCCACGTTGGAAGTGGCTTCGTCAAACAGATAAATGGGGGTGTCGTGCAGCAGGGCGCGGGCCATGGCAAGGCGCTGCCGCTGGCCGCCGGACAGGTTGCTGCCGCCCTCATGCAGGGCCGTCTGCAGGCCGTCCTGGCTGCGGCAGAAGTCGGCCAGGTTCACCTGTTCCAGCGCAGCCCAGAGCTCGGCCTCGGTGGCATCGGGCTTTGCCATGCGCAGGTTTGCTTCCACTGTGCCCTTGAAAATGGTGGCATTGTGGGGCACCAGCGTCAGGGCACGCAGGCGCTGGGCCCGCTGCAGCTGTTCCACCGGCACACCGCCCAGCGTCACGCTGCCGGTGTAACCGGTGCGGCTGCCGGACAGCAGCGCCGCAATGGTGCTCTTGCCGCAGCCGGACTCACCCACCAGCGAGACAAAGCTGCCCTGCGGAATGGTAAAGGAGACATCGTTCAGGATGGTGCGGTCCTTCTCGTAGCCAAAGGTGACATGCTCAAGCTTCAGAGTCGTATTCTCTCCGAGCACGCGGTCACCATCGGCAGGCTCTTCCGCTGCCAGAAGCTTGAAGATCTTCTCTGCCGAAGCGGCACCGTTCATGGCAATGTGGAAGTAGCTGCCCAGCAGCCGCAGCGGCAGGAAAAAGTCCGCCGCCAGCAGCACGATGGTCAATGTGGCGGTCAGGGTCAGCTGGCCTGCCGCAAATGCAGCCACCGCGCTGATGATGCCAAGGCCCGCACCGCCGTAAGCCATCAGGTCCATCAGTGTCACCGAGTTCAGCTGCATGGTGAGCACCTTCATGGTGATCCTGCGGAAGCGCTCGGCCTGCGCATTCATCTGCTCGTGCTTCCAGCCGTCGGCCTGATAAATTTTCAGGGTGGTCAGGCCCTGAATGTTCTCAAGGAAGCTGTCGCCAAGGGTGGTGTACTCGCCCCAGTAGTTCGCCAGCAGCTTTTTGGCAAACTTCTGCACTGCCACAATGGACATGGGGATCAGCGGCACGCAGCACAGCAGGATGATGGCCGACCGTGCGTGCACACCCACCAGCAGCACAAACAGGGTCAGCGGGGCCAGCAGGCTGTAAAACAGCTGCGGCAG
>ERZ773245.2157-NODE-2157-length-11579-cov-3.137105_pt1 | contig 11579 bp, 9 predicted proteins | sample MGYA00580988_ERZ773245 | MGnify/ENA primary metagenome ERZ773245 (study PRJEB29015, sample SAMEA2737792) | human gut metagenome | biome: human gut; feature: human-associated habitat; material: faeces | place: China | collected 2012 ... | reverse complement strand
TGGCACCTAAAGCAGCGAGGTTGGCGGTGGCTGTCGTGCCGATGTTCTCTCCTAAGACAAGAGCGATGCCGAAGTAAATAGGCAATACGCCGGAGGAACAAAGCAGAATGGTGATGGCCATCACGGCAGCAGAGCTCTGCACAATACAGGTGATCAGTGTACCGATGAGCACAAAGACAATGATGTTGGCGTGGCTGTGAGTATTAAAGGAAGCGAAGAACTGGATAGCTTGTGGGTTGTGTTCCAGATCAAGTTCTTTGCCGGCATTGCTCAGTAGGACAAGTGCAAAGAAAAGAAAAGCAATACCGAAAAGGAAGTCACCGATGTAGCGGCGTCGCTTAGAATAGATGAGCATGATGCCCAAGAAGAAGGCTGGGAAGACGACCATCGTCAGGTCTACGTTGAATCCCAGTGACATGATCCAGGCGGTAAGCGTCGTTCCGATATTGGCACCCATGATCACCGAGATCGCTTGTGCCAAGGTGAGCAGTCCCGCATTGACAAAGCTGACGGTCATCACCGTGGTGGCAGAAGAGGATTGCACGGCGCAAGTGATGAAAACCCCCGTGAGCATTCCCGTGAATCGGTTGGTGGTCATTGCGCCAAGGATATGACGCAGTTGCGAGCCTGCCATTTTCTGCAAGGCTTCACTCATTACCTTCATGCCGTAGATCAGCAAGGCTAAGGAGCCTAATATCTTCATGAAGATAATCACATAGTCGCTTGTGTTCATAGATATGTGTAATGTCTGTTACGATTATGCTACAAAGATATAAAAAAAATGTGTCATGTGGAATGAAAGGCTTCGCTTTTTTGCTAATGGAGTTCTTTTTTTTAGAAGATCGCAAGCAAGAAAAGATAGAAAAGAAACGTTTTTGTTAATATATAATAATTATTAAGTCTGTCTATCAAAAAACGATGGCGTTTTGATAAATAAATAGTAATTTTGCATTTGCTTTATTGAAAGGGTATGGTTCAGTAGCTCAGTTGGATTAGAGCAGCAGCCTTCTAAGCTGCGGGTCCCGGGTTCGAACCCCGGCTGAATCACATGAAGGGCTAAGCAACGATCGTTGCTTAGCCCTTCATCATTGTGGAGAGGGGGCCTCTGCTTAGCAGAGGCGTACGGAACACAGCACCCAAAGAGGCTCGCCTTTATGGGCGAGTGGATTTCTTATTTTCCCTGATCTTTAAGGACAATGCGGTGCTTTCTTTGCTTTTCCATGCTTTCAAGGCACTGAACCATTGGTCGGCACTGTGGTAGCCCTGCTCCTCTTTGTCACTACAGAAAGAGAGGTGGTAGACGAGATGACCGTCGGGGATAGAGACGAGATAGCCGTCGTCGTACTGCGTGTGAATCTCTTTGAGAATGCTGGCACGGGGGATGGAGACCGCCAAACCTACTGTTTCCATTTTATGTGTGAGCGTATCCTTACCCGTGACGGGGGAGTCGGTGCCCCAGTTGGCAAGCAGGCCATGACCGTCGGTCCAACTTTGCTGACCCTTAATGTGCGTGATGCCTATAAAATAAGGAGTGGCGCGTATCTGGTCGGTAAGGTTGAAACCTTTCGGAACGGAAACTCTTACGTCCACTTTACAGTCACGGTGTCCTGCGATCATCGTGTAGCGTGTAGTGAGAGTGCGAGGCTCTGCATCGGGTGTCGGCTTCCAGTTCAAATCCGTGATTTCGACGATACTGCGAAGCGGTCCGTTCGCCACGACGCGCTGACGGCGGCTGTCGCAGTCCGAGAAGCCTACGGGCTGTTTGCCGTCCCAACCGTTGAGGGCTCCGACACCTACGCCATCTCTTACTGCCAGGACATCGTCGCCATAGCTGGCAGCCAGTTGTACTGAGTCGGGATAGAACTCTGTGTCGTGGAGTTCCAACTGCCTTTTGCGTTTACCATAGATGTCGACCGACTGTCGGGGACTGCAATAGAAGCGGTAAGCAGTGAGCTCACTCTCCAGTACAGCACCATGCTGATGAATGACAGGAAAGGGGTTAGTTCCCCGCAACGAAGCGAACTCGCTCAGATAGATGTCGTGTTTGTTCTTCGCCTTTACCTTGCTGTTGCGCAGAAGGATGTCGGCAAAGGTACGCTTGGTGTAGGTGTTGGGCATGGCCTTTCGCCACAGCGCAATGGTAGCTTTGCTTTGTCCTTTGGCCTTGATGTCAGCGAGGAAGAACAGATGATCAGCTCCTCCGTCACCATCCAAGTCGTCCATTTGTGAAGGTACTTCTTTGCCGTCTACAGTCACGCGGGCAGAGCGATAGCCTTCCATACCGGGAATCTCCACGGGAGACTGCTGCAAAATCGTGTTGCCAGGATTTTGCAGTGTCATGGTCATCGTCCGGTCCTGTCCGACTGCTTGTAGCGAGAACAGAAGAGAGCAGGAGAGCACCATGCCGCCCATGAAAGCGTTAGAGAGAAAAGATCTCATATCAGTCATTTTTATATTTACAGCGTTACACCATTCTTGAAGATGGCAAAGCCATGAATGCCGTTTCGCTCTGCTTTTACCTTTTTGCCGCTGGCCACGTCGAGGACGGTGTGGATGAAGTCGGGCAAAAGGTCTGTGATACTCTTGTCTTCCACGATGCTGCCAGCGTTGAAGTCAATCCAGTTGCCTTTGCGCTTGTAGAGAGAAGTGTTGGTAGAGATTTTCAATGTCGGCACAGCGGTAGCGAATGGTGTACCACGCCCTGTTGTGAACAGTACGATGTGGCATCCGGCTGCAGCCAAAGCTGTTGCGGCGACGAGGTCGTTGCCCGGAGCAGAGAGCAGATGAAGGCCGTGGCCTTGCAGTCGTTCACCATAGCCGAGGACACCATAAACGGGAGATGATCCCGACTTCTGCGTGCACCCCAATGCTTTGTCTTCCAAGGTAGAGATGCCACCGGCTTTGTTTCCAGGTGAGGGATTCTCGCCCACGGGCTGGCCGTGGCTGAGGAAGTAATGCTTGAAGTTGTTGATGAGATGCTTGGTATCCTCAAGCACCTGTTCGTTGACGCAACGCTGCATGAGCAGAGTCTCAGCGCCGAACATCTCAGGAACCTCAGTGAGCACCGTGGTACCCCCTTGCTCATTGCAGAGCCAGTCGCTGAAAGCACCAACGAGAGGGTTGGCAGTAATACCTGAGAAGCCGTCGCTGCCGCCGCACTTCAGTCCGATGCGCAGTTCAGAAGCCGGAATAGCAGTTCGCTGATCGTTGCGTGCTTTGTCATAGAGCTCCATCAGCATCTCTGTGCCCGTCTCCACTTCGTTGCCTTCCACTTCTTGGCAGACGAGCAGTTTGATGCGGTCGTGGTCGTAGTCACCGAGCAACTTTACGAACTCGTGCGGTTGGTTATTCTCACATCCCAGTCCTACGATGAGCACGCCACCAGCATTTGGGTGAAGCACCAGATCGCGAAGGATATGGCGTGTGTTTTCGTTATCTTCACCGAGTTGTGAACAACCGTAGTTATGCGGGAAAGCCACGATGGTATCTACGCCTTCACCATTATTTGTCTGTGTTTTTACCTCCTCTACGATATTCTGAGCGATGCCATTGACACAGCCCACCGTAGGGATCACCCACAGTTCGTTCCTCACACCGACGAGTCCGTTGGAGCGGCGATAACCTTGGAAGGAAGCATCGGGATGCGGTGTTGTTTTTTTCTGTGGCTGAATGTGGATGTTGTCGTAGTTCAACTCTCCACTCAAATTGGTCTTGATGTCGTGGTCATCGAGCAGAGCACCTTTTGCTATGTCGTGGATAGCGTGTCCGATAGGAAAGCCGTATTTTACGATCATCTCTCCCGTCTTGATGTCATGGAGAGCTATCTTGTGTCCGGGCACCACGTCAGTAACCAGTTTGAGTGTAGAGCCGTCGATGTCAACGATGTCGCCGGCCTTCAGTGCTTTGATGGCTACGGCGACATTGTCTGTAGGGTTGATTTTAATTGCTTGTTTCATTTTATCACTTGTTGAGAACCGTCTCAATGGTCTTTCTCATGCCCGACTCTTGTATCTGCTGTAGATAGGAAGCCAGCAAGTCAGTCAGTCCGGGGATGTCATTGAGGTTACCTTGCTCTTTCCAAATCAAGTCTTGCGCGCCGAGCACACCTTCAGCGATGGTATGGCAATCGGCAGAAGCCCATAGATGCTGGAGACGTTCAAGGATTGCCGGATCGTCGTTGGGTGCGATTGCCGTGCCGTCCTCTCTTGTGCCACCTTTATAATAAGTGGTGATAGCAGCGAGTCCGAGCACGATGGCTTTGGGCAGTTCACCTTTCAACTCGGTGTATTGCTTCAGGGCAGGCAGGTCACGCGTCTTGAACTTCGGGAAGCTGTTGAGCATGATACTGGTCACCTGGTGGTCGATATAAGGATTCTTGAATCGCTGCAGTACGTCTTCGGCAAAGCGGGTGAGCTCGTCTTTCGACAGTTCGAGTGTCGGCAGCAGTTCGTTGAACATGACCTGATGGATGTATTTCCCGACGAGTTCATCGTTGCAGGCATCTCTGACGATGTTGATACCGGAGAGGAATGCTACCGGCGAGAGGACGGTATGCGGACCGTTGAGCAGTGTCGTCTTGCGCAGATGGTAGGGTGTCTCGTTGTCGGTGAGCACCACGTTGAGCCCGGCTTTTCGGGCCGGCCACTCCTTGTCGAGCTGTTCGATGGAGATGTTCTTATCGTGTTCGATGACCCAAAGGTGGAAGATCTCGCCTTGCACCATAGCAGCGTCCTTGTAGCCGATACGTTGCCACAGTTGTTGCTCGTCGTTGTGGGGATAACCGTTGACGATGCGGTCGACAAGCGTGGTGCAGATTGGGCAGCAGCATGCAATCCATTTGCGGAATCCCTCAGCGTTGTCGAGGTCATCGTGCCACAAGTCGATGTATTGGTTGATGCAATCTTTGAGGTGATGTCCGTTGCCGAAGATCAGCTCACAAGGCAGGATGATGAGTCCCTTCTTAGTGTCGCCGTTGAAACAAGAATAGCGGCGATAGAGCAGCTGCGTGAGTTTGGCAGGGTAGGAGGCGGGCGGTGTGTCGCTCAGCTTGCACGTGTTGTCGAAAGCGATACCGGCCTCGGTGGTATTGGAGATGACAAAGCGCATCTCGGGTTGCTCGGCCAGTGCCATGAACGCGTCGTATTGTGTATAGGGATTCAGTGCGCGGCTGACGCTGCTGATTCGTTGGCAGGTGTTTACTTGCTCGTTGCCTTTCAGTCCGAGCAGGTTGACATGGTAGAGGCAGTCCTGTGCACGTAATGTCTCGATATGGTTACGCTCGCGTGGTTGCACGATGACGACAGAACCGTTGAATGCCGTCTTGTCGTTCATTTCCTGGATCATCCAGTCCACAAACGCTCTGAGGAAGTTACCCTCACCAAACTGTATCACACGCTCCGGTGCTTCTGCTTTCGGAGCCGTGTGTCTGTTGAGAATATTGTTAGTCATAGATTCAGTATATATAATAAGGTGTAGTAATAAGGTGTAGTAAAATTTGGACCACCTTTATATATAAGGTGGTCCTATGTGTACTATATATAATAAGGAGTCGTTATGGTACGATCTTCTTATATTTCGGAACAAGAGTCTTCATGATCGACCAGGCGATGAGATAGGCCACCGCGCATATACAGAACACGATCATGTATCCGGCGGGCTTGCCTTCGAAGCCCAGGAAGGAGAACGAGCTGCCAGCTTTCTCGGCATAGTCGAAGAGAATACCGGAGCCCTGGTTGATCATATAGGAGCCGATGCCACCGGCCATGGTACCCACGCCCGTGATGGTAGCAACTGTTGACTTGGGGAACATGTCGCCGATAGTAGAGTAGAGGTTGGCCGACCATGCCTGATGTCCGGCACCGGCGATGCCGATGATGACAGCGGGGAAGATAGCACCATACTGTCCGAGAGGCTGAGCCAGCAGAGCCGTCAGAGGCATGAAGGCGAAGATGAGCATGGCCAGCATACGTCCACCGTAAGGATCCATGCCACGCTTCTCCACAAACAGCTTAGGCAGATAGCCGCCGAAGATAGAGACCACCGTGACGATGAAATACAGGATGAAGATGAGCGTGGCGCCCTCTTTTGAGGCCGAAGGATAGTGGTAGACATCGCTAAAGTATGCAGGAGCCCAGAACAGGTAGAACCACCACACACCGTCGGTGAAGAACTTTCCGGTGATAAACTCCCATGTCTGCCGATAGGTGAGACACTTGAGCAGAGGTATCGTCTTTTCTGCTTTCTCGTCAGCCTTTGCTTTGTCAGCCTCCTTCTCGTCGTCCTGATGGATATAGGCAAGTTCAGCGCCATTGACATGTTTCGACTTTTCGGGTTTCTCGTACCATTCCAACCAGAAAAACACCCAGATGAAGCCGAGCGCACCGATGATGATGAATGCACTCTCCCATCCCCATGCCTTGGCGATGAACGGGATGGTAGCCGGAGCAGCCAGTGCGCCTACCGAAGCACCACTGTTGAAGATGGCAGTGGAGAGGGCGCGGTCCTTTTTCGGGAAATATTCTGCCGTCACCTTGATGGCAGAGGGGAAGTTGCCCGACTCACCAATGGCCAGGATCATGCGGCAGCCCAAGAAGAGATATACAGAGATGGTAGAGATAGAGAGCGCAAGCGCAGATCCTTGCTTCACGGCGTGGAGTGCCTCCACACTGTCCAGTCCCTCGATCTCCCTCGTCAGCCATCCGCATCCTGCATGAAGGCAGGCACCTGCAGACCAGATGATGATGGCGAGCAAATAGCCTTTCTTTGTTCCCAAGCGGTCAATGGCAGTACCTGCGAAGAGGCTCACTGCAGCATAGAACAGCGAGAACCATCCCGTGATCATACCATAGTCGCTATCAGTCCAGTGAAATTCCGGGGCGATGAAGTCCTTCCATGTCAGCGAGAGCACCTGACGGTCGAGATAGTTGACCGTGGTGGCGACGAAGAGGAGTACACAGAGATACCATCTCCAGTTCGTCTTTACATCGTTTTTGATAGTACCTCCGTTCATGCGCGTTGCTTCTTAGCATTCTGAATGATGTCGATGCACTGCTTGCAGAGCTCGGTGATAGCGTTCCAGTCGCCCTTTGCAACTACCTCTTTTGGGAAGAGTTTCGACCCCATGCCCACACAGTAGGCACCGGCCTTGATCCATCCTTCGAGGTTCTCCTGTGTAGGAGCCACGCCGCCAGTGACCATGATCTTCGACCAGGGGCAGGGAGCCATGAGATCCTTGATGAAGCGTGGGCCATAGACATCGCCGGGGAACACCTTGGTCAGGTCGGCACCCAGTTCCTGAGCCTTGCCGATCTCGCTGACAGTAGCACAACCCGGGCAATAGGGGACGAGACGACGGTTGCATACCGGAGCCACGTCGGGGTTGAAGAGCGGACCTACAATGAAGTTCGCACCGAGCTGAATGTACAGTGCAGCGGTAGGAGCGTCGACGACAGTGCCGGCACCCAAGGCCAGCTCAGGGCATTCCTTGTCGGCCCATTTCACCAGTTCGCCGAATACTTCGTGTGCAAAGTCGCCACGGTTGGTGAACTCAAAGGCGTGCACGCCACCTTCGTAGCAAGCTTTGATTACCTTCTTAGCGACTTCGGCGTCAGCATTATAGTATACGGGCACCATGCCGGTGGCTCCGATTTTCTGAAGAACTTGTATTTTGTCAAATTTAGCCATGATTGTAGTAATGTTATTGGTTGATGGAAATGATAGGAAACCATCGGGCGGTCAAACAGTGTTCTGTCCGTCCGATGGCTTATGTTTTATTGTCTATCGCTGGACTCTGCCATTGGCGTTACCTGCGGCGAGGCTCTCCACCTCTTCTTTCGATACGAGGTTGAAGTCACCGTTGATGGTATGCTTCAGTGCAGAGGCTGCGACAGCAAACTCCAGGGCCTCGCCCTGAGTTGGCTTGGTGAGCAGTCCGTGGATGAGTCCGCCAGCGAAGGAGTCACCACCGCCTACGCGGTCGATAATCGGCTCAATGTCGTAGTGACGGCTCTCGTAGAATTCCTCACCATTATAGATGAGTGCTTTCCAACCGTTGTGCGTAGCGGAGTAAGACTCACGCAGTGTGGAGACGACATATTTAAATCCGAAGGTCTTTGCCATTTGTTCAAAGATCTTATGGTATCCGGCAGCGTCGGTCTTGCCACCTTCAATGTCAGCGTCGGGTTTGAATCCCAGACAGAGCATCGCATCCTCCTCATTGCCGATGCACACGTCGACATATTGCATGAGCGGGCGCATGATGGAGATAGCCTTTTCCGATGTCCACAGCTTCTTGCGGAAGTTGAGGTCTACCGACACTGTCACGCCGTGGCGCTTGGCAGCTTCGCAGGCAGCTTTTACGATATCGGCGGCGTTGTCGCTGATAGCCGGCGTGATGCCTGACCAGTGGAACCACTGAGCCCCCTCGAAGATCTCGTCGAAGTCAAACTCCTCAGGGCGAGCCTCGGCGATGGCAGAGTGTGCGCGGTCGTAGATGACCTTGCTGGGTCGCATGGAGGCTCCCGTCTCGGCGTAGTAGATACCCACGCGCTCGCCGCCACGTACGATGTGACTTGTGCCGACACCATAGCGGCGCATGGCGTTGAGGGCCAGCTGTCCGATTTCGTGTTTGGGGAGTTTGGTGACGAAGTCGGCATCGTGACCGTAGTTGGCGAGGCTGATGGCCACGTTGGCCTCACCGCCGCCGGGAATCACGCGGAAGTGATCACTCTGTATGAATCGGTCGTTGCCCTCTGGAGACAGGCGCAGCATGAGCTCGCCCAAAGTTACTATTTTTGCCATATTCTCATTTAAGTTTAATAATTGCTTATAATATTACGAACACAAAGAAGTGATTACGCAAACAGAGACCGCGGTGTCTGTGCTTAGAATTTGAAGTAGTTCTTTGCGTTGTTGTAGCAGATGTCCTCTACCATCTGGTTGACGCGCTTCTCCTCAAAGCCGTCGTAAGGGATTTCGCCGTTCTCGATGTCGTTGCCGATGAGGTTGCAGAGAATTCGGCGGAAATATTCGTGGCGGGGGTAGGAGAGGAATGAGCGTGAGTCGGTGAGCATACCGACGAAGCGGCTTAGCAGTCCGAGCAACGACAGAGCGTTGAGTTGCTTGGTGATGCCATCCTTTTGGTCGAGGAACCACCATCCCGATCCCCACTGGATCTTGCCGGGCATCGAGCCGTCCTGGAAGTTTCCGAGCATCGTAGCCATCACCTCGTTGGCACAGGGGTTGAGGTTGTAGAGTATCGTCTTGGTCAGATGTCCCTCTAAGTCGAGACGGTTGAGGAAGGCCGAGCAGCTCTTTGCCGTGTTGAACTCGCCGATGGAGTCGAAGCCCGTGTCGGGTCCGAGCTGGCGGAACATGCGCGTGTTGTTGTTGCGGATAGCACCATAGTGGTATTGCTGAGCCCATCCTGCCTCGTAGTCCTGTACGGCGAAGACATAGAGCATAGCACTCTTGAACTTCAGCACCTCTTCGTGTGAGAGTTCCTTCCCGGCGTAGACCTTGTCAAAGATGTCGTTGATCTCCTTGTCTGTGTATTCTTCAGCATAGAACTCCTCGATGCCGTGGTCGGAGAGACGGCATCCCATCTTGTTGAAGAAGTCGTGGCGCTGTTGCAGTGCGTCGACATAGTCCTGGAAGTTGCTGATGTTCTTGCCCGAAGCAGCGGAGAGCTTCTCGACATACTCGCGGAAATTCTGTGCGTTCTCCGGTGCCATAGCCTTGTCGGGTCTCCATGCCGGGAGCATGCGTGTCTTGAGTTCGCTTTTTGCCACGATGCTGTGATAGTGGAGGTCATCAATAGGATCGTCGGTGGTGCACACCGTCTCCACATTATATTTATTGAGCAGTCCCCACGGTGTGAGCGAAGGATCGTTGGCGAGTTTGTCGTTGCACTCGTCAAAGATCTCGCGTGCTGTCTCCGGGTTGAGGCGCTTGTTGATGCCGAAAGCCGTTTTCAGCTCCAGATGCGTCCAGTGGTAGAGCGGGTTGCGGAACGTGTAGGGCACTGTCTCTGCCCACTTCTCAAACTTCTCCCAGTCGCTGGTGTCTTTACCGGTGCAGTATTTCTCGGGTACGCCATTGCTGCGCATTGCACGCCACTTATAGTGATCACCACCGAGCCATACCTCCGTGATGGAGCGGAAACGCTTGTTCTCGGCGACTTGCTGAGGAACGAGATGACAGTGATAATCGATGATGGGCATCTTGGCAGCATGCTCGTGATAGAGTTTCTGTGCAGTTTCTGTCTGCAACAGAAAGTTCTCATCCATGAATTGTTTCATTTGCTTTTTGAGATTGGTTGATTGTTTCTGCAAAGATAATAAATAGTTTCTGAATAGCGGGTGGGATTTTTGTTCAGAATGGTATAAAATCGTTCGAAATCTACTTTTTGTCATATTCTTTGTGTCAATAGGTGGAAATTTATTATCTTTGCATAGCCATCAAAGCTATCCTTATCTATATAACATGTTTAGAAAGTACTTTTTGCTATTGCTCTTGCAGCTTGGCTGCATCTATCATATATATGCCCAACCCTATTGCGACGTGCGCACGTTCTCACTTCGCGACGGTTTGGCTGCCAACATCATCTCCGGTATCGGACAGACCGGCGACGGACTGATGTGGCTCGGCACGTGGAGTGGACTGTGCTACTACGACGGCTATCGCTTCACCACATTCCGCAGTATGCCTGGGCTGGGCGACATGCTGACGAGCAACCGTATCTATACGCTCCATACCAACTACCGCAACGATGTGTGGGTGACCACCTACGACCGTCGTCTCTATCTCTTCGACACGGAGCGCTGTGCCTATGTCAATATTAACCGGCTCATCGCCTCTTCCATCCGGCAGTCCGTACGTTTCCACCGCATCATCTCATTGTCCGACGGTCATACCTAGGTCACCACAGAGGGTGCTCCAAGGCTGACGCTCCGCATCGACGACGATCATGTTGAGTCGGAAGGCGGCATTGCCATCTATCGCGGCTTGGACATCCGTCAGGCACTTGTCGACGCCTATGGTCATGAATGGTTGCTTTCAGGCAAAGCTATCCTCGACGGCAAGGCACGAAAAGCCTGCGTTTTCCCCGCCATCCTCACGGAGCGGATAGGATCCCGCACCTATTTCATCAGTGCTCATGGCGGTGTTGTCTCTGTCGGCAAGGATGGCAAGACTTTCCAAAAGCACTGCACTGACACGAAGAATCTCCATGTCAACGATGTCTGCGCGTGGCGCGGTCGTCTGTTGATGGGCACTTCGCAAGGTCTGTTTGTGCTTGATCATCAGCGTCTGCATGAAGTTCCGTTGCGTCATCCTGCGCTCTCTTCCGCTGACATCACCAAGTTATTTGTAGACCGCTGTGGGCGTGTCTGGCTTTTCTCGGCCAACGACGGCGTAGTCATGTTTGACGGCGACCGCTGTGAATGGCTGCAAGCCGAACCGCAACAGCCCTATCTGCGCACAACCAGCAGTGCGCCGTTTTTCCATGAAGACGAGTATGGCACCATTTGGGTCGTGCCCCGTGGTGGTACCTTCAGCTACTACGATGAGCGTCTTCACAG
>ERZ773245.2155-NODE-2155-length-11604-cov-3.855832_pt1 | contig 11604 bp, 10 predicted proteins | sample MGYA00580988_ERZ773245 | MGnify/ENA primary metagenome ERZ773245 (study PRJEB29015, sample SAMEA2737792) | human gut metagenome | biome: human gut; feature: human-associated habitat; material: faeces | place: China | collected 2012 ... | reverse complement strand
TCCATTGGAATCAAACGAAAACTTCTGCTTGGTGAGCAGATTGGTCTTGGCGCGCTCCTCGGTCTTACGGATCTTTGCCGCTTTTTCCGCGCAGGAGATGACCGTTTTCAATGTCTCTAAGTTTTTATCAAAAAATAACTGAATCTCGTCGCCGGTCACTTTTGCAGTGGCTTTCGCCGCATCCTGATTATCTAATTTCGTCTTTGTCTGTCCCTCAAATCTCGGATCAGGATGTTTGATGGAAACAACTGCCGTCATTCCGTTTCGGACATCCGCTCCGGTGAAGTTCACATCTTTTTCTTTTAAAATACCAAGTTCTCTCGCATAAGAATTAATGACGGTTGTAAATACGGTTTTAAATCCCGTGATATGTGTACCACCCTCGGCATTAAAAATATTATTACAGAATCCCAGGATATTCTCATGAAATTCATTCGTGTACTGGAATGCAGCTTCCACGGTAATGCCTTCAGATTCCCCTTTAAAGTAGACGACATCATGAAGCACTTCCGTATTTTTATTCAAATCCTTTACAAAACCACGGATTCCATCTTCCTCATGATATACGATATGTTCGACTTCCTCGCCACGGCGGTCCTCATAAATGATCGTAAGTTTCGGATTCAGATATGCCGTCTCATGCATACGGCTTTTGATCTCATCCTCTTTGAATCTCGTCTTTTCAAAAATTTCCGGATCTGGAAGAAAGTTTACTTTGGTTCCGGTCTTTTTTGTCTTGCCAATCTTAGGAAGCAATCCATTCTCCAATTCCACAACTGGAACGCCTCTCTCATAGCGGTCGTGATGAATATACCCCTCTCTGCTGATCTCCACATCCATATAAACAGACAATGCATTGACAACGGAAGAACCTACTCCGTGAAGCCCTCCACTCGTCTTATATGCGGAATCATCAAACTTACCGCCGGCGTGTAAGGTTGTGTATACAAGACGTGCTGCCGAAACACCTTTGGCGTGCATTCCGACCGGAACGCCTCGTCCATTATCTTCTACCGTACAGGAACCATTCTTCTCCAATGTGACATGGATCGTATCACATGCCCCTGCCAGATGCTCATCCACAGAGTTGTCTACGATCTCATAGATCAGGTGGTTCAATCCCTTTCTGGAAACACTTCCGATATACATTCCCGGTCTTTTCCGAACAGCCTCTAACCCTTCTAAAACCGATATGCTGTGCTCATCATAACCTGCCATTTCTTACCTCACTTCATTCATTTTCCTGCGCTCTGTCACAAACTTGCAGATTCATTTCATAATATTCTTTCAAATCTGCCCTACTCTTCTACCTTCTGCTGGTTCATATGTGCAATGACCATCATCGCAATCTTAAAGGTCATTGCATCATCAAACTTACGGATATCTAATCCGATTGCCTTCTCTAAACGTTCCAGACGATATACTAATGTATTCCGGTGCACATATAACTGTCTGGCGGTCTCTGAGATATTCAGATTATTTTCAAAAAACTTCTGGATGGTTGTATTGATCTCTTCATTAAATATATCCGGCACTTCATCCCCGAACACTTCATGAATAAACATCTCACATAAGCTCATCGGAAGCTGATAGATCAGACGCCCAATTCCAAGCAGGCTGTATGCAATCGTCTCACGCTCTGCATAAAAAATTCTTCCGACTTCTAACGCCATCTTGGCTTCCTGATAGGATTTGGCAATATCTTGCAGATTATGCACACGGTTTCCATAGCCCACGCGCACTTTCACCATCGCCTCAGTGTGCATATTATCCACGATCATTCTTGCCAATGTCTGCAGTTCTTCATCTTCTTTCATGTCTCTGGTATCTTTGATCAGGACAATGCTCTGCTCGTCCACTTCTGTCACATAGTCTCTGGTCGTGGTCACGAACAGATTCTTGACTGTCTCCATCGCGGTTGCATCTTTCTTGCCGTCAATCTCAATCACGAAAACAACACGTTCTGCCTGTTCAATATGCAGCTTCTGGGCCTTATTGTACATGTCCACCACGAGCATATTTCCAAGCAGGATATTCTGCATAAAATTATTACGGTCAAACTGCTCCATATAAGCGGCTGCAAGATTCCTTATCTGGCAGACTGCCAACCGTCCTACCATATAAGCATCTTCTGCGGATGACTTTGTCAAAAGAATATATTCCACTTCACCCTCTACCATTACTTTAAAGAAATGACAACCGGACAACATCTGGCTCTCTGCCATCGATGTTGCAAATGAAGTTACCGCTTCTTCCATATCTCCTTCCGGTTCAAAAGTAGCCGCAACCTGTTTTCCTTTCTCTGAATATAATGCCAGATCAATCTTGGAAATCTCCTTGATCTCGTCTAAAGCAGTCTGTATCTTATGGTTTGATATCATACGCTCCATTCCTTTCGTTATTTATTATATAGAACACATGTTTGTTTTGCAATCATTATTTTTCCATTGGACGCACTGATACTGCGACAGTCAGATTTATGATTGTCTGCAAAGAAAAACCGGGTACAAATGCTGCACCCGGTTCTACTGAGTTTATATAATTTTACCGAATTAGTTGGTAATTGTCAATTCTGTTTCTTTGTCGAAGCAGTGAATCTTCTCTGGATCGATTGCTAATGTGATATGATCACCCATACGAGCTGTTGTTCTGGAATCAACTTTTGCTGTCATGGCTGTTCCTGCTACATTGAAGTATAACAATACTTCAGAACCTAATAACTCGTATCCTGTTACGTCTGTCTCGAATACTGCATCTTTGTGAGCTTCGATCTCAATCTGGGAATCTCCGATATCTTCTGGTCTGATACCCATAACAACTGTCTTTCCGTTGTATCCGCCATCGATCAATTTCTTAGCTTTTGCCGGAGGAAGGACAACAGATGTCTTCTCGAAGTTAAGAGTTACTCTCTCGCCTTCTACTTTACATACAGCGTCGATGAAGTTCATCTGTGGAGATCCGATGAATCCAGCTACGAATAAGTTGTTAGGCTCATTGTATAATTTCTGTGGAGAATCAACCTGCATGATAACACCATCTTTTAATACAACGATTCTGGTTCCTAATGTCATAGCTTCTGTCTGATCATGTGTTACATAGATGATAGTAGCTTTTAATCTGTTATGTAAGGAAGCGATCTCAGAACGCATCTGAACACGTAATTTTGCATCCAGGTTGGAAAGAGGTTCGTCCATAAGGAATACCTTAGGATTACGAACGATAGCACGTCCCATAGCAACACGCTGTCTCTGTCCACCGGATAAAGCCTTTGGTTTACGGTCTAATAATTTCTCAAGGTCAAGAATCTTAGCTGCTTCTTCAACTTTTCTCTTGATTTCATCCTTAGGAACTTTTCTTAATTTTAATCCGAATGCCATGTTATCGAAAACGGTCATATGAGGATACAGAGCGTAGTTCTGGAATACCATTGCGATATCTCTGTCTTTTGGCTCAACATCGTTCATGAGCTTTCCGTCGATATAGAACTCACCAGAGGAAATCTCCTCAAGTCCGGCGATCATACGAAGTGTAGTAGATTTACCACATCCGGATGGTCCTACGAAAATGATGAACTCCTGATCTTCTACTTCAAGGTTGAAATCCTTAACAGCTTCAAAACCGTTAGGATAAACTTTACATACATTTGTTAATGATAAACTTGCCATTGGTGTAAATACCTCCTAATAAATTGTTCGTTTCTTGATATATTTACTATACAAAAAAACAGCCAAAAACGCCATATGTTACCTACACAAAGAATCTGTCGATTTCTTGTAGGAACTCACAGTGATTTTGACTGTTTTTTGATTTCTTCGTCAGATTGCACTGATATTTCATCTTTTTCCGTCAAATTGACGAAGCAACCTGCCTGTATCTTTTATTCCATACATTCATTTCTGATCATAACTTAGAATAACCGAATCCATTGACCACGGCATCCAGCTTGATTCCTTTTTTACAGAATGGACAGTCATCTGCGGAATAAGCCGCATATCCCGGAAGATCCTCTGCATGGAACACCGAGTGTACCGCAAATCCATCCATCTCAGATACCGTGCTGAACACAGAGGCCACTGCCTCGATCACGCCGCCATAGTAACGGATTCCCTCAAGACTTCTGTGGATTGTCTTTCCGGTTGTGGTAGATGCAGATAATAAGATCACATGTTTTCCTGCGATACTTGGTTTGATATTATCACGGAATAAGAGCTGGTTATTGCTGTTCATCTCCGGCGAAACCACATAAATTGTCTCATGGCGGTTCGTAGATGCCATATCCTCTTTTTCAAATTCCTCTGCCAAAAACGCTCCGATCACCTCCGTGCCGTCCATACATACAATCGTATCCACATAGGAAACTCTTCCGATCTTCTGATGCAGCACACGGGCAACCTCTTTCGCCTCCTGAATTCTTGTCTTCAAGCTTGTGATATCAATATAGTAATTGATATGGGAATGACTGGTTGCAAAATGTCCCGGAATTGCATGAATTGCAACCATGTTGCTCTCTTTTGAATAAAATTTTACCATTCTGCTTTCCATAATAAAATACCTCCTTAACCCCACTATTCCGGCATTTTCCGGATATTACTTTCTTCCGGTAGAACCAAATCCGCCTTCCCCGCGCTCCGTCTCATTCAATTCTTCTACTTCCTCAAACTCAACAGAAAGATACGGCATTACGACCATTTGTGCAATGCGCTCTTTTCCGGCGATCACACGCTCCTCATCCGTATCATTATGTAAGGCGATCATAAATTCTCCCCGGTAGTCAGAATCCACTACTCCGACACAATTTGCCGGGCGCAGTCCCTGCTTGGAGGCAAGACCGCTTCTTGCAAAAATCGCACCGAAATATCCTTCCGGTATTTCCATCGCAAGTCCTGTGCCGACCATCACTGTTTTGTGTGGTGGAATCACAGTATCCTCAGAACTTTTTGCATACAGATCATAGCCTGCCGCCTGACTGCTTCCCCTTGTCGGGAGTACTGCATCCGCATCAAGTTTTTTTATATTGATCTTCATTTATATTCTCCATTCTAGCACAATCTGTCAGATATATTTTTTAATTAAATCTTAATTCTTCCGTACGTTTTTCCCTGCAAATTATAAGGAACTCCTGCATTCTTAATCTTCCCAGCCAAGATTGCCATGTTCCATTTTCTTATCGCGGAGCATCAGGTCATTGACCGCCTCTTTTGCCGGTTTGTCCTCAAATAATACTTTGTTGACTTCCTCAATGATCGGCATATCTACACCGTATTTTTTTGCAAGGGCGATCGCTGCTTTCGCAGAGTAGACACCTTCTACGACCATTTTCACTTCGTCCATCGCCTGCTGCATGGTGTAACCCTGTCCGATCAGCATTCCGGCTTTGCGGTTACGGCTGTGTTTACTCTCACAGGTCACGATCAGATCACCGATTCCGGTAAGTCCGTTTAACGTCTCCTGTTTTGCGCCCATCGTCACAGCAAGCTTGTTCATCTCAAACATTCCTCTGGTGATGAGTGCCGCTTTCGTGTTATCCCCATATCCCAGACCGTCTGCCATTCCGGCTGCAAGCGCGATCACGTTCTTTAACGAACCGCCAAGTTCCATGCCAAGCACATCCGGGCTTGTATACACACGGAAAACGTTGTTCATGAAAATGTCCTGGATTTCCTCTGCAACAGCACGTTTTTTCGCTCCTGCTACAACCGTAGTTGGAAGTCCGATTCCAACTTCTTCCGCATGGCTTGGTCCACACATCACTGCAACTGCGGGATCTCCTGCTCCACAATGTCAGTAAGCGGCATCAGTGTCTCTTCCTCGATTCCCTTAGCCACGCACACGATGATCTGTCCCTCTTTCACAAAAGGCGCCATGCTCTTTGCTGTGCTTCTTGTGAATACAGACGGCACTGCAAGGATCAGGTATGCTTTACCTGAAACCGCAGATTCCAGATCTGTCGTAAATTCCATATCTTCCGGCAGTTTTACCCCCGGAAGTTTCTGCACATGCTCATGTTTTTCTTTCAGCATGGTAATCTCATCTTCCACGATCGACCACACTGTCACTTTATTTCCATTGGTATGCAGTACTTTTGCAAGGGCGATCCCCCAGCTTCCTGCTCCTATGATCGCAACATCTGCCATTTTTTCTCACTCCAAATCAAAAAATTATTTCTGCTCCTTCTTTTTCGCACCGATCTTATTCTCTGTGCCATTTGCAAGACGTCTGATATTTGCACGGTGCTGCCATACCCCTAAAATGGTAAAACAGGCTGTCACTATGTAAAATTCCGCACGGATTCCCATTGGAACTGTGATAATCCCAAGCTGTCCGTAAATGACCACCTGGACAAAAACACTGATCAGTCCGATGATTGAGCCGAGAGATACATACTTTGTCACTGCGCTGATCACCAGAAAAAGTCCCATACTGACCGGTGCAACGATTGGAAATACTGCAAGCACCATTCCACCGGTACATGCAACTCCTTTTCCGCCTTTGAACTTCAGATAAAACGGAAAATTGTGTCCGAGCACCGCTCCAAAACCTGCATACAGCTCCAGAAGAATGATGTCTTCTGTATATGTTCTTCCAAAGATCAGTTTAACAGCTAACACTGCCGCTACCGTTTTTAAAATATCACCAAGGCAGGTCACAAGTCCTGCCTTCCAGCCAAAGGTTCTTAAGGTGTTTGTCGCACCGGAATTGCCGCTTCCTTTTGTGCGGATATCCACACCTTTCTTTTTTCCATAAAAATAACCTGTTTCAAATAATCCGCAGGCGTAGCCGATCGCTACTGCAATTATCCTGGCGATGATCATTTTTCATTTTCCTTTCTCTCTCTGATGATAAAACGAAGGGCCGTTCCCCGGAATCCAAACGTATCACGGATGCGGTTCTCCAGATATCTTGTGTAGGAGAAATGCATCAGCTGTTTATCATTTACAAAGATCACAAAGGTTGGCGGTTTTACTGAAACCTGCGTCGTGTAATAAATACGCAGTCTCTTTCCCTTATCCGATGGCGGCTGCTGCATCGCAACTGCCTCGGTAACGATTTCATTCAATACACCGGTTGCCACACGCATGCTATTATTCTCAATTACGACATCGATCGTCTCAAAAATCTTATTGAGACGCTGTCCTGATTTTGCAGAGATGAAAATAATCTCCGCATACGGCATAAAGCTTAAGATGTCACGGATTTTCTCGGTATGGCGGTAGATGGTCTTATCATCTTTTTCGATCGCATCCCATTTATTGACTGCGATGATGATTCCCTTTCCACGGTCATGTGCGATTCCCGCGATCTTGGCATCCTGCTCGGTCACGCCCTCGGTAGCGTCGATCACAATAATACAGACATCTGCACGCTCAACGGCTGTCACTGCACGGATAATACTGTAACGCTCGATCTCTTCTTTGATCTTATTCTTACGTCTCAATCCTGCGGTATCGATAAACACATATTCTTTTCCATTGTACTTAATATCAGTATCGATTGCATCTCTGGTTGTACCTGCGATATCCGATACAATGACGCGGTCCTCCTGTGCCAGTTTGTTGATGAGGGATGATTTTCCAACATTCGGTTTTCCGATAATGGCGATCTTCGGACGGTCGTCCTCCTCGTCATCTTTCTTATATTCCGGGAAATATTTCACCACTTCATCTAACATATCTCCAAGTCCCAACATGGAAGCGGCAGAAACCGGGAACGGATCTCCGATTCCAAGATTATAGAACTCATAGACATCTGCCATATACTTTTCAAAGCTGTCCACTTTATTGACAACCAGCACGACCGGTTTGCCGGAACGACGCAGCATATCTGCAACTTTGGAATCCGAATCCTGCAATCCCTGTCTGACATCGACAATAAACATGATCACGTCTGCAGTTGCAATCGCAATCTCTGCCTGCTCTCTCATCTGTGATAAAATAATATCGTTACTGTCCGGTTCAATACCTCCGGTATCGATCATGGTAAAATTGTGATCTAACCACGACACCTCCGCATAAATACGGTCTCTTGTAACGCCCGGTGTATCTTGTACAATTGAAATACGCTCACCTGCAAGTGCATTAAATAACGTAGACTTTCCTACATTCGGGCGTCCAACAATCGCTACGACTGGTTTACTCATTGATAAAACTCCTTTTCTCATGTATCACGGAAAGAACTGGGATCTCCACTACTTTCCTGTTATAACCTTAAATGGCTTTCTACCGTTACGCTAAAAATAACAATAACAGTTTACAATAAAAAAGATGGAATAACAATATTTATTCCATCTTTTTTCTGAACTATGCGTTTTGTCTAGGAAATGTGCGGTATTCCTTTTTCCCTTACTGCCGTAACCGGATTCATCAGTGCGTCATACTCATCATAAGTCATAAGTTTTCGCTCACTGTTCAAAATCCCAAGTTTTTTCAATGTCTCAATAATGTTTGTGCATTTGCTTCCGAACTCAACATAGGCGCTGTCACTGTTTGGGAAATAAGCTTCTGCCTCTTCTGCAGTCTTCTCCCCTGTCAGCACCGCTTCTGTCACATCAACCCCATCCACACTGTAAGAACTGTAATTCCAGATGATACCGTCCGGATTATAAAAACTGATATCCAGATTGTTAAAATAACGATCCCTGTACGTGTTATCCTCATCACCGGCACGGAGCGAATAAAGTTGATAGTACGTCATGTTTCCCGCTTCCACATCTTTCTGCACCGCCTCCATGACAGCGTCAAGTTCTTCCTGTGTAAAACGGTAATCCTCTGTTCTGCCGTTCTCATCTACAAATGAGATGCTGCCGGCATAATACTCATTCGTCTTATAGTAATTGCCAAACATGTTCTGCATCATCTTATTCGGATCACTCTCTAACGCAGTCACTTTTGCGACGACAGAATCTTTGTCCGCAGCCGCAGCCTGCCCAACCGGAACTGTATAACTTCTCCGCAGCTTCTTACCATCCTTCAGGGTATATGTGATTGAGAGATAATATTGGTTCTCTGCGCTCAGGCACTCTTCTTTCTGTGCCAGGATCTCTTTCTGGAGATCTATGATCTTCTGAATATCATCCGGTTCGGTATAGCGGAGCGTATAGTCCAGATTGAGCGATACCACCTTAACCTCTGAAACATCCGGTATTTTTCCTTCGATCCGGAATAGATCCAGTTTCAGTGCACCCAGAAATGCTGCCAGAACAACCGTTAAGACTGCCCATTCCCCAACTCTCTTTTTGTGGAACACACGGAAATTCTTCTCAATAAGCATCTCCGCCACAAAAAAGCCGATCGCACCAAAGATCAGGGTGCCTGCTGCAAGTATCCAAAAATGTACCTTTGCCGAAGAAAAACTGTTTCCGATCGTGTCAGCAACGGCAGTTCCTCCAAGCAGACCGGCGCAGACAGCCACGCCCCAGCGGAACACCGGCTTGATTCCCCGCATGCTGATAAGGTCACCTGCAGTCTCCAATTTTCTCCATTTATACAACTGATAGGCTGCGATCAGGAATACCACACCTGCCACTGCATAAATCCCGAGCAGATATGCACCCTTAAACTCGATTCCAACCGTCACATACTCACTGTTTTCTACTGACTGTATCCGCAGATTGTTTGTCAGATAATAAATTGGAGACAAAATACAGGATTTCCCCGGATTCCAATTGTTTGACACCCCAAAGCAGACACTCTCTATCACCATGTTGATCAGATACCAGCATCCTACATACAGATAATTGACTACGACATAATACACCGGAAATGCCATGAGCTGTCCGGTAAACATCGCCACAAATGCGCCGAGCGCCAGTGCAAAAAACGTCATTGCGGCTTCTGCACCAAACCAGTATAAAATGTACTGGATATTGGTGATATGTGCACCAATGCAGACGAACACCGTGATAATAAAGGTCAGGATCTGCGGAACAATCATAAATGCAGACGCAGATATGATATTCGTCACAAACAACTCCCGTCTGTCCACCGGAAGTGAATGGATCATATTTGTATTCTTTGCAGAATACAGATAGGAAAACACTGCCATGATCATCACTGCTGCAAATGCAAATGTGATCACCGGATTCATGGCTGCCCGCATAGCGCCACTGATCGCATAGACCTGTCTCTGGAGCTGGCTGTAACTGTCATCCTGCAGATAATACTGCATGTCAAACCACAGTCCGACCGGAAGCGAAACGATCAGATAACAGCTGTACAATGCCCACAAAGGCCAGAAATGTGTCATATTTTTTTTGAAAATTGTTTTGTTAAAGCAGGATGTCTTTGACTTCATAATCCACACCTCCCAATTCATAAATAAAGATTTCCTCCAGTGTCAACGGAAGTACATCAACAATGGTAGGATTTTCTGTCAGAAGAACTTTCTCTGCCTCCTTCGGATCCCCTTTTACGATCAGGGTATAGACACGCCCTGTGTTTGCCATATGCAGCACCTCAAAATCATCCGGCAATTTTGGCACACCATTCTGACATGCCACCTGTATCTTGGAAATATTTCCCTGAAGATCGCTCAAAGACCGCTCGATCATAATTTTTCCATGGTGCATGATACCTACATGGTCACAGGTATCCTCCAGTTCCCTCAGGTTATGGGAGGACACTAAAACAGTCATTTTCCGCTCTGCCACTTCCGCCATTAAGATACTCCAGATCTGTCTGCGCATCACAGGATCAAGTCCGTCCACCGGTTCGTCTAAGATCAGCAGATCCGGTTTACAGCAGATTGCAAGCCAGAACGCTACCTGTTTCTGCATGCCCTTCGACAGCCGTCTGATAGTGCGTTTCACATCGATCGTCGGGAAAAATTCCTGCATTTTATAAAAAAGCTTACTGTCAAACTGTGGATAGATGCCTTCATAAAAGCGTTTCATCTCCATCGTATCTGCCTGCATAAAATAAAACAGTTCATCCGGGATATAAGCCATCCTCTGCTTGATATTCCGGTTTTCAAATACCGGTTCACCGTCGATCAGGATCTCTCCCTCATCTGCCTTATAAACTCCGGTAAGATGGCGGATCAACGTAGACTTTCCTGCTCCGTTTGGTCCGACCAGTCCATAAATATCACCTTTTCCCACATGCATATCCACGCCGTTCAATGCCTGAAAATCATCAAACTTTTTCTTTAAATTATGAACCTGGATCATTGTGCCTCTCCCCCTTTAGCCAATTGTTCAATACGTGTTTTCAAACTGTCCTCATCCATCGCCAAAAACAACAGTTCCGTCACCACTTCATCAAATTCCTTCATCAGTTCTTCATTTCTGACGCCCAGCACTTCTTTACGCTCGGCAACGAATGTTCCTTTTCCGGCAACGGTATAGACATATCCCTCTGCCTCAAGTTCCCGGTATGCCTTCTGGATGGTATTTGGATTGATGGCAAGCTTCGAAGCCATTTCCCGCACGGAGGGCAGCTTTTCATTTGCAATAAGGGAATTCGTGATAACCAGCTTTCTCAGACCATCTTTGATCTGTTCATAAATTGGTTTTGCATCCCTGTAATTTAACTGAATCAAATAACAAACCTCCCATCTACTACAATATATTTATGGTTAATATCCCTTACAGCCAGTAAGGAATTATCC
>ERZ773245.2152-NODE-2152-length-11612-cov-2.428485_pt1 | contig 11612 bp, 7 predicted proteins | sample MGYA00580988_ERZ773245 | MGnify/ENA primary metagenome ERZ773245 (study PRJEB29015, sample SAMEA2737792) | human gut metagenome | biome: human gut; feature: human-associated habitat; material: faeces | place: China | collected 2012 ... | reverse complement strand
GCTCAAAGCCGTTCTGTGCCAGGATCTCCTCCACCTCGGGGGCCTGTCCGATACCCACCTCAAAGAGGAGGGTCCCCCCCAGCCGCAGGGCGTTTTTCCATCTGGACGCGATGAAGCGGTAGAAGTCCAGGCCATCCGCTCCGCCGTCCAGGGCGATGAGCGGCTCATAGTCCCGCACGGAGTGATCCAGACCCGGAATGTCTCCGGTGGGGATGTAGGGGGGATTGGAGACGATCACGTCAAAATCCCACAGAGCGGAGGAGGGCGGCTCCATGGCATCCACTGACAGGCAGGTCACCCGGGCGTTGAGCTCGTTGCGGCGGACATTCTGCTTACACACCCGCAGAGCGCCCTCGGCCAACTCTCCCAGCACCACACGGCACCCGGGGGCGTTGGCCGCGATGGCCAGGCCCACACAGCCGCTGCCGGCGCACAGGTCCAACACCCGGGCCCCCTCCCCGGCCGCACGGGCCCTGAGGATCCCCCGCTCCGCCAGCACCTCTGTGTCGATCCGGGGGATCAGCACCTCGCTGGACACGTTCAGGGGCAGGCCGTAAAACTCCCACTCCCCCACAATATAGGCCACCGGCTCGCCCCCTAAACGGCGCTGCACCAGGGCCTCCACCCGCTTCTCCAGCTCGCCGGAGGCGTAGAGGGACATATCCCGGTAAAACTGCTCCCGGCTCTTATCCGCCGCATAGCAGATCAGTTCCCGGGCCTCCAACTGGGCCCCTTCGATGCCCGCCTTTTTCAGCCGGGTCCGGGTATCCAGATACAGATTGTTATATGTGGTAGCCATAGGCTCCCCCTCTTGCTTGAATTAGGAATTGCGGTGTGCGCTCCCCGCGCCCATTCCGATCCGTTCAGCGCAGCCGGCTCTGAAAGCCTCCAGCTTCTCATTCCGAACTCTTAATTTTTAATTTATGATGCGGCGTACCGCCGAAGAAGGCTCACCACGCGTCCTCGCCCTTTACCTCGGGCAGAACCAGCTCCAGCGCCTTGATGCCCACCTCGATCATGGAATCGTCCGGCTCAAAGGTGGTGAAATTTTGGAGCCACAATCCGGGGGCGGTGAGCAGCTTTGTGACCGGCCCGTCGTGCCGCCCCGCCCAGCGGTTGAACTCATAGCTGACCCCCACGATGATGGGCAGCATCAGCAGGTGGGCCACAAACCGCCACAGGGCGTTGTGGACCGGCCAGATCCCAAACACAACGGTAGAGACTAGAATGGAGATCGCGATGACCATAAACAGGAAGCTGGTCCCGCACCGGGGATGGTGGCGGGGCTGCTTCCGCACGTTCTCCACCGTCAGGGGGAGCCCCGCCTCATAGCAGAAAATGGTCTTATGCTCCGCGCCGTGGTACTGGAATACCCGGTGGATGTCCTTCATCCGGGAGCAGAGGGCCAGATAGCCCACAAAAATAGCCAGCTTCATCAGGCTCTCCGCCACATTGCGGACCACCATGGAGTCCGTAAAAAATGTCACCACCGAGCCCAGCAGGGTGGGCAGCAGGAAAAACAGTCCGATGGACATCCCGATCCCCAAAATCACCGAGACTGTCACAAAAAATGAGGCCGCCCGGTCGCTGCCCAGGGTACGCTCCAGCCACGCCTCAAAGCGGGAGGGCTCCTCCGTCTCCCCTTCCTCCTCCGGAAAGAACTCCGCGGAGTACATCAGGGCCCGGACGCCTTCCACCATGGAGGCCACGAAGGTGACCATCCCCCGGATCAGGGGCAGGCCCAGCACAGGAAAGCGGTCCTTGATGAACCGCAGCTGGCTCTCCCGGATGGCGAGGGCGCCGTCCGGCTTGCGCACCACCACGGCCTGTTTTTTGGGGCCGCGCATCATGATGCCTTCAATGAGCGCCTGGCCTCCGCACATAGTCTTGAACCCGCCGGAGGGGCAGGCACAGGTTTTTTCTTTGTTCTGCATGGGAAACTGTTTCTCCTTTGCGATCAAACGGCAGGCGCGCTTCCGCGCCGTGGGTATTCTACCAAGTTTTCAGAAAAAAAGCAATAGCTGTCGAACTTACGTTTCAATGGGAAGGACAATGGTCACCAGACAGCCGCCTCCCTGGGCGTTTCCGATGTCCAGCCGCCCCTCGTGCCGAGTGACGATCTCCTCGCACACCGCCAGGCCGATGCCAGAGCCCCGGGCCTTGGAGCTCCCCTTGTAGAATTTGTACTTCACATGGGGCAGCTCCTCCTCGGGGATGCCGGGGCCGTAGTCCCGGATGCGGATCACCGCCTCCTCCCCCTCCCGGGCGACAGACACATCGATCCGCTTGCCGGAGCCGCCGTGCTTGGCCGCATTGTCCAGCAGATTACAGAACACCTGGCGCAGCCGCTCCGGGTCTCCGCTGATGGGGAGCATCTCCTCCGGGCAGTCCTGATAGGTCAGTTCGATGCCCTCCCGGCGGAAAAACTCCCGATAGGTGTACACCGCGTCCTCCAGCTCCGCCTTCAGATCCAGAGGCTCCACCGACAGGGTGAACCGGCCGTCCTCAATGCGGGAGAACTCCAGCAGCTCCTCCACCATGTTGGTCAGCCGCCGGGCCTCGGACACGATGATGCCCATGCCCTTCTTCACGTCCCCGGCGTCCCGCACCTCCCCGTTCATGATGGTCTCCGCCCAGCCGTTGATGGCGGTGAGGGGGGTGCGCAGCTCGTGGGAGACGGAGGAGATGAACTCCGACTGTGTCTTTTCCGACTGCTTGATTTTTAGGGACATATCGTTGATGGTGTCGGTAAGCTCTCCCACCTCGTCGTCAAATTTTTTCTCGATCTGCACCCCGTAGCTTCCATCAGCGATGAGCCGGGCGGTCTCTGTAATACTGGCCAGAGGCTCCACGATGGAGCGGACAAAGTAGAGATTGGAGAAGTAGACCAGGGCCAGGATGGCCGCCCCCAGCAGGCAGGCCAGACCCATAGCCAGGAAAAACTGCCAGTCGATGGCCACCAGAGAGGTCACATAGCGCACCACTGCCACCGTCTGCCCGTGGTAGACGATGGGAGCGGAGGCGGCCACCACCCGCTCGCCGGTATGGGGGTCGGTCCCCTTCCAGGCCACGGCCTCCTGATAGTTCAGCGCGCTCTGAATGTCCTGGGTCCCCGGCGTGGTGCCGGCGGCCAGATCGTTGCTGGAGTACTGCACTGCCCCGGTATCATCCAGAAACTGGAGTTCCAGCTTTGTCTTGTCCTCAAACTTCTGTACCGCGTTCTGGGCGTTGGTCCAGTATTGACTGCGGGTAAAGGAGGCAAAGCCCCCCGCATCGTCCGCCGCCCTCCGTTTCAGGTCGTTCATCGTGCTGGAGTAGTAGTAGCTCCACATGGCGGTGGAAAAGGTCCCCAGCGCCAGGGCCAGCACCAGCAGCACCACACCCACGCTGTTGATCAGCCAGCGCCGGCGGATGCCCCGGATTTTCACTTTATCAGTCACAACGACCTTTTTCGCCATTTGAGCGCCTCCCCTCCCAGGTCATGGGCACTTATTCTGCCGCGGACTCCTCCGGCCTCAGCTGCCCCACTTATACCCATAGCCCCACACCGTATTCACATACGTCGGCTTCGTGGGGTTGTCCTCAATCTTGATGCGCAGGCGGCGGATGTTCACGTCCACGATCTTCAGCTCGCCAAAATAATCCTTACCCCACACCGCGTCCAGGATCTCCTCCCGGGAGAGGGCTTTCCCCGGGTTCTCCATAAACAGCTTGACGATCCCATACTCCACCTGGGTGAGCTTCACCCGCTGGCCGTTTTTCTCCAGGGTGCGGTTGCGGGTATTCAGACGGAAGGGAGCCTCCACGATCTCATCCGGAGAGGCCTCCTCCTCCCCGCCGCCGGTACGGCGGAACAGGGCGTCCACCCGGGCGGTCAGCTCCGCGGGAGAGAAGGGCTTGGTCACATAGTCGTCTGCCCCGGTCATCAGGCCGGTGACCTTGTCCATCTCCTGGGTCCGGGCGGTGAGCATGATGATCCCGATCTTGTTGTCCATGGCCCGGATCCGGCGGCAGACCTCAAAGCCGTCGATCCCCGGCAGCATGATGTCCAGCAGTGCCACCTTGATGCTGGGATTTGCTTTCAGCGCGGCCAGAGCCTCCTCACCGGTGCCGGCCTCGATGGTCTCATAGCCCGCACGCTTCAGGTTGATGACCACGAAGCTGCGGATATTCTCCTCATCTTCCAATACCAATACTTTTCTCATACCTGTCTCCTTGTCCGCTGTCAATCGGACCAGCTGCTCTGGATCAGGTGGAAGGCAGTCTGAAGGTCCGCGTCGCTCATACCGAGCTCCCAGCCGCTGTCATAGACTGCGGCGGCATACACCGCCCCCTCCTCCTCCCGCAGGATAAAGCGGTTGGAGGCGTCCGCCCGGTCGAACTGGCTGGTGAACTTATAGATGACCAGGAAGGGCGTGGGTTCCTCGCCCTCCCCCTCCAGGTGATAAAAGATCACGGAGCGCTGTCCGATGGAGTCCCGCCGCCGAAGAGTGATCTGATCCTTCCACTCCTCCGGCACGATCAGGTACCAGCCGTCGGCCACATTATGATAGGTGGTGCACACCTTCATCTTTTTCCCTGTACTGCTGTACTGGCTCCAGTCGATCAGCCAGAAGTCAGAGGCGGAGGTGTCCCCTCCGTTGGGCAGAGGGACTGGGGTAGGCAGCTCCAGCACACCGTCCCCGTTGACGTCGGTAGGCTCCAGATCCACATAGCGGTCCAGCATCTCCCGGCTGACCCCCGTCTCATCCAGGCTCAGATTTTTCAAGTTCCCGTCCTGATAGGCCACCACGTCCACTACATGGTGTCCGTCAGCCAGCTCACTTGAAATGTACAGAGCCCGGACCGGCACGTCTCCGTCCTCCTTGAGGAAGTTGGTCTCCACGCCGTTCTTTTCCACGCTGGAGATCCCCATGGACAGCGGTGCGGAGGCCCGCACCATGAAGGAGCCGTCCCGCCAGCCATACAGGTCCACCGCGCTGTTGGTCCCGGCCTTGTCCACCCGGACCACCGCCAGTTCCGTCCGGGTATCCTGATCCAGATCGTACAGGGCATAGTTGTCGTATACAGTGGTCATCCACTCAGTGGCCCGCAGGGCCTCCCGGTCCGGGAGCCCCTGGGCGGAGGCGCTCCCCGCCGGGGCGCTGGCCGCATACTGAAGACTGCGCACCATCGCTTCCTCCAGGGAGTAGGCCCCCAGCAGATAGACGCCGGTGCTCATCTGCCAGCTGACCACAACTTCCTTACATCCGCTGCCGTTCAGATCCACATAGTCCACCCGGTAGATGGCGGTCCCGTTTCCCTCCACCATCGCGCTGACGGTATAGGTATCCTCCGCCGTCCGGGTAAAAAAGTAGATCTTCAGGGGCTTCTCCGCCTCAGACACCCGGAAGAAGGTCACAGCGGTCTCCCGCTCACCGTCCCGGTCCAGGTCCTGAAGCTGGATCAGGGCGGTATTGTCCCCGCTCATCACCGAGACGTCCTCCACCTCCACCCCGTACTCCTGGGCCAGCGAGTCCTTCACGTTCCGGATGGTCTGGGTCAAGCTGAGGTAGTCCGCCGACTGCTCCGGGCTTTGATACAGGTCCTCCGGCTCCCGAAAGAAGCAGCCGGACAGGGTCAGCAGAAGCAGCAGGAGAAGCGCTCCGCTCAGCCAGTACTTTTTCAAGCCGTCCACTCCTTTCCCAATCAGGGTCAAACAGGATCCCTCTGCCACCGCTCCAGCACAGAGGGCCCAATCACGCATAGATAATGGTATCATACCATAAAGATGCGGCAAAAGCAAAAAAATCTGGAGTTAATTTTTCAAAAATACGGGCCGCGGCCCATCCCGTTCAGGACAGGCCGCGGCCCGGCAGCAGAGGCGCCAGATTCTGTTTTACGAGGACTGGGGGAGAGTGACGACCGCCTTGAACAGGTCCCCGTCCACCGCCAGCTCAAAGGTCCCACCCTGGAGCTCCGTCAGGCTCCGGGCGATGGACAGCCCCAGGCCGGAGCCCTCGGTGCTCCGGGACTCCTCCCCCCGGACAAAGCGCTCCATCAGCCGCTCCGGCGGCACATTCAGCGCCTCACGGGAGATATTTTTCACCGACAGGCTCACGCTCCCCTTGCCCCGGACCAGCTCGATATAGACCCGGGTGCCTTCCAGGGCATATTTGGCACAGTTGGACAGCAGGTTGTCGATGACCCGCCACAGGTGCCGTCCGTCGGCATAGACATAGCTCTCCCCCTCCGGCACAGTGCGCACCACGGTCAGATGCTTCTCCTCCAGCTTCTCTTCGTACTCCCCCAGCGCCTGGTCCAGCAGCTGAGCCATCCCGATCTTTTCCCGGTTCACCGCCAGCACCCCTGTGGACGCCTTGCTGGCCTCCACCAGGTCCTCCGTCAGCTTTTTCAGCCGCAGGGATTTCCGGTCCAGCACCTCGATATAGCTCTGGGCCCTGGGGTCGGTCTGGTCGGTGGCTTTCAGAAGGTTGACATAGTTGATGATCGAGGTCAGAGGGGTCTTCAGATCATGGGATACGTTGGTGATCAGCTCCGCCTTGAAGCGCTCGCTCTTCATCTGCTCATTCACTGAGGCGGCCAGTCCGTCGGAGATGTTGTTCAGCACCTCGGCGTGGCCCCGCAGGTCCGCCGGGAGGTGGGCCGTCTCGATCTGGTGGTTCAGATTTCCGGCGGCGATGATCTCCGTCCCCTTCCGCACACGGCCAAAGCCGGCGGACCACCAGCACAGGCCCATGAGCACCGCCAGATTGACCACAGCCCCGGGCAGGGGGTACCAATACCGGAAGGGCCACAGGTGGTCCGCAGCGAAAATGGCCGCCAGATACAGCAGAAAGCACAGCAGTGTTTTCCAGGTCAGGGGCAGCTCCTGAAAAAACACAGAGAAGCGCCTCCACAGGAAGCTCACCACCCTGCACAGCAGGGTGGTCCGGGCCAGCGCCCGGACTTTCAGCCGCACCGTGACCGTTCGGAGAAACATGGCCGCCAGCAGCACCCAGGCCGTGATGACCGCAGTCCCGGCGGCGCACATCGTATCCATCTGCCCGCTGTCCGCCTGGTACGCCGCCCAGATCCAGCGATTCTCGTACTCGGTCAGCAACACCAGCAGCAGCGCCGTTCCGCCCGCAAGCAGCAGGGCCCACACCTCGGTAAAGATCCGATCCGGCCAGACCAGGACAGCCGCCTCCCCCTCCGGCCTGTGCCCGGAGGCCCACAGCAGGAAGAACAGCAGCCCAGCTGCCGCAGCAGCAAAACTCAGCGCCAGGGTCAGGTAGAAGGCAAAATTCTTCTGACAGCGGGCAAACTCCTGCTCCAGGCTGAGAAACTCGTCCTGGGCCTCCATCTGCTCCGGCCTCAGCACCCCGCAGCGGAGCACGACCATCTCCTCCGCCGCCCCAGCGGCGGGCGTGCTGTAAATCAGGGCTCCCTCCGTCTCCACCGCGGAAAATTCCGGGATCACTTCAGACTCCAGCGCCATCTGGCCCACGCCGGAGGCGCTGAGGCGCAGGTAATAGATCTGAGATACCAGGCCGGATTGTTCCCCCAGATCGCCAAGCAGCACCTGGCTCCCATCCGCGCTCAGGACCTGATAGCGGAAGTTGGTCTGCCCCGGGTCAAGCTGTTTCCCCAGCTGCTCCAACCGCGCCTGACAGGTCTGCCGCGCCACATAATCCAAGGTGTTATCCTTCAGCTGAAGCTGACAGGACAGCAGCTCCAGCACCTGCTGCTCCCGTTCTTCCACCATCTGCGAGAACACACTGGTCTCTCTGGCATCATCCGCTCCCTGGTACTGAATGCCCCGCACGCACTGGAGGCCGAAAAAGACCGCCCCGCTGACCATGACCAGGAACAAAAGCCACGCTCCCACCCGGATGGGCAGGCTGTTCCGCAGCTTTCTCACTCAGAGTCCCCCCTTCTCCATCTTGTAGCCCAGACCCCACACCACCTTCAGGTACCGGGGGTCCGCGGGGTCGATTTCGATCTTCTCCCGCAGGTGGCGGATATGGACGGCCACCGTGTTCTCCGAGCCATAGGCCGGGTCGTTCCAGACCTGCTCATAGATCTGGGCGGAGGAGAACACCTGTCCCGGATGGGTCATCAGCAGGCGCAGGATGTTGTACTCGATGGGGGTCAGGGCCACCGGCTCCCCGTCCACCGTCACCTGCTTGGCCCCGTCGTCCATGGCGATGGGGCCCACCGTCAGCAGGCCGGGACCCTTCTCCGCGCCCCCCAGGGAGGTGTAGCGCCGCAGCTGGCTCTTCACCCGGGCGATCACCTCCAGGGGGTTGAAGGGCTTGGTGATATAATCGTCCGCGCCGATGTTCAGCCCCAGGATCTTGTCCGCGTCCTCGCTCTTGGCCGTGAGGAGGATGATGGGGATGTTGCTCCCCTCCCGCAGCCGGGCGGTGGCCCGAATCCCGTCCAGCTCGGGCATCATAATATCCATCAGGATCAGGTGGACCTCATTCCGCTCCACAGCCTGGATGGCCTCCAGGCCGTTGTATGCCTTCAGTGTGCGGTAGCCCTCGCTGGCGAGGTAGATGTCCAGCGCGGATACGATGTCCCTGTCATCGTCACAGATCAGGATGGTGTGCATAACCTCTTATCCCCTCTCCTCATTTGGATCTTCTTTTGCTTCTAGCATAGCACAGACTCTTTAAGATGCAAGGGCCAAAATCTTAAGAACTTCTAAATTTTCCCCGGGGGACAGTCTGTCCGGCCGCTGCCTCCCAGCCATCAAAAACGGACGGCTCACGCCGTCCGTTTTTGATGGTGCTCCCCACAGACCGGGGATCAGTCCTTCTTCTGCTCCGCCTTCTCCTGGATCCCCTTGGGGGCGACCATGATCCGGAGGTGAGAGCCCTCGCCGCATTTGACCTTCTCGTCGTTCACCTCGATGTCGAACCACATCTTCCTCCGCTCAATGGAGCGCAGGCGGGCCGTAGCGCTCACCTTCATCCCCACAGGGGTGGGGGCCAAATGGCGGCAGTGGATCTCCGCCCCCACCGTGGTCATCCCTTCGTCCAGATAGGCTTTCGCCAGCTCCAGGGCCGCCGCCTCCATCAACGCCACCATATTGGGGGTGGACAGGATCTTGGAGCCCGCGCTCCCGATGCGCTTGGCGGTCATCTCATCGGTGACCTCCCAGGTCAGCGTATATTCTGTCGGTTTTTCCATCACAGCAGTTCTCCCTTCCGGTCCTGTTCGGATCCTTATGCTCCCCAGTGTACCACACCCCGCCGCCCGCTGTAAAGCAGGAAAGGAAGCCTCTTCCCCAATGTTTTTGTGAGATCTGTCATATTTTATCTTTCAAGCCGCCATCCTCTATGCTATAATGCTCTCATCAAGCATAGGGAGGGAGCGCTGTGCACACACAGCTGAAAGCGGACCTGATGCTGGTCCTGGTCACCTTCTTCTGGGGCATCTCCTATCTCCTCACCGATCTGGCGCTGACGGAGGTGGGGGTGTTCAGCCTCAACGCCATCCGGTTCCTGCTGGCCTTTGGGGTGGGAGGACTGTGCTTTCTCCCCCGGCTGCGCCATCCCAGCGCCGCCACCCTCAAGACTGCCATTGCCACCGGAGCGGCCCTGTTCTGCGTGTACACCGCCACCACCTTCGGGGTCAAGTACACCAGCCTGTCCAACGCCGGCTTTCTGTGCGCCCTGCCGGTGGTCTTCACTCCCCTGCTGGACTTTCTGTTCTTCCGCCGCAGGCCCTCCCGAAAGCTGGCCCTGGTGCTGGTCATGGCGGTGACGGGCATTGCCCTGCTCACCCTGTCCGACGATCTGCGCCCCGCCCTGGGGGACGTCCTGTGCATCCTGTGCGCCCTGTCCAACGCCGTCTATCTCCTCATCACTGAGCGGGCGGTGGCCTGTCCGGAGGTGGACGCCTTTCAGCTGGGGATCTATCAGCAGCTGGTCACCGGCCTGGGGATGCTGGTCCTCAGCGTCTTTCTGGAGGGACCTGACCTCCCCCGGACCCCCGCCGTCTGGGCCTCCGTTCTGGTGCTCTCCCTGTTCTGCACCGGGGCCGCCTTCCTGATCCAGTCGGTGGCCCTCCAGTACACCACCGCCTCCCATGTGGGGGTCATCTTCTGCCTGGAGCCGGTGTTCAACTCCATCTTTGCCTTCTTCGTGGCCCACGAGGTCCTCTCCCCCCGGGCCTATGCGGGCGCCGCCCTGCTGATACTGGGTATTTTGATGATGGAGGCGGATCTGTCCGCCCTGCTCCGCCCCCTCCGGCGGAAAGCGCCCCATTCCTGCCCGCTCCCGACACAAAACCGCGCGGGGCGCTGCCAATGGCAGCGCCCCGCGCACCGTTCTATGGGCCTTGGATCAGCCCTTGCTCTTGATGTACGCGTCGATGGACTTGGCCGCGTGCTTGCCCGCGCCCATGGCCAGGATGACGGTGGCGGCTCCGGTGGCGGCGTCGCCTCCGGCGAACACGCCGGGCAGGCTGGTCTGACCGTTCTCATCGGCGGCCACGCAGCCCTTGCGGGTCTTTTCCAGGCCCTCGGTGCCCTTGGTGCTCATGGGGTTGGGAGAGGTGCCCAGCGCCATGATGACCGCGTCGGCCTCCATCTTGAACTCGCTGCCCTCCATGGGGACGGGGCGGCGGCGGCCGGAGGCGTCCGGCTCGCCCAGCTCCATACGGATGCAGGTCATGGACTGGACATGGCCCTTCTCGTCGCCCTCGATAGAAATGGGGTTGGTGAGCAGATCGAAGATGATGCCCTCCTCCTTGGCGTGGTGGACCTCCTCGGCGCGGGCGGGGAGCTCCGCCTCGGAGCGGCGGTAGACGATGTGGACCTCGGCCCCCAGGCGCTTGGCGCACCGGGCGGCGTCCATGGCCACGTTGCCGCCGCCCACCACGGCCACCTTCTTGTTGTGGAGGATGGGAGTCTCGCTGCCCTCCTGATAGGCCTTCATCAGGTTGATGCGGGTGAGGTACTCGTTGGCGGAGTAGACGCCCACCAGTCCCTCGCCGGGGATCTTCATAAACATGGGCAGGCCGGCGCCGGAGGCGACGAACACCGCCTCATAGCCCCACTCAAACAGCTCGGGGATGGTGAGGACCTTGCCGATGACCATGTTCAGCTCGATGTCCACCCCCATCTTCTCCAGGTTGGACACCTCCCGGGCCACGATGGCCTTGGGCAGACGGAACTCCGGGATGCCGTAGGTCAGCACGCCGCCGGCGGTGTGGAACGCCTCGAACACCGTGACGTCATAGCCCATGCGGGCCAGCTCCCCGGCGCAGGTCAGGCCGGCGGGGCCGGAGCCGATGACCGCCGTCTTGTGGCCGTTCTTGGGGGCGGTGGCCACGTTGGCGATGCCCTGCTGGGCCGCCCAGTCGGCCACGAAGCGCTCCACCCGGCCGATGGCTACGGGCTCGCCCTTCACGCCCCGGACGCACTTGCCCTCGCACTGGTTCTCCTGGGGGCACACGCGGCCGGAGATGGCGGGCAGGGCGTTGGCGTTGGACAGCAGCTCATAGGCGCCCTCCGCCCCCGGCGCCTCGCACAGCCGGCGGAGGAAATCCATCGTCAGCCGGTACTGGAAGGGGAACAGCACGCCGGCGTAATCCTCCCGGGGGGTCTGTGGGAAGTA
>ERZ773245.2146-NODE-2146-length-11649-cov-3.248232_pt1 | contig 11649 bp, 8 predicted proteins | sample MGYA00580988_ERZ773245 | MGnify/ENA primary metagenome ERZ773245 (study PRJEB29015, sample SAMEA2737792) | human gut metagenome | biome: human gut; feature: human-associated habitat; material: faeces | place: China | collected 2012 ... | reverse complement strand
CATAAGATAATTTTCGCTTTTCTTTGGTTCATGCGTAGTGATTTTCACCCATCGAAAAAGAGGTTATTATTACATTTTGGTACAAACCATTTTTGATATTTTTACACCTCAAAAACCCAGTGTTTATGCGGGTTTTAGTAAGGGCTACAATTTGTACAAACCACCTGTTTTTTGATGGGATTTTAGAGTATAAAAAGCTCTTGTAATATTGCACAGGAAACGGCAGAATTTTCGCTGACCTACTATTGATTTTCGGAGCAAACACGGCTGTATGATAGTTTTTCCTGTACAAATTGCCAAGGGATGCCGTACAATCGAATAGAAATCCTTTCGGCGATGTCCACCCTTATCCGCGCCACACAAATTGCTACAAAGCCGAATACATATGAAAACGCTCTAAATACATATGAATTGCCCGTAAATACAAATGAAATACTATGAGAGTAAACTTTTTGGATTAATAATTCATAAAAATTATGCCGTCTTTAACGAAATAAAGTTCATCACTTTCGTAATTGTTATAATTTCTTTTGAATTTAATTCCTCTTTCAGCACATTCCTTGAACAATCGATGTTTGGGATCTATTGGTTTATCGTTTTTATAAAACTGTACTAATCCCTTTTCTTCTATTAAGAAATCATGCATTATCTTTAGATGATTGTCAATCGTTTCTTTTCCCAAGCAAAGGAATTTAAATTTATCATCTGGATATCTAATATTAAGAATTGCGGCATAAAATTCTATATTTTATACCACGCAAGTGTGAGAGCAAGTTTGACATATTCAACTGCATGTGCTTTTGGGAACATATACTTAATCTTGCAAAGGAAATCCATATACCAATCAGGAATGTTACGAGAAGCAAAAGCTTTAACAACTTCAGGATCCTTATTTAAACCGCTATAAGGGAAAGCTCGCGCGAACCCGATTCAATGGTAAATATCCGCTTTTCATCGGGTACTGTCGCAAGCAGAGCGTTTAAAAGCGTGGTCTTTCCCGAGGAGGTGGCTCCTGCAACAAGAAAGGAAACACCGTATCTTAGGCACATACATAAAAAATCGGTCATCTTCTCAGTCGCCGTTCCGACCGAGACTATTTTATCGGTGGTAATATCCAAATTATGGAGAAGTCTTATAGAGGCGCTTATTCCCCTGTCCTCATCAACAACAGGAGTTTTAACGGCGGTTATTCTTGTATTCCCCGGTAAATGCCCCTGCGCTATGGGGCAGGAGTTGTCTATTATCATGCCGGAATGATGGAGTAATCTTTTTACAATATCCTCGGCGTGCTTGGGACTGAAAAAATGCTCCTCAGCCTTTTCGGTTCTGCCGTCCCGATAGGTGACGGCTATATCGTCCCAGCCGTTAATGTTCGCTTCCTCAATATCTTCTCTGCCCAGATATTTCGTCAGCACCGAATACTCCGCCATTTCGCTGTGTATGCGGTCAGCTAAGAGTTTAAGTTCCGTTTGGCTGTTTTAAAGCAGTTGTCGAAAAATTCTTTTACCTTATCCCTTGTGGCTCTCGCGTAGGTATATTTATTTTCGCCCGCCTTATACCCTAAAAATCCGAAATGCCGGGATTGGTTTCAAACCGGATAACTGCATCCTTTTGTTTTTCAATATTTAAATTATGAATATATCTTTTAATCGTGGAATAACTGCCAGTGTAACCGTGTTCCTTGGCAAGATAGTTATATATGGCTATTGCCGGTGCTGTGGTTTTGACCTTTTCCTCAATAATATGCTCAAAGCCGTCCGTCTTCTTTGGATATTCCCGCTGTGTAGCTTCCTTTCCGTTTTTTGTTATATCAATATACCAGCTAACAGTTCGGCGGTCGCAATTAAGCTGGCGCGCCAGCTTTGAGCAAATTACTTTTGTGGCAGAATCATCTTTCATTATGTATTTCACCCTCTCAAAAATGTCTTTTCTCTAGTTCATCGTTTTCCCTCCTGAGGGGAGTATACTCCCCTCAGAAGACGATTACCAGAATTGTACATTTTGAGTTGGCGCTTTTGTACATTTTCAGTTTAGCATTTATAAAATAGTTTTTAAGAGTTTTTAAAGTATCTCCTATGGGTTTTGGAAAATTTCTTCTCGCAAATTGCAATAGCAACCTGCAATAGTTCACAGAAAAGTAACGATTTGTAGCAGAATGATGTTGGATTGCGGAGAGAGGGCGAAGCCCGAGCGGAGAAATCCAACATCGGAGCCGGCGACTTCCCATCTCTTATGCGGCATAAATGAGGTCAAGTTGGGTGTGTCCCCAATTTTGTGTAAACTCCAAAACACGATGTAAAACAGAATAAAATATGTGATGACGGCAGCGGAGCATTCCGTTGCTGCCATATTTGCAATATAGCACCGGCAGAGCTAAAAGTCAAGGGCGGCTTGCCGTTCATTTTACCCTTTACTTTTGGCTCGGACTGTGCTAATCGGGCATGCGGTCGGCATAGTAAATCGCCAGTTGCGAATGGATAATGCTCCAATCCTGCCGCCTGCCTGTCCACTTTTTCGTGATGTCTATCATGGCCAAATACAGCATTTTGAACAGGCTGTCGTCGGTCGGAAAGACCGATTTTGACTTTGTGACCTTGCGTAATTGACGATTAAAGCCCTCAATGGCATTAGTGGTGTAAATGAGTCGGCGTACTTCCTGCGGGAACTTGAAATATGTGCTGAGATTCGGCCAGTTTGACTGCCAGGATTGCGAGATTTTAGGGTATTTACCGTCCCACTTTTCGGCAAATACATCCAAAGCTTGTAATGCGGATTCCTCATCAACCGCAGCATAAACTGCCTTTAGATCTGCCATAAGAGCTTTAATATCCTTATACGAAACATATTTGCTCGAATTACGCAGCTGATGAATAATGCAATTCTGTATATCGGTTTTCGGATATACGGCGGCAATAGCATCTGCAAAGCCTGTCAAATTGTCGGTGCAGGCGATTAAAATATCTTCCACGCCCCGGTTGCGTAATCCGTTCAGCACGGTTGCCCAAAACTTTGCACTTTCGTTCTCACCAACCCACATTCCGAGGACATCCTTTTTACCGTCAAGGTCAATGCCGATTGCAATATATACCGCTTTCTTTACAATCTGACCTTCACTTCGGACATGGTAATGAATCGCGTCAAGAAAGACAACCGCATAGATACTTTCCAGAGGCCGTTGTTGCCATTCCTTTGCAACAGGCAGGATTTTATCCGTAATGCGGCTTACAGTAGTATCCGACACTTCCAGGCCGTAAATATCCCGTATATGTTCTTCTATGTCACTTGTGGTCATTCCTTTGGCATACATGGATAAAATCTTTTCTTCAACATCCTGCGCAATACCGGTTTGGTTTTTCTTGAGTAACTGCGGCTCAAATTCGCCTTTTCGGTCACGGGGAGTTTCTACTTCAATGTTTCCGAAGCTGGTTTTCAGAGTCTTTTTACTGTGACCGTTACGACTGTTTTCGGTGTCCTTGTTTTTGTAGTCGTACTTGCTGTAACCGAGCTCATCCTCCAGCTCTGCATCAAGTCCGTTCTCCATAAACTCGGCTATGGTTTCCTTGAACAAATCCTGAATGTCCGACATGCTGCTGATGTTCGCTACCTTCAGCAACTCGCTGATTTTTGCTCTGCGTTCATTTTCTTCCAGGGTTCTGTTTCTTCTTGACATAAAAAATTCCTCCAATGTGTTGTCTCTATTTTACACCACATCGGAGGTTTACACAATATTAGGGATGGACTCGTCAAGTTCTTGCTCAAACAGCTCTTCCGGCGTTTTATAGCCGAGGATTTTCCTTGGTAATCCGTTAATACTGTCTGCAAAGAAACAGATGTCATCGGCTGTGTAATCATCTATGCTTTTACCTTTTGGAATAAAGCGACGAAACATTCGGTCGTGGCATTCAACCGTTCCTTTTTCAAAAGAGGAATACGGGTGAGTGAAATATACCTTTGTTTTTCCATTTTCCACCAGTGAAAGGTCAGCAAATTCTGAGCCGTTGTCTGCTGTTATTGTCTTAAACACAGAACTGTATTGTTCTGAAAAATATGCCAGCATTTTTTGGAGCGCTTTGCTAATGGTTTCAGCAGTGTGATGGTGTGCTTTAATCCAAAGGGACATTCGAGTCATACGCTCGGTCATTACTAAAGCACAAGGTTCGTTTTCATCCTTTTTACCAATAATTGTGTCAAACTCCCAATGACCGAATTCTTCTCTGTTTTCAACGCTTTCAGGGCGTTCCTCTATACTTCTTCCGAGGCTTTTGCGGTTTTCTCTTACTTTCTTTGCCTTTGTGTTTCTTCGTAACTTTTCGGGCAAATCTAAGTTTGTCAACGGTAGCAAGCCAAGGTCAACATAGTTGTACAAGGTTTTAGTGCAAACCATTTCATTGCGGGGAAACAATCCTTTTGCCAGTGCATTCCCAAAGCAAGCGTCCAATGACCAGCCTTTGCTTTTGAACTGCACTGCAACATATTGAAGGAAGCTGCTTGTTTCCAAAGCACGGTATTTCTTTGCGCTGTTTTGACGGTGTTCTTTATATACTTGCTCACCCATGGAAGCTTTGTATCGCTTGACCTTGCCGTTGTACAAAAGTACAGTGCCTCGCTCGATTTCACCCTTAACGGTGTTATACGACCGACCTAAATGTTTGGCGATTTTGTATGTTGACCAACCGTCTCTCAGATGAACTTCAATGTCGTGCCGTTCTTCGGCAGTCAGGTGTTGCCCTTTGCGAGCTTTTGTGGTATACTTTGGAATGTCCATAGTGATTTTCCTTTCAGAATTGTTGTTGTCCAATCTCAATTCTACCACAGGTTTGTCACTATGGATACTTTTTTCTGTTTTCTTACTATTGCAGGTTCATTTTACAATGCGCCAAATTTTAATACAGTGTTTTTTTCTGAAATCTCTCGGGGAAAGTCCTGTATTGCGTTTAAACTCGCGGCTGAAATTACTGCTGTCTGAAAAACCGCAGATTTTAACAATTTCTGAGACGCTCTCCGTTGTTTTTGTAAGCAGGGCTTTCGCTTTTGCAATACGCAAGGCTTTTAAATAATCCATAACCGAATATCCCGTAACTGTTTTAAAAATGTGTGAAAGATAGTATTTGCTTATATGATATTCGGCGGAAAGCTCTGCCAGGCTGTAAGCTTTGCTTATGTCATTTTCAAACTGCCGCTGAATTTTATTGACCGTCTCAAAGTACGGTATGTCCGTGACCGAAAACATTTTCGGATAGCTTCGGTAAACAGTGATAAGCAGCATGTCAAGCAGCATGGAAAGCGTTTCTTCTCTGTAAGGAGCACTGCCGTTAAATTCTTCGGCTATTTTTTTGAAAATATAAACAGTTTCGGGTGTTTTCAGTTTTATTACTCTGTTAAAGCTCTCGGGACGGTTTGAGAGAACCGAATAAAGATGATTGTCCTTTACAGCGGAGTTTAATATTTCGGGAGATATTCTGATTTCATATCTTTCGTATTTTTCGCCGACAAAATTTACCGAATGAGATTCGGTTCTGCTGATAAAAATAAGAGAACCGCTTTCTAAATCGTAGTTTGCATTATTAACGGTAATTTGAGCGTTGCCGTTTAACACATATAAAATCTGGTGCGTATCGTGGTGGTGCGCGCCTATTTTTTTAACTTCATCAGAGTATTTTAAATTTTTTATATAAGATTGCATTTATGCTCAGTCGAGTAGGCAAACTCGACACTCCTTTCAAATTATTATTGTGAAAGGCTTGCCTGTCACCCCTCACAGAACCGTACGTGCGGTTTTCCCGCATACGGCTCTTCAAACCGACTTCGGTTTCCAATTCCAAATATCCTTAGTTAAATGAGGCTCTGTTACATAATAATTCCAAATACGAAGATAGGAATTATAACTCATACTTCTCTTTTGGTGTCTTTTGTTTAGCACCCTGAAGTAACTATATTTAACATACTTCCAAAACTTGTACATCTGTGCTAAGTTTCCATTGACCCCAAAGTAATTAAAGTGCCCTTGCAAGGCTTGTTGAATGCGCTTCATCGTATCGGCTATCGGCTTATGCATATTTTCGTGCAACCACTTCTTTACCGCTTGTTTCTTCGCTTTCAGTTTCTTCTTGCTTGTACGCACTCCCAGTCTGTATTTCCCTTCCCGTGTATGCGTGTTGAAAAATGTAAACCCAAGAAAATCAAAATTTTCCTTTGTTCCCTTGAACCGTCCTATCGGTAGGATTCGTGTCTTATCTTCGGCTACTTCCAAATCAAATTTAGCGAGCCGTTTCTTCAAGGCTTCCATCACTTCATGTGCCTCATTTTCATACTGAAACAGCATTATGAAATCATCCGCATACCGTACATAGTATACTTCTCCCTTGCATAGCCTTCTTATGACCTTTTCGTACCACAAGTCCAACACATAGTGTAAATACACATTTGCAAGTATCGGTGAAATTTGTCCACCCTGCGGTGTGCCTTTGTCACTTTCTTTCCGTTCAGTTCCTTCCATTATTCCGGCAATTAGAAATCTTTTGACATATCTCAGATAGTTTTTGTCTGCTATGTCGTGCTCAAGAAACTTCATTAACCAGTCGTGATTTACATTATCAAAGAACCCTTTAATATCCGCTTCAAGTACATAATTAATTTTCTTAGTCATAACAGTTTGATTTATGAGTCTTACCACCTGATGAGCGTTTCTATTTGTTCTGAACCCATAGGAACAGTCAAGAAATCTCTCTTCATAAATGCCGCTCAACAAATCTGCCATTACACTTTGTACCAGTCTGTCTTCGTATGCTGGTATCCCAAGCGGTCTTAATTTACCGTTTGTCTTTGGAATATACACTCTGCGTACTGGTTGCGGTTTGTAGCTGAACCTTTTCATTCGTGTTATTAAATCTGCTACATTCTTATCCAGTTCCTTTGCGTACTCCTCTTTTGTAGTACCGTCAATTCCGACTGCTTTGTTCTGCACTTGTTTTCTGTGTGCCTCTTTGATACTTGTTTCATTAACTCGGTTCATCAGCGTTTCCAACCTTGTATAGGTTTTGGATTGATACCTTATTTCCTTCAGTTCGTGTTCCACGCTTTCGTAACCTCCTGTGTTACCCGTGTTTCTCTTTAGAAATTGCCAATTTGCCACTCCCTTCGCTCCATCGACTTTCACCGACTTCAACGCTACTATGAAGTAGTCCGACTTCTGTCAATCCTTCGCCACATTCTTGATTTGCAAAATCTTGTAATGCAACTACTGTTTTTTTTTTTACAGAGATTGACAGACCTCCCAGGTATGCAAGTATTACCTTTGTGCACTCGCCACGCTCTATTGACCCCGACGGATTCTCCCCACCCTTGCGTTATCGGTTGGTTCTTTCTACCTGCTGTAAAGAGGACTACATCGGCTTCCGTTCTATATAACTTACGGGGCTGAATTGCTTCACGGTTTCACATTGCGGCTCTTGCACTCCTATGTCTACGCTTAAACCTCACCTCACGGCTTTGGCTCCAAGACTTAGTACCGACTGCTCGCTATGCTTTATCGGACAAGGACTTTCACCTTGCTATATTACTTGCACCGAACTGGCGCACCCTCGTTAATATTTATTATATCAAAAATATTTAATAAAGCAAGATTTACATAATTTAAAGCAATATAAATATTGTTGTGTGATTATTGTTTTAATATAATTAAATGGAAAGAGGTGTTTATATGGTTAGAAAGGTATATATGACTAAAGAGGAGTTTGAAAGCCAGAATTTACAGCTTAAAACAAGTCTGCCTTATTCGGAAAATACGGATATTTTAGGTACAGAATACAGAATAGGCAATAAGACGGTACATAACCGCCTTGCCTGTCAGGCTATGGAGGGATGCGACGGGACTTTTGACGGCAAACCCGATGAGCTTACCAAAAGGCGTTACAGCCGATTTGCTAAGGGCGGGGTGGGAATAATATGGTTTGAGGCTACCGCCGTTTTAGAGGAGGGAAGAGCCAATCCCCGCCAGCTTTACATAAATGAAAACACTTTGGACAGATTTAAAAAACAGATTGAGGATATAAAGGAAACCGCCCTAAAGGCTAACGGTTATGAGCCGCTTATTATTATGCAGGCAACCCATTCGGGCAGATATTCAAAGCCGCAGGGCGAACCCGCACCGCTTATTGCTTACAATAATCCCATTTTTGAAAAGGATAACCCGATTTCGGCGGACAGAATTGTTACCGACGAATATTTAGACCGCGTGGGAGAGGCTCTTGTAAACGGAGCTGTACTTGCCGAAAAAGCGGGCTTTGACGGTGTAGATATTAAATGCTGTCACAGATACTTGAATTCCGAATTACTCTCAGCTTATAACCGCAAGGGTAAATACGGCGGCTCTTTTGAGAACAGAACAAGACTTCTGCGCGAAAGCGTTAAGGGCGCGATTGAAAGCTGTTCAACCGACTTTTTGGTTTCTTCAAGACTTAATGTGTATGACGGCTTCCCTTATCCGTACGGCTTTGGAGTATCAAAGAACGGCGGACTCGAATTTGACAGCACCGAGCCTGATTGGCTTATTAAAGAGCTTTATAAGCTGGGGGTTAGAATTTTAAATATCACGATGGGTAATCCCTATTTTAATCCACATGTAAACCGTCCCTTTGCATTAGGCGGATATGTAGCAGGGGAGCACCCGTTAGAGGGTGTTGCCCGAGTGCTTAACGGTACCGCTGAATTAAAGGAAAAAAATCCCGAAATGGCGGTTATCTGCTCTGCCGTCTCTTATTTGGGAGTTGCGGCTCCGAATGTAGTTTCCACTTTTATTGAGGACGGTAAATTTGACTTTGCAGGCTTCGGAAGAACGGCGTTCGCTTACCCTGATTTTGCAAATGATATACTCAAAAACGGCTGTATGGATAGAAACAAAATTTGCATATGCTGTTCAAAGTGTACCGAAATAATGCGTACAAAAGGCGGCACACCGGGTTGTGTTATAAGAGATAAAGAGGTATATATGCCTATATATAAAAAACAGTGCGGAGGTAATAAGTAATGAAAAAGGTAGCTTTGGTAACAGGAGTGGCGGGCGGTATAGGTTTTGCCACGGCTGAAAAGCTTTTGGGAAACGGCGTGGCGGTTGTAGGAATGGATATATTGCTCGAAATGCCTAAAGAATTAGAGGGCGAATTTACATATGTAAAAGGTGATTTAAGCAAAAAAGAAGACAGAGAAAATTATGTAAATACCGCTATGGAAAAATACGGCAGAATAGATATTCTTGTCAATGTGGCGGGCGTTGCTCCAAAGGTGAGAAACGATATTCTTGAAATGACCGAGGAGTCATACGATTTCGTTATGAATATTAATACCAAAGGCACTATGTTTTTAACCCAATTGGTCGCCAACCTGATGATAAAAAACGAGGGCGAAAACAAGGGAAGTATAGTAAATATTTCCTCAATGTCGGGTTACACAAGCAGTACCTCACGCGGTGAATATTGCATCTCAAAGGCGGGCGTTACAATGATAACAACCCTTTTTGCCGACCGTCTTGCCGAGTACGGCATTACTGTAAACGAAATAAGACCCGGCATAATCGCGACGGGTATGACCGATAAGGTTAAGGCAAAGTACGACGCGCTTATTGACGGCGGACTGTTACCGATTAAGCGCTGGGGACAGCCTCAAGATATCGCGAGCGCGGTATGGACTCTTGCGAACGGCTCGCTTCCTTATGTTACGGGTCAGTCGGTAGATGTTGACGGCGGATTCCATATAAGGAGACTGTAATGAAAATATATTCATACGACTGTATAGTAATAGGCACGGGCGCAGCGGGATATAACGCCGCGTGCCGCTTAAAGCAGTTCGGGAAGAATGTTGCAATAGTTACCGAGGCTGTGGGCTGCGGCACCTCAAGAAACACAGGCAGCGACAAACAGACCTATTATAAATTAGGTCTTGGCGGCGACAGCCCCGACAGCGTATATAAAATGGCGGAAAATCTATTTGCCGGCGGCAGTGTTGACGGCGACAACGCCCTTATTGAGGCGGCGCTGTCCGTTCGTTCATTTATGAATCTTTGCGAACTGGGTGTGGAATTTCCGGTAAACCGATACGGAGAATATGTAGGCTATAAGACCGACCATGACCCTTATGCGAGGGCGACGAGCGCCGGGCCGCTGACCTCTAAATTTATGACCGAGGCTTTGCAGAAAAACGCGCAAAGGCTTGGCGTAGAAGTATTCAGCGGTTATCTTGCGATAGAAATTCTAAAAAAAGACGAAGCTGTTTGCGGGCTTTTGTGCATAGAAAAGTTAAGCGGAAATTTAATTGCCTTTAAATGCGCCGATATTGTAATGGCAACGGGCGGTCCCGCGGGAATTTACGCCGACAGTGTTTATCCCGAATGTCATACGGGAACTACAAGTCTTGCGCTCCTTGTGGGAGCAAAGGCTCAGAACCTTACCGAATGGCAGTACGGTTTAGCATCGGTTAATCCGCGCTGGAATGTTTCGGGAACATATATGCAGATTTTGCCGCGCTTTGTCTCGGTTGATGAAAACGGAACCGAATATGAGTTTTTAAGCGACTATTTTGAGGATAAATACGAGGCGCTTTCGGCGGTGTTTTTAAAGGGTTATCAATGGCCCTTTGACTCAAAAAAGGTGCTTGAAGGCTCGTCGGTTATTGACCTGCTTGTATACCGCGAATGTGTGCTCAAAAACCGCAAAGTATATCTCGATTTCACTAAAAATCCGTTTGATATGGCGGATATCGAGTATAATAAACTATCTGCCGAAGCATTTGAGTATCTTAGCAAAGCGGAGGCTTGTTTAGGCACGCCGATAGAGCGACTTGCAAAAATGAATACACCCGCGATCGAGCTTTATAAAGGCAAGGGACTTGATATTACAAAAGAGTATTTGCAAATCGCCCTTTGCGCCCAGCATAATAACGGCGGTATCGCCGTTGATATGTGGTGGCAGACCTCTGTTAAGGGCTTGTTTGCGGCTGGCGAGTGTGCGGGTACTCACGGAATAACCCGTCCTGGCGGCTCTGCACTTAATGCGGGGCAGGTAGGGTCGCTCAGAGCGGCACAGTATATTTCACAAAACGGTAATATTACCATAAGTGACGGGGATTTTGAAAAAATACTCAATGAGGCTGAAAGTGCACATAAAAAACAGCTTGAAAATATAAGTAAAAACTACGATAATATAGATGAAATGATTTCTGCGGCGCAGCGCAGAATGAGCGATAACGCGGCGGCTATTCGCAACAAATCAAATATGGAAAAGGCTTTAAGAGAAACTGAAAAAGAATTAAGTCATATTTGCGAAAACGCGGGTGTCAGCGAAAAATCCAAGCTTTATAAGTTTTATAAGCTAAAGGATATTTTAGTAACGCAGCTGGCAGTGCTTGCTGCTATGATTAATTATGCTGATACTGTGGGAGATACCAGAGGCTCGTCACTTTGTTATGATGAAAAGGGCAAGCTTCGCGACGGTCTTGAAGAAATGTTCCGTTTCTCCGAAGAAAATGGAAATACCCGCGCTAAGGTTCAGGAAACGGTGATTTTGGGGAATGAATTTAAGTGTTGCTGGCGTGATGTACGTCCAATCCCGAAAAACAGTAATTTTTTTGAAAATATCTGGCGAGGATATAGAGAAAATA
>ERZ773245.2143-NODE-2143-length-11668-cov-3.888918_pt1 | contig 11668 bp, 8 predicted proteins | sample MGYA00580988_ERZ773245 | MGnify/ENA primary metagenome ERZ773245 (study PRJEB29015, sample SAMEA2737792) | human gut metagenome | biome: human gut; feature: human-associated habitat; material: faeces | place: China | collected 2012 ... | reverse complement strand
TCATACGTTACCGGTGCCGGTGCCGAAGCTGCAGGAGCAGCTGTGGTTGATGCAGCCGGAGTTGTTGTCGCCGGTGCCGGATCCGGTGTCGGGGTTGTTGCTTCCGGTGTCGGATTTGGATCCGGTGTTGGGGTTGGTTCTGGATTTGGTTCCGGATTCGGCGTCGGTGTTGTCTCACTGTCCTTATAGGTTGCTTTAATCGTAGTTGGTGCTATTTTGGTTGTCACAGTAGTTGTCGCACTATTCTCATCAGCAATAACTGCGTCGCCATACATCTTCACCCACTTATCAAATACTTTTCCATCTGCAGCCGGATTTGCTGTAATCGTTACAACAGTACCCTCCACATACGTTCCATTACCTGTACCATTGATAATTTCCAAGATATAAACAGGCTTATCTGCATCCGGAACTGTTACCACAAAAGCTGGACTTTCCTCATGATTTTTATCCCCTTTGTATCTTACCTCGTAGGTTCCTGCAGAAAGTCCGGTAATCTCTTTGCCGGTGCAGTCTATATATGAGCTGTCCCCGGATTTACGGTATTCCATATTCTCATTCACGACTGTAATCTTACCGTCACTGCCACCTGCGGTAGTAGGTTTCTCTCCCACCAGACCAGTAGGAGCATTCTGCGATGCTTTTGTGATTTCCCAGTTAAAAGTCTTTTCATCTGCTGTTCCATTTTCCCATGTTTTGCCAGCAAACGGTTTTATAATCACCTCATAAGTACCTGCATCTGTTGCACTATTTGTTCCACTAGCAACTATATAATTTTCACCTAATTCAATACCAGCATGTTCTGTTCCATCATATGTAAATCTGTTTGGGACAGGATCCTGTACAATAGGTAATTTTTCTTTGCATTTTAATACAACTCCATCTACCGCATTCGTACCTATTTCGTAAGCACTATTATCAGAGAAAAAACAGTCCACACTTGCAGCATTACTGGTAATTGTAACCGGAGAATCATCTGTTGGTGAATTATATGTAGTCACGCCTATTGTTTCTTTTCCTGTCAGAGAGTCTGTTTGCACCGTTGTTTCCCGACCAAGATATAGATTATTATCTCTGTTGTCTCCAACTTTATTTCCAGTAATCTTTACCGCACCACCCAAAGTTATTGCATGGCCCTTTGCTACTAAAACACCGCCTCCATTTGAATTAGCCGTGTTATTGGTAATCTCAGCCGTACCACTCATTTTAAAAGATTCTTCCGATGCTTGCTCTACTCCTCCAGCATACTGTTCTGATTTATTACGAGTTATTACACCTCCGGACATAGTGAATGTACCGAAATTATTTACTCCTCCACCATACTCTTTTGTTTCATTATCAGTTATTGCTCCTCCAGACATCTCAAATGTGCCATTTATATTATTTACTCCTCCACCATCACATTGTGATTTATTCTGGGTTATTGTACCTCCGGACATAGTGAATGCATCTGCGTCATTATACACTCCTCCACCTGACGCATTTGCTGACGAACCGGCTGCTATATTACCGGTTATTGTTCCTCCAGACATAGTGAATGTTCCACTCTCCTTAAAGACACCTCCACCATACATTGCTTCATTTTCACTAATCGTTGTTCCATCAGACATAGTGAATATGCCTTTCTTGTTGAAGACGCCTCCACCAAAATTAATGGTAGTATTATTAGAGATTTCGCCTCCAGACATTTCAAATGTGCCACCATAATTATATACCCCTCCACCATCATTTGTGGACTTGTTACGAGAAATAATCCCACCGTTCATGGCAACTTTCTTTCCTTGAATAAATACACCAGCACCGTTCTTTGCTTCATTATCGCTGATTTCGCCGCCGTACATCTTAAAGTTGTACTTATACTCTCCAGAGTCAGAAACGTATACTCCTCCTCCACTATAAGAAGTTTTATTATCGCATATCATTCCATCGTACATCTCAAATAGGGACTGAGCATTAACACCACTACTGTTGTTACCGGAAATCTTTCCATTATACATGATAAAAAATCCAGCATTATAAACACCTTCACCGCTTACTCCTTCCGCATGAGTAATAGTTCCAACCGTTTTCTGACAATCCGTAAGGGCAAAACTAGTGTTTTTGTTTATTCTAATAACAGCATTCCCACCGAAACTACCATCAGTTGCTTCAGCATTGCGCGTAATACTGTGTCCATTCAGGCATAATTCTACGCTATTTGGGCATTCCCATACACTGTCAATCGTTATATCCTTTGTCAGATAATACTCACCCTTTTTCGTTATTTTGCTAAGATCGTCAATCCCTGTCCATGTCTGCGTCGTATGATGATTGGAATGACTTTCAGCCGAAAGTTCTCCTGTACCACATTCGCAATGTGTATGCGGAACATTCTCCTCACTCTGTTCTGCTGTCACGCCCGGCTCACTTTCCCCTTCAGCCTTCGCATGCACTGTTCCACCCGGTACTGCCGGAATAAGTCCTGCCACCATTCCGAACACCAGTAAACCGGAAAGTATTTTTGCAATTCCTTTGCTCATTCTCTTTTTTCTTATCATGTGTATTCTCCTCCTGCATTTGTTTATTTTTTCACAATATGTCGCATTACCATTTTTTTCATTCTATCACAGCGTTCATCCAAAACCCGGATTTCGGCGTGAGTTGTAATTATATGGCGTGAATTGTAAGATGCAGGCTTGCTTTGGTTTTCCGAATTTTTTATAATGGATGTATCATAACTGTAAAACAAGGAGGACTGCCACATGCTGCTTCAGATTTTAACTTATACACACCACTTAACGACGATGCTGTTTGGCATTTTTCTGTCCGCCTTTTTTCTCGGGGTAAAACAGAATAAGAAAAATGTCTGCATTCTTCTTGGCGGTGGAGCAGTGTCCGGACTTTTCTTTCTGATCTGCAATACGGTATTCGGTTCGTTGTTCACGGAAGCCGTCTATCCGATTTTCGTGCATCTGCCGCTTTTTCTGCTGCTGGTGTTTTATTACCGTTTCCGCTGGCTGCCTTCCATAATCTCTATCATGACCGCCTATCTGTGCTGCCAGTTCAGCAACTGGGCAGGTATTTTTGCCTTATCCCTGAGCGGATTGGACTGGGTTTATTATCTGGTAAGGATTATCGTGACTGTTGCCGTTTTCGCTTTCTTAAGCCGGTATCTGTGCCAGACTACCGCACTGCTTTTTGCAAAATCTGACCGGGAACTGTATATCCTCGGGGCAATGCCATTTGTCTATTATGTGTTTGATTACTCTACCACAAAGTTCTCCATGCTTCTCTACTCCGGAAATAAGGTGGTCGTGGAATTTCTCGCATTTGCCATGTGTATTTCCTATGTCATTTTCCTGTTCGTCTATTTTCAGGAATATGAGTTAAAAAACCGCGCTGAACAATACGGTCAGCTTACCAATATGCAGTTGAACTCCCTGCACTCGGAGATCGAGCAGGTTCGCAACAGCGAACACCGCATGAAGATCCTGCGGCACGACATGCGCCATCATCTTGCTGCCATCCAGACTTTTATCTCCCAACAGGAACCGGAGCGCGCGCTTGATTATATTCAGGAGATCAATAAGCAATATGACGACACGGTCATTCATTCTTTCTGCAGAAATGAACTGCTGAATTCGGTTCTTTCCATTTACCAGACACGGTTTGCGGAAAATCAGATCGTTTTTGACGTACAGATCAAGACTTCGCAGACACTCTGCTGCTCTGAGATGACTTTCTGTGCGATCCTTTCCAATCTTCTGGAAAATGCAATGCATGCGGTCACGAAGCTCCATGAGGAAAAACGTATCGTGCATCTGAGCATTTTTGAAAAGGGAAATCACCTTCTGATCCTGCAGAAGAATCCGGCTTCAGAGACACCTGTTTTTTCAAATGGTATCCCGGTTACAACGGCAAAGAATCACGGTATCGGTGTCCAAAGCGTCATTTATTATGTCGAGAAGGAACACGGACAGTACCAGTTTTACATGGAAGGTGAGGACTTTGTAGTCCGCATTATTCTTTAAGCGAGGAAATTTATTATGGTAAAGATTGCGATTTGTGATGATGAAACTGAATTTTTGGATCTGCTTTCAGACAGTCTTGGTTCCTGGTGCCGGGCGCACCAGCTGACACTGCAGCTCTATCGGTTCACAAACGGTGACGAACTGATCTCCGCACACAGGGCTTATGGCATGGATCTGATCCTGCTTGATATGATCATGCCCCTTTTGAGCGGCATGGATACCGCCCGCGAACTGCGCCAGCATGACCCGCACGTTCCGATCATTTTTCTGACTTCCTCACCGGAATTTGCGCTGGAATCTTATGAAGTCCGCACTTTCTGGTATCTGTTGAAACCTCTTGACGAAGTGCGTTTCCATGCGGTCCTTGACAGCTGGTACGAAGTCCACAAGGCTTCCATGGCTCATTTCGCGGCAAGAACAGATTCCGGCTACCAGGCGATTTATTTTCAGGATGTCGAATATCTGGAAGCGCAGAATAAGAATGTGTTAGTCACATTGAAAGACGGCTCGGTGATCTCCATAAAAGAACCCTTTCACCAGTGTGAAACAATTTTCACAGTGGAAAAAGGGTTTTATAAATGCCACCGCAGCTATATTGCAGCGTTAAGCTGCGTGGAAAAGTTCGGTAAAACCTCTCTCTTCACAAAATCCGGCGCACAGATTCCGATTTCAAGAGATAATTACGCTAATTTTAAGGATGTTTATTTTTCCTATATGTTTCCGCAGGAATGATCCGGCTATTGGATCCCGAAGGACGCCAGTTTCATGTCCTCGTTGAACGCCAGTGTGTAATGTACCTCGATGTTTTCATATTCTGCAGTCACGTAAACGGCTGCGATATGCGCACCTCTCTGTATGATCTCCGCATCCTGCATTGTTTCAATGGAAACAAAATTTCCCCAGTCTTCCGAGATCCGCGCCTTGCCCTCGTCCATGCGCTCTTTGTTCATGATCTCCTGCATGTCCGGGACTACAAGGCTCTGCAGGCTGTCAAAATCCTCTGCATTTAAAAGCCCTATGATTTTTTCCGCCTGTGCCTTCACTTCCTCTTCGCTGAACACTTCACTCTCTGCCAACGCTTTGTTCTGCGGCTGCATCCAGTAAGTTGCAACGGAAGCTGCCACAAGGATCACTGCGACAATGATGATGTTGCGGATGCGCTTTTTCTTCTGCTCCGGTGTCAGCACTTTTTTTGTTTTTATCTTACTCATTTTTCTCTCTGCACTTTCTTTTTTTCATATTAGTCCCTGATCGCATCCAACGCATTCGAAATATCTGCGATCAGATCTTCCTTATCCTCTAAACCGAGACTTATCCGGATCAGCTCTGCCGGAACACCTGCCTCTTTCAGCTGTTCATCTGTCATCTGTCTGTGCGTGGAGGTTGCCGGATTCAGACAGCAGGTTCTTGCATCTGCCACATGTGTCTCGATCGCTCCAAGCTTTAAGTTCTGCATAAAAGCAGACGCAGCCTCCCTGCCGCCCTTTAATCCGAATGAAACGACACCGCATCCGCCGTGTGGCAGGTATTTTCTGGCACGTTCATAGTATTTGCTGGAAGGCAGGCCCGGATAGTTCACATAGGCTACCTTTGGATGTTTTTCCAGAAATTCTGCAACTGCCTGTCCGTTTTCCACATGCTTAGGCATACGCACGTGCAGCGACTCCAGTCCAAGGTTTAACAGGAATGCGTTCTGTGGCGACTGGATGCATCCGAGATCACGCATAAGCTGTGTTGTACATTTTGTGATGAATGCGCCCTCATTGCCAAATTTTTCTGCATAGGTCACGCCATGGTAGCTCTCATCCGGTGTACAAAGTCCCGGATATTTGTCCGCGTGTGCCATCCAGTCGAATTTTCCGCTGTCGACGATCGCACCGCCCACTGCCGCACCATGTCCATCCATGTATTTGGTGGTGGAGTGTGTCACAATATCCGCACCCCACTCAAATGGCCTGCAGTTGACCGGAGTTGGAAATGTATTGTCTATGATAAGAGGTACGCCGTGCGCATGTGCCGTTTTTGCAAAGAGCTCAATATCTAATACGGTCAATGCCGGATTGGCGATCGTCTCGCCAAACATCAGCTTTGTGTTCGGACGGAATGCAGCGTTTAACTCCTCCTCCGATGCGTCAGGAGACACGAAGGTTGCCGTGATCCCCATTTTGGCAAGCGTAACTGCAATGAGGTTGAAGGTTCCGCCGTAGATCGAGGATGATGCCACGATATGGTCTCCACTCTCACATATGTTGAATATAGCAAAAAAGTTCGCTGCCTGTCCGCTTGAGGTCAGCATTGCGGCTGTGCCGCCTTCCATTGCGGCGATCTTGGCTGCGACATGATCATTGGTCGGATTCTGCAGCCGTGTATAGAAATATCCGGATGCCTCAAGATCAAACAGTTTTCCCATGTCCTCACTGGTGCTGTATTTGAAAGTGGTAGACTGGATGATCGGGATCTGCCGCGGCTGTCCATTCTCCGGGGTATATCCTGCCTGCACACATTTTGTGCCTATTTTATAATCGTTCATTTTATTTTCCATGCCTTTCCGCAATCTGCCCTTCGTATCCGGCAGTCACATTATTATCAAACTGATCTGCGCCATGATCTCTGCTGCAGATCATCAGTATTATTACTGTAGCATTATAAGCGCCGTTTTTCAAGAATTGTTTTTCCTGTCTGCCCGGAAGTAAAACACTTGCAGAAGTATGTTATTTTCGATAGTATATAAGTATCAGATGTACGGATACAGGTTGAGTCAGAACAGGTAGTTGTCTGATCGATCCTGAAGATAAAAGGAGGCATTTCATGACCGAGCAGGAGATCAAGGATATTTTACAACAACAGAACCACTTTTTTTCCAGTGGCAAAACGATCCCGGCGGAATTCCGCCTGAAACAGTTAGAAAGTCTGAAGGAGGCTATGATCCGCCATGAAGCCGACCTCGCTGCGGCATTGAATGAGGATCTTGGAAAGAGCCGTATGGAAAGCTATATGTGTGAGATTGGGCTGACACTGTCCGAGCTTACCTGGATGCAGAAGCATCTCCGCAGCCTTATGCGCAGCAAACGTGTTTCCACCCCGGCCGCCCAGTTTGCAGCAAAGAGCTTCCGCTCCCCTTCCCCTTACGGAACCGTGCTGATCATGAGCCCATGGAATTACCCGGTGTTACTGACACTCGATCCGCTGATCGATGCCATAGCAGCCGGAAATACTGCGGTCGTAAAACCAAGCGCCTACGCCCCTTGCACGTTTGATGTCATGAAAACCCTGATCGAAGAATGTTTTCCGGCACATTATGTTGCAGTGGTCGATGGCGGCCGCGCAGAAAATCAGGCACTCTTACAGCAGCGTTTTGACATGATCTTTTTCACCGGCGGAAAGACTGTCGGACGGGAGGTACTCCGCCATGCGGCTGAATATTTAACTCCTGTCACATTAGAGCTTGGCGGAAAGAGCCCATGTATCGTTGACTCCACCGCTAAGATCCGGCTTGCTGCAAAGCGTATTGTCTTCGGCAAGTATTTAAACTGCGGACAGACCTGTGTTGCGCCGGATTATATTCTCTGTGACAAACGCATCCGTGATGAGCTTATCACTGCGATTTTAGCTGAGATTGAAAAGCAGTTTGGGAAAGAACCTCTGAAAAATCCGAATTACGGAAAGATCATCAACGAAAAGCATTTTGAACGCATTCTCGGGCTGATCAATGGGGAAAAGCTTGTGTATGGGGGACAGTCAGAGCCTGAATCGCTCCGCATTGCGCCTACCGTTCTCAATAATATTACGTGGGACGACGCTGTGATGGGCGAAGAGATCTTCGGACCACTGCTTCCGATCCTCACGTTCGACACATTAGACGAAGCGCTTGATACCGTGGAATCCCACCCTCATCCGCTTGCGCTTTATTTTTTCAGTAAGGACAAGGCTGCACAGAAGAAAGTGTTAGATACCTGTCGTTTTGGCGGCGGCTGTATCAATGACACGATCATTCATCTTGCAACGAGCGATATGCCATTCGGCGGTGTCGGTGAGAGCGGCATGGGCAGCTACCACGGCAGGGTTGGTTTTGAAACTTTCAGCCATTACCGCAGTATTGTCAATAAGAAAACGTGGATGGATCTGCCGATCCGGTATCAGAAATATACCGGATTGAAAGAAAAGATGATGCGGATGTTTTTGAAATAAGGGGGATTATACTCCCCTTTTATTTCCCTGTCTGCTGTGCTTTAGTTATTATATCTTTAATGTCCTCGACTCCTTCTATTCTGTTTATGCCAAAACATTTCTTACCGGCATCCTTTAGAGAAGCTCCAATATGATATCCTTCTTTACCATCTATAATCAGAAACCTATCATGAAAAGATGCTGTTTTTTTTACGGTAAGTGTTGGATACTGTGCATTAAAATTTGCTATATCCTGAGCCGATAACTTTGTATTAGGCAACGTGTATGTATAAACATTCACCCCTATATTCTTCTTAGCCAAAATGTTCAAAGTAATAATATCAATATATCCGTCAATAAGAATTATCTCCTTTTGGGCATGAGTAATAATATTTGTGAGTAAACTGAAAGCATCAAATATCTGTCCGTCAAAAAAAATCTTCTGACATTCCTCTTCATGATTGGATATATATTCAAATATTTTTGTAAAATTTTCCTCCGCATCTTTTTGTAATTCCAGTTGTTTCAGTTCAACAGCATTAATCCTTTCAAACAAAAGAGCATTGCTTGAAATAAAATGCCGCATTTCGCGAAATGCACGCATTATAAAAATACTTTGTTTTTCTGCAATTTCACCACTTAACACTGTCGCCAACATATAAATTCCCTGTTCGGTAAAAACATGGGGTAAATATCTGCTTTTGGGATTTATATTTGCGGTCGGAAATTTCGACCGCAAATCGTTTACTTCCTCCCTCGTCATTTGAAACATAAAATCTTCTGGAAATCTATTTTTATTATTCTTTACTTGTTCATTTAGTCTTTTCACTGTATAACCATACAGTATAGCCAGATCACAATCTAACATTATCTGTTTTCCGCGAATCGTATATATTAATTTTGATAGTTCAATATCCTGCTGCAGTAATGTTGGTTTCTCAACTATATTGGTAATTTCGTTCATCAAATTTCCTCTCTGGTTATTTTGAAGTTCCAAAGCAAAACCTCAAATCCGAATCACAATATACAAATTTATTTTATATTTCTTCAAGACTTTGTATCTTCTTTAAAGCCTCCATATAAGCCATCAGCCGCTTCTGCTGTTCTTCCTTAAGTCCATGATAATCTTGAACCAATTGAATATCATAAGGCGTAAAACAACTCTCACGACTTGTAACAGTAATGTTTTCTTCATCCTCGATACCTTTTCCAGTAAGAAGTTGTTCTGGTGTTATCTGCAATACATTACAAATATCCATGATCTTATCCGCAGTAGGATTTGTCTTTCTTTTTTTCCATTCGCTGATGGTACTGGTCGCAATCCCAACCTGTTTTGCAAATTCAGCCTGTGTCATATTTCTGTCTTTCAATACTTTTAATATTCTCTCGCTGATCGTCATTTTATTTTCCTCTCGTTTTTTTATTCATATATATAAATTTCATATCTATGGATATATCTTATCACATTATATTCATGTACTCAATATGAAAACAATTTTATATTTTCTCTTTTAGATAGAAAAAAGAACCGATTTCTCGATTCTTCTTTTCCAAACTCTATATTCACATTATACACTCCAATTTTTATACATAAAACTGTAATGCAAGTTCATTATAATGCAGTGTATCCTGCACTTCTGCAAGCCGTGTCCTGATTTTTTCTGACTCCGGCTGTTTTTTGAGATTATCCCTGATGTCTGTGTAAATCAGTTTTTCTTTTTCAAGGAAAGTTTTCAACATAGGATGGCGGTTTTGCAGGAGTAATCCACCATAGAGATCTGAAAGTTTCAACACTTCCACATTCTCTGCCGTGGATAAAGCTTTGAAGGTGGTTTGAGATTCTTCTGCGTACTTCTGTGCAGATTTTCCCTGATATTGCACTTTCATCATCGGATAGAATTTTCCATCTTCATACACCATGTCCTCTGCGAGAATGGTATATCCTTTTTCTCTTAAAAACTCACGGACGTGCTCTATCTCGGACTGAGGCTGCAGGATAAGTTCTTTTGCAGACTGACAGACTTTTTCCCCGTCTTTTAAAATATGCATGACAAGTCCGCCTCCCATACCGGCGATGAGGACAGCTTCCACCTCGCCGGGTTTTAAAGCTGCCACACCGTCTGAGAGACGTGTCTGTATGTATGCCTGCAATCCATATAAAGCAATATGTTCTTTTGCCCGCTCTAACGGTCCTTCATTGATATCCATGGCAATTGCAGCTGGAATTTTCTTCTGCTGTAACAGATAGATTGGAATATATCCGTGATCTGTTCCAACATCTGCCAGTGTATATCCCTGTGTGACAAGAGCTGCGGCTGTCGTTAAACGATTTGAAATCTTTACCATTTTACTCTAAGTAATCCTTTAATTTGCGGCTTCTGCTTGGATGGCGGAGTTTTCGGAGCGCTTTTGCCTCGATCTGGCGGATACGCTCACGGGTTACATTGAACTCTTTTCCAACTTCTTCCAGTGTTCTTGCACGGCCGTCCTCCAGACCAAAACGGAGTGTCAGAACTTTCTGCTCCCTGTCGGTCAGTGTTCCCAGTACTTCCTCTAACTGCTCTTTTAAAAGTGTGAATGCAGCGGCGTCAGCCGGAACAGGTACGTTATCATCCTGAATAAAATCTCCAAGATGGCTGTCCTCCTCCTCACCGATCGGTGTCTCTAAGGAAACCGGCTCCTGCGAAATCTTTAAGATCTCACGCACACGCTCTACCGGCATATTCATCTCTGCTGCAATCTCCTCCGGACTTGGCTCACGTCCTAACTCCTGAAGCAGCTGTCTGGAAACACGGATGAGCTTGTTGATCGTCTCAACCATATGGACAGGGATACGGATCGTTCTCGCCTGATCTGCGATCGCTCTTGTGATTGCCTGACGGATCCACCATGTTGCATAGGTAGAGAATTTATATCCCTTGCGGTAGTCGAATTTTTCCACGGCTTTGATCAGACCAAGATTGCCTTCCTGGATCAGATCGAGGAACAGCATACCGCGTCCCACATATCTTTTTGCAATGGAAACAACCAGACGCAGGTTTGCCTCTGCAAGACGTTTCTTTGCCTCATCACCCGCATCAAGATCCTTCTGTAAATTCTTGATTTCTTCTTTGATTGCTGCAAGGAAGTCGTCAAGTTCTTTCGTTCCTTCATCGCCAAGGTAACGGCTTCTTACAGAAACTTTGCCTTCTTCTTCCTCTTTAGCACCAACGATGAGCATATATGGAACTCTTGCAAGACGTGCTTCACGGATCTTGTAGCCCATCTTTTCGGAACGCTGGTCAACAAAGCAGCGGATTCCGTTTTCTTTTAACTGTGCTTCAACTTTGGCAGCATAGTCGTGGAATTTCTCGGAAATCGGAACGACACGAACCTGTTCCGGGCAAAGCCATGTTGGGAACATACCTGCATATTTCTCAATCAGCCATGCCAGTGTTCTCTCGTAGCATCCCATAGATGTACGGTGGATGATGTACGGACGCTGTTTGTCA
>ERZ773245.2139-NODE-2139-length-11681-cov-4.307242_pt1 | contig 11681 bp, 10 predicted proteins | sample MGYA00580988_ERZ773245 | MGnify/ENA primary metagenome ERZ773245 (study PRJEB29015, sample SAMEA2737792) | human gut metagenome | biome: human gut; feature: human-associated habitat; material: faeces | place: China | collected 2012 ... | reverse complement strand
AACAGAAAATATAGATATTACAAGTGATTCAGACAAATCAAGTGATACTTGGTATAAAAAAATTATAAATAAAATTTTAGGAAAATAAGCAATCATCTAAAATAAGGTGGTTGCTTTTTTGTGATAAATGAAAAGAATGCTGAATATAATTGAAGAGGACCATTGGGGTCGGTTCTTTTTGGTCCCATTTTTTTATTCTAAAATAATGTTGCCAAAATGAGACCAAAAAGAACCGACCCCAATGGTCCCAATCAGAAAAAAGGAGAAAAATTATGCAAATAATAAATCTCAAAAACAAAAAGAAAATGAGAAACACACTTTTCATAACATTTTTAATTTTATTATTACTGCTATCTAGAATATGCTACATAGAATTTGTCCAAGGAAAGGAACTTCAGGTGCTTGCATTTGAACAACAGGTACAAAAAAGGACAGTTAATCCAAGAAGAGGAACAATATATGATTCATCAGAAAAATACACATTGGCGATAAGTAGTACTGCGTATACTGTAAGTGTAAATCCAACTAACATTCCAAATGAAAAGAAAGATTTAATAGCAAAAAAATTAGCGGAAATATTTGATTTGGATTATGAAATAGTATTAAAAAAGGTAAGCAAAAGAAGTTCAATTGAAACAATTGTAAAAAAGATAGAAAAAAATAAAGCAGATGAATTAAGAATATGGTTGTTAGAAAATAATATAGATACAGGTGTAAATATTGATGAAGATAGCAAAAGATATTATCCATATAGTAATTTGGCTTCACAAGTTATAGGATTTTGTGGTGGAGATAATCAAGGTCTAGATGGAGTTGAGGCTAAATATGATGATGTTTTATCTGGAACTGCTGGTTCTATTTCTAGGGTAACTGATGCAACAGGTGAAGAAATTGGAACAGATGGAGAGGTGTATACTCCAGCTGTTAATGGTGATGACATAGTTTTATCTATTGATATGACAATTCAATCTATAGTAGAAAAATATTTAGCTGAGGCTTGTATTGATAATAGTTGTACAGATGGTGGAAATATTGTTGTTATGAACCCAAAGACTGGTGATATTTTAGCTATGGCTACATATCCATCTTATAATTTGAATGAACCTTATACTATAAATAATGATGAACTTAAAAGCAATTGGGATAATATGGAGCAAAGTGAAAAATCAAAAAATTTACAGGCAATGTGGAGAAATAAAGCAATTTCAGATACGTATGAACCTGGTTCAGTGTTTAAATTAATAACGGCCTCAAGTGCATTAGAGGAAGGGATAACAGATACAGATAGGAGCGGAGAATTTGTATGTACTGGTTCAATTACAGTTGCAGGAGCACGTATTAAGTGTTGGAGATATTATAGACCACATGGAAGTGAATCTTTAAGACAAGGACTTATGAATTCGTGTAATCCAGTATTTATTGGACTTGGTCAGAAGTTGGGAGTTGATACATATTATAAATACTTAAATAAATTTGGATTACTTTCCAAAACAGGTGTAATGCTTCCAGGTGAAGCAAATAGCATATTTATTGCTCAAAATAAATGTGGCCCAGTAGAGCTTGCAACTATAAGTTTTGGGCAAAGATTTGAGATAACTCCAATTCAGCTTGTAACAGCAGTTTCTAGTATTGCAAATGGTGGGAATTTAATTACACCAAGAATTGTAAAGGCAACGATAGATTCCAAAACAGGAGAAAGAACAGATTTGCCAGTAGAAAACAAGGGTACTGTTATTTCAAAAGAAACTTCTGAAAAAGTTTTAAGTATGATGGAATCTGTTGTTTCGGAAGGTACAGGAAAAAATGCTAAAGTTGAAGGTTATAGGATTGGAGGAAAAACTGGAACCTCAGAAGATGGTGTAAATACGGGAAAATATGTTACATCTTTTTGTGGCGTTGCACCTACTAATGACCCACAAGTTGTGGTTTTAGTTACACTTTATAATCCAACTGGAGAAGGAGGACATCAAGGTGGTGGAGTGGCAGCTCCGGTTGGAGGGCAGATTTTTAACGAGATACTACCATATTTGGAAATTGAAAAGAATTAAAAGAAATTATATTAATGGAAAGATAAAAATACTTTATATTGTAATTTCACACATTTTATGATATAATAATAAAGCATGACAATATAGCAAAATGAAAATAAATAGTGTGAGGTTAAAAATATGGAAAAAATAAGTGTAATAATACCAGCATTTAATGAAGAAGAAAACATTGCAAAAACAATAAAATTAGCAAAAGAAAGTAAAAATGTAGATGAAGTACTTGTTGTAAATAATTTAAGTACAGATAAAACAGAAGAAGTTTCAATTGCAAATGGAGCAAGAGTAGTAAATTGTAATGAACAAGGAAAAGGAAATGCAATGGAAGTTGGAATACAAATGGCTAAAAATGAAATTATAATATTTTTAGATGCAGATGTAAAATATGTAAAAGAAAATGTTGTTGAAAAATTATGCGAACCAATTATAAAAAAAGAAGTTGATTTTGTAAAATCTTCTTTTGACAGAACGACAGGTGGAACAGTAACGGAAGTAGCTGTAAAACCTGTTCTAAATTTATTATATCCAAATATGTACAAGTTCTTAGAACCAATTAGTGGAATGATTGCAAGCAAAAAATCAATATTAGAAAAACTTGTATTAGAAAAAGACTATGGTGTAGATATTGGAATTTTATTAGATGTAATAAATCAAGGATATACAGTAAAAGAAGTAAATATAGGCGAAATTGACAACTTATCTCATAACAATAAAACAAATTTAACAATGTCGAAAATGTCAACAGAAATATTAAGTGCAATTTTTAAAAGAATGCCTAAAAAATAATGGAGGAATTATGAAAGAAGAATTAATTTCAGTAATAGTACCAGTATACAATGTAGAAAAAATCTTACCATATTCATTAGAAAGTATTATAAATCAAACTTATAAAGACCTTGAAATTATAGTAGTAAATGATGGTTCAACAGATTCATCACCAGAAATCTGTAAGGAATATGCTAAAAAAGATAAAAGAATAAAAATAATTAATCAAAAAAATAAGGGACTTTCAGGAGCAAGAAATAGCGGAATAGATGTAGCAAATGGAAAATATATAAGTTTCATAGATTCAGATGATGTAATTTCAAATGAATTTTTTAGTTATCTTTACAAGTTAATAATAGAAACAAAATCTGATATTGCAGAATGTGCATTTGTAAAAATTTCTGAAAATGATGTATATGAAAAAAATTATAAATTTGATATAAAAGAAAATTATATAATAACAGATTCAGAAGGGGCTTTAAATAGGCTACATAATGAAAATGTTGATATAACAGTAAAATCTGTAGTAGTGTGGAATAAGTTATACAAAAAATCATTGTTTGATGATATAAGATATCCAGAAGGAAAATTACATGAGGATGATTTTACTACATATAAAATATTAAGTAAAATAAATCAAATGGTATCAACAGATGCGGTACTTCATAATTATGTCCAAAGAGAAAAAAGCATTATGCATCAAGAATTTTCACCAAGAAGATTAGATGCTTTAGATGCTTTTGAAAATTATATAGATGTATTTAAAGAACATGAAGATATATATTTATTTGATAAATGTTTAATAAGATATTTAAGGGTATTGACAACAATATTAGAAGAATTATATAATTCAAATTACGAAGAAAAAAATAAAATAAAAAATGTGCTAAAAGAAAAATACGCAGAAATAGTTTTTATGTTACAAAAAAATCTAAAGAAATTAGATGAAAATCAAAGAAAATTTGTTGAAGATGCAATAAATTTATATAATGAAAAATTTTATAAAATAGCACAAAAATTTAAAAAAAAGGAAATTGGTAATATGAATATTTATGTAATAAGACATGGACAAACAGACTATAATGTTAGAAAATTATTTCAAGGTCAAATGGATATAAATCTAAATGAGGTTGGAAAAAAGCAAGCAGAAGAAACAGCAAAAAAATTTGAAGGAGTAAAAATAGATAATATTATATCTTCTCCATTATCACGTGCATATAAAACAGCACAATATATTTCAAAAGTCACTAAAACTCCTATAGAAATAGAAGAAGGACTAAAAGAAAGAAGTTTTGGACAAATGGAGGGAAAAGAAAATAGAGAAGATTGTAATATTGAAATGATGCTTGACTATGAAAGAAACTATGATTTATACGAAATTGAGCCAATACAAGAATTTTTTAATAGAGTAGGAATTTGTTTAGAAAAAATAATATCTAAATATAAAAATAAAGATATTGTTTTGGTAACTCATGCAGGTGTTACTCAGGCAATAGAATTTTATTTTAATGGAATGCCAGCAGATAAAAATTTAGAGGCTTATGCATTAAAAAATTGTGAAGTTAGAAAATATGAAATAAAAGACTAAACAAATGAAAGGAAAGTGTTAAAAATGAGAGAGTATGGTGAGGAAAAAGCCAAAAGAGAACTTGAAGAATTATTACAAATAATACCAATAAAAATTAAAAATCAAGACTTTATAAATGACGTAAATGAAAACATAAAAAATCAAGAATACAGAATGGCTCTAGAAAAAGTAAGAAGGTTTTTAGATGAAAAGGAAGATGAACAAGTAGAAATAAAACCTACAGAAATAGAAGAACTTGATCCTGATAAAATTATAACAGAAACAAAAAAAGAAGCAGAGGAAAGCCTATATCCGGAAAAATTAAGAAACTATGCCTTAGAAAAAGACTTTATAGGAATGCTTTTAAATGATCCAAAATTAATGGCAAAATATTATATATTAAATGATGAATGTTATTTCGACAACAAAATATTTTTAGAAATATATAAAGGAATAGTGTTTACAGAAGGTGAAGCATATACACCATATATTGCAAAAAGTGGATATAACTTTGGAAAAAACAATTATGAAATAAATCATACAAAAGAATGCTTAAAATATGAATATGAGTATAAATGTGAAAAACTTAATATGGAAAAAATATATGTAGAAATAAAAAAATTATTTATATTAAGAAAAAATTATACATCAATGCCAATAAAAAGTATACAAAATGGAATTGTAAAAATAACAGAATATAAACTATATGACCAAATGTCTGAGGAAGAGGTTAAAAGTGCAGTAAATCAGGTTATGGTAACAGATAAATTTAAGCAATCAGTATTAAGTGAGGAACTAACAGACTTTTTTGTACAAGGAAACAACAATTTGACAAATGGTCTAGAATTTCCATTTAGAATAATATCAAGTGTATTTAAAGGAATAAGACGTGGAGAAACTATGGCTTTTGCAATGCCATCAAATGCTGGTAAAAGTAGGTTTACAATAAATATAGCAGCTTATGTTGCTTTTATACATAAAAAGAAAGTACTTGTTATTTCAAATGAAATGTCAGAAGAAAAAATGAAATTATGTTTAATTACAACAATTCTAAATAATGAACCATACCAAAAATTACATGGACAAAAACTTCACAAATCAGAAGGGGAGCTACTAGAGTTTAAGTTTAGACCAGACAATTTAGAAAATGTAAATGTTGATGAAAATGGATATGTAATAAAAGAAAAAAACGAAACACAAGAAGAATTTGTAGCAAGATTAAAAAATATTTCAGAAGAATTTAGGATGACATTAAGAGCAATGGATTGGGTAAAAGAACAAACAGAAAATTCAATATATTTTGTAAATATTACTAACCACACAAATGACGAATTACAAAAAATAATAATGAATTATTACTATAAAGAAGAAATCCACTATATGTTTTATGATACATTAAAAACAGATACAGAAAATATAGGCAATGGAGAAGAAATTAAAAAAACAGCTACAATGTTATCAAATTTAGCACAAAACTTTAGTTTATTTATAGGTTCAACTATACAATTAAATGAAAATGCAACAACTCCAATAAACCTAACTGTAAATGACTTAGCAGTAAGTAAAACTGTAAAAGAAGTATTAGATACATTATGTTTGGTAAAACAAATTAATAATGATCACTTAGTAGATTATGAATATTCAAACCAAGAAGTAGGTTTGCCATATAAAGATTTACAAAAATTCGATGATCCAGATGTTAGATACTATGCTTGTGTTGTTGATAAAAACAGAGCTGGCGCAAAACCAAAAGTATTGCTAAGATTAAATCTAGCATATAACTTCTGGGAAGAATTAGGATATTTAAGATTAAAACAATAAAATAAAAACTCATATTTGAAAAGAAGTCTAAAAAAGGGGAAGATTTCCCCCTTAAGACTATCTTTTCAATTATGAGTTTTTATTTTTAACCCCTACAAGGTTTTTCATCTACTTCACATTCGCATTTCTCACCAGGTCTACCTTTTAAACATTTACCCTCGTGATGTCCTTTAAATTCCATATTATAATGACGTACATCATTTACCCAAATGTCAATTGCATATTTTTTTCCAGGGCAAAGAGGTCCGAAAACGAATTCACCATATTCATCTGTAAAAGTATGAGATACAGGAATTCTCTTTTTTCTTCCATCTTTTCCAAAATCTATTTCAATTAATTTTACTACAGCATCTTTAATTGGTTCTTTAAATACATTTTTTATAGTTCCGAAAACTACATCTCTTGCATCTTCTGGTAAAGTAATGTCTAAATCGAATTGTTTTCCATTAGCTATTAAACCATTTACATCAAAACAAGGGCAATGTGGATGTGGTGGTCTTGGCATATTCATTTCCATTCCAATATTTTTATCTTCCATTATTTTTTCCTCCAATATTTTTTTAGCAATTAATTGCTTAATATATAGTATGAATTCTGTCGTTTTTTGTTTCTTAAATTTAAAATAAATTGAAAACATATATAAAGTATGATATAATTATGTAAATAAAATTTTATGGAGGTATCAATATGAAATTAATTGATAATGCAACTAAAATTCGGATTCCAAAAGACTCTATAATTGCAATGACTGGATTGCAGGGTGGAGGAAAAACATTTTTTACAAATAAATATTTCGAAAAGGAAAATATTATTTGTAATGATGAACTGTTTTGGGATGAGTTTAGAAAATCAGGAAAAAAAGAAATGCGGTCAGAGAAAGATTATGATGACATTTGTATAAGAACGAATGAGTTGTTGTATCAAATGTTAAGAAAATACAGTAAAGAAAGGCCTTATACTGTACTTGACTCTGCACCATATTATTTTAAGCAGAGAGTGACGTGTTTAAATGAATTAAGAAAATATTTCAAAAATATTATTCTAGTTTTAATATTACCTGATTTTGATACTACGTGGAAACAGCTTCAACAAAGAGAATGCAGTGTAAAGAAAATGAAAGAAGAATTAGGATTAACAGCACCAGATTATGAGACAATGAGATTTAATGAGAAAATCCTGAATCTCCAGATTGAAAACAAAAGTATTGCTGTTGGAGCGGATGTAACATATATTGTAAGAAATCAGGAAAAGATTTCTATTGATACAATGTAAATAATTTTGTTTTTTTTACATTTATCCCCCTAGTTAGAAATAGCTAGGGGGACTTTTCTATAATGATAATAATATAAAATGGAAAAATTACTGATAAAACTTTGCAAAAAGTTTAAAAATATTTATCAAAATATAATATTAGATTTATTAATAAAAAAGAAACAATTTGGAAATAATATAAAAAAATGTAATGGAGAGGAAACATTATGTGGGATAAAACAGTTCAAGAAGTTTTGAAAATGACAAATTCAAGTAAAGATGGAATTACTCAAAAACTAGCAGAACAAAGGTTATTATTAAATGGCAAAAACGAGATACCAAAGGGAAAGAAAAAAAGTATAATAGAAATCTTTTTTCAGCAATTTAAAAGCCCAATTATATTAATTTTAATAGTTGCAGCAATATTTTCTATTATTATAAAAAGTTATGCTGATGCAATATTTATTTTGATTGTAGTATTAATAAATGCAATTATTGGAACAACCCAAGAATGGAATTCAAAGAAAAGTGCGGAAAAGCTACAAGATATGATAAAAATGAAAACAAGAGTAATAAGAGATGGAAATATAATAGAGATAAACTCAGAAGAAGTTGTAGTTCGGAGATATTGTGGATTTAGAATCTGGAAGTAAAATTCCAGCAGATTTAAGATTAATTGAAAGTAAAAATTTAAGTATTGATGAATCTATTTTAACACGGAGAAACTAATCCTAAAAATAAAATGACAGATGTTTTAGCAAAAAATACAGAATTAGCTGAAAGATTAAATATTGCATTTGCAGGAACTGTTGTTACAAATGGAAGAGGAAAAGGTGTAGTTATTGGTGTTGGAAAAGATACAGAATTTGGCAAAGTAGCTGAAAATGTATTACAAACAGAAGATACTAACTCTCCTTTGGAAATAAAACTTAGCAAATTTTCTAGGCAAATAAGTATAGGTTTTATCATTTTAGCCATAATTTTAGCAATAATATTGTATTTAAAAAACTATGAGATTTCGGAAATATTTTCAGCAGTTATAGCTCTTACAATATCAGCAATTCCAGAGGGACTTACTATAGCAATGACCATTGTTTTATCAATAGCATCAAACAAAATGGCAAGAAAAAATGTTATAATAAAAAAGTTAAATTCTGTAGAGAGTTTAGGAAGTTGTACAGTAATTGCAACAGACAAAACAGGAACCTTAACTGCAAATGAACAAACAGCAAAAAAAATTATTTTTCCATCAAATAAAACAGCATACATTAAAGGTATTGGATACAATGATGTTGGTGAAATTAAGTATGAGGGAAATTTGGCTAATGAAATTAAGACATTAGGTTTAATGGGAATGATAAATAATGAAGCATCATTAAAATTGGAAAATCATAAATGGAACCATTCAGGAGACGCAATAGACACAGCATTTTTAGCATTAGGATTAAAAGCATCTATAAATGATGTACCAAAAGCAGAATACAGAATAGCTTATGAACCTGCTCAAAAGTATTCAGCAGTGTTTTTTAAACAAAAAGATAAAATGACAGTTACTGTAAAGGGAGCGCCAGAAAGAATATTGGATTTTTGTGAATATATGAATATTGATGGGGAAAATCAAAAAATTGATAAACAAAAAATATTATATCAAAATAATCAATTAGCAGGAGAAGGATTTAGGGTAATAGGTGTTGCAAAACTTAATGAAAATAGTTTAGAAATAAAGAAAGAATATAATGAAAATGACATAAAAGGATTAACTTTTTTAGGGTTGGTAGGCTTTATAGATCCAATACGAGAAGATGTGGAAGAAGCGGTACAAATGTGTAAAAATGCGGGAATAAAAACGATTATGATAACAGGCGACCAGAAAAATACAGCAGAAACAATCGGAAAAAAATTAGGTATTAATAAAATATACTCGAGAGTAACACCTATGGAAAAATTAGAGATTGTAAATAACTTAAAAGCAGATGATGAATTTGTGGCTGTTACTGGTGATGGAGTAAATGATGTTCCGGCTTTAAAGGCCGCAAATATTGGAGTTGCGATGGGAAGTGGAACAGATATTGCAAAAGATACAGGAAATATGATAATAACAGACGATAACTTTTCTACTATTGTAAAAGGAGTAGAAGAAGGAAGAAGGGCATATAACAATATAAGAAAAGTCATATATTTGCTGTTATCAACGGGTTTTTCAGAAATAATTTTATTTGTACTTTCAATAATATTTAATCTTCCAATTCCATTACTTGCAATACAACTATTATGGCTTAATTTAATAACAAATGGAATTCAAGGAGATGCACTTGCATTTGAGGAAGATAAGGAAAATGTGTTAAATAAAAAAATCAAAAGACAAAAAATATTTGATAATTTAATGATAAAAGAAATAACAATTTCTGCGATTATTATGTCTGTGCTGGAATTTGTTTTTTATGTGTATTTATATAGAATTAAAAATCTAGATATAACTCTTGTAAGGTCATATTTGTTAACATTTATGGTTTTTTTGGAAAATATTCAAATTTTTAATTGTAGAAGTGAAAGAATATCAATGTTTAAGATATCTGGAAATAATAATAGATTTTTGATAATTTCAATAATATTAACCTTGTGTATACAAACTATAATTGTAAGAATACCAGAAACAGCGGGATTTTTTGGTCTCACAACAATACCTATTGAAAATATAGGAATGTTATTTTTAGGAACAATTCCATTAATTATAGTAATGGAAATATTTAAGAAGGCATAAGTAAAATCAATGTGAACATTTTGTGAAATATAAAATTAGTACTTGTAAAACGAAAATCTTTATGCTAAAATTGTAAAAAATAAAAAGAAAGAGGAAGAGAAAATGGACAAAGATACAAAAATTGAATTATTAAAAATTTTAGCAATGGTAGTAATTTTAATAGTATTAATTATAGGAATTGTTTGGATGAATAAATCAGATAATACTTCAAATGGAACAAATAATAATGCTACTACTACACAAGAGGAAGAAGCAAATGATGAGGAGGAAAACACTACTGGAAATGTAGAAGAAAATACTTCAAATTCAGAAGTAAATGAATCAAATAATACAGAAAATGCAGAACCAAATAACGAAAATGCTGAAAATGAAAATAATCAAAAAGAAAATAGCAACGAAGAAAATACAACAGCAACTGAATAATGATAAAAGAGCACTAATTAAGTTTAGTGCTTTTTTTCTTGTTGGGACCGTTTCTTTTGGCGAAAAGATCGTTTCTTTTTGCATTGGGACCGTTTCTTTTTGCAAAATGATACGGTCCCAATGCAAAATTTAAAGATATTTTCTAAAAAAGGATTTTTATTAATAAAATATATATGAACCACTAATTATACAATATAGTACTAAAATAATTAGTATAATTCAATGAAATAATTATATATAATTTTAATATATTATTGTATAACAGGAGGTACAATATGGAACCAATACAAAGACTATATAGAAAAGATGAAATGGTTACAAGGAGTTTACATATAGATGAAGATTTATATTGTAAATTACAATATTTATGTGACAATATATATGATACATCTGTAAGCAAGTTAGTAAATATTTGTGCAGAGACAATGTTACTTCATAAAGATAAAATAAAATTTTATAAGAAACCATATAAGACAGATTCAATATATCGTTCTATATTATTTAGAAAAGAATTTTTTGATGAATTAATTAGATTAAGAGATGAAACAGGTATATCTTTTAGTAGATTGGTAAATGGAAGTATTAAAGAATTCTTTGATAAATATGATGGCAGAGCTTTTAAGGTAAGATAATTATAAAAATGCCAACATATAAGAGAATTACTTGGTCTTATATGTTGGTATTTTTCAAACTCGATTAATTAAAATTATAATTTATTTATTTCGTCAATTGATAGACCTGTTGTTTCGTGAATTATGTTAACATCAACACCTTTTGCTTTTTTAACTTCTTCATTACTCATATCTATCACCTTCGGATTAATAATAAATTTTACCCAATCTGCTAAAGTTGTAATTTAAAACAGCACTAATAAAACTTTTGGTAATAGATTCATTTCCTTGATGCCCAAAAATGCGTTTAAATACATAGTCATTTTTAGGATTTAATAAATCTTGTTTATTTTTTTGTTTAGATTCCGAATTTTGTTTTGAAATATTATTTTTTTTTATTTTTAATAGTTTATCACGTCCTTTAATTTATTAATTTA
>ERZ773245.2137-NODE-2137-length-11708-cov-20.833863_pt1 | contig 11708 bp, 5 predicted proteins | sample MGYA00580988_ERZ773245 | MGnify/ENA primary metagenome ERZ773245 (study PRJEB29015, sample SAMEA2737792) | human gut metagenome | biome: human gut; feature: human-associated habitat; material: faeces | place: China | collected 2012 ... | reverse complement strand
ATAACTACAAATTCCGCGAGGAAGGCTTATCCCCCAAGACCTTGCGCAACTACCACATGGCATTACATAAGTGCTTACAGCAAGCTGTAAAAGAGCATCTACTGGTTTATAATCCCTGCGATGCCGTGACCTTGCCCAGCGGAGAAAAGCCCGAAATTGTGGTCTTTACCAACGATCAGCAGCGAGCGCTGGTGCAAGCCAGCTACCGCCACCGCTACGGCGTGTTTATCCGTTTAGACTTGTGTACCGGATTACGCATGGGGGAGTTGCTGGCGCTGAAATGGGAAGATATTGATTTTTCCACCGCCCAACTCCATGTCCGCCGCACCATCAACCGCCTTGCCAAGTACGAAGCCCACGACGGCGAAAACAAAACCGAAATCGTATTCGGCACACCTAAAACGAAAAACTCCCGCCGGACGATTCCACTGACCCGCACAATGGCAGACGAGCTTACCCGCTGGAAACAGCAGCAGGCGCAGGATAAGATTCGGGCAGGGGATAAGTACACCGACGATGGCTTCATCGTCACCAACGAGTTTGGTCACTACTTTGAGCAGAAAACTTTCAAGGATTACTATGACCGCCTGTTGGAAGATGCTGACATCGGACACTTTACCTTCCACGCCCTGCGCCACACCTTCGCCACCCGTGCGCTGGAGCGCGGCATGGACTACAAGACCTTGTCAGCCATCCTCGGTCATTACTCCGTAGCGTTCACAATGGACACCTATGTCCACAGCATGGACGAACACAAGCGGCGCGAGATGAACAAGATGGACGATATGTTCGGGATGCAGTACAGCGTCTCCGTAGAGAACCAGCCTTATCCTGTGCTTTGTACACTCTCGGCAGACGGCTACACCGCCCATGTTCCTGACTTTCCAAAAATTGAAGTGCAGACCCCTACATTGGACGCCGCCCTGCTAGAAGTCAAGCAGCAAATCCAAAAAGCCCTGCGCCAATACAAGAACCCGCCCATTCCCACCAAACAAGACCAAATCGTAGTGCCAACCAACAGCGTGCTGGTACTCGTCAAAGCAGGTTGACCGCTCCTATTTTTACCTGCCAACTCCGCAAGATTTATCCACAAAAAGCGCCCGGTCGGTTGAAAATTTCAGCCGTCCGGGCGCAGTCATTTTGCCGTTTTGGGGTCATTTTGGGGTCAAAGTTACCAGATCGTTACCATTTTTACCATAATGTAGAAAAAAGCTCGTTGAAACTTGTCGTTTCAACGATATTTTGTTGACCAGGCGTCACAAAAAGATACGCTGTTCTGAAAGAACGCAACGCGCAATCTGGTCTGAAATGGAGCTGCTCATTCGAAAACTCCTTTCTAATTGCAAGGTCAAAGCTGCCCCCGATGCTGCTTATGTCAAACTTTCTCGTAAGCTTTAAATCCCCAGAAACAACCTTAACCAAATCGCGCGCATCGCTAATGCTACCGGGCGCGTTTTCCAAGCACAAATGGACGAGATTCCTCACCTCATGCTGACTGCGTGGCAACCGGTAAGGTATTCATTATGACTATTGAACGGCATGGCAGTCAAGGCGTCATTCAAGATATCACCCAATGTCCCCCAAGGGTGTCCTCTAAGATGTCCCTCAATTCTGCACAGCAAAAATATAGGGCAACCCCGCACAATTCTAAGTGCCACAGCCGCCAGAGAGGTGCTTAAGCCGTTAGGCGAGAATTGTGCGGTGTTGCCTTAGGTTCGCAAACGGTCTTATTTCGTAATGTCTTCCATCGTTACATATTTTTCCATTGCTTCCTCCAACTTCATGCCGCCCGCCACGGCATCGCGGCGGCAGGCATTGACGGCCTGAATCTCCTTCATCTTCTCACCGGTCAGGGCATAGCCCTTCATGGCGATGAGCGTGGCCGCCCAAGCGATCATCGGGATAACGCAGAACAGAACGATGACGACCACGTTCATGCCGGGGGTGTAGGGATCATACTGGGTCGGCAGGCTCTGCAAGCCCACAAAGCTGACGGCAATGCCCACCACGGTGGCGGACAGACTGGATACCAGCTTGTCAACCAGACTGAACAGCGTACCCATGATGCCGGGGATATACTTGCCGGACTGGTACGTTTCGTAGTCAGAGCAGTCGGCAACCATGGGGATGGGCATATCGGCGGTCGCATAGTACGCGCCGTAGCCGATGCCAAACAACAGGATGAACAGGACGGTGTACAGGTTGAGGGAGAGTCCCCCCTCGCCCAGCAGACTCAGGGTGAAGCCATCGCCGTGGCTCCACAGGAGCAGCAGGACGAACACGCCGACGTAGCACACCAGCGCCACGCTGACATAGCGCATCAGGCTGGCTTTCTGCCCGTGCTTTTGGCTGGTGCGCACGGTCAGCAGGAAGAACGGAACACTAAAGACGTAGCCCAGCACCATCATGGGCAGGTACAGCCCGTCATAGTTGCCCATCATACAGCCGTACAGCATACAGAGGACCGTTGTGTTGGTGGCGATGGACAGCGCCAGCTTGCAGCCCGCACCGGCAACCATCAGGCGCTGCATGGGCTTGTTCTCTTTTATGATCTGGACGTACTCGGAGACCTTGAGCTTTTCGGTCTTTTCGCCGCCGATGCCGAAATATTTGGGCTGGTCCTTCTCCCAAATGCCGATGACCGCCAGCAGGGTCAGGGCAATGGAGATAACGATACCGACGGGCGCCAGCATACGGAAGAAACCGGCGGAGCCGTAGCCGCCCTCGTAGTTCTTAGCCAGGATGGGCGCGAAGAACTGCATCGCGCCCATGCCCAGCAGGGAACCGACGGTGTTGAAAATCGTGAACAGAGGGCGCTGCTTGGGGTCGTTGGTCAGAACAGTCTGCCCGGAGCGGGTGCAGCTGGTCTGGAAGGTGTAGCCGATGACCCAGACTGCGTACAGCGCCACAAACACGGCATAGCGCGCCCACATCATTGTGTCGGGAATCAGCGGGGTCAGGCAGTACAGCACCAGAATGCTGACGGCCATGATCAGGTTGCCGATGACCATGAACGGACGGAATTTTCCGAACTTGCCGTTCGTGCGGTCCATCAGCGCACCGATGATGGGGTCAGTGACAGCGTCAAACAGACGCATACCGGTGACCATGACGGAGGCAAAGATCATGGACAACGCCAGAACCTTGCTGCCGAAGGTTGCAATGTAGGACAGCACCAGAACATAGTACACGTTCGTGGCACCGTTGTTCAGCGGGAACAAGACCAGCTGATAAGGCTTGGCGCGGTTGACCGCGCTGCTGTTTTGGTTTTCATTCATAAGCGATTCCTCCCGATTGTGTAAATATAAGGAAATCGACCCATCCGCCGCAGGTCATATCTGTTGCGGCAGATAGCCTTTGATGAATAGGTCGATTTCACAAGGAGAAAAGAGGATGGTTAGGTAAGTGGTGCGGTCGGAGAAGCTCTCACTTTACCGCTTTCGTTCAGTGCTGCTTTTTCTTTTTGTCAGCAGATTTCCAGCACCATGCCAGAGAGGCAAGCAGACCTACGGTAGAAATAGCTTTCAGTGCCAAAATAGCGGTCTGCCACCACGGGGTAACATGCTCAATCACAGTATTGACAGAAATGCCGTTCATAGCGTTGGAGTGAACAACGGTGTAAAGGATGCGGTGCATAGATTCACGCATTGCCCATGCCACATCGGAATGATTGTTTCCGGGGGCACTGGCTGCCAGATGATCCGCACTCATCATACCGTCTACCAGATTGGCACCAGCCAGAAGCATCTGGGGCATATTCATATAGGGGCTGGCCGTGCCATACCACATATCGGTAACAACAATGCCTGTCAAACCGCATTCATTGCGCAGGAAGTTGGTGCAAAGCCCCTTCTGCATACCACTCCAATGCAGACCCATACGGTTGAAGGCCAGCATAACGCAGCTTGCTCCCTGCATCGTGACATCTTCCCCATCGGGCGTAGTATACGCAGTGCCTGCGATTGTAATGGGCAGCTCAAATGCGCGCATATAAATTTCGCGGATACTCTGCTCATTGGCCCATGTGCAGATGCCACGACGAAGATCTTCTTGATCGTTCAAACCAATATGCTTATTGTATACATATAGGCCATGGCTCTCCATCGCGGAGGTCTCGTAGGCGCAGATCATGCCGGAAAGGAACCCGTCCTCAGAGTAATACTCAAAGTTGCGACCGGAGTACGGTGTGCGTTGGATGTTGGAACCGGGTCCGTAAAGACCGTTGTAACCAGCCCACAGGGCATCTTCACCGATCAGATCGCCGATTTGGTACATCAAATCCGTATTGAAGGATGCGGAGAGGATACCGCCGCTGGGATAGCACATGGCGCGGGAATCTTTCTGCGGGTCGTTCGTTTCCGAGGCAAGACCGCGGGTATTGGCGCTGTACGGCTCAGTCAGACCTGAAGGACCATTGTGATCCAGCGTTTCCGGCTTGTTGATGGCATCGATTTTTGCAGTACGACGCATACCGAACGTAATCACATCGGTATAATCGTTCCATGAAAGCTCATCCAGCAAAGTGTCCCACAACGGGTCGTTGTAGGCAATCTCGTTGCCGTTTTCGTCCACACGAAGAGCGATCAAGCCAATTGTTTCGCCGTCCTTAAAGGTTTCATAGGCAGGGTACTCACCCTCAACCTCCGGAACCTTGGTTTCACCCTGACGACCATACTTGTTTTCATCTTCTTCGATTTTGCTGCTCCAGTGCAGAACCACACCATCATCCCAGTTTTTGGGTGTCGTGCCCTGCCAGTTACTGCGGGTCATGTAGGTGACGCTGTCGTCACCGCGATTTTCATAAAGATTGAAATCAGCATAGCTGAACTGGTTGGTGATTTCTGCACCCGTAGCTGCCGAAGTGGAATAACTTTCGGCGTCAAAAGCGCAGTTGATAGCATCACAGACCAGCGCGGCATTTCCATCCTGATCCATGCGGCTTTCCGTATTTTCTACGGTGTAGCCTTTCTTTGCAAGGAAATTATTGACAGCATCGTGTGCATTTCGTCCGGCTGTGAGATAGTAATTGCCCTCGGTCAGAACATAGGTTTCGGCGTTATAAGCATCATAGGATGCAAACTGTCGCTCATTGACCGTGACCGTCACACGCTGGCTCTGACCCGGCTGCAGCAAATCGGTCTTATCAAAGCCGACTAACTCAGCAGCGGCCGCCTCCACACTGTTATCACGGTTATAGCTGCCGTAGGGCTTCTGCAGATAAATCTGCACCGTTTCTTTGCCGGCAACACTGCCGCCGTTCGTTACGGTAACGGAAACATTGTAAACAGGCTCTGCGCCGGAGTTGTCCTTGACGACCGTAAAATCAGAATAGTCAAAGTTGGTGTAGGAAAGACCGTAACCAAAAGGATAGGCAACGGTATCGGCATAGCTGTAATCACCGGTGTTGGCTGTGCCCATAACGAAATCCTCGTAACGGGTTTCGGTATAGCGATAGCCAACGTAAATACCTTCCTGATACACGACGTAGTATTTGTCCTGTTGGAGAGAGCCATCAGAGTTGACAGCACCGGGAGCATCCGCATAAGCGGTTGCACCAAAGTTTGCCAGACTGGGGTTCTTGTCATGCGTGGTCCAGAACGTCGCGCTCAAATGACCGGAGGGGTTCACCGTACCATTCAGAATCTGCGGGATTGCATACAAGCCGGTCTGACCGGGCGTGCCGATCCAAAGCGCCGCATCAATTCCGTAGGCAGAATCATTCAAAAAATCAGCTTCTACCTGATTGGCAAAGTTGAGGAGGACGATTACCTTCTTAAAGGTTCCGTTGTCCTTTTCCTGCTTGATGCCTTTCAGCAGTTCGATTTCCTTAGGAGACAGCTTCAGATAATTGCCGTCGGTGGAGTCCCCTGCCGAACCATTCACATCATCCAGAGAACTCAAAGAACGGTTGCCGCGGGGCATATCACTGCCTTCGCCGCCCACACGGGAAATGACGACAACGGCAGCATCACCGTAGGCGGCAAAGCTTGTGCCGTTGGCACTCTTCACTTCGCTCCACGGCGCTTCGCCAATGACCTTGACACCCTTGACGCCGCGGCCGGTTTCGCCCATCACGCGCTTGTAACCTGCCTGATCCTCAGAGGAATACCAGTTCCAAAGACCTTCGTTGACCTCAAAATTGTCATCGCGCTCAAAGGCAGACTTGAAGGTCGGTGCCGTGGACGCATCGACTGCACCGGAACCCGTACCTCCATAGACGGGATCCACACTGCCGATGCTGAACAAGCTCACCTTGCGCTCCGCGGTTGTCAGCGGCAACGCGTTATTGTCATTTTTCACCAGAACGATACCCTCGGCCATGGCCTGTTCGCCCAGCACACGACCTGCACCCATCAGCGTGTCCAGATTGTCATAGCTGGATTTGAAATACTCGGTGTCCGCGCTGTCATCGCCTGTTGCAATCGCACGGAAGTTTGGCGTGTTCAGCGCCGTATTGATTTGCGGTGCGTTTTCATTGGCGATAATGCCACCCGTATAACTGAGCCCGCACAGTACCGACATTACCAGTGCCACCGGCTTGCACAGCGCAGAGCCCGTTTTTATTGATCGGAAGGTGGCTGCAATATTGATGCCCAGCCCCACCAAATACAGTGCCAGTGTAATGAAAAATTCTGCTTCCCATGTCGAGTCGATGCCGACTACTGCCGCGGAGATGTAGGGATACAGCGCGTAGATGTATAGGAAGAAAGAAACAAGTTGTGCGGCGGAAAGAACCGGTGCAGCCCATTTTTCCCTTTTAACAGCGAACAGCACCCCTGCTGCTGCAAGACCGATGCACATAACCCATACAGCAGGCCACGACATACTGTTCATGCTGCGTTGCACCAAACCGTACAACAGCACATATACAATTTGTCCGACCAAGGCCACCCCTGCTCCTAGCAGGGATAGCAGTTGTAAAGATTTCCCGAATTGTTTTTTCATGGTAAGTCCCCTTTCGGAATGTTTTTATACTTCGAGTATAAAGACACCCCTCTGGGAGTGCAATACTTTTGGCCTGAGCGGTCGTTTTCGCGCCCTCGCTGTAAAAAACATTTGTGATTTTGCACTGTATTCATTCCGATTTACTGTGCAAATCGACAAGAAAAGACTGCGCCGCAGAGAACCTTTTCTGCGATGCAGTCTTACTTTATTTCTCTTTCTGCGGAATCAGGCAGCGCATCACACCGCAGGCATATTCTTCTCTAATAAATAGTACGGCGCTGTATTTTTCCAGAATATTATCCAACCCGGCAGGCTCTTTAGGTAAAGCGGTTTCTGCCTTTTCCGGCAGCATACCTGCCATCTCTAGTACAATCATTCCCTGTCGACTGTATAGCGTTATGTCCAGCTGTCGTTGTTCCGGGTCAGCGAAGTTTCCAATCCATGGGATGATGTTCTTCATCATGCTGGTACACAGCGTGTATAAATCGGCATTCTCCATAAAGCTGAGCAGCGTACCATCCGCCACACAGTGAAGATTGATATTGCGCTCCGCACAAAATACCTGCTGCTCCGACAGCACCAGGTCCAATGTTTCATTCCCTGTCGAAAATTGACTGTCATAGCCATCAATGGCATCGCTGAGACACTGCAGACGCTGCTGCTGTTCATCCGCGTTATGCACCGCTTTCAAATCAGCCAGCTGCATCCTTAGCGCATGGCAGTGACGGTTGATCAGTGCAATATTGCGTTTAGCACTCTCATACTGCATACGCTGACTTTGCTGTAGTGCATTTGCTATGGCAAGTTGGTCCTCTGCCCACTTTTTCGCAAAAAGTGTATGTACCAAATAGAGCGCCACCAGCAGACAAATGCTGTTCATGAGAACAAACTGATAATTCTGTCCCAGTCCATTACGGATAACCTTTATGTCCGGAACGCCCTGTACCAGTTCAAACTCTACAAATAATACGGCAACAATTTCTAAATGGTATCGGCTGATGCTGTATTGACGCTTAAATAATGTTTTTGCCAAAAAGAAGTAGCACAGTGGAATCGAAACGATCTCCCAGCAGAGGAATGTAATCCCATACAGGGGCTCATAATCTAATCTCCACAGGAAATTCATCAAAACCCCCACCATATTCTGCGATGTCTGATGGGTCATCATACTCCACACAGTTGCGTAAGCTGCCTGCTGAGGAGAAGTCGGGCTGCACCATAAAATAAACACCGTGGCCGCTGCACCCATCAGCAGCCGTATCACCAATGGGATGCTGATGACATAGCTTTGCAGCATCAGCAGATAACGCCCTGCTATTAAAAGGACACAGGCACCTGCTGCAAGTCGTGATTTCCAATGGCTGCGGCGCGGCATGGGAAGCAAAAAAACGATTACATGCAAAACCATCCACAGGCTGACATAATAACGTCCGTCCACCCGATTATTTCCTCCCTTACCGCCGTGTGTTGCCTATATAATCATTAAAGGCCGCCAGTAATTCCGCACGGCATCCACGGCTGACAGGCAATTCTGTATCACCATCACCGATGAAAAGAGTTTTTGCTCCGATTGTACTCACACGCGCCAGATTCACAAGATACCAATAATTTCCCTTGGCAAAGGGATATTTTGCTAACATATCCTCTACGCTTTTCAAAGTGCCGCGCAGCGTGTAATCTCCTTGTTCTGTGTGGTAACAGAGGCGTTTTTGCTGAATTTCCACATAAAGAATGCTGCGAACGGCAATCCGCACGATTTGTCCATTGCAATCCAACAGAATTTGGGCATCTTTTTGGTGGTCCACCCGACCCAGCGCACGGGCAAAGCGCATTTTAAACGAAATATAGGAAATCGGCTTCAGAATGTAGTCCAGCGCCTGTACCATGTATCCTTGTATCGCATACTGCGCCATATTGGTGATAAAAACCAAAACGGTCTGCTCATCTATTTTTCGTAGAAATCTGGCTGTTTCCATGCCGTCCTTTCCCGGCATTTCCACATCCAACAGAACCAAGTCATATCTGCCATCATATTCCCGCAAAAACGCCTCGCCGCTCATAAAGCAGCGGATGGAAAATTCTTCCCCTGTCTCGGCCCCGTAGCGGGTGATATATTCACAAAGCTGTTCTTGGTTTGAGCGTTCGTCTTCCACAATGGCTATCTGCAGCAAAACCTTGACCCCATCCCTTCTACATGATTCTTTTGCAAGATATTTATCACACGGATATTTCGCTTGCTTCTTAGTAAAGCTCCGTTATATATTTCCATGAGTTCCCGATTACTTATAATATACTGCGGTTCCGCAATAAACTCTGCCAGCACTGCACGGCCCGGTGTAAGCGCATTTTCCGGTGGTTTTCCCGCTGCACACGCTTTCAACGCTTCGACTTGCTCATTCTAACGCTTGACTTTAAGATACGTTTTCATTGTAACAAGTTTACGCGGGTTTTGCAAGAAGGCTGTTTCTCTGAAAGTTATTTATGTAAAGGCAGCTAAACTCATTGACGTATCTTATAGATACTCTTGCATAGTGCCTTGATAATCTAATAAGCCAAAACCACCAAAATAGCTTTCGCATCTGCAAAACGCGAAAAAAAATGCTCTTACACGCTGCTCCACATACTGATGCTCTATGGCATCCGGCGTGGGGATGGGCAAAATCCTGCGTCGCTACCCAAGGCAACACCGCACAATTCCGGCCTAATGATACTCGTCAAGGCAAGCTGACTACGCTGACCGCTCCTATATTTACCTGCCAACTCCGCAAAATTTATCCACAAAAAGTGCCCGGGCGGTTGAAAAGTTCAATCGTCCGGGCGCAGTCACTTTGCCGTTTTGGGGTCATTTTGGGGTCAAAGTTACCAGCTTGTTACCACTTTTGCCATAAGGCAGAAAAAAGCTCGTTGAAACTTGTCGCTTCAACGAACTTTTGTTGGTTGCGGAGACAGGACTTGAACCTGCGACCTCCGGGTTATGAGAAATTCAAAGTTTATGCGTTGGAATGTTGTTTTGTTGGGTTTGGTGGTATTGTGTACCAAGGCTCAGAACGGATTTTGTCCCATGCGTACAAAGGAGTGCTGCATGGTGCTGACCCGTTCCAAGCCCTTTTGGGGGCAGTTTTGGGGGCAAATCTGCAAGACAGATTCTCATACGCACCAATCAAATAAATGCGCAGCTTTGGTTCCATTGAGAAATGTGGATACCAATATCACTGGGTTCACGCAAGTGAAAAGCCCAGCAAACTAATATATAAGTTTTACTCCCTAGCAAGAAGTTGTATGCAAACCCAACCCGCAACATTCCCGCACACCGCCCCCGTCGCCGCGAGAAACGCCTCGGTTTGGGGGAGTTCGCAGCCTATCGGCGCCGGTGTACCGTCCCGCCAAATACCGCCCCAAAATCCCCGCTTTCCGGGGATTTTTTATTTTACCACAAAGGCTTTTACCTGGACTGGATTTCCCTGTACAGGTAAATCCAACACAAATAAATACTAAATAAATAAAATACTAAGATACTATCGTATCCTATCCGTAAAACATCAAAAAACCGGATTTTCCCCACTCTAGTCTTGCCGTGATGCGTACAACTTAACACCGGAGAGTACAACTTACGATTGCCTTGATGCTTTGGGCGTAGTATAATTTAATTACTGACAAACCTCGGCTCCACAACAAAATCATATCGGCAGGTGATACCGTGAATCTGAACGACTTACTCTTGGAGGGTTCCTCCGTTGACTACAAAGAGGCACTGGAAATCAAAAAGCCGCGCAGCTGGCTGAAATCCGTTTCTGCATTTGCCAACAGCTTTGGCGGGCATATCGTGTTTGGTGTCCGCGATAATCCGCGTGAAGTATGCGGTCTGGTTAACCCACAAGAGGTCATCAGCAAAATTACGGAGCTTATTAAAGCGCGCATCGACCCGACGCCCCGGTATCAGCTTCACGCCTTTGCCGAAGATAATAAAATCTGCGTTGACTTGGAAATTCAGAACGGCCCTGCCTATCCGTACTACTACCGCTTCGAGGGCGTCTGCGTCGCCTACATCCGAAACGGCGATCAGTCGGAAGAAGCCTCTCGTCAGCAGTTAAGCGCCCTAATTCTCAAGGGCATGAATAAGACTTTCGATTCACTACCATCGCCTTATCACATAGGAGATGTCAGCTTTACGCTGTTAGCTGCCACCTTCAAGAACACGCTTAAAGAAGATTTCCAGCCAGACAAGGATTTGCTTTCTACCGCCCTTGTCACCGAGGACGGTCAGGTCACAAACGGCGGCTTGCTATTATGCGACCAAGGTGTACTGCCGCAGTCTCGCATATTCTGCACCCGCTGGAAGGGCACGCACAAGGGCAATATCGATGTCGATGCACTGGACGACAAAGAATATCAGGGTGCCAGTCTGATTTCTCTGCTGCAAAACGCAGAGGATTTCATCCGCAACAATAGCAAAAATCCGTGGAGCATTCGCGGCATGGCGCGCGAAGAACGCAGCGACTACCCCTACAAGGCCGTCCGTGAGGTGTTGGTAAATGCGCTGATTCACCGCGACTATCAGGTTCTCGGCTCGGAAATACACATTGAAATGTTCGATGACCGCATGGAGATTTCTTCGCCGGGCGGCATGGCCAACGGCCGCCGCATCCAAGACATGGATTTGCGGCACATTCCTTCTATGCGGCGCAATCAGGTGATTTCTGATGTATTCTCCCGCCTGCACTACATGGAGCGGCGCGGCAGCGGTATTGACCGCATTATGACCT
>ERZ773245.2126-NODE-2126-length-11754-cov-4.343192_pt1 | contig 11754 bp, 10 predicted proteins | sample MGYA00580988_ERZ773245 | MGnify/ENA primary metagenome ERZ773245 (study PRJEB29015, sample SAMEA2737792) | human gut metagenome | biome: human gut; feature: human-associated habitat; material: faeces | place: China | collected 2012 ... | reverse complement strand
CGCGGGACAACTTGATTAAAAGTCAAGTGCTCTACCACCTGAGCTAATAGCCCGTCTGTTGCCTGTTCGCAAACAGAACGATATTATAATACTATATTTTAAATGCTTTGTCAATAGTTTTTTGAAAAAAATTATATTTTTTTTCGAATTTTAGTAATTAAGTAACTAATAGGCCTAAAATAAGCTAAAAATACTATGCCAAGTAAACAAAAAATTAATATTAGCATTAAATAGTTTTTGTTTTTCCCTGTTGGAGGAATAATTGAAGCCCAGTTATTTGATTCTATATAATCGCTTTCATTTTTATTAAAATTACCTGCAATGGCATCAGTAGTGGATTTGTCTGTTCCAAAATATTGAAGACGTCTACTATAATCATTTTCATATTCAATAATTTCAACTTTTCCATTATATAATAAATTATCTTGTTTAGATAATAAAGAACTTACAGATAAAGTAACATTTATAGATTCTCCTTGGGATAATGAAAAGTCTTGTTTAGTTAAATCAATAGAAACATATATAGCAGAGTTTTTTGCAAGATAGTTAATAACATCATCAGATACATCGTCTAAATCATCAATATTATCAGAGTTAAATGTTGTTATGTTATCAATTGCCAAATCTGTAATTTCGTTGTTTCCAGATATTCCTGTAGCTTTAATTCCATATGATTCATTATAGTCGAATTTGTTAGGTAAATATAGTAAAAAAGCAAGTCTGGAACAAGAACTATAGTTAGATACATTATCAAATGAAATATTATATTTTAATTTTAAATTAGAACCATATGTATTTTTTTCATCTAAACTAGAAACTAAATCTCCTGGATTTGAAGCATCTGTTGACATACTATCAATAACACTACCATTATTTAAGGTAATAGACATTTCCAAAAGAGAAACAGAAGGAGATATAGTATATGGATCTCTTTGCATTAGTTTTAATACAGGACCCTCTATTTGATTAGAAGAATTATCAATTGTAAATGCTTGTGTAGATTTACCTGTCATATAAGTTGAATTAGACAAATCTAAAGCATATTGTTTAAAATTTTTCAAATCTGAATCTGAAGAAACTTGCATATTAAGAGCAGTAAATATTATAGTATTATCATACGAAAAAGATTTAAAATAATAATTAATGTCTTCTCTTAATTCGTCATTTTCTAATATAGAACTTTGATTTTCATCATATATATAATAATCTTGGCCATTATACTTTAAAATATTTTGGATTTTTTTTACACCATTTTCGGAAGTAGCATTATTAAGCTCATTTTCATCAACTTTTCCCCAAGAGTATTGTATTTTGTATGTTCCATTTCTTACATTATTAAATGTATATTTTCCGTTTTCATCAGTTCTTGTAGATGCAACAGTATTATCATTAGAATCTAAAAGTTCAACAAGAATATCTTGAATAGGGGATGTTTCATCATCTTCTTCATCAATAATATTATCATTATATACTTCTACAGCATAACCATCAATAGATGCAGAACCAGTATTTTGTGCATAAGTTTTACAATTAATTAGACTCATTAAAATAAGACTTATAAATGCATAAAAAATTTTTTTATTCATAGCTAGTAAGACCCTCCTTACTATTAACATATAAGTAATTAGATAAATTAAATTTATCATAATAAAACACTTAAAAATATTATATTATAAAAAAATATGGTTGTCAATTTTGCCAGAAAGCCAAAATTGTAAAAAATTGACAAATTTTGCGTTTGGATTTATAATAAAATAGGAATAATTGTGTAAAAAAGGGGGAATACCTATGATTAAAATTAAAAAGATACACATAAAAGTTATTTTATTAGCATTTATATTAATTTTACTTAATACTATGAACAATGTTCATGCATCATATGATGATTTTAGTGGATTTAATAATGCTCCAAGAATGACAATCGAAACAAATAAAAATAAATATACAGATGTAAAATTGAAATTTGTAGATTATAATGGGTTAAGCGAAGAAAAGATAAAAATCTATAAAGTCACTTCAGATGGTAAAAAAACAGAAATTTCTAATAATGATAAAATAATAACTAAAAAAGAAACGTCAGAGTCTGATAATTCAAAAACATATATATACACATTATCAAATGAATTTTTAAATAAAGAAACTACAAGATTTTATATAAGCTTAGAAGATAATAGTGGAGAATTTTTAAAATCATATTTTAGAATAATGAATAATGGTAAGGGATATTCAGTAGATTATGCACCAAGAATTTTGTCTTGGAAAACTGACGGAAAAAAGGTCTCTTTTACCGCGAGAGACTTAGCAGGTACTGTGAAATTGGTTTTGTATGATATGAACAATAATGGGAAAGTTGTAGTTACTAAAAATAATTTAAAAAAAGGAAATGCTACTGTAACATTTAACATATCAAAATTTAAGGCAAAAGATGGAATATACAGAATACAAATTTATGCTAAAGATAAAGTGAATGGACAACCTGCAAGGAGAGAAGTATGCTTTAAGTTACCAGAAAAGAAGGAAAACACATCGAACAATACTCAAACAAATACTGCAACTAAAAATAAAGAAATAATAAATGTTACTATTAATAAAAAGCCAACAAAGAAAAATTATGTACAAAATTTAGAAGAACTAGACTTATCTGGTGGAGAGATTAAAGTAACATATGATGATGGTTCTTCAAAATTAATAAGTATGACAAATAATAAAGTTAGCTGTTCAGGATTCTCAAATGAAAAAGTTGGAACATCAACAGTAACAATAAAATACGAAAATAGAGAGTTAAAATTTGACGTAAATATAAATAAAAGAGAAGAAATAAAAGCTCAAAAATACAATAAAGTTACATATTTAAAAAAATTAACATCTGCAGAAGTTAAGAGTTTTATTCATGTATCAAGTGGGAATGGATGTACAGGAGCACAATCAATGTGTGTTGCAGGAGATTATATTGTTGCAGCAAAAATAAGATCAGGATATAATGATAGAACTTTATTAAGGATATATGATAAAAATACAGGAAAAAAAGTAAATGACATTATAGATAATTTTCTTCATGCAGGAGGAATGACATATAATAGTAAAGAAAATAAAATTTATGTAGCATTAGGACATGGAAGTAATAAATATTCATATTTCAAAGTTGGAAATCTAGCTAAGGACAAGAAAATTTATAATAAAACAACAAGAAATTCTTCAAAACCTTTAACTGGAATTGCATATGATGAATACCTTGATAAATATTATATATCAAGTGGAAATACAATATTTGTTATGAATGGAAATTTAAAATATGAAAAGAGAATTACAAGAATAAGAGGAAGCTATCAAGATATAGGGGCTTATAAAGGAATAATTTTAGCTACATACAGTAATAGATTAAATGCAATAGATTTATACAGAGAATCTGATGGAGCATATATAGGAAGTTATAAATTTAATATTCCTGGATTTGAAATTGAAAGTGTAGATTATTATAAAGACAATGTATTTTTTGTATTTGGAAATATAAATGGAAAAAATAAAGATAAAATATTTAAAGTTACACTTGATTTACCAAATATTTAAAATAAAAGAATCTATTAGCCAAAAACTAATAGATTCTTTATTTTATGCATTCAATTTTTCCAAAACTTCTTCAACATCAATTCCGTGAACTTCACAAGCCTCTTCTAAAGACTCTTGTTGAGAAGCAGGGCAAGATAAACAATGCATACCCATTTCTAGTAAAATATCAGCTTTATCAGGTGCAACTTCTAAAATTTCACCAATTAAAGTATCTTTATTAAAATTCATAATAATCCTCCTTAAAATTAAAAATAAAATAGTGAAAAATAAATCACTAAAAAATATTTTAACATAAATTTTCAAAAAAGTATAGACAAAATGAAAAAAAAGTGCTAATATACAAAATGCAAGGTGGTGAAAGGCATAAATAAATTGATTAACTTTTTCTTTATAACACTTATTATAAATTTTTTCATAACATTTTATACAATATATAATTTTTTAGATTTCAAATTATTTCAAAATAAACAAGGAATAAAACTAAAAATAAAACAAGAAAAAATAAATTCTCAAAGGGATGATATTAAATAAAAAGAGCAATATTTTGTAATTTAGTATTAATAATATTTGTGGCTATATTTATTCCAATACTAAAACCTATATTTCAAGCAAAAGAACTTATAATAACATACGGATTAAAGCCATTTGATATATGTGAATCAAATGCTAAATTGTGGCAATATATAAAAATAATGTATATAATAACATTTTTTACATCAAATTTAATCTGCAGTAATTTTGTATATAATAAAATACCAATTAAAAAGAAAACAGAAAAACATTTAGATACAAAAAATAAAGATGATAAATTAAAATTACTTATAGGATACAATCAAAAAACAAAAGAAAAAATATATATACCAAAATCAGGTTTATTTCAAAATTTTTTAATAACAGGGACGATTGGTTCAGGAAAGACAAGTTCTGCAATGTATCCTTTTACAAAACAACTTATAAAATACAACTATTTAAATCCAAATAACAAAATAGGAATGTTAATTTTAGATGTAAAAGGTAACTATTATAATCAAGTAAAAAAATATGTTAAAAAATACAACTTAGAAGATGATTTAATAGTTATAGAACTAAAATCAAAAATAACTTATAATCCTCTCAATAAGCCAAGTTTAAAACCAATAGTATTAGCAAATAGGTTAAAAACAATTTTAGAATTATTTTCGGAAAATAACTCAGAAAGTTATTGGCTAGATAAAGCAGAACAAATTTTAGCAGAAGCAATAAAACTTTGTAGGATATATAATGATGGATATGTAACATTTAAAGAAATTCATAATTTAATTACAATACCAAATTATTATAAGGAAAAAATACAAAAATTAAAGGAATTATTTATATTAAATAAATTAAGTTTGGAACAAATTTATGAATTAAATATGGCATTAAATTTTTTTGAACGTGAGTTCCAAAGTTTAGATCCAAGAACATCTAGTATTTTAAAATCTGAAATAACAAGAATTACAAATACATTTATTTCAGATTATAATGTACTAAAAACATTTAGCCCAGAAAGAAAAGAACTAACATTTTTAGGATTTGAAGATGTAATAAAAAATGGAAAAATAGTTGTTTTAAATATGAATATTGCAGAATATAAAAATTTATCTAAAATAATTGCAGCATATTTAAAATTAGATTTTCAAACAGAAATAATGAAAAATCTAAATAATAACAATGAAAGAATTACTGCATTTATATGTGATGAATATGCAGAATATGTAACTAAGACAGATAGTGATTTTTTTGCCTTAAGTAGAGAGGCCAAATGTATAAATATTGTAAGTACACAAAGTTATTCATCATTAAAAAATACACTAAAAGATGAAACATCTGTAAAAGTAATATGTCAAAATTTAATAAACAAAATATGGTTTAGAACAGATGATATTTTTACAATAGAAGAAGCACAAAAACAACTAGGGAAAGAAGAAAAAGAAAAGATTTCTAAAAATATATCTGAAAGCGCAAAGAAAACTAAGTATAATTATCTAACAAAATCTTTGGTAAATAAAGATTCAAGTATTTCTGAAAGTTTAAATATATATACACAAAATGATTATGTATATGATACAAACTTTTTCACGTTAGAATTAGAAACATTTAACTCACTTTGTTTTTTATCAGATGGAAATAAAATTTTAAAACCAACAAAGATTAAAATGTATCCATATTTTTTAGAGGAGAAGGAGGAATTATTATAAAAACAAGAAAAACATTTTTTATAAATTTTATATTAATATTGTCAATAATATTAATATTTTCATTAGCAACTATTAGTATGTGTGCAGGAACACCAAAACTTGTAAGCACAATAGAAAAAGCATTTCAAAATATAGAATCTTGGCTAATAAAACTTGCAACACCAATGGCTGCGGTTGCAGTAGGTTCTGGACTTTTTATGCAAAAATTTAGCTTAGGAGATGAAGAAAAAATCAGAACAGGAAAAAAATTAGTAAAAACAGCCTTATTTTCTTATGTATTTATTTTGGGAATTGATTTAGTATTGTCTGCTATACAATCTTTAATATAGAATGGAAGTGAAATATTGGAGAATAATACAGAAATTACTACAAACATAATAAACACAATAAATACTATATTTGAAAATTTATTTTCTTCAATTGATAATAATTTATCTGGGGTACTAGATGATTTAGTTTTTGTAAATAAAAATATTTTAAATGATAAATACTTTAGCAAATTATTTGGTACCTCTACAGCAAATGGAATATTATTAATTGCCAATTCTTTACTTATAGGAATTTTACTATTTTATGCAGTAAAATATATGATGTCAAATTTTACTTATGAAAGAACAGAAAATCCATTTCAGTTTGTTTTTAAATGTATAATTTTTGGAATATGTATGAATTGCTCATTTTTTATAATTGAACAAATTTTAGATTTGAATAATAATGTTTGTTCATTAATAAAAGGAATAGGAGAAGATTTGTGGGAAAAAGATATATGTTTTACAAGTTTAATAACAGAAATTAATGAAAATTTATCAATAAATAAAAATAATTTAGATATCTTTACATTAGATGGTTTAATAAAAGGAACACTTACTATTTCACTTTTAAATCTGGTATTTTCCTATTCATTAAGATATATTTTAATAAAAGTATTTATTTTACTTTCTCCATTTGCTTTTTTATCTTTAACCGTAAATAGCATATCACACTTTTTCAAAGCCTGGTATAGAAGCTTCTTTTCATTGCTATTTATACAATTAATTGTGTCTATAGTATTATTATTGCTATTTTCAATGGATTATTCAAAAGAAAATTTAGTAAATAAATTTATTTATATAGGAGGAATTTATGCACTAATAAGAGCAAATTCAATAGTTAAAGAACTATTTGGAGGAATTTCGACTACTGTTCAATCTGGAATAAGTAGTTTAAGATCTTTTTCAAAATAATTTAATAAAAAAGGAGGGATAAAAATAAAATTTATATTTCCACAAAATTATAAATTTAATACCAAAATATTAGGAATTATTGATTATCAAACAGCTATATTAAACTTGATTTGGGATGGAATTGTATTTTTAATTTTAAATATGATTTTTAGGAGTTTAAATATAAAAATATTTCTATTTATAATATTTAGTTTTCCAATGCTTATATTTAGTATAATAGGAATAAATGGCGACAATTTAATAAATGTGATAATTTATATGTCAAAGTTTATAATAAAACCTAAATTGCTTCTTTATAGTAAATAAAATAGCTATTTCTCCAATTTTCTAATTTTATTATCAATTTTCGTATTTGAAAAATTATAGATTAATGATATAATTTGACAAATGGGGTTGATTGAAAAATGAAATTAGAACAAAATGAAAAAGCAATGATATTTGACACTTTACAAATACCAAATATATTTTTTGCAGAACATTTAAGTGATATGCCAGGTGATTATTTAAAAATATATTTATATTTAGTATTTTTATCAAAATATAATGGAGAAATTGGAATAAACGATTTATCTAAAAAATTAGCTCTTCCAATAAATATAATAAATGAAGGAATGAAATATTTAGAAAAAGAAGAATTAATTTTAAGAAAGCAACAAGGCTTTGAAATAGTAGATTTACAACAAAAAACATTAAATAATTTATATAATTTAAAAATAGAACCAAGTAGTGAAAAAATAGAACAAAATGAGCAAAATAAAGAAAGATTAAAACTAATAGAATACTTAAATAATAAATACTTCCAAGGAATTATGGGACCTACATGGTATTCAGATATAGACAACTGGATGGACAAATTTGGATTTGATGAACAAGTTATGATAAATTTATTTGATTATTGTTATAGTAAATCAGCTTTACATAGAAATTACGTACAAGCTGTTGCAGAAGCATGGGGACTAAATAAAATTAAAAATCTTGATGATTTAGAGGCATATTATACTGTTCAAGATAAATTAATGAAAATAAAAAAAGAAATAGCTAAAAAACTAGGAAGAAGAAATGGTCTTACACAATATGAAGAAGCATATATAGAAACTTGGGTAAATGAATATAAATATGATTTATCAATAATAGAAATAGCATTAAAAAGAACAACATTGCGTTCTACACCAAGTTTTGAATATATAAATAATGTAATAAAAGACTGGAATGATAGAAACCTAAGAACACCAGAACAAGTAAATGAATTTTTAGAGCAAAGAAAGAAACAAAATAAAGATACAAAAGAATTACAAAAACAAGTAAAAAAAGAAAGCTTTGAGCAAAGAGCATACAGTAACTTAAGCTTTTTATATGCCAATAAAAATATAGAAGGAGTGAATAATGGCAACTAGTGATTTAGACTTTTTATTAGTCGAATACGAGCAAAAAAAAAGAGATGCAGAATTTAATTCACAAAAAAGAAAAGAAAAAATATACAAAAAAATTCCGAGACTTGAGGAAATAGATGAAGAAATAAACAAAATATCTATTAATAAAACGAAAAGCATATTAATAAGTCAATTAACAAATAGCTTAAATACAGAATTTGAAAATGAATTATTAAAATTAAAAAAAGAAAAAGAAGAAATTTTAAAAAAAGAAAATATAGATGAATCATATTTTAAGCCTAATTATGAGTGTGATAAATGCAAAGATACAGGATATATTACATATCCAGATAAAAAAACCGAAATGTGTAATTGCCTAAAACAGAAGCTTATAAATATATCATATAATAAATCTAATTTAAGTAATTTACAGAAAGAAAATTTTAAGAATTTTAATTTTAATAAATTTTCAAATGAAATAAATATTGGAAAATATAATATGAATATATCTCCAAGAGAAAACATAAAAAATATAAAAATGGCAAGTGAAAATTTTATAAAAAATTTTAATAATCCAGAAACGAAGAATTTATTTTTTACAGGAAATACAGGACTTGGAAAAACTTATATGACAAATTGTATAGCAAATGAAATATTAAAACAGGGAAAAACAGTATTATATCAAACAGCGCCAGTACTTCTTGAAAATATAATTGATAACAAATTTAATAAATATAAAACAAATAATACAAATGATTTTAATAATCAAGTATTAAATGTAGATTTATTAATAATCGACGATTTAGGAACAGAATGTATTAATAATATGAAACTTAGTGAATTATTTACTATATTAAATTCAAGAAGTTTGAATTTGAATAATAAAATAACAAAAACTATTATTTCTACAAACTTAAGTATAGAAAAGATATTTAGTGTTTATGAAGAAAGAATAGGTTCAAGAATTGCTGGATTTTATGATATATATTATTTCTTTGGAGATGATTTAAGACTAATGAAATAAAATAAAAACTACTAATTAAATTTTAAATCTTAATTAGTAGTTTTTTATTTACCAAAAATTATTTTATTTCATCACCAAGAATTTTTTTAATATTTTCTAATTCTGTTTTAAATGTATTATAAGTTGCTTTGCTTAAATTTGGGCTATATCCTGCTTCATAGCTATCTACAGCATTTGAAATATTTATAATTTCAAATTTTTGAGTAGATTTAGAAGTATCCTTGTAAATATAAGTAGGAATATACTTAACAGTATTTATTTTTATTTTATCATTTTCATCTTTTGTAATATTTACATTCATAATTGCAGAATCTCTTGTATATTTTTTATTTTGATCAGCTAAGAAATTTCCTAGAGAATAAATTACAAGTCCATCTTTTGTAGTTCCATCATTTAATGTAATTTCTTTTTTCTCAAAATTTTGTAATACGTGAGGGTGATTTCCTATAATAATATCAGTTCCATTTTTAAATAAGAAATCGGCTAAGTCTTTTTGCTCAGAATTAGGAGTTGTTTGATATTCTATTCCCCAATGCATACTTACACAAATCATATTAGGATTTTGAGCTTTAGCTAAATCAAGTTGTTTTTTTATTAAATCTTTATCAATTAAATTAACAGAATAACCTTTATCAGATGGAACAGGAATTCCATTGGTGCCGTATGTAAAGCTCAAAAATGCAATTTTAATACCTTTTACATTTTTTATTAATATTTTACTTTGTTCTTCCTCAGATTTAAATGTTCCAGTATGAGATATATCTGCATCATCTAAATAATCAATTGTGCTTTCAATTCCGCTATATCCTTTATCATAACAGTGATTATTTGCAGTAGATAAAACATCAAATCCAACTTTTTTTAAGGTATATGCTAAATTTTCTGGTGTATTAAATGTTGGATAACTGCTATATCCCTTAGAACTACCTGCAAAAGTTGTTTCTAAGTTTCCAATGGCAATATCTGCGGTTTGAATATTATATTTTATATCATCAAACAAATAAGAAAAATCGTAAGTATTTGATTGTTTATTAAATGCGTCATTGTAAATAGTATTATGGCACATTATATCACCAGTAAGAGCCATATTTATAGTTGTGCTTTTTTTAGTAACTTCGGGAGTTGTTTTAGTTTTTGAAGTTGTGTTTTCCGTAGTAATTGTCGAATTGTCTGATGTGGATACCTCAGTAGAGTTTTGAGGTTCTTCATTATTATTAGTAATTTCAGAAGTGTCTATTGGTGTTTTAAGTGTTTTTTTGTGATTTATAAATGCATTTAAAAATATAATTAAAAATATAATAATTAATACAGCTAAAATTTTTGATATTAATTTTAGGTTACTTAAGTTATAATTATATCGATTTCTTTTGGATCTTCTATTTCTCATAAATTAATCCTCCTTTTAGAACTTTTTTCTACAAATTAGATTATCACAAAAACGATAAATAAGCAATATTTGTAAATTGAAAATTTTGAGAATAATCAAAAAAACTTGATTTTTAAGCATTTTTATAGTAAAATAAACAAAGCTCAAAAAGAGAGGAGAGAAAAAAATGTTATCTGCAAATGGAGTAACAATAAGATTCGGAAAAAGAGTTTTATTTGAAGATGTAAACATAAAATTTAATAAAGGAGAATGTTACGGAATAATAGGAGCAAATGGGGCTGGAAAATCAACATTCTTAAAAGTATTATCAAGAGAAATAGAACCAAGCAAAGGAGATGTAACACTAGATAAAGGAGAAAGAATATCAGTGTTAAAGCAAGATCACTTTGCTTATGAGGATTTTACTGTAATAGATACAGTAATAATGGGAAATAAAGAATTATATGACATAATGAAAGAAAAAGAAGAAATATATGCAAAACCAGACTTCACAGAAGAAGATGGAATGAAAGCTGCAAAACTAGAAGAAAGATTCGCAGAACTTGATGGATGGAATGCAGAATCAGATGCAGCAATGCTTTTAAATGATTTAGGAATTGTACCAGAAAATCATTATAAATTAATGAAAGATATAGAAGCAAGAGAAAAAGTAAAAGTATTATTAGCACAAAGTCTATTTGGAAATCCAGATATACTTTTACTAGATGAACCAACAAACGACTTAGATTTAAAAAGTATAAACTGGTTACAAGAATTCTTAATAAACTTTGAAAATACAGTAATTGTAGTATCACACGACAGATATTTTTTAAACAAAGTTTGTACATATATAGCAGATGTAGATTTTGGAAAAATAACAGTATACCCAGGAAACTATGATTTCTGGTATGAATCAAGTCAATTAGCATTAAAACAAGCAAGGGAGCAAAATAAGAAAAAAGAAGAGAAAATAAAAGAATTACAA
>ERZ773245.2111-NODE-2111-length-11836-cov-2.791783_pt1 | contig 11836 bp, 10 predicted proteins | sample MGYA00580988_ERZ773245 | MGnify/ENA primary metagenome ERZ773245 (study PRJEB29015, sample SAMEA2737792) | human gut metagenome | biome: human gut; feature: human-associated habitat; material: faeces | place: China | collected 2012 ... | reverse complement strand
AGGAGTATTAGTACTTTCATTAGTTTTAATATTCTGGATTCAAGGAAGAATTCATGAAACAGGAATATTACTTTCTATTGGCGTATCAAAATTTAATATTATATCTCAATATATTATTGAATTATTAATCATAAGTTTAATAGCTTTTGGATCATCTTATTTTTCAAGTAAAGCAATTTCACAAAATATAGGGAATGCAATAATTAATCAAGCTAGTAAACAAGCAGTGCAAGAAGTGCAAAATGGTTTTGGAGGAAATAATATAGGAAATGATTCTAATTCGTCTTTAGCAACGCGTACTATAGATGAGATTGATGTAAAGGTAGAATTTAAAGAATTAATTTATGTATATGTTATAGGAAGTGGAATTATAATTATTTCAGTATTATTATCTTCTGTGTCAATAATTAGATTAAAACCAAAGGAAATATTATCAAAAATGAGTTAGTAAATATTAAATTTAAAAAATTATAATTTCTTTTAAAATTAACAATGATTTTACATTGGATTTGTTATCATAAAAACATAGAAAGGATAACTAAAAAAACAAGACAGTTTAAAAGTATTAAAAGAGTTAAGTTATCAGAAAAGTTTTTGAGTAAGGAAGGATGATAAATTATGAAAAGATCAGTAATATTTGGAGTAGTATCATTAGCAATAGTAGGATTACTAGGCTTTGTAGGAGGTAGAGCAAGTAATAAAGAAGTAAGCAAAGCAAATAATAAAACTACAAGTTCATATAGCAGTAATGGAAATACACAGAATAATGTTGATAAAGAAATTGCAAATAGTAATTCGTATAGTAATTCATATAGCAATAAATATAATAATTCTTATAATAACTCAAGTAGTAGTTCATATAGCAATGAAGGAAGTGATGAGGATATTTCTTTTGAATTAAGTGAAGAAGATTTAGCAAATTTAAAAAATGGATTAGGATTAACAGTTAATGGACAAAAGGTAGATATAACTGGATTTGATGAAAAATTTAGAGAAGAAGTAAAAGCTGCTGGCTTTGAATAAACAAAAAAATAAAAATATTTATAATAATATTAAAAACCCCTGTAGTATAATTATAATTTTTATATTATAATTAATAAATAACTCCATATCGAATGATATGGAGTTATTTTATTAAATAAAATAGGAGAAATTATGTTATGAGATTATTAATTGTAGAAGATGAAGCTGATATAGTACATGCTTTACAGAGAGGGTTAAAAAATGAAGGTTATGCAGTTGATGTAGCAATTGATGGAGAAGAGGCTTTAGAATTTTTAAGTGTGAACACATATGATTTATTAGTTTTAGATATAAATCTTCCAGGTGTAGACGGATTTTATATATTAGAAAAACTTAGAGAAAGTGATATAAATACAAGAGTGATAATTGTATCCGCAAATAGAGAAATTGAAGATAGAATAAAAGGTTTAGATTTAGGGGCTAATGATTATTTAGTGAAGCCATTTGATTTTTTGGAGTTAACAGCAAGGATAAGAGCTCTTCTAAGAAGAGAATTTGCCAGTAAACCTTCAATTATAAATGAAGGAAAATTATCCATAGATTTATCGAAACATAAGGTTACATATGATGATGAAGCTATTAATTTAACATTAAAAGAATATTCACTTTTAAAATATTTAGTTCAAAATAAAGATAAAATTATAAGCTCAGAAGAATTAATAAATCATGTTTGGGATGAAAATGCAGATCCTTTCACAACAGTAATAAGAGTTCATGTATATTCTCTTAGAAAAAAATTAACAGCTGTTAGTGGCAATGAAAATATGATTAAAACTATTAAGGGAGTAGGATATTTATTTGGAGGAGACACTAGTGAATAATATAAAGATAAAATTAAAATGGAAGCTTACATTATTTACTATATTAATAATGACAATAACTAGTGGAATTCTTGTTTTTAGTATTAATTATGATGTAAGGCATACAGTTCCACAGTTAAAAGGAGTAATTAATTCAAATACAGGAGATGTTAAAATAGATTTAAATAGTGATTTTAAAGCTGAAATTGATAATATATCAATAGAATCTGCTATAGAGGAAACAACATCAAGAATTTACTGGCTTTCAATAACAACATTTATTTTAGTAGTAATAATTGGAGGTATGTGCACTTATTTTGTAGTAAATAATGCTTTAATTCCAATTGTGGAATTAAATAAAAATATAAAAAAAATAAATGAGGATAATTTAACTTCTAACTTAAGTGTTAAAGGCCCTAATGATGAAATTAAAGAACTTACAATTTCTTTTAATAAAATGATAGCAAAATTAGAAAATGCTTTTACATCCCAAAAGAGATTTAATTCTAGCGTGGCCCATGAATTAAAAACGCCATTAGCTGTGATTAAAACTAATATAGATGTTTTAAAAAGAAGCAATTGTAAAAGCATAGAAGAATATGATAAAACATTAGCAATTGTAGAAAAATCAATATTAAAGATGAACTTAATAATAGAAACAATGTTAGATATAATAAAGCAAGAGAATGCACCTTTAAATGAAAGTGTTAGTATAAGTGAAATATTAGAAGATATAGTAGATGACTTGGATATTATTGCTGATAAAAAAAATATACAATTAAAATTAAATACAAATAATATAAAGAGTAAAATAAAGGGAAATGAAATTATGTTATATAGAGCATTTTATAATGTAATTGAAAATGCTATTAAATATAACAAAATTAATGGAACTGTAAATATATTATGTAGTGAGGATTATAATATTATTAAAGTAAAGATTATAGATACTGGAAAAGGTATAAAAGAAGAGGAGTATGAAGAAATTTTTAAACCTTTTTATAGATGTGAAGGAATTAATACATATTCAGATAATGGAGTTGGACTAGGATTATCATTAACTCAATCAGTTATAAAACTTCATGGTGGGGAAATTAAAGTAAAAAGTAAACTAAATGAAGGAACAGAATTTAATTTAATTTTGCCATATATATCATAAATTAAACTTTAATAATTATATTTTATGAGGTGAAGAAATTTGAAAGTTAATATATTAATAGTTGAAGATGAAGTGGATATAAGAGAAGGGGTAAGTGAATACTTATCAGAAGTTGGTTACAATGTTATAAGTGCTGAAGATGGAATGCAAGCAATAGAAATATTTAATAAAAATAAATTTGATTTAGTAATTTTAGATATAATGTTACCAAAAGCCAATGGATTTATTGTGTTAAATAAAATTAGAGAAGAAAGTAATGTTCCTGTAATTATGCTAACCGCAATGAGTGATGATTATACTCAAATTATGAGTTTTGATGAAAAAGCAGATGACTATATTACAAAACCATTTTCAATAATATTGCTACATAAAAGAATAGAAGCTTTACTTAGAAGAAGATTAAAAGATGATGAAAGTAAAAAATGGTATTATAAAGATATTGAAATTGATTTTGAAGGATATTCAGCAAAAAAGAACGGTAACAATATAGATTTAAAACCTAAAGAAATAAAATTATTGGAATTATTATTAAAATATAGTGGAAAAGTTTTAACAAGAACTCAAATATTAGATAATATATGGAATATTGAAGAATCACCAAATGATAGGGTAATTGATGTATATATTAAAAATATTAGAAAAAAATTAGAGTTGGATTGTATAATAACAGTTAAAGGAATTGGATATAAATTTGAGGAGATGTAATGAAAAAATTAAAATTATTTTCAAAGACATACATATTTACAATGGCTTTAATAAGTATGATAATTATAATTTCACATATTTTAATATACTTAGGATTGCCAAAGGTATACATAAGTAATAAAGAAAAAGAAAGCGATAATATTATTGAAGATTTAATTAAAGAAATAAATAAAGTTGATGCTGATATAGAAAAGTCATTTAAATTAGCTAAAAATTTTTCAGAAAAGTATAATATTAAAATTTCATTAACATTAAATGAAGAAAAGAGAACTTTTCAAGGACATGAAGATGTTGATATATATTTAGATCAAAATTCAGTTAGTGATGAAACAATAGTACTTCCAGATATAAAAAGTGATAGTATTATAAAAGATTATGAAGAAGGTATCACAGGTTCTAAAAGTGAAGAGGATTTTAATCAATATATTAATATAAATAATTCATCAATAATAAAAAGTAGAGATTTTAAGACTATAAATGATGTAAAAGGAAATATTCAAATAGTAACTAATTTAGAATCTTTTACAGAAACTAGGGATATTATATTAAAAATATTGCCATATTCTATGATTGTAAGTTTAATTGTAGCTTTAATTGCATCATATATATATGCAAAAAAAATTACAACTCCAATAAAAGAAATTTGTGATGTTACAAAAGAAATGGAAAACTTAAATAAGAGAGCTTTTTGCAAAGTAGAAACGGAAGATGAAATAGGTATATTAGCATATAACATAAATAATTTATATGAAAATTTATTAAATACAATTCTATCATTAGAAGAGGAAATAGAAAATGTAAGTAAATCTGAAAAAATTAAAGTGGATTTTTTAAGAAGTGCATCACATGAACTTAAAACACCGTTAATGAGTATGCATATAATGCTTGAGAATATGATACTTGGTGTTGGAAAGTATAAAAATCATGATATATATTTAGAAAAATGTAAGGAAGTAGTAAATCAATTAAGTAAGATGGTACAAGAAATTTTAGATACTTCAAGGCTTAATACTCTAGATAATAAAAATGAAAAGATAATAGATTTATCACAAATAGTAAATGAAATAGTAGATACATATAAATTAATAGCTAAATCAAGACAAATTAATATTAATATTAATTTAGAAGATTCTTTTAATATTAGTATAGATGAAAAATTATTTACAAAAGCTATTTCTAATATTATTTCTAATGCAGTAAATTATACTGATGAAGGAAAAGAAATAAGAATTTATATAAAAAATAATAAACTTATTATAGAAAATGACTGTACACCTATTTCTAATGAGCATTTAGAACATATTTTTGAAGCATTTTATAGAGTTGAGTTTGATAGAAATAAGAGTAGTGGTGGAAATGGATTAGGATTATATATAGTTCAGCAAATATTGACAATTACCAAATTAACTTATTCATTTAAACCAATTAAAAATGGAATGAAATTTGAAATAGATTTTAATAATAAAAATATTATTTAAGTAAAAAGAGCTGTCGCACTAAAAAATATATATACATTGTTATTTAATTTCATAAATATTTCATATTACATTGATAAAATGTGATTAAGTTAAGTGAGGAGGAAAAAACAATGAATGTATTTAAAAGAGCGAGATTATATATAACAAGAAAAAAAATGAAAAGTATTATTATGTTATTTATATTATTTGGAATAGCAACAGCTGTTTTAAGTGGGATTTCAATTAAAAAAGCTGCAACTATAGCAAAGGAAAATTCTATTAAAGATATAGACAATAGATTTGAGGTTCAATCTAATTTTGCATCAAACTTGGATGATTCTGTTCCAGAAAGTTTGGTTAATAAAATTTCAAAGGTAGATGGAATTAAAGGATATGATGGAGTAATTCAAGGAGCTGCATTAGATTTTAAAAATCTTAATCATATAGATGCAGAAAAGAATGTAGTTCAATATAAAGATGATTCTGAATATGAAAAACTTTTTACAGTAGAAGGTCATACATCTACAGAGTTTGATACTAAATTTATAAGTAAATCATTTAAGCTGGTAGAAGGAAGACATATTGTTGAAAGTGATAAAAACAAAGTATTAATTCATAAGGCTTTAGCTGAAAAGAATAATTTAAAAGTTGGAGATAAAATAAAAGGAACTAAAAATAATGTTGATTATAATGTATCTTCAATGTCACCAGATGAATATGAATTTGAAATTGTAGGAATATTTGAAAGTGCAAATACTGAAAGATCAGGACATAAAACAGAGCTTTCAGAAAATCTTATAATATCAGATATGTACACTTTAAAAACTTTATATGGATACTCTGATGGAAATATTAAGTATACAAATGCTATATTTAACACAAGTGATAAAGCTGAAAATGTATTGCCAAAGGTTAAGCAAATTTCAGCTGATTGGAATAAATACACAATAGTAAGAAGTCAAGATACATTCTTAGCTTTAACTAAGTCATTCGATACTTTAGGTAAGATTGTAAATATAATTTTAGTTGGAGCATTTGTAGTAGGAGTAGTTGTATTATCATTAATTTTAGCGTTTTGGATTCAAGGAAGAATTCATGAAACTGGAATATTACTTTCAATTGGAGTATCAAAGTTTAATGTTATTTCACAATATATTATTGAATTATTACTTATAAGTGTATTAGCTTTCGGAGCATCATATTTTTCAAGTAAGGTAATTTCACAAAATATAGGTAATGCAATAGTTAATCAAGCAAGTAAACAAGCTGTACAAGATGTTGAAAGTGGATTTGGAGGATTTAACTTAGGAAATGATCCTAATAGTAACTTGCTAACTCATACTGTAAGTGAAATTGATGTAAAAGTAGATGCTAAAGAAGTAGTTTATGTGTATATTTTAGGAACTGGTATTATAATAATTTCAGTATTACTATCATCAGCATCAATAATTAAATTAAAACCAAAAGAAATATTATCAAAAATGAGCTAGGAGGGAGATAAATGTCAATTTTAGCATTAAATAAAGTAAATTATTCATATAAAAATGGAAAAAGTGTTTTAAGCGATGTAAGTATGGAATTTGAAAAAGGTAAATTTTACACTATATTAGGTGTTTCAGGTTCAGGAAAATCAACATTATTATCATTATTAGCTGGATTAGATGAGCCGAAAAGTGGAGCAGTTCTCTATAATAATGAGGATATAAAAATAAAGGGATATGAGAAACATAGAAAAAATAATATTTCGTTAATTTTTCAAAATTATAATTTAATAGATTATATGACACCACTAGAAAATTTAAAAATAGTTAATCCAAAAGCTGATAAATCAATATTAAATGATTTAGGATTAAAAGATGATGAAATTAATAGAAATGTATTACAATTGTCAGGAGGACAGCAACAACGTGTAGCTATTGCAAGAACATTAGTTGCAGATTCGCCAGTAATATTAGCAGATGAGCCTACAGGAAATTTAGATAGTGGAACAGAGGATGAAATTATAGAAATATTAAAAACAAGTGCACATAAGCATGGAAAATGTGTAATAGTTGTTACCCATAGTAAGGAATTAGCTAAGAAATCAGATGTTATACTTGTATTAAAGAATAAGAAGTTAACTATGTAATATATATAAAGACTACATTGAATTAATAATTTAATGTAGTCTTTATTTTGTTATTTGTATAATAAACTATTTAAGTAAAATATTGACATAAATGATAAAATAAGATAATATTTTTCTTGAGTATAGTTTTCAAATTTGAATATGTTAATAATTTGTGGAGGAATGAAAATGTTAGAAAAAGAACAATGGGAAGGCTTTGAAGGTCGATTATGGAAAGAAGAAATCAATGTAAGAGATTTCATTCAAAAAAATTATAAACCATATGATGGTGATGAAAGTTTTCTTGCAGATCCGACAGATGCTACAAACAAACTTTGGAGCAGATTACAAGAACTACAAAAGGAAGAAAGAGCTAAGGGTGGAGTACTTGATATGGAAACTGAAGTAGTTTCTAGCCTTACATCTTATGGTCCAGGGTATATTGATGAATCTTTAAAAGAACTTGAAAAAATTGTTGGTCTTCAAACAGACAAGCCTTTAAAAAGAGCTTTTATGCCATATGGCGGTATAAAAATGGCTGAACAATCCTGTGAAAATTATGGATATAAAGTAAATGCAGAATTACACAAAATTTTTACTGAATATCATAAAACTCATAATCAAGCAGTATTTGATGCTTATACACCAGAAATGAAAAAAGCACGTCATAGTCATATAATTACAGGACTTCCTGATACTTATGGGCGTGGACGTATTGTTGGAGATTACAGAAGAGTTGCTCTTTATGGTATAGATCATCTTATAGAAGAAAAAACTAACGATTTTAATAATTGTGGCGATGGTACTATGACAGATGATATTATTCGTTTAAGAGAAGAAATTACAGAACAACGTAGAGCACTTGAAAATATGAAAAAAATGGCTGAAAGCTATGGATATGATATATCACAACCAGCAAAAGATGCTAAGGAAGCAGTTCAATGGTTATATTTTGGATACTTAGCTGCAATAAAAACTCAAAATGGTGCAGCTATGTCAATAGGGCGTGTATCTACATTTCTTGATATATATATTCAAAGAGATTTAGATAAGGGAGTTATTACAGAAAGAGAAGCTCAAGAATTAATTGACCATTTAACAATGAAATGTAGAATGGTTAAATATGCAAGAATAACATCTTATAATGAATTATTTTCAGGCGATCCTTCATGGGTTACTATTGGATTAGCAGGTATAGGTGTTGATGGACGCCATATGGTAACAAAGAATGACTATCGTTTCCTTCACACATTAGAAAATATGGGACCTGCACCAGAGCCAAATATTACTGTATTTTATTCTTCTGCACTTCCTGAAAATTTTAAGAAGTATGCAGCTAAGATTTCAGTAGAAACAAGTTCTATTCAATATGAAAATGATGATGTTATGAAACCAGTATGGGGAGATGATTATTCAATTTGTTGTTGTGTATCAGCTACTCAAACAGGGAAGGAAATGCAGTTTTTTGGAGCTAGAGCTAATTTAGCTAAATGTTTACTTTATGCAATAAATGGTGGTATTGATGAAAAATCAGGTAAACAAGTTGGACCAGAATATAAGGGAATAACTTCTGAATATCTTAATTATGATGAAGTTATTGCAAAATATGAACAAATGAGTGATTGGCTTGCAGGTCTTTATGTAAATGTTCTAAATTTAATTCAATATATGCATGATAAATATTATTATGAAGCAGCAGAAATGGCTCTTATTGATACAGATGTAAGACGTACATTTGCTACAGGTATTGCAGGATTCTCACATGTAATAGATTCTCTTTCGGCAATTAAGTATGCTAAAGTTAAGACAATACGTAATGAAGCAGGCATTGTTACAGATTATGAAATTGAAGGGGACTTCCCTAAATACGGTAATGATGATGACAGAGCTGATGAAATAGGTGTATATGTTCTTAAGTCATTCCTTGACAAAATCAAGAAGAGACACACATACAGAAATTCTGAACCAACAACATCAATTCTTACTATAACATCTAATGTAGTATATGGTAAATATACAGGTAATATGCCAGATGGACGTGAAGCTTGGACTCCACTTTCACCAGGAGCAAGTCCATCTTATGGAGCAGAAAATAATGGATTGCTTGCTTCATTAAATTCTGTAGCTAAATTACCATATGAATGGGCTTTAGATGGTATTTCAAATACACAAACAATTAACCCAACAGCACTTGGTCATGATAAAGAAGAACAAGCTGATAAACTTGTACAAGTATTAGATGGATATTTTGAACAAGGATCACATCATTTAAATGTTAACGTATTTGGTGTTGAAAAATTAAAAGATGCTATGGAACATCCTGAAAAAGAAGAATATGCTAACTTTACCATTCGTGTATCAGGTTATGCAGTTAAATTTATAGATTTAACAAGAGAACAACAACTTGATGTTATTTCTAGAACATGCCATGCAGAAATTTAATTTGAATAAAAATATAGCAAAAATTCATTCAATAGAAACTTTTGGATCTGTTGATGGACCTGGAGTGCGTTTTGTTGTTTTTTTTAATGGCTGTCATATGAGATGCAAGTTTTGTCACAATCCTGATACTTGGGATATTAATGGTGGTGAGGAAAGATCTGCTGATGAGCTTTTGACTCAAGCTTTAAAATATAAAACTTATTGGAAAAATGGAGGAGGCATTACAGTGAGTGGTGGTGAGCCACTTATCCAAATAGATTTCTTAAATGAATTTTTTAAAAAGGCTAAGGCTAAAGGTGTTCACGTAACATTAGATACGTCTGGAAATCCATTTACAAGAGAAGAGCCTTTCTTTAGCAAGTTTAAGGAGCTTATGAATGTAACTGATCTTGTAATTTTGGATATTAAAGAAATAGATGAATCTAAGCATAAAAAACTTACAGGATGGAGTAATTTAAATATTCTTGATATGGCTAAGTATTTATCAGAAATTAACAAACCAGTATGGATTCGTCATGTATTGGTACCAGGTGGAAGTGATAATGATGAAGAATTGATAAGACTTAATGAATTTATCAAGACTTTAAGCAATGTAGATCGTGTAGAAGTAATTCCTTATCATGACCTTGGAATTTTTAAATGGGAGAAACTTGGTATTGCTTATCCTTTAATTAATGTAAAACCACCTACTAAAGAGAGGGTAGAAAATGCTAAAAAGCTTCTTTATACAAGTGAATATAGAGGGTATTTATCACGATAAATAATATCATGCAACATATAAACCCATGAAAAGCAAACTTTTGATTTTCATGGGTTTGTTTTATCTTAATAATAAATGAATGAATAATGTCTTAGTAGAGAATACTAAGTTTATCTGATAATTAAAAAATAATAATAGAAAAATTATTTTAAGAAATTAGGATAGATTTATAGATTTTTTAATTTAAGATAAAATTTACTTTGGAGGAGATAAAAATGTGTACAGCGTTAACGTTATCAACTAAAGATGGTTATAATTTATTTGGTAGAAATATGGATTTGGCATATTCATTTAATCAAGCAGTAACATTAGTTCCTAGAAATTATGAGTATAGAGATAGAGTTACTGGTGAGATGAGAAAAAATAAATATGCAATATTGGGTATGGCAAGCGTTATAGATGACTATCCAGCTTTTGCAGATGCATTTAATGAAAAAGGACTAGGGTGTGCAGGACTTAATTTTCCAGGATATTTTCACGCAGAAGAAAATGAAGTTCATGGAAAGAAAAATATAGCACCATATGATTTAATTTTATGGATACTATCAAATTTTCAAACAGTAGATGAGGTTTTAAATGAAATTAAAAATATAGAATTAGTGGCAGTTCCAATTAATGAAAAAACACCTCTTCCAACACTTCATTGGATAGTTTCAGATACTAATGGAAAATCTATAGTTATAGAAAAAACAAAAGAAGGATTTAAAACTTATGATAATCCAATTGGAGTTTTAACTAATTCACCAACATTTGGTTGGCATTTAACTAATTTAAATGAATATATGAAAACCACACCTGTTCAACCAGAAAATGTGAAATGGGGCAATAAAGAATTAAGACCTTTAGGGGTAGGGATGGGTACAAAAGGGTTACCAGGAGGACTTTCTGGAGTTGATAGATTTGTAAGAATAGCATATTTAAAATCAAAATTTCCAGTATCAGAAGATTTATTATCAGGAATAAGTCAATTTTTTCATATGTTAAATAATGTAGCAATGCCTAGAGGTGCTGTAATTAGTGAAGGATCAGATGATATTACTTTATATTCTTCTTGTATGTGTCAGCAAAAAGGTATTTATTTTTATTCAACATATAACAATAATGGGGTAAGTGCTGTTGATATGAATAAAGAAGATTTAGATGCTAAAGAAATTAAAAGATTTGATTATATAGATACATTAACTGTAAAATATCAAAATTAAATTATATAAAAAAATAGTTCAAAATTTAAAGAAATACGAAATTGACAAAAAAAACAAATAAGAATATATTGATATTGTAGTCATTAGCACTCTACTTTGATGAGTGCTAACAATAGGGGTGATAAAATGGCAATTGATGAAAGAAAGATAAAAATACTTCAAGCCATTATTAATGACTATA
>ERZ773245.2109-NODE-2109-length-11837-cov-8.984807_pt1 | contig 11837 bp, 9 predicted proteins | sample MGYA00580988_ERZ773245 | MGnify/ENA primary metagenome ERZ773245 (study PRJEB29015, sample SAMEA2737792) | human gut metagenome | biome: human gut; feature: human-associated habitat; material: faeces | place: China | collected 2012 ... | reverse complement strand
ACCTCTTCGAGGTCTTTCCACTCTGTCATCCTGCTACCCCAGGTCGCTCGGTGGCTGGAGGGCTCGCTTCGCTTCTCCCTCCAGCCACCTCGACGACCAGGGGTTATTCATGGTGTGACCCCTCCGGGGTCAGCGCTCGCCCCTGTGCAGCCTTGAGTTTGCCCCCTCCGGGGTCAGTGCTCACACGGAGCTGCCCACAGTGTATCCCCTCTGGTCAGTGCTCGCCCCTCTGTATGACAGTAGGGAAGGCAAGAAGGCGGTGAAAAAATCCGCCCCTACGACGCCATTGTGGCACCGTAGGGGCGGAAATTATCTTGGAAAGTTATGGAATCAATATGCGAAGAGGGGGAAGTTCTTCATGGTGGCGTTGACCTTCTCCTTGACGCGCTTGATGACCTGGTCGTTCTCCGGGTCGGCGAGGACCTCGTCGATGAGGTCGGCGATGAGGTGCATCATATCCTCCTTGGCGCCGCGTGTCGTCATGGCAGCAGTACCGAGGCGGATGCCGGAAGTCTGGAAGGCAGAGCGCTCATCGTAGGGCACTTTGTTCTTGTTGACGGTGATGTCGGCAGCCACGAGCGCGTTCTCAGCCACCTTACCGGTGAGGTCCGGATACTTCGGACGCAGGTCGAGGAGCATGGAGTGGTTGTCAGTGCCGCCGGAGACGATGGCGAAGCCCTTGTCGATGAGGTCCTGTGCCAGGACAGCAGCATTGGTCTTCACCTGCTTGGCGTAGTCAATCCATGAGGGCTGCAGGTTCTCGTTGAAGCCTACGGCCTTGGCAGCGATGACATGCTCCAGAGGACCGCCCTGGTTGCCGGGGAAGACCGCGGAGTTGATGAGCTGGCTCATCTTCTTCACCACGCCCTTCTTCGTTGTTAGGCCCCAGGGGTTGTCGAAGTCCTTACCCATGAGGATGACGCCACCGCGCGGACCACGCAGCGTCTTGTGCGTCGTTGTGGTGACGATATGTGCGTATTTCACAGGGTTCTTCAGCAGACCGGCAGCGATGAGACCGGCAGGGTGGGCCATGTCTATCATCAGCAGCGCACCAACCTCGTCGGCAATCTTGCGCATGCGCTCATAGTCCCATTCGCGGCTGTAGGCAGAGCCACCGCCGATGATGAGCTTCGGCTTGTTCTCCAGGGCCAGGCGCTCCATCTCGTCGTAGTCGACGCGGCCTGTCTCGCGGTCGAGGGTGTAGCCGATGTGGTGATAGAGGATGCCGGAGGTGTTGACAGAGGAGCCGTGAGAGAGGTGTCCGCCCTGGTCGAGGTCGAGGCCCATGAAGGTGTCTCCGGGCTTGAGGACAGCGAGGAGGACGGCCTGGTTGGCCTGAGCGCCGGAGTGGGGCTGCACATTGGCAAACTCAGCTCCGAAGAGCTTCTTCACACGGTCGATGGCGAGCTGCTCCACCTGGTCCACGACCTGACAACCGCCGTAGTAGCGCTTGCCGGGCAGACCCTCGGCATATTTATTGGTGAGATAGCTGCCCATGGCTGCCATGACCTCGTCGGAAACGAAGTTCTCGCTGGCGATAAGTTCCATGCCTCTGAGCTGGCGCTGATGCTCTTGCTCGATGAGGTCGAAAATCTGTTGGTCTTTCTCCATAATTTTAAGATTTGAGGATTGATGCTTGTATGATATTAGACTAAAGTCACCTCGTCCATTTTCTGCTCTTTGTCGCAGTAGTGGCATTTCACGATGCCGTGTGCCTTGTCCATGACATTGAACCAAGTGCGCATGGGCTCGTTGTTGGAGATGCACTTGGGGTTGTTGCACCTGATGATGCCCTTGAGCTCGTCGGGGGTCTCCACGCGCCGCTTCTCTACTACCTCGTAGTCGCGGATGATGTTCAGCACGATGTTCGGTGCCACGACGGAGAGGCGGTTGATCTCCTCATCGGTGAAATACTTGTCCGAAATCTTGATGATACCCTTGCTGCCGAGCTTGCTGGAGGGAAGGTTATAGCCTATGGTGACGGGCTCGTTGAGCTCTTCCAACTTCAGCAGCTTGACCACCTGGTAGGTCTTCTCGGCGGGGATATGGTCTATGACGGTGCCGTTCTTGATGGCGGCGACCTGCAATTCTTTCTTTCCCATGATAATCTTTCAACTAAATAATCGTCTTGTCCTTCTTCACGTCGTCGAGCGTGATGCCTAAGCAATAGCAGTAGATGGCCTCGCGGGCATAGAGTCCGTTCTTGGCTTGCTGGATATAGTAAGCGTGTGGGTTGTCGTCGACATCGTAGGCTATCTCGTTGACACGTGGCAGGGGATGGAGAATCTTCATGTTCGGCTTGGCATTCTTGAGCATGGAGGCGTGGAGGATGTAGACGTTCTTCACGCGCTCATACTCCATAAGGTCAGAGAAGCGCTCTTTCTGCACGCGTGTCATGTAGAGAATGTCGGCATCAGCAATCTCGTCCTCCGTGAACTGCGTGTGCTCGACATAGCGGATGCCGTGGTCGAGGCAGTAGTCCTTATACTCCTGTGGCATGGCAAGCTCGTTGGGTGCAATGAAATGGAAGGTGGGATTAAAATGCCGCATGGCGGTGATGAGGGAGTGGACGGTGCGCCCATAGCGCAGGTCGCCGACGAGGTAGATGTTCAGGTTTTCCAGTGTGCCTTGTGTCTTGTAGATGGAGTAGAGGTCGAGGAGACACTGCGAGGGGTGCATGTGTGCACCGTCGCCGGCATTGACGATAGGCACGGGGGCCACCTCGGAGGCATAGAGGGCGGCGCCCTCGATGTAGTGTCGCATGACGATGACGTCGGCATAGTTGCTCACCATGAGGATGGTGTCCTTGAGCGTCTCGCCCTTTGTCGTGCTCGAGGTCTTGGCGTCAGAGAAGCCGATGACACGGGCGCCGAGGCGGTTGGCGGCAGTCTGGAAAGAGAGTTGGGTACGGGTGGAAGGTTCAAAGAAAAGCGTGGCTACAACTTTTCCTTTGAGAAGCTCACGGTTGGGATGACGCTCAAACTCCTCTGCCATTTGAAGAAGGTAGAGCAGCTTGTCTTTGTCCAAATCGGCAATCGTGACAAAATTGTGCTTTTCCATTGCGTTATATGGGTTTATCTAAGAGATACGGTACAAAGATACTACAAAAAAGGCAAAAGCCATGGCTTTTGCCTATTTTTTTATAATAAGTTGTCAGTTGTTGACCTTGACGATATGCGTCTTTGGCAGCTCCTTGTTGCGGACGTTGACACGTGTCACCACGGCCTGGGCCAGGTTGAGGAAGGCCTGCCCTGTGACGGTGTCGGCATCGAGGGCTGCGGGCTTACCAGCGTCGCCACTGTCGCAGATACCCTGTACGAGGGGAATCTGAGCCAGCAGGGGGACGTTCATCTCCTTGGCGAGGTTCTTGCACCCGTCTTTACCAAAGATATAGTATTTGTTCTCGGGCAGCTCGCGCGGTGTGAACCATGCCATGTTCTCTACGAGACCGAGGATAGGCACGTTGACCTTGTCGTTGGTGTACATGTCTATACCCTTGCGCGCGTCCGCCAGCGCCACTTTCTGCGGTGTGGAGACGATGACGGCGCCGGTGATGGCGAGGGTCTGGAGCAGGGTGAGGTGGATGTCGGAGGTGCCGGGAGGGGTGTCGAGGATGAAGTAGTCGAGGTCGCCCCAGTCGGCATCGGCGATGAGCTGCTTCAGGGCTGCCGTGGCCATGCCGCCGCGCCAGAGTGTGGCTGTGCCGGGGTCTACGAAGAAGCCGATGGAAAGGAGCTTGACGCCATATTTCTCTATGGGCTCGATGAGCTGTCGGCCGTCTTTCTCCACCCCGTAGGGGCGGTCGTTTTCCACACCGAACATCTTGGGCATGGAGGGACCGAAGATGTCGGCATCGAGGAGACCTACCTTATAGCCTAAGCGGGCCAGGGCGATGGCGAGGTTGGCAGAGACGGTGCTCTTGCCCACGCCACCCTTGCCGCTGCTCACGGCGATGATGTTCTTCACATTGGGCAGCAGTTTGCCGACTTCAGGGCGTGGCGCCGACTTGTACTCGGTGTTGATGGTGACCTCCACCTCGGGACCGAGCTTGTATTTCAGCGTGGCCTCGGCCGACTTCAGCGTGGACTGGATAAAGGGGTCGGTGTCGCGGGGGAAGATGAGGGAGAAACTGACCTTGTTGCCGTTGATGCGAAGGTTGTCAGCAACCATGCCACTCTCGATGAGGTTCTTCTTCGTGCCCGGATAGATGACCGTGGCAAGGATGTCACGGATGAGCTTGGGATATAGTGTCATAATGTCTTTTGTTATTTTGTATGACAAAAGTAGGCATATTTGCGCTAAAATACAAATAAAAACTAATTTATTTAGATGTCGTAGGATTAATTAGTACCTTTGTGCGTATACGTATACATAAAAATATGAATCGTCATACATTTATCGCTATATTTTTCTCTCTTTTTGCCGTTGCGGGTCCAGCTCAGGCGCTGACCGTCGGCAACCATCTCAATGTCGACTTGCAGAAGAAGCACAGCCCCGTCGTGGTCAAGGCCGTGGACATGGTCAACGAGGAGCTCGGGGCGGGAATCAGCAAGAAAGGCAAGCATACAACGGAGGTCGTGACCTACCAGCTCGACATGGCTTCTAACAAAGATATGAAAGCTATCGGCTCGCTGCGTGTGCCCATCTCCTCCTTCATCACAAAGAAGGATGCCTACTGGGCCGGTGTCAGAGGAGGAAAAATTGTCGTCGTGGGCAGTAATGGCCGTGGCACTGCCTACGGACTTCTCAGCATCGCTGACATGCAGGGCTATGTCAAGGACGACTTCGAGACGACGCAGATTCCGTCAGTGGAATACCGCGGTGTGGTGCTGGAGAACTTTGCCGACATGGACTATGAGCGTCTCTTCCGTCTGATGCTGCGCCAGCGCGCCAACACACTCTGTGAGGGCTGGGATGAGGGCGAGGCGCCGAGTCATTTTGTCCATTCGCTGAAGAACCTTGCCGAGAGCTACGGCATGGCCTTGGCAGTGCCCCACGGCAGCAACGCGCTGAGGGTGACGGACCGTAAGGACGGCAAGACGGTGAACATCGTCTGGCACGACGATAACTACGGATATATGGAGTCGGAGCGGCGCGACAACAGTCGTGGGGGCGTCATCTATCACCTGAGCTACCACGGTCTGCCGCACGACTATCTGTGGCTGTGCACCACGCAGCCTGGTCTTATCGTCAACGAGATGAAGACGGCTTATTATAATGGTGCCAGTAAGCTGTGGCTGGCTGCTATCCATGACCCCGTGGTGGCCGCCTATCAGCTGAATCTGTTCTTGGATTTGGCTTGGGATGTCAAGTCGGTCAATGCTGAGACAACGGGGCGGCATCTCGACGCCTGGATGGAGAGACGCTTCGGCAAGGAGGTGGCGGAAAGTCTCGCGGAGCCGATGCGGCAGTATTATCGGCTGGTAGGAATACGGAAGCCGGAGATGATGGACTTTTCGATGCAGAAGACGCCGGTGTCGAAGAAGGATAATGGCGACGGTGGTGTGGAGAACTCTGACTTCAACGCCGAGGAGTTTGGCAATGAGCTGGAGCGCTATCTCAACGACTACCGTGGCGTGGCCAAGGCGGTGGCGCAGGCTGGACAGTCCGTCAGCGAGAACCGGAAGGCTGAGTTCTTCATGACGGTGGAGTATCCGGTCCGGGCGGCGGCTCTGATGGCAGAGAAGATGTTGCAGGCCCAGGAGTCGCGGCTTATCAGCCGGCCTGTAAGCTTCCACCACGACGATGAGGCCCTGGAGTCGGCGGCAAAGAGCATCATTGCCTATAAGAAATTGCAGCAGCTCAACATACAATATAATAATGTGGCGAAGAAGAATGGATGGCTGACGATGAACATGGCCCCTCATGGCCTCGCCGTCTTTGGCCAGCCTGTGCTCACCGACACCCTCAGTGAGGCAGAGATAGCCAAATATGGTCATTCGGCTCCCTACGATGCGCAGCTGTCTGACGACAACACCATCGTGAGAAATGCAGCAGAGTATTCCTCGGCCAGCAGTGGGGCTACGGCGGTAGACCTCTTGGGTCACTCGCTGAAGGCCATGAACCTCTACAACGGCGACACGCTGTCGTACAGCTTCAACTCTGAGGTCTTGGGTGGCGTGCTGCGCTTGGCTTTTGTGCCGACACACAGTCTCGACGGCGGGTCGCTGCAGTGCAGCGTGAGCATCGACGGCAACACGCCTACCACGATCATCATCACCGACGGCTCGCATGGCGACCGCTGGGCCGAGGGCGTGCTACGCGGGCAGACGGTCGTCACACTGCCCGTCTCGCTGCAACGCGGACAGCACACACTGACGATACGCGCCCTCTCCGACCATGTCGTCGTAGACCAATGGATGATAGACCGCGATACCGACCGCGAGTTCTATGTCTTCCCAAGAGAAGTAAATTTGGGCTCTAACTAAATTTTTCTGCCCTACAATGCTCGTATTTGAAGATTTATCATTACCTTTGCACCCGATTTAGCCTCTATAGGCCTAAATCATAGGTAATGATGGTTCCGTAGCTCAGCTGGATAGAGCAACAGATTTCTAATCTGTGGGTCTTGGGTTCGAATCCCAACGGAATCACTGAAACTAAAAAGGGTATCAAGCAGCAGCTTGGTACCCTTTTTAGTTATTTATTTTTCGCTTAGATTCTGTCTAAGGCTTGCTTGATGTCGTCGAGGATGTCGTCGACATCCTCGATGCCTACAGACAGGCGGATGAGGTCGGGAGCAATGCCGGCCTGACGCAACTGCTCGTCGGAGAGCTGACGATGGGTGTGACTGGCGGGGTGGAGAACGCAGGTGCGGGAGTCAGCGACATGGGTCTCGATGTTTATCATCTCTAAAGCGTCCATGAACTTCACCGCTGTCGAGCGGTCGCCTTTCAGGCCGAACGCCATCACGCCACAGGTGCCGTGAGGCATGTACTTCTCGGCGAGCGCATGATACTTGTCATCTTTCAGTCCGGAGAAGTGAACCCAGGCCACACGTGGGTCGCTCTGAAGATATTCCGCCACCTTCTGTGCGTTGCTGCAATGCTGGCGCATGCGCAGATGCAGGCTTTGCAAGCCAAGGTTCAGTATGAACGAGTTCATTGGTGCCGGAATAGAGCCAAGGTCGCGCATGAGCTGTGAGACAATCTTTGTGATATATCCCATCTTGCCGAAATGCTTGGCATAGACGATGCCGTGATAGCTCTCGTCGGGAGTGCAAAGGCCCGGGAACTTGTCGGCATGGGCAAGCCAGTCGAAGTTGCCGCTGTCCACGACGGCGCCGCCAACCTGCGACGCTGTGCCGTCCATATACTTTGTCGTGGAGTGAGTGACGATGTCGGCACCCCACTCAAACGGGCGGCAGTTGATGGGCGTGGCAAAGGTGTTGTCTACAATCAGTGGCACACCATTGCTGTGGGCAATACGTGCGAACTTCTCGATGTCGAGGACGGCACAGCCCGGATTGCTGATGGTCTCTCCAAAGAGGACTTTCGTGTTCGGACGGAAGGCTTTCTGGATCTCCTCTTCGGAAGCATCGGGATTGACAAAGGTCACGTCGATGCCCAACTTCTTCATCGTTACGCCGAAGAGGTTGAAGGTGCCTCCGTAAATTTCATTGGAAGCCACAATATGGTCACCGGCCTCACAGATGTTGAACACAGCGTAGAAGTTGGCAGCCTGACCACTGGAGGTCAATACGGCCCCTATGCCTCCCTCCAACTGAGCTATCTTTGTGGCAACGGCATCGTTGGTGGGATTCTGAAGTCTGGAATAGAAATAGCCCTCTTTCTTCAAGTCGAAGAGCTGCGCCATCTCGTCGGAGTCATCATATTTGAAGGTTGTACTCTGAATGATGGGCACCTCTACCGGCTCGCCATTTTTAGGCTGATAACCGCCTTGTACGCAGAGTGTGGCGGTCCTAAGATTCTTCTTCATCTTCTATTTTAATTGTTTGATAAAGTTTATTAGTCTATCTCTATTGTGCAAAAATACGTCTTTTTTCTATGCAAACGTCTTTTTATGCTTTTTATTTCACCTTTATATGCAACATTTTGCATATTATAGGGCTTTTAGGACATCAAGATGATAATTTGGAAATTAGTAGGTAGCTTAATGTCTGCTGAGGTAAATAGGTATAGATAATAAGAAAAGGCCTTCCGGGGTGGCGGGGAAGGCCTCAAGAGAGAATTTATGAGTTAGTGACAATATGTCCGTCGAAGAGGTTGATGACTCTGTGTGCCATCTCGGCGTCGTGGGCGTTGTGGGTCACCATGACGATGGTGGCACCGTCCTGGTTGAGCTCGGTGAGCAGTCGCATCACCTCGGCACCGTTCTTCGAGTCGAGGTTACCGGTAGGCTCGTCGGCGAGGATGAGCTTAGGGCCGAAGACCACAGCGCGGGCGATGGCTACGCGCTGCTGCTGTCCGCCGGAGAGCTGGTGAGGGAAGTGCTTGGCACGGTGGCTGATGTTCATGCGCTTCATCACCTCCTGCACCTTCTGCTTGCGCTCGGCCTTGGAGATGCCGAGATAGGTGAGCGGCAGCTCGATGTTCTCTTCCACGTTGAGCTCGTCGATGAGGTTAAAGCTCTGGAAGACGAAACCTATCTGGCCTTTGCGGATAGCCGTGCGCTCGTTCTCGCGGAGGCCTGCAACCTCTTTGTCGCCAAGCCAGTACTGGCCCGACGTGGGGTTGTCGAGGAGTCCGAGGATGTTGAGGAGCGTGGACTTGCCACAGCCGGAGGGCCCCATGATGGCGACGAACTCGCCGTCCTTTACTTCAAACGATACCTTGTCGAGGGCGATGGTCTCGACTTCTTCCGTGCGGAAGGTCTTGCTTAAATCTTGTACTTTTATCATAGCTTTCTTTCTTTTTATTATTCGTCTTTAAGGAATAGCACTGGGTTGCTGTTGACAACCTTGCGGGCTGAGAAGAGCAGGATGGCGACGATGATGATGAGCACCACCAGGCCAACGGCTAAGAAGAGCAGGGGCGAGAGCGTGATGCGGTCGGCAAAGAGCTGCAGCCACTGTCCGGCAATGACCCAGGACAGGATGAGCCCGACAAGGACGGCGGGCAGCGAGAGCCGCAACACATCGGTCACGAGCATGCGGAAGGTGTCGCGCGCCGTAGCGCCGTTGACCTTGCGGATGGCTATCTCCTTGCGACGCCGGTTCACTTCGTCGGTGGTGTAGCCGATGAGACCCATCAGGGCGATAACCAATGCGGTGATGCCGGTGGCAAGAGTGCCGACGCGGAAACCGTTGGTGCTACGATACTGGTCAACGACAAGGTCGGAATAGGGCATCACCTTCACATCGCGGTCGGGTAACAGCTGTTTCAACTGCTGACGGGCCCGGTCGAGGTTGTCGGCGGTGAGGTCGCTAAACTTCGCGAGGATATATCTATCGTCATCATAGTTATGGAAGAGCACGCTCGGACGCTGCTCTCGGTTGAGCGATGAACCGATGCTGACATCCTGATACACGCCGCAGATGGTGGAGAAGGGATGCAGGCTGTCGGTGTGCTCGGATATGCAGATGTGCTGCCCGACGACGCTGCCCTGGCGGTGGGTGGTGGTGTGGAAGCGCTTGACAAACGACTCGCTGACCATCACCTCGCTGAGGTTGCTGTCGGCAGGCTCGGTGAAGTTGCGACCTTCGACGACCTTGATGCCCATGAGCTTCAAGTATCCGTCGCCGACACCATACAGGTCAGCGATGTTGAAATACTCCGTGTCGTCACCCGGCAGGTAGATGTTGTTGCCACTGGCCACCTCGATGGGTAATGTCGACGCCGTCGTCAGCTGCTCGACAAAAGGCAGCGAGCGCAGCGAGGCCATCCTGACCCGGACGCAGGCAGACGCCGACCGGTTCACCGCTGCAGTAGACAGCGCCGCTGTGTATGTGAACTGCTCCACCCGCTTTACCGACGGCGGCGAGTTTGGTCTGGGCTGCGAGATGGGCATCTCTACCCAGAAGCTGCACGCCCGGGGGCCCATGGGGCTGGAGGAGCTTTGCAGCTACAAGTACATCATTCACGGTGATGGGCAGATCCGGTGATCTCCCCTGCCCCGTCTTCTTCATAATTTTTTTACAATTCTGTCCGGCCTGCGGGCGCGGCAGAGCAAGTTTTTCACAGTTGAAAAAAATTTCCTGTACAGGCCGATGCAAACTGCTTTGGCCTGTATTTTTGTTTTATCGGGATGGACTGTATTTCGATTCAAGTGAAAAAGTGAAAAATATTTCACTTTTCCCAGAAAACGGATTTTCTTGGATGGTGGTATGTATCCAAGAATTCGCCGTTTCTCACAATGTAAAAGTAGTACTTTTATGTTTTTATAGGTTAAAAAAGCAAAATTTTCTCTTGACAGAGCGTTTTCTGTGCGGTAAAACTATAGTGTAAGGTTTGATATCGATTTCACTCTCGTTTCACAGAACTTCAAAAATTCGTACATCACAATTGGTACTATGTAAAAATAAGTAAAGGAGAGAGCATCCTATGACGATCGCAATTCTTGCCCACGATTCCCGCAAAGAACTGGCTCTGCAGTTCTGTACCGCTTACAGTGCCATCCTTTCCCGCAATAATGTTATCGCCACCGGTACCACCGGCCGGATGCTTGCGCAGACTACTGGTCTGCCGGTGCATTGCTACCTCTCCGGCAAGCTGGGCGGTGTACAGCAGATCACCTCCCGCGTTGCCTGCGATGAGGTGGATCTGGTGCTGTTCTTCCGCGACCCGCTGAAGGCTGATGCCGCCAGCCTAACCGAGCAGAATCTGCTGCGCCTGTGCGATATGCACAGCGTACCCATTGCCACCAACATTGCTACCGCAGAGGTGCTGCTGCGTGGTCTGGATCAGGGAGATCTGGACTACCGCGAAGGGATGCACCCGGCTATGATCGAGCCGATCCCCGCCATGCAGGCCCGTGCCGTGTAAGCGTTTATTTGTGTGTTACTTTGTGTATAGAGGGAAAAAAGGAGCTATCGCAGCGTGTTGTGCGATAGCTCCTTTTTGTTATAAGGATATCCTGCCCGCAGGGCAAACATTACTCCTTAAAATAAGCTTTCTGGACAGCCAGCAGCACACCGGCGCGGCTGGCGGCAAAGTTCAAGCCGCCCTGCAAATAACAGGTATAAGGGGCGCGCAGAGGACCGTCGCAGGAAAGCTCGATGGTGCTGCCCTGCGTAAAGCTGCCGCTGGCCATGACCACCTCGTCGGTGTAGCCCGGCTCCGGGCTGGGTTCCGGGGCGGCGTAGCTGTCCACGGGGCTGGCAGCCTGAATGCCCTGACAGAAGCCGATGAGCGCCTCTGCCGTACCGGCATCAAAGCAGGTGACGATATCGTTGTGAGCCTCGCAGTAGCGTGGGATGGGCTTTTTGCCCAGCAGCTCCAGCATACACTGGGCATAGATGGCGGTCTTGATGGCCTCGCACACCACGCCGGGAGCGTAGTAGAAGCCCAGATACATATCCCGGGGGGTCTCCAGCGTGCAGCCCAGCTCCTTGCCAAGGCCGGGGGCGTTCAGGCGGTAAGCGCACAGTTCCACCAGATCCTTGCGACCCACGATGTAGCCGCCGGTGGGAGCAATGCCGCCGCCGGGGTTCTTGATCAGGCTGCCCACTGCGATATCCGCGCCCACCTGACAGGGCTCCTGCGTCTGGGTGAACTCGCCGTAGCAGTTGTCCACAAAAATGATGATCTCCGGGTTTGCGGCGCGGGCGGTATCGGCAATTTTGCGGATGGTAGCCAGATCAAAGGCGTTGCGCTGTAAATAGCCGCGGCTGCGCTGGATGTGGCATACCTTTGCACCAGGGGCTTTTTTGGCGATCA
>ERZ773245.2096-NODE-2096-length-11902-cov-3.960328_pt1 | contig 11902 bp, 13 predicted proteins | sample MGYA00580988_ERZ773245 | MGnify/ENA primary metagenome ERZ773245 (study PRJEB29015, sample SAMEA2737792) | human gut metagenome | biome: human gut; feature: human-associated habitat; material: faeces | place: China | collected 2012 ... | reverse complement strand
TATTTCTCCCTGCGCACCGGCAAGGGCGAGAAGGGAGAAGCTGCATTCATCGTCACCAGCGACGTGGGCGGCTCTGCCGGCGCAATCGCCACCTTTGCCTGCGATGTAAAGGGCATCGGCACCCCTGCTAAGTTCGACTATTCTACCGCTGCGGCAGGCTGATCCTGCCCGTAGCTCTGTGCCCTCGTCCTGACCGGCGAGGGCTTTTTTGATAGGAGACGACCATGAAGATCTTTGATAAGGAATTTGCGTTTTCCAGCCTGAACGCCAACGATATCGAGCGGCTGGAGCAGGCAAAGGCAAAGCTGGAAAAGGCCGAGGAGGCCGAGCGTCAGCATGCACAGCAGACCCCTAACATGAGCTATGCCGAGGGCATCCGCGGCCAGTGCCGCATCGTGGAAGCGTTTGTCGATGATGTACTGGGCAAAGGGTCTGCGGCAGCTCTGGGGCTGGACGGCAATGACCTGGGCAAGGCCCTGACCGTGATGACCGAACTGACCCGGGCTGCCAATCAGGAAAAGCAGAAGTTCGACCCCAGCCTTCTGGCTCCTCAGCTGAACCGTGAGCAGCGGCGCAAGGCAAAGCGCCGCCGTCATCATGGCTGACATCCTGCTGGAACCACTGCCCGCCGAGTGGGAGGGCCGCGCCATCGACCCGGACTTCCGGCCCATGGTCTGGTTGTCGAACCAGTATCAGCGCAAAAAGGACACCCTTGCCTTTGCGCAGGAAGCGTTCCGGCGCTTCTACCGGGAGCCGATCCCGCCCCAGCTGGCCCCGGAGGCCTATGAAAGTTTACTGCGCTTTTACCACGGGGCCGACCCGCCAGGACGTTCTGGCGGCAAAGGCAGCGGTTCCGGTGAGCTTGCCATGGATTTTGCCTGTGACGCGGACTATCTGACCGCAGCCTTTCAGCAGGCTTACGGCATCGACCTTACGGCAGAGCGCATCCACTGGTGGCGGTTTCTGGCTCTGCTGCGGGGGCTGCCGGAGGAAACCACCATGGCGAAGATCATGTCCTGGCGCACGATGGACACCTCCGGCATGGAGGGCAGGCAGCGCCAGCAGTACGAGGACCTGAAGGAGACCTTTGCCCTGCCCAAAGAACTGCGGCACACCCGGACGGCAGTCACGGTGGCCGACCACAATGCCGCCTTCCTGCAGCGGCTCAGGCATGGCGATGATGAGGAGGTGAGCGCCCCCAATGGCTGATTTCAGTATTACGGGTGATGTCCGGCTGAACAGCGACCCGGCAGAGCAGAGCGTCAATAAATGGACGGTAGCCGCCGGGCAAATGATCGCCGATTTCGCTAAGAAAGCCGCCGATGCCCTGATGAGCGTGGTGAAGAGCGGTCTGTCCTACAACCGGGACATGGAGAGCTACCTCACCAATTTTAAGGTCATGCTGGGTGACGAACAGCTTGCCGCCGAAAAGCTGGAAGAGATCCGCAAAATGGCGGCATCCACACCCTTCACCCTGTCTGATCTGACTGAGGGCACCCAGACCCTGCTGCAATTCGGCATTGCGGCAGACGACACCACCAACGTGCTGCAGATGCTGGGCGATATCTCTCTGGGCAACGCGGACAAGATGCAGACCCTTGTCCGGGCCTATGGCAAGATGTCCAGCGCCCAGAAGGTCACGCTGGAAAACGTGAACATGATGATCGACGCGGGTTTCAACCCGCTCAATCAGATCTGCGAGGCCACTGGTGAAAGCATGGCCGACCTGTACAAGCGCATCTCGGACGGCAAGGTGGGCTTTGAGGAATTGCAGGCCGCTGTGGAAGCCGCCACCAGTCAGGGCGGGCAGTTCTACAACGGTATGCTGGAAGCCAGCCAGACCTTCCGCGGGCGGCTGTCTACCCTGCAGGACAACGTGGCTGCCCTGACCGGCAAACTGACTGACGGCCTGTTCTCGGCTCTCGGCGACCTCATCGTCAAGGCCAACGAGCTGGTGGTCTCCATCACGGAGGATGACCAGAAGCTGGCCAAACTGAAAGACACCATTGGTCGGGTCATCACCGTTGTCACCTTTGTCGGTGCTGCATTTCTGACCTACAAAGGTTACCTGACCGCCACCTCTGCCGCTACGGTGGTACAAACAGCTGCGACTACTGCCCTTGCTGCCGCCCATAAAGCTGCCGAAGGCGGGGCGACCGGTCTGGCTGTTGCTCAAGCGGCACTCAATGCCGTGATGAAAGCAAACACGGTCGGAATCGCCGTCTCTGTGGTGGCTGCTCTTGCAGCGGCCCTTGTGACTGCTTACCAGACAAGCGAGACCTTCCGCAACTTCGTGAGTGGGGTATTTCAGTTCGTCGCCAATATCGCCCAAAGCACCATTGGGGCGGCCATCGGATGGCTGGACAAGCTCAGTTACAAGCTGAACAGCTTCCTCGGGAAGGATGGTTATACCGGCTTTTCCAGCTACGATGACTACAAAGCAGACAAGGATGCACAGGCTGCAGCGGCCACTTCCAAAGCTAACCGGGAGGCACGGCACAAGGCAGCCCAGGCCGGGCAAGGCATCAGCACCAAGAGCTGGACGGAACTGCAAGAGGAGGCCAAAGCTGCACAAAAGACCACTGAGCAAGCGGCCAGTGCTGTTTCTGCGTCCTCGAAAAAGGCCAGTTCTTCCGCCAAAAAGGCTGCATCTGAGGTAGTGAACTCCATTACCTCCACCAGCACGCAGATTGAGAACGGGGTCACCCGTACCACCGAAACGGTCCATGAGACCCTGAAAAACGGCACGAAACAGCAGAAGCAGACCGTCACCGAAACCAGCCGTCAGATGGTGGACGGTGTCCTCTCGGACGTTAAGACCATCACCACTACAGCGGCAGATGGCACAAAGAAGGTCACGCAGAGCATCGAGGCTGTCCGTGACGTAGTTTCTACGGTCACCGCGACCCAGACCGCCCTCGTGGACGGGGCCAAGGTCACCACCCAGACCACCACCGAGACGCTGGCAGACGGCAGCGAGCAGGTCAAGCGGGTCATCACCAGCACCGGCACTGAGGTCATCGAGGGCGTGCAGCACACGGTCAAGACCGTGACCACCATCGCCGCCGACGGCACACAGACTGTGGCAAAAACCATCGAGGATGCCGGGCCCCAGTACGGCAGCGTGGGTGAGCTGCTGACCACCCAGTTCCGCACCAAGCTGGACGAGGGGTGGGCGCAGATTCAGTCTGACATCCAGACGGATGCACTGGGGGCCATCGAGGCGCTGGCAACGGCCCTCAAGGATGGCGACCTCGAGAGCCTGGGCCTGTGGGCCGCTTCCTACTTCTGGCAGGCCTGCACCAAGGAGCAGCAGACCCAGATTCAGGCCGTAGCCATGGGGGCCCTGAACCAGCTGAGCAGCGCCCTTTCCGGCGTGTTCGGGAACCTGAGCCAAATGGCCATGGGTCTGGTGGCGCAGTTCGTGCCCGCCGCAGCCAGCGCAACCACGAGCCAGATCGCCCTGAACACCGCCATGGACGCAAACCCCATCCTCTTCGTCATCTCCCTCATCGGGATGTTGGTGGGTGCCCTGTTGAGCTTTTCCGGCAAAAACGCGGATGTGGCCAACGCTTTCCAGAATGTCTGGGCGGGCGTTGAGGACTTTATGAGCTACATCTTCGAGGGCCTGATGCGCATCGTGGCGGCGGGCATCGAGGGCTTTGTCATCCTCATCAACGGCCTCATCGGCCTGTATAACTCCGTGGCGTGGCTCTGGGGCGACCATGTGGATTACATCAGCAATCCAGCCTGGAACTTTGCCAACCAAATTGCCGCCGACCGCAAGGCCCGGCAGGAGGCGCGGAAGAAACAGCAGGGGGCCATCAACAACCCCAGCAGCTCCGGCACCTCCGGCACCTCCGCCAGCTCTCAGAAGGTCATCGAGAGCATGACCGACACCAGCAAGACCACCAATGCCGACGGCAGCACCGTGACCACCAAGGTGCTCACCGAGAAGCTGCAGGATGAGACCGGCAAGATCACCCAGCGGGTGACCAAGACCGTCACCGAGGCAGGTACCAAACTGGTGGACGGCGTGGAGCGCTCCTACAAGACCGTGACCACCTATGTGGACGGCATCCAGACCAAGGTGGAGCGCAGTCTGGATGACATCACCAAGACCACCACAGGCACAAACACCGGCTCCACCACACCGACGGCCCCCATCCCGGACAAAGACCTGACCGACGCTGTGGAGGCCAACACCGAGGTCCTGCTGGCCGCAAACAGCAAGCTGGCCGAGATGGTGCGGCAGGCCAATTCTCTGGTGCTGTCTGACAACATGGCCATCAGCCGGTCTGTGGCCGCTTCCGGCACGGCACAGGTGGCCGCAGCCGCCAACCAGTACCACCGGGAGGGCGACACCAACATCATCCAAAATATCTACTCCAAGGCCCAGACGGCGGCAGATCTCCAGCGGGAAGCACGCTGGGAAGCCGACCGGGCCAAGGCCCAGAAACGATGAAAGGAGGGCTCCACAATGCCATTCAGAAAAGACCATTTGCAGCTGGTCACGGATGCCGGGGCCACTCTCGACATCGGGTGGGCTTACGGCACGCCCTACTCCCTCGACCCCATCAATGGCGTAGACGTGGACGTGCAGACCGCACAGGGCGTGAACCAGGTGGGCGTGAGCGTGGAGCGCCAGAGCGTGGCCGGGGTGAGCCGTGAGCTCATCATCCACTGCCACAGCTCCCACGGCGATGCGGATGCGGAATTACTGCTGGAAAAGCTGCCCTATTTCACCAGCGGCACAATGTATCTTGTGGATAAATTCTTCTGCCGTTTTGTGCTTTCCAAGACCCCCTACACGAAGAGCATACACCCCTACCCGGTGCTGGATTTCATGCTCTTCTGCCCCAAGCCCTTCTGGTACAACTTGCAGGCTCAGAGCTTCTGCATCAACGGCTTTGTGCCATCGTTCAGGCTGCCGGTGAATTACTCCAAGCCCCATCGGTTCGGCGTGCGCACCTCCGTTGGCTGGCTGAACGCGGTCAACCCCGGGGCGCTGGCGGTGCCCTTCACGGCCACCCTCAAGAGCGATGGCGCTGTGGTCAACCCGTGCGTGCTGAACATCGTCACGGGCCAGAGCATCCGCATCCTGACCACCCTGACCCCCGGGCAGGTCATCGAGATCTACCGCACCACCACCGACAAGCTGGCAGTCAAGCGGACAGAGGATGGCACGGAGGAGAACATCTTTTCTTTGCTGGATGAAGATTCTGACCTGCTGGAGCTGGCTCCGGGGGACAACTTGCTCAAGGCCACCGCCGACAGCGGCGAGACCAGCCTGCAGGTGACGGTGCGCTTTTATCCCATGGTGAGCGGTATTCTGCCGGAGGTGATCTCGTGACACTGGATGTTTTGGATGAACTGACCCTCGCCCGGCTGGGCCGGGTGGAGGTGTGGGTAAGCCTTTACTGGGACGAGCCCTACAACACCGAGGGCGAGTTCACGTTGGAGGTGCGCCCCACCGAGGAGAACCTGTCCCTGCTCCGGGAGGGCCGCTGGCTGCGCCGCAGCGACAGCGATGTGCCCATGCGCATCTGCCACCGGAGCAACGAGAACACCGACAGCAATCTGTTGGTCACCGGCTTCCCGGGGACGTGGATCTTCACAAAGCGAGCCGGTACCGCCATCGTGAAGAACGAGAACGCCGAAGCCGCCATGCGCAGGCTGGTCAGCGCAATGCAGCCATGGCCAAAGCTAGAGCTGGGCACGCTTGTGGGCTTTGACACCACCTACACTGCACAGACCTCCGGCGGCAGTATCATGGACTACCTGATGACCATCGGCGCGGCTTGTGATCTGGGCTTCCGGGTGCGGCTGGCAGGCAAAAACGCAGACAAGAAGCTGCTGTTCGAGGTCTACCGGCCCACCGCTGACCCAAACAACAGGTTCAGCACAAAGTGGGGCAACCTGCAGCAGGCTGCGTGGGCCTTTGGCGACAGCGACTACGCCAACGTTGCCATCGTGCAGGGCGCTGGCGAGGGCGAGGCCCGGGCCACCGTCACCGTGGGCTTGACCGATGCCACCGGTGCCGACCGGCGGGAGCTGTATGTGGATGCCCGGGACGTGCAGCCGGACGAGGAAAAGGGCGAGACCAGCAAGAGCCAAGCCTACCTCGAGCGGCTCATGGCCCGAGGCACCAACAAGCTGCTGGAACAGCTCCGTACCGGCTCCATTGAGTTGACCATTGATGCCGAGGGGCTCTCCCCTGGTGACGTGGCCTTTTGCACCATCCCGGAGCTGGGCTACAAGGCCACCGTCCGGGTGGCCGATGTCATCACCCAAAGCCAGAGCGACAGCACCACCCGCACCGTGCGGCTAGGCACGCCGGTCTGGCGCAAGCTAAGGAGATGATCTTTTGAGCAAAATCGTTTTATATCCCGCCAACGGCTACGACTTCGATGCCGCAGACGTGGCGGCCTACCTTGCGGGCCTCACCTCGGGTGTGTTTAGCGGAGCTGAGGACTTCCCGGTGACAGCCGCAGGTGGGCTGACGGTCACCGTGGGCGCGGGCCGTGGCTGGGTGCACCCCAGCCGCTTCACCGGCTACTCCATCACCAAGCGGGAGGCCGACACCCTGGCCCTGCCGCTGGCCGACCCGTCTCTCCCCCGCATCGACCGCATCGTCATGCGCTATGATGCCGGTGCCAGAGCCGCCAGCCTGCAGGTGCTGCAGGGCACGGCATCCAGCACACCCACGGCCCCGGCCATCTCCCGCACCGAGCTGACCTACGACCTCTGTCTTGCCGAGATCGCCCGCCCGGCAGGCTCCACCAGCATCTCTACGGGCCAGATCACCGACACCCGGTTGGACGAGGCGCTCTGCGGCCTCGTGCGGGACGGTGTGACCGGCATCCCCACCGACGAGCTGCTGGCCGCTGCCAAGGAGCGCATCGCCACGCTGGAGGAGAACGCCAGCAACAGTGCTGCCGCCGCCAAGGACAGCGCGGAGGCAGCCAAGAGCAGCGAGACCAAGTCCGCCGCCAGCGAGGAGCGCGCCAAGACCAGTGAGACCGCCGCCAAGCAGGCCCTGCAGGACACGGAGACGGAGCACACCGCCGCCTTGCAGGACATCGCACGGGCCCGCACCACGGCCCTGAACGACGTGGCGGCCTCCACCAAAACGGCCACCGCTGCGGCAAACACTGCCACCCAGCAGGCCACCGCCGCTGCGGGGAGTGCTTCCACCGCCGTCACCAAGGCCGGTGAGGCATCCACCAGTGCGGGGGCGGCAAAGAACGATGCTGACCGGGCAGAGAAAGCCAGTACCAACGCGGCCAATGCGGCCACCGATGCCGTGAAGCAGGCCAAGGAAGCCGGAACCTTTGATGGTCAGTCGGCCTATGCACTGGCTGTTCAGCTGGGGTTCACCGGCAGCGAAGAGGACTGGATCGCCAGCCTGAAAGGCGCAAAGGGCGACAAAGGAGATACCGGTGCGCAGGGCCCCGAGGGTGCCACCGGAGCCACCGGCCCGCAGGGGCAGCAAGGGCCCACCGGGGCAACAGGCGCTACCGGCCCACGGGGGCCGCAAGGGCCGCAAGGCCCGGCGGGTGCTTCAGCGGTAGCGGCCAGCGGCAGTAATTGGGTAAGATTTTCAGATGGTACGCAGATATGCTGGGGAACCAATTACAGTGGGAGGGTGAGTTTTCCTGTGTCTTTTGCTAATACAAATTATACACCTGTTGGGTCACTGGATGTTCAGTATCCTAATAACTATAATTTTGGTTTGGAAGACGTTAGTACAACCGGCATGCGTATTAACACCTCTGGTGGAAATGTAAAAGTCCATTGGATTGCATTTGGTCGTTGGATGTGAGGTGAACGCAAATGGAGATCAAACCCGGAGCAAAAATCCCGAAGCCGGTTATCACGCAGGAAGAATGTGATGCCTATTCTGCCGTTGTGGATGCCATCAACGCCCACAATGCAGCGGCTGCCGTTGGCGAGGCTCTGTGGAGCATGGACGACCAGCCGGAGTTTTACGTTGTGGTGGAGGCAGGCACGCAGCCAGACCCTGCCGATGCACCGAAGCCGACCCCTACACTGGAGGAGCGGCTTGCTATGGTGGAGAGCGCCCAGACCCAGATGGCGCAGCTGTCTGAAACACTGGCTGCTTTGCAAAAGGAAAACGAGATGCTGAAACAGTGTCTGCTTGAGATGAGCGAGACTGTCTATGCGTAAAATCACACAAAAAATTGAAAGGATGGTACTTATGATGGCTATGTTATGGGCACAGGAAATTATGTCTGCTGAGACCGTGGAAGAGGCAAAAGCTCTGTATGAGCGCTGCCCCCGCTTGCTGAAGGAGAAGGTCAAGGCAATTCTTATCAAGAGCGGCTTTGAGGAAATCACGCAGTAAGGAGGACGCTATGGCTGAAATTATGGATGTCTCCCGCTGGCAGGGGAGCATCGACTGGGACGCGGTGAAACGCAGCGGCAAAATCGACGGCGTGATGCTGCGGGTGCTGGGCAGCAAGGGCGGCAAGCCCTACGTTGACCCGGCCTTCGCCCGCAACTACGCCGAGTGTGCCCGGCTGGGCCTGCCCGTGGGCGGCTATTACTACACCTGTGCGGTCACGCAGCGGCAGACGGAGGAGGAGCTGGCCGCCCTCAAAACAGCTCTCCGGGGCAAAACGTTCCAGCTGCCCCTTGCCATCGATGTGGAGGACCCCCGCCTGCGCTCCCTGGCCCCCGCAAAGCTTTCGGCCCTGGTGGCACGGGCCGCCGACCGAATCGAGACATGGAACCTGTACGCCATGGTCTATACTTACACGAACTTTGCCGATACAGCCCTGGCCGCCCAGCCGCTGGCCCCGTATGACCTCTGGCTGGCCGATTACCGCGGCAAGCGCCCCGCCCGCCGCCACGGCATGTGGCAGTACACCGCAGAGGGCACCGTGCCCGGCATCTCCGGCCCCGTGGATCTGAGCGTGGCCTACAAGGACTACGCGGGCATCATCCAGCGGGCCGGGCTGGGGCAGGTCAGGGGGTGAGACCGATGTGGCAATGGATCGCCCAATATTGGGCAGAGTGGGCTTTCGGTCTGCTGGGCACCGCCGTCATCGCGGTGGTCATCAAGTACAAGGCTCTGCTGGACGGCGTGCTGGCCATCCTGCATGATCGTATCTATCAGGCGTGTCAGTATTACATCAAGCAGGGCAGCATTGACACTGGTGGCCTGAAAAACCTCGAATACCTTTACAAAAGCTATCACGCACTGGGCGGCAACGGCACCGGCACAGAGCTGTACAACCGCGCCAAGGCATTACCCATCAAACAGGAGGACTGACCTATGACTAACAGAAAAATCCCCGCCGCGACCATTGCCCGCACCGTCGTGCTGGCACTGGCCCTCGTCAACCAGCTGCTGAGCGCGGCAGGCAAGCCGGTGCTGCCCATCGACAGCGCCAGCGTAGAGCAGTGGGTGACGGCTGGCCTGACCACCGCTGCCGCCATCTGGGCATGGTGGGAAAATAACTCCTTCACCCCCGAGGCCATCCACGCAGATGAGCTGCTGGATCAGATGCAGGGGAAGATCAAGTAAGATCCAATTACCGTACACAGCAGCAGCCCCGGGGAGCCTGATGGTTCCTCGGGGCTGTTTTCTTTTGGCATGTTTCGGCATATTCCGACGCATTCCGCATTATCCAGCACATTCTGACATTTTCCGGTTAAAGTTGGATAGAAAGGATGTGCAAACTATGCCCGACGTGAAAATTTCGAACTCCCCCGCCCAGCTGGATCAAATCCTCCGGCCGCTGGGGATTACCCGGAGCTCAAAGAATTACCGTGTTCTCTGCGACTGCGTGGCTCTGATCTGTGAGCAGGAGGACCGGCTGGAAGCCGTACAGAAAGAGATCTATACCCCCATCTCAGACCAGCGAAGCTGCAAGTGGTCTGCCATTCAAAGTGCCGTTCGGCGTGCAGCAGAGAAAGCCTGGGCGCTCAATCCCGAAGGCGTTCAGCAGTTGGCTGGCTACCCGCTGACCGGCGCACCCAGCGCGGTGCAGTTCCTGGAGATGCTTTACAATGCCGTGGTGAGGGGGTAACGAAAAAGGCTGCCACGCGAAAAAGTGGGTTTGACTGTGGGTTACGGCAAAAGAAAAACACCCAGAAACTTACGTTTCTAGGTGTTTTATCTTGGTGGGCGCGGGTGGATTCGAACCACCGAAGCTGAAAAGCAGCAGATTTACAGTCTGTCCCCATTGGCCACTCGGGAACACGCCCAGATTCTGTTCACGTCCGTTGCCGGACGACTTGTTTATTTTATCAGACTGCGGGCGATTTGTCAACTACTTTTTTCGGATTTTTGCAGCTTTTCTGCGGAAACTGTCGGCAGGGTCAGTTTTGGGTCAGATGTTTCCGGCGCTCGTAATCCCGCAAGGCGGCAATGGCTTCGCCGGACATGGGGTATAGGGCAATGAGATTGAATATGGTCATCAGGCCGATGCCCACGTCGCCCAGATCCCACACCACGGTATAAGCTTCCAAGCCGCCCACCATCAGCATGACAAGGGCCAGCACCTTATAGGCTGTCTGCCAGCCCCAGCGGTCGCCAAAGAGGTACGCCACATTGGAGCGGGCATAGAACAGGATGCCGATGAAGGTGGAGAAGCTGAACAGCGCCAGCGTGACGGCAATGAACACCACGCCAAAGCTGCCCAGATGGTACTGCGCCGCTGCCTGCAGCAGGTCCATGCCGGTCAGCCCAGTGGTGACATTTGCGGGAGCCAGCAGCATCATAAAGGCAGTGCAGCTGCAGACGACCACCGTGTCGATCAGGACACCCAGTGCCTGCACAAAGCCCATCTTCACAGGATCATCGCAGGAGGCAGCCGCTGCCGCACAGGGGGCCGAACCGCTGCCTGCCTCATTGGAGAACAGGCCGCGCTTGACACCGTTCATCAGCACCGCGCCAAAGCCGCCCGCTGCCACCTGCCGCAGGCCGAAGGCTTCCGAGAAGATGCGGCCCAGCACAGCGGGCAGCTGGCGGAAATTCACCGCGATGATGATGACCGTCATCACAAAATAGCAGACCGCCATGATCGGCACGATGACATCCAGGCTTTTCACGGTGGCATCCTTGCGCAGGACAATGACCGCCGAGAGCACCACCAGCACCACCGTGGTCACCATGGGCGGGATGGAGAACGCATTGGCAAAGGCAGAGCTGACCGAGTTGCTGATGACCTGGCTGATACCGCACCAGCAGATGAGTCCTGAAATGGCAAACAGTACCGCGATGACAGAATGATGCAGCTTTTTGCCCCGCTTGCGCTCGGCCAGCACATGGATGTAGTAGGCCGGGCCGCCGCGCTGCCCGCCATAGAGTGGGTCAGGCTGCCGGTACTTCTGGGCCAGTGTGGATTCTACAAAGGAGGTGGAGGCCCCCAGCAGGGCCGTGACCCACATCCAGAACACCGCACCGGCACCACCGGCAGACACTGCCGCCACCACGCCCACCAGATTGCCCATGCCTACCCGGGTGGCCGTGGAGACGATGAGCGTCTGAAAAGAGGAAAGGCTGTCCATGCTCTGGTTCTTCTCGCAGACAGCGGCGATCATATCCCGGAACAGCCGCACGGGCAGCAGCCGGGTGCGCAGGGTGAAGAACACGCCCGCCGTGAGCAGCAGCACCGCCATCAGCGAAATGCCGATGCCGCCGCCCACCGGCAGGGTGAACAAATCACCCCAGAGCAGGTTGTATACCGTTTCGATCAAATGGGACATTCTGAGGAGCCTCCTGTTGTGTGATTACTTTATTATAATACAGCACTTCAGGTTTGTAAATCAGAAAATCCAAGCGTAAGGAAAATAAAAAATCCGAACCCTTCTCTTTCGAGAAAAGGTTCGGATTTTCATGGTTTGGTGCGGATAAGAGGACTTGAACCTC
>ERZ773245.2088-NODE-2088-length-11959-cov-3.735887_pt1 | contig 11959 bp, 9 predicted proteins | sample MGYA00580988_ERZ773245 | MGnify/ENA primary metagenome ERZ773245 (study PRJEB29015, sample SAMEA2737792) | human gut metagenome | biome: human gut; feature: human-associated habitat; material: faeces | place: China | collected 2012 ... | reverse complement strand
ATTCTGGCAGAGCCGCGAGCGCTACAAGACCAGCGGCGACATTGAGCAGACGCTCGCGGAGTTCCGTCGCCGCCATATCCCTGTTGACAACATCGTGCAGGACTGGAACTACTGGGCCGACGACCAGTGGGGCAGTCACCAGTTCGAGGCTTCGCGCTATCCCAATCCGCAGGCGATGCTCGACAGCGTACATCAGATGCACGGACGCTTCATGATCTCGGTATGGCCAAAGTTCTACCCCAACACGAAGAACTACCAGGAACTCGATGCCAAAGGATGGATGTATCATCAGAGTATCGCCGATTCCATCCGCGACTGGGTGGGGCCCGGCTATATGAACTCGTTCTACGATGCCTATGCCGAAGGTGCCCGCAAGATGTTCTGGCGGCAGATGGATGAGAATCTCTATACCAAATATCACCATGGCATCGATGCTTGGTGGATGGACGCCTCGGAGCCTAACGTGCGCGACTGCACGCCGATGTGGTACCGCAAGGCTCTGAGCGGATCGACTGCTTTGGGCTCTACGACGGAATATTTCAACGCTTACTCGCTCGTCAACGCCGATGCCATCTACAACGGACAGCGCGAGGTGAACCCCAACCAGCGTGTCTTCCTGCTCACCCGTAGTGGCTTCGCCGGTGAACAGCGATTCTCCACAGCTACGTGGAGCGGCGACATCGGCACACGGTGGGAAGACATGCGCGCGCAGATGACAGCCGGACTGAACTACAACCTGGCCGGACTGCCCTTCTGGGGCATGGATCAGGGTGGCTTCTCGGTGGAGAACCGATATGTCAAAGCCCAACAGCTCTATGACAAAACCGGTGAGGAGAACGCTGACTTGAAGGAGTGGCGTGAGCTGCAGACCCGCTGGAATGAGTTCGGATGCTTCATTCCGCTCTACCGCACGCATGGCCAGTGGCCTTTGCGTGAGGTGTGGAACATCGCGCCGGAGTCACATCCTGCCTACAAGGCCATTGTATGGTACGACCGCCTGCGCTATCGTCTGATGCCCTATATCTATTCGCTTGCCGGTGCCGTGCACTTCAGTGACTACACGATGACGCGTGCGCTGGTGATGGACTTCAATGGTGACGATAAGGTCTACAATGTCAAGGACCAGTGGATGTTCGGTCCCTCGCTTATGGCTTGCCCCGTGGCAAAGTACCAGGCACGTAGCCGTGAGGTCTATCTGCCCGCTCAGCGTGGTTGGTATGACCTGCTCTCAGGCAAGCACTACGATGGCGGACAGACCATTACTGCCGACGCACCGCTGGAGCGTATACCGGTCTTTGTGCCCGAGGGAAGCCTGCTGCCACTGGGCCCGGAAATGGAATGGAGCGACGAGAAGCCTGCGGAGACCATCGATCTCTATGTCTTCGCCGGTCGTGACGGTAGCTTCACGCTCTATGAGGACGAGAATACTAACTACAACTACGAGAAAGGACGCTACGCCACCATCCCGATGACTTGGAATGAACACCAGCATACGCTGACCATCGGTGCCCGCAAAGGTACGTTCAATGGTATGCTGAAAAACCGTAAGTTCAACGTCATCCTTGTCAGTCCGACACATACGCAAGGCCTTGATATCGACCATGCGGTCAAAGGTAAGCTGGTCAAGTACAATGGCAGCCGCGTTGTGGTGAAGCTATAAAGGGCAGAGGTTAGAATGAAAGGACCTCGATGTTGGACCTGTGTCTGCTTCGGCTGTGTCCCTGAAAGCTTACCTGCTGAATATAAATAAATGAGGGAGACGACATTCGTTTGTCGTCTCCCTCATTATTTTTTTGACCTATAGGTCGTACTTGTTCTCGGAACTTTCTTTGTTCACCCTTGACACATTCTGTGTCTACAGGCTGTATTCCTCAGGGGCAAAGAGGGGCTCCTTTGCTTTAGTTTCATTCTCGTTGATGATCGGATGGTGATCAGCATCGAAATAGACCGTCTGCCCGTTCATCTCCCGTGAGGCTTCCACGTCCGTGCGGATTTCCTTTGTTTCCTGCTCGTACTGACGGTGAAGGGTCAATGTAAGTACACCCCTTCGAGGGCAACTTTGTAGGGAACTTGGTCGGTTGTCTGCAAGGTTTGTCCATCGGCCTTATCTTTGCCCAACTCACTGACCTTTTCAACTTGTACGAACGCAGCGTAACTCAGGTGCAGAAGACCAACCGCAAGGCAATAGAATACGAGCGCAAAGTTTTGAGCCAACATAGGAAGGAGCAAGATGCCATATTCCGAAAGCAGACACAACACATGGCGGATATTGTCAGCAGAGGCAAAGTATTTGGATGTCACAGCGGCTTTTCTACATCATTGCACCAATAAGCCTATTCTCTATTTTCCTTATGGATTTACTTCCACAGGATAGCTTAGTTTAAAGTGCATCCCAATATTCTACATTGTCCGTAGAAAATCGAGGATGCACTTCTATTTTTACCACGTTATCACCTTATCAACAATAGTCTGTTGTTCGCTTGCGGTTCTTCTGAGATAGATACGTGTCGTTTCTATACTCTCGTGTCCCATCAAATCGGCAAGGAGAGAAATGTCATTGAACTTTTCCAAGAAATTCTTTGCGAAGCGATGACGGAAGGAATGTGGATATACCACTTTCTCGTTGAGTCCATACTTCACTGCATAGTTCTTCAACTGTTGCGCTATGCCTCTGGTAGTGATGCGCTGACCAAAACGGTTCAAGAACAGATACCCAGTCGTGCGTTTCGAGTCTTCAAGCCATTCTGCCGCTTCTACTCGTAGAGCCTTCGGGATATAGATACGGCGTATCTTGCCGCCTTTGGTATAGATGTCATAATACCCTACCTGTACATGCTCTACTTTTATCTGCACAAGCTCACTGACACGTGCCCCAGTTGCTGCGAGGAAACGAACCACGAAGTACCACTCTTTGTTATCTTCCTGCTTCAGTTTCTTTTTCAAGAAGAGGTAATCAGCATTGCTGATGACATTCTCCAAATAGGTACGCTGCTGCACCTTCACAGATTTCAGGCGAAGTTTGGACTTCCCCATAAAGTCGAGGTACTTGTTGATGGCTTGAATACGTAGGTTCACCGTCTTTGGCTTATACGTTTCAATCAAGAAGGTCTTATAGACCAACAGGTTCTTCTTGTTCAGCTCCTTAAACTTAGAGTTGAACTCCTTTACAGCATACAGGTATGCCGTAATTGTGTTCTGCGCCATATTTGCCTGGCGCAAAACGTTTTCAAATGTGTTTTCTGTCATATTTATATTGTATTATTGGGCGACATTGCCCTCTATATAATATGTATGACCTATTTCTATGAGTTCCTATTATGAGAAGATGCTTGCTACGGGAGAGGTGAAGTGCATCGATAAGGAGATACCGTTTGAGATTCCACAGGGGTGGGAATGGACACGACTTGGTAACATATTCAATCACACAAGTGGTAAACAGCAAAGTAGTAGTAACAAAAGTGGTGGAACACCACAGAAATTTATAACTACATCAAATCTCTATTGGGGATATTTTGTCCTTGATAATGTAAAGGTTATGAATTTTACAGAAGAAGAGATTAAAAGCTGTTCCGCTACAAAAGGTGATTTGCTTGTTTGTGAAGGGGGCGCGGGTTACGGACGTTCTGCCATTTGGAATGAAGATTATGATATTTGTCTTCAAAATCATATTCACAGATTGAGGCCACTTGTAGATGGCACTTGTGAGTATGTGTATTACTTCATCTACCTACAAAAGGAGAGTAATAGTCTTGCATCTATAGGAACTGCCATGCCTGGACTCTCAGCCAATAGGCTTAAAAGTTTACTGATACCACTACCGCCTTTAGCCGAACAGAATAGAATTACAAATAAACTTAAGGATGTTTTTACTGAAGTTGAGAAGTACGATAAGGCACAAGAAAGGCACAATCTGTTAAACTCTTCTCTCAATGATGTTATCAGAAAGAGCATTCTTCAAGAAGCCATTCAAGGAAAACTTGTTCCACAGATAGCCGAAGAAGGTACAGCCCAAGAACTGCTCGAACAAATAAAAATAGAGAAGCAAAAACTCGTAAAAGAGGGCAAACTAAAGAAGTCTGCCCTCAACGATAGTGTTATCTTCAAAGGTGACGATAACAAGTATTATGAGCAAATAGGAAGCGAAGTATCTGAAATAGAACTGCCTTTTGAAATTCCAAATTCTTGGTCTCTTGCTCGATTAAATGCAGTTTGCCAACTTACAGACGGTTTAAAAACAACAGGCAAACAATGCTTATTAGATGCAAAATACCTGCGTGGTAAAAGTTCTGAAGCTATAGTAGAACAAGGTAAACTTGTATATAAAGGTGACAATATAATGCTTGTGGACGGTGAAAACTCTGGTGAAGTTTTCATCGTACCACAAGATGGCTATATGGGTAGTACATTCAAGCAGTTATGGATAAGTTCCTCAATGTACAAACCTTATGTTTTAGCTTTTATACAGTTCTATAAAGAGACATTGCGCAACTCTAAGAAAGGTGCAGCAATTCCACACCTTAACAAGGAATTGTTTTATGGGCTTATTATTGGTATTCCACCACTGCAAGAGCAGAGAAGAATAGTTCAGAAGATAGAACAATTAACGCAGTTGCTCAAATAGTTTTTCTATTTGAGCAACAATGCGTTGTTGCTCTTTTTGAGTAGGCAATGGTAATAGTTTGTCTTCCAAGTAACCCACAACAATACGTTGTTGATTAGCAGTTCCCTTAAACGTTGCTTCATCTATGAAATACGGAGACTCTAAGAAATACAACAGATACCACCTGTCTATTGTATTTCCATAGGGTCTCAATACCTTTAATTCTGTTGTTCCTGCACCGATTCCATTGGGTAAGTCATGGAAAATTGCAGACTTTCTGTTTTGAAAACATGGCGTGATTTTAGCAAAAGCAACGTCACCATTCGCAAAATGAGTAAATCCCTTTTTTATATTTCCCCATTTGACCAAATCAAAAGTGAAATCTGATTTATAACCTGCGCTTATCTTTTCCATTGGAATAAATGCAGCTAAAGTCTCATCATCAGCCTCATTCTTTGGATTTAATTGAAATACATCACGAATCCTTACCCATTGCCAATTTGCAGGAATAGGAAATGGTATTTCTTCAGTTATATCTACACATTTTTTCCCAATCTTCTCATAGTACTTGCTATATTCTTATACGTTTCAACAATTCTATATTGTTCTTGCAATGGTGGTATTGGAATGAAATACTTCTGTAAGCGAACCATTGTCAATGTTGCAACTGTTGTTCCTTGTGATTCTTGTCTGTATTGTCCCTTAAAGAAAGGCGATTCTATCACCATTTTTAGATATTCTGCACAAAGTCCATACTTGTTAGCCAAGCACAGTACACTTCCATCTTTGTAATAAAATTTATCGCTTTCTTTGACGATATATACTTTCCCCAAAGTTCCCACAGCAGTAATCATTAGGTCATTTGGCAAAGGAACTCCACTTGAAGAAAAGTCTTCGTACAAAGAGAGGTCTATGTATAGTTCGTTATCAACAAAACCATCATCAGCCAATTTCCCAATTTCTCTCGCTCGATAGAATGGTATTCCCGCTTGTCTCCAGTCCTTTGCATGAACTCTACGAGCAGAGCCTGTATTAAGGATTGTTTCCAAACGTGCCCAAGCCCAACTTTTTGGTATATCAAAAGGTATATCCTCGTCAATACACTCACAAGTTGCGCCTTTCTTCTCCCAATACTTGTTATCGTCACCACGGAATATAACAGAATCGTTGAGGGCAGACTTCTTTAGTTTGCCCTCTTTGACGAGTTTTTGCTTCTCAGTCTTAATCAGTTCAAGCAACTCTTGTGCAGTACCTCCTTCTGCTATTTGCGGAACGAGTTTGCCTTGAATAGCCTCTTGAAGGAGGCTCTTACGAATAGTATTGGAAAGTTCTTCATTTAACTTATTAAGTTTATCCTGCGCTTTTCCATACTCATCTATATATGGCATCAACTCCTTTATTCTTGTATCAATACGGAACTGCTCCGAAAGAGGTGGAAGTGGAACTAACAGAGACGTCATTGTTTCTGTGCTTACACGAGGCATTTTTACACCAAACGTTGCAGAATTAATGTAATCATCTACGTAAGGTGATTTCAAAAAGCTAACAATATAATCTTTACATATATTGCCGTAGCAAGTGAAAGGTATGATTTCGGGAGTACAAATACCTCTTTCAGGTGCAACGAGTATCTTTAATAAATATGGACGAAGTTTGCTGTATAAAATGTCACCACGGTTGAAGACGGTCTTGTCACCGATGGCTTTTCGCTCACCAACAGTTTTAATATTCAGCAATCTTCCTCCTTTTTCTATATCTTCCAAATCCAATTCCCATAATTGAGTATCGGCATTCGATGCGTTGATCTTTCTCTTTGTTTGGGCATAAGTTGATATTTCTCCTAATCTACACCATTCCCATCCCTTTGGAATCTCAAACGGTATCTCCGCATCTATGCACTTCACCTCCCCCGTAGCAAGAAACTTCTCATAATAGGAATTGTCCTCACCACGGTAGATGATAGATGCGTTCTTGTCTCTCTTGATTTTCTTCTCTTTTATTAGGCGTTCTTTCTCCTGACGAATCTTTTCAAGCAGTACGCTTGCTGGTTCGTCATTAGGGTCCTGGGGTACAAGTTTTCCTTGTATAGCCCATTGCAGTATGCTGTTTTTTAATTGCTTGCCGTTCATTCTGTTCTAATTGATTTAGAAGTTTCCATCTTTTTGTTTCTCCTGCTGGTAGAACTGATAGAGTTTCTTCCCTATCTTGTCTTTCTTGAATGTTCGCTCATGATTCATCGGCGTCATAGACAAACGTATCTTTCCTCTGTTATTGCAGCAGAAATATAGTTGGCATCCCTCCTGTTGATAAACTTTGTGCCTCCACCTGTTTTTTCATGTATCGTTGCAATGACTAAATCAAGAATCATGCTACGCAAAGCTTTTGCCTTTTCACTCTCCGTAAGCAACATACCGATATTGAGGAAAGCCCTAAAATTAAAGAGACCCAATTGAGTGATTTTGCTCGCCTCATTTATAAGGTGAGCAAATTGCAACTTAAACTCTTTCAGCGACTTACCCTTACATAAAACATATCCGTTATGCTTTAATTCTTCGCTATTAGATCCAAGGTATCTATCAATAGTAGATATATCAACAGCATAAAAATCAGCAACCATTTTTTTTGTCAACCTATATTCACCTTCGAAAAACATACCTGAAATGTCAAGTCGCTTTTGGATTTCGTCAACAGCAAAACGGTTGTTGAGTACATTTTGGCGTTCTATATTTGAAACTGTCAAGTCTTTCATTGTCCGTCATTTTTAGGGGGGGGGGTACTAATCCTTGCTGATTTCAATTCCTAATATCCGCTGTATTTCTGCCAACGTCTTGTCTATCTCGTGGTCGAGAGCCTTGCGCTTCTTGAAGTAGTCGGCGAGGAGTTCTGCTGGAGGAAGAATTTCTTCTTCGTCCTTTGGGAACTTGCATTGGTCGAAGTTACAATCCATGTCAAGAAGCTGCTGCGCAGTAAAACAGCGTGATTTCTCATCGTTGTTCTCTGCATCCACAATCTCTTGTCGATTAGTCCACCAGTCGATGATTGGCTGACAATGTTCAGCTCGCATGGGCTTTGTCTTAGAGAAATGTTTATAGCCTTCTGGCATGTCAAGACGATAGAACCATGTTTCTTTCGTGCTAAATCCCTCTTCTGCGCCTTCTGCCTTTTCTTTATTGAAGAAAAGGATGTTGGTGGCAATTGATGTGTAAGGTGCAAAAATGCTACCAGGCAATCGGATAATAGTGTGAAGGTTGAATTCACGAAGCAGTTTTTCCTTGATTGCCAGTTTCGCATTGTCGGCGCCAAACAGGAAACCGTCTGGAAGGATAACCGCAGCACGGCCTTTTTCGGCAAGACGATACATGATAAGAACCATAAATAGGTCGGCTGTCTCGCTGGAACTCAAATCAGATGGGAAGTGCTGCTTTATGTCATTTTTCTCGCTACCTCCGTATGGTGGATTCATAAGTATGACATCGAACTTGTCTTCATCCGTGTAATTAAGCACATCCTTTGTCAGAGAATTGTCGTGCATCACTCTTGGAGAATCAATGTCATGCAGGAGCATATTTGTGACGCACAGCATATAAGGGAATTGCTTTTTCTCAATGCCATAGATTGAATTTTCATATTCCTCTTTATCTTCTGCCGTCCTCACCTTCTTGTCAAGAGCTTTTAGCCAGCTCGTTAAAAAACCACCGGTACCACAGGCAAAGTCTGCCATCTTTTCACCAACTTTAGGGTCTATGATCTCTGCCATGAAGTCTGTCAAGGCACGTGGTGTATAGAACTCACCTGCAGAGCCTGCCGACTGCATCTCTCTCAGGATGGACTCATAAATCTCACCGAAAGCATGGCTTTCTTCATAGTTGCCTAGGTCAAGTTGGTCAATGACATTGATAACCTGACGAAGCAAAACGCCATCCTTCATATACTGGTTGGCATCCTCAAAAGTAGTACGAACGATGGCACTACGCATCGGCGTTGAAGGATTAACCTCTAACCCTTTCAACGTTGGAAATAGTGTATTATTAACGAAATCCAATAAGGCATCGCCAGTTATCGCTTCACCTTCACCATTATCTTTCGCCCAGTTGCGCCATCGGCAATTCTCAGGTATGAACGACTTATAATTATCTTCATCAAACTCCCAATCGTTTTCCTTCTCATCATATACTTTCAAAAACAACATCCATGCAATTTGCTCGATACGCTGGGCATCGCCATTGATACCTGCATCGTTGCGCATGATGTTTCTGATGCTCTTTACAAAATTGTTAAGTGCCATATCTGGTTATGCTATACTGCTATAAATTAAACTTTCAAGTTCCTTCACTGCTGAAAAATACTGCTGGTTGCCACCAAAGAATTTTGCTATGTTGGCTGGTGAACCCATTTGCCGAAACGGATCAAGGCGTAGAACCGTTCTATTCTCCAACTGGGTAATACCATCATTGGCATATTTATCGAGCAGTGCTTCAAGTACCTTCCGGGCTTCCGCACCATACTTGTTGAAGATGTCGCGCTTCTTCACGTTCTCAGCACGTTCACGTCGAGTCAACGGCTTCTTTCCATAAGCGATATGACAGATGAAATCGAAATCATCAACATCATCCATGCCTCTATCATGTTTCAATGCCTGTAAGTCAATACCGCTCTCACGGAGTAGGTCTGTAATCTCAGCTTTTTTGTCTGCTTCATTCCATCTGCGAATAAAGTCATCAAGATTGGCGTAGGTGTCGTTGATGTTCTTTCGGGTATAATCTGTGATGCTCTCTGTGCGAAGAAGTTTACCATTGGCATCATATACAGACACTACTTTGTTGATAACCTCAACCGTGCATCCATCCTCATCAACAATAGGTTTAGGCGGACGTTCCGGCTCGGGTTCGCTCACACCCATTGGCTCTTCCTCAATCTCTGGATAAGGCTTTGGTGTGCCCTTTACATAATTGTCGTTAACTTCAATCGGACCATCCCAGTCGGGGTCGGCAAACAAACGTGTCACATTACGAAAATCCATGATTGTGAAATGGGTCTTACCTTCTTTTTCACGGATTCTGGTGCCACGACCAACTATCTGCTTAAACTCTGTCATGGAGTTTATACGTTGGTCAAGTACGATAAGTTTCACCATCTTGCAGTCCACACCTGTTGAGAGCAATTTACTGGTTGTTGCAATCACAGGATACTTGGAAGCGACGGAAATAAAGTAGTCAAGTTTTGACTGCCCATAAAGGTCGCTGCCTGTGATACGCACTACATAATCTGGGTTTTTCTTGCACATGTCGGAATTTTCATTGACAAGTGCTGTGCGCATACGGTCGGCATGGTCTTCGTCAGCACAGAATACAATGGTCTTTGCCATCCTATCTGTGCTCTTCAAATATTGGGTTATCTCATGTGCAACCTCTCTGATTCTATCTTCTATGATGATATTGTAATCATAGTCAGAGTTATTATAGATGCGGTCTTCTATGAGGTTGCCGTTTATGTCTCTTTGTCCTTTAACAGGTCGCCATTCATCACCGATGTTGGTTGTAATGTTTACAACCTTGAAAGGCGCAAGGAAACCATCTTCAATACCTTCCTTTAGGCTATATGTATAGATAGGCTCCCCAAAATAACTGATACTGGACTGGTATTTAGTTTCCTTTGGGGTTGCAGTCATACCCAGTTGAATTGCTCCTTCAAAGTATTTCAGTATTTCACGCCAGTTGCTATCATCTTTGGCACTTCCGCGATGGCACTCGTCAACGATGACCATATCAAAGAACTCTGGTTTAAACAGCTCCTTGTAGTTCTGTTTCCCTTCTTTCCCAATTAGCTGCTGGTAAAGAGAGAAATATACTTCGTATGCTAAGTGTCCACCATGTGTTTCAATGTCGCTCTGATAATCTACTTTATGGATTGTACTTGACAGGGGCTTAAAGTCTTGCTGAATAGACTGGTCAACCAAAACATTTCGGTCAGCCAGATACAAGACTTTCTTTACTAAACCAGCTTTGAGAAGACGGTAAACTATTTGGAAAGCAGTATATGTCTTACCCGTTCCTGTCGCCATGACAAGCAACAAGCGGTTTCTACCTTGTGCAACCGCATTGACGGTACGGTTCACGGCGTTACGCTGGTAGTATCGAGGTGGGAAAATGTCTTGTCCTGTGCAGTACGGCTGATTGATGATTTTCTTCTCTTCATCCGAGAAGCCTTTACCACCATTACTCTCAGTAAGGAATCGAGCATATAATTCTTCTTTCGTTGGAAAGGCATCCATCGAGAAAGAGCGTTCCTTTCCTGTCAGGAAATCATATTCTTGATAACCTTGGCCATTGGAACTGAGAGCAAAAGGAATATCCATCATTTGGGCATATTCCTTTGCCTGTTGCATTCCAAATGAGACTGTATGATTTGCGTCCTTGGCTTCAACAATGGCAATGGGGGTAGCACGATTGTAATAAAGCATATAGTCTGCAAACTTAGCTTTACCACGAGCCACTAAATTTCCTCTAAGGTTAATCTTGCCATCTGTAAGTTTAACCTTAGTCTCCATAGTTATGTCTTCTACCGACCATCCCTTTTGTAGTATGGATGGAGTAATGTACCGTAGTTTTATGTCTTCTTCAGACAGTGCCAGTAGATTATCCATATGCAACTTCCGATAAGTTTATATTATGGAAATATATTACAAAGATATTTATTTTTTGCGAAAAAGAGTCCTTTGCATTCCGTTTTTATAGATATTTAATGCTGATTATTCAGAGAAATGACATTTTGCTTGAAACCAGACACCGTGTTCTTAAACTCACTGGTCACTCTTGGATAGAGTTCGATCAGAGCATCTGCAAAAATGATAGTCACATCAACTTTTTCTTTTGAAAGTTCAATTCCAACAAATAATTCTCAATATTCTCAATATTCGTTTATATTCTTTATACGTCCGAAGGGCGTGCGTTAAAAGACCGAGGAGCATGATTATATGTGCTCCCGTTTCTTTCTTTTTTAACGCTCCACTTTGTGGAATTCCGGCACAGCGGATATTTTCAGTGGATGGTGGTGTGAGGATACATAGATCGAACGTTTGCGTTAAGCCACATGAGCAGAGCTAAGCAGCTTGATCTCTGTCATGGCAAGAAGACGAAGGATGAAATCCAAGGTCGGTTCCCTCAAGAGGAATGAGAACAGTCATAGACGTTTACCACCTGAAGATAGTAGGAAAATCATGGTCAGTCTTTTGCTCCTAATAGAGCATCAAAATCTCTAGCATTAGCATAAAAATCATAATAACCTTGACTTTCAGTTAACCAATATTTAACAGCTGCTTCAAATTGATTTTTATAAACGTCACTAGCACCACTAGCAAGT
>ERZ773245.2082-NODE-2082-length-11987-cov-3.048190_pt1 | contig 11987 bp, 9 predicted proteins | sample MGYA00580988_ERZ773245 | MGnify/ENA primary metagenome ERZ773245 (study PRJEB29015, sample SAMEA2737792) | human gut metagenome | biome: human gut; feature: human-associated habitat; material: faeces | place: China | collected 2012 ... | reverse complement strand
GACGTGCCTATTTCCGTCTGCACGCTCCTGCCGCACAGCATGTAGTGGCTGACATCTGCGGAAAGAAATACGATATGCAGCGTGACGAGGCGGGTACATGGACGGGCGTCAGTGACCCGCTGCCAGTGGGATTCCACTATTATTTCTTCTGGGTCGACGGCGTACAAGTGACAGATCCAGCTACTGACACGTATTTCGGATGTTGCCGCCAGGCCAGTGCCTTGGAAGTGCCGGAAGGATCTGAGGGCGACTACTATCGTCCACAGCAGGGCGTGGCAAAGGGTCAGGTGCGCTCATTCCAGTATTATGCCAACTCTACGCACCAGTGGCGTCGGGCAATGGTCTACACGCCGGCAGAATATGAACAGGGAAAGAAACGCTATCCGGTGCTCTATCTGCAGCATGGAATGGGCGAGGACGAGACTGGCTGGAGCCATCAGGGCAAGATGCAAAACATCATGGACAACCTGATAGCCGCTGGTAAGGCAGTGCCGATGATCGTCGTGATGGAGAGCGGCGACGTGAAAGCACCTTACCGTCCCGATAAGGATGGAGGCAACCAAGCTGGTATGAGCCAGTATGGCGCTACGTTCTATCAGGTGCTCATCAATGATTTGATACCTACGATCGACAAGAGTTTCCGTACAAAGACCGACCGGGACCACCGCGCAATGGCGGGACTGTCATGGGGCGGGCACCAAACCTTCGACATGGTATTCACGCATCTCGACAAGTTCTCCTATTGCGGAGGCTTCAGCGGTGCCATCTTCGGGTTGGATGTCAACAAGACATACAACGGCATCTTCTCACGCCCTGACGAAGTGAACAGTAAGTTGCATACCCTCTTCCTCGGTTGTGGCAGTGAGGAAAACATGGGCACGTCGAAGCTGATCAAGGATCTCAGAGGCGCAGGCGTGAAGGTAGAGGACTATGTCTCGCCCGGAACAGCCCATGAGTGGCTTACTTGGCGCCGATGCCTGAAGGAGTTTGTAGTGAAACTCTTTAAGAAATAGCGCACTTATTCGTGGTGGTAAGGCTCACCTTTGATGATCGTACAAGCCCGATAAAGCTGTTCGACAAAGATGAGTCTTACCATCTGATGACTGAAAGTCAACCGTGAGAGCGATATCTTGTCATTGGCGCGTGCGTATACTTCCGGTGAGAATCCATACGGACCACCGATGATGAATACCAGCCGGCGGGCTGTGTTCTGCTTGTGCTGCAACCAGTCGGCGAGTTCTATGGAACGGAATTCCTTGCCATGCTCGTCAAGGAGCACCACCGTATCGCTATTTTGCAACTCTTGCAGGATCAGCTGGCCTTCCTTTTCTTTTTGTTGGGCTTCGGTGAGACTCTTGGTGTTTTTCAGTTCCGGAATGGTGCGGATCTCAAAAGGCATGTAGTGTGCGATGCGCTCAGTGTAGTCATTGATGCCCGCAATGAAATGTTTGTTCTGTGTCTTGCCGACGAGGATAAGGATGGTCTTCATGGTTATTCTCCTTTAGTGAGTGAAGCATCTTTGTCGCAGGAATCATTCTTTTCGAGGGTTGACTGATGCGCCTTGTCGTGCGTATCTTGCTCTTTGAGGCTTGAATATTGTGCCTTGCGCTTGGGATTCATGGGAAACCAGCCTTTCTCCACCCTTTTCTTTTGTTCAAAGAGTTCGCCAATCGACCACAGCAGACTGGCGCCAGTGACACCGACAATGGCTGAGAGTATGGTGTCGGCAATGCACAATGACGCGCCAATACATGCCAAACCGGCAATAAGAAACAGCCACCAGGGACGTGTGCCCCAATGGTATTCAGTCTTGATGACAACGGGATGGAAGACACCTATTATAATAAAGGTGCTGATAGCGAGAAGTAGTCCAGTGAAATGCATTCCTTTTTGTTTTGGTACAAATTTACAAATTTTTATCTGTAACGTGGCGTGTTTATCGCAAATATTTGCTATCTTTGCCCATAGAACTAATTATTTCTAACAAAGATATCATATCATGGAAAACAACGCAGCGCTCATAGCCCAATGTGAGGCTAAGGCAAAGGCATGGCTCTCGCCTTCGTTTGACGAGCAGACACGCAATGAAGTTCAGGCAATGCTTGACAATCCTGACAAGACACAACTCATAGAAAGCTTCTATAAAGACCTGGAGTTTGGTACCGGCGGACTGCGTGGTATCATGGGACCTGGCACCAACCGCATGAACATCTATGTTGTCGGTATGGCCACCCAAGGCTTTGCCAACTATCTGAAAAAAAACTTCAAGGATCGTGAGCAGATCTCTGTAGTGGTCTGCCACGACTGCCGCAACAACAGCCGCCTGTATGCCGAGACAGTAGCAAACATCTTCTCTGCCAATGGCATCAAGGCTTATATCTTCGATGACCTGCGCCCAACGCCTGAGTGTTCCTTCGCTATCCGCTATCTTAAGGCCCAGGCCGGTGTGAACATCACGGCCAGCCACAACCCACGCGAGTACAATGGCTACAAGGCTTATTGGGAAGATGGTGCTCAGGTGCTGGCTCCTCACGATAAAGGCATCATCGACGAGGTGAACAAAGTAACCATCGACGATGTGAAGTTCGAGCCGAATAAAGACCTTATTCAGATTATTGGCGAGGACATCGACGAGCCTTATCTGCGTCAGATCCGCACGATCTCTATCGACCGTGAGGTGATCCGTCGCCAGCACGATCTGAAGATCGTCTACACTCCGCTCCACGGTGCCGGTCGCGTGATGATTCCGCGTTCGCTGGCTTATTGGGGCTTTGATAATGTACACTGCGTTCCTGAGCAGATGATCAAGGACGGCAACTTCCCAACCGTCGACCGTCCAAACCCAGAGTTCGCCGAGGCGTTGACGCTCGGACTGCGTGACGCTAAGAAGCTCGATGCTGACATTCTCATGGCCTCTGACCCGGATGCAGACCGCGTGGGTATGGCTTGCAAGAACGATAAGGGTGAGTGGGTGCTGATCAACGGCAACCAGACCTGTCTGATCTTCTTGTGGTATATCATCACGAACCGTAAGGCTAAAGGTCTGCTCAAGCCGACGGACTTCATCGTGAAGACAATCGTTACGACAGAGGTGATTCGCAAGATCGCTGCAAAGCAAAACATTGAGATGCGTGACTGCTACACTGGCTTTAAGTGGATTGCCCGCGAGATTGCTCTCTCAGAAGGCAAACAGCAGTATATCGGCGGCGGTGAGGAGAGCTACGGCTTCCTTGCTGAGGACTTCGTGCGCGATAAGGACGCTGTGTCTGCTTGCTCGCTGCTGGCAGAGATCTGCGCTTATGCCAAGGATCAGGGCAAGACGCTCTACGACATCCTCATGGGCATCTATCTCGAATATGGCTTCTCCAAGGAGTTCACCGTAAATGTGGAGCGTCCCGGAAAGAGTGGTGCTGAGGAGATCCAGAAGATGATGAGTGACTTCCGCGCTAACCCGCCGAAGGAACTCGGTGGCTCTAAGGTAGTGCTGTGGAAGGACTATAAGACGTTGAAGGCTACTGCTGCTGATGGTAAGGTTACTGACCTTGTCATGCCGGAGACCAGCAATGTGCTGCAGTGGTTCTGCGACGATGACACCAAGGTGAGCGTGCGCCCATCTGGAACAGAGCCTAAGATCAAGTTCTACATCGAGGTGAAGGACACCATGACAGATGCTTCACAGTATGAGGAACTGGACAAGAAGGGCATGAAGAAGATCGAGGCTATCAAGAAGAGCCTTGGTCTTGAGAATGATTAAACATTCTGTTTAGATAACTTATTATCCCCTTGCTACCGTTGTGCGGCAAGGGGATTTTTTTATTCGTCCTTGCGCAAGTCTTTATTTTTCCTTACGCGAGTCTTTATTTGTCTTTCCGCAAGGCAAGTTGCAACAGCTGTTGTTCTTTGTCGCTGGTCCAGGGTTCGTCACAGATCTCAAAGGCGAAGTTGTTGAGGGCAAGACATTGCTCGCGGGTGATCGTGCGCCGCTCTGTGTGGTAGGGCCACGGCGCGAGCATGAGCAACAGGCCCTTGGCACAAGCATCAAAATACTTCCCGGGTGGTTTGTAAAGCGGAGGGAAACCGTTTTCCAAGATGACGATGAGCGGATGCTGAGCATCCAGTGCTGCCCGGGCGATCTCTTTCTCACCGGGAGAGATACATGGGCTCACCACCACACCGCCCTTGTCTCCTCGCAGCAGGAAGTATTCTTTTTGTTTGGCAATAAGCTTGAGGTTCGCCTCGGTGGTGTTGTTGTGGCAGCGGACCTGCATTCTCATAGGGTGCTCCAAGAGCCAGTGATTGCCGATGGCGGCAAAGGTGTGACCACCAAAGTGCAGCTCACGCACGATGCGAAACAGGTCGGGATGCTCTCGCTTGATCATGGCGCGCAGCGGGTTCTGCTGTACGTAGCGGATCATATTTGCAAGCTGTCCTTCACCCATGAGCACGGAGTCGTTGTAACCAGGGGCGAAGAGCGAGGGACCTTTTGCACCCTTGCTGTGAGGGAGAGGACGGGAATAGGGCGCAGCGGGCGCGGCTATGGCGGACGCAACGGGGGCGGTTGCTGTGCGCTCTGCGGGGACGGCTGTTGTGCGCGCCGAATTATAATTCGGCGAACAGAACGGAGCGGACGACAGAGCAGACGGAGCGGACGACGAAGCAGACGGAGCAGGGGACGAAGGGAACGGAGCGGACGACGAGGTGCCCGCCGTGGCATCTTGTGGGGCATCGAAGAGAAGGGAGGGGGTGAGTGTCCACCATGCTTTTGAACAGCCGACCTTGAACCCTTTCACTATTTGCCCGAGATGGGCTTCCTGATCTTGCGTTACGAAGAGTACGCCATGCAGATGCTCGGGCATGATCTGTAGGATGATCGTCCGCACATCGGGGTAATGGGCGGGTATCTGCTCCCAACAATCGCGCACACGTTTCCCCAAAGGCGTGAGGTCGACAACGGCCTCACGTTCTTTAGCAGACTGTGGGAGCATGCCTTCCTCTCCTTCTTTTTGCTTCCATCTGAGCGTACCCAGGAGTGGTTTACTGCGATGCGCCAAGGTGAGGGTGAGCATGTAGATGCTTCGGCCCTTGTAGTCGTGGCTATTCATGCGGTGCGTCATGGAGTGGTCACAGTCGTAGCGCCATCCAACGCCTTCTATGTAATGAAGCAGCTTGTCCGTCATGGTGAAATGATTGCTGAGGAAGATAATATGCAAAAATAAGGAGTTTCAAGGAAAAAAGCAAGGGTTTCAGGTCCTTTTTTAAGCAAAGGGCGGAGATTTCTCAAGAGGTGAACAGGCATGGAGGGGTGCTTATATCTTAAAAAGATGGCAGTGTGTGTGTTAGATAAAGGCCAATAGAAAATGAGAAAAAACGGAATAACAACAAAAGCCGGCAAGATTTGCCGGCTTTTGTTGTTATAGAAAGACGCTATTCGTCTTTGGCTTTTACTTTTTCTCGATGTAGTTGACGATCCACTCGCCGACCTCCTTAGTGCCATAGTGCTTTCCGCCTTCGACCTGAATCTCCGGTGTGCGCACGTTCTGCTCCAGACTCTGATCGCAGGCCTCGCGGATGAGTGCGCCCTCCTTGTTCAGTCCGAAGTGCTCGAGCATCATGGCTGCGGAGAGGATTTGTGCCAAGGGGTTGGCAAGGTTCTTACCTGCTGCTTGTGGCCAAGAGCCGTGAACAGGCTCGAAGAGCGGAGTATGCTCGCCCAGGGAAGCAGAAGGCTGGAGGCCCATGGAACCCGTGATGGCACTCGTTTCGTCGGTGAGGATGTCGCCGAAGGTGTTCTCCGTGACGATGACATCGAAGAAGCGGGGCTCAGTGAGCACGCGCATTGAGCAGTTGTCGATGAACATATAGTCGACATTGACATCGGGATATTTCGGCTCCATCTCCTTTGCCACCTGACGCCACAGCCGAGAGCTGGCCAGCACGTTAGCCTTGTCGACGACGGTGAGGTGGTGGTTGCGACGCTGAGCGAACTCAAAGGCCACCTTCAGGATGCGCTCAATCTCGGAGCGGTGATAGATGTCGGTATCGTATGCCTTCTCGTCGTCCTGGTATTTCTCACCGAAGTACATGCCACCGGTGAGCTCACGGATGACCACGAAGTCAGCGCCCTTGATGAGCTCTTCTTTCAGCGGGCTTTTGTGGAGCAGGCAGTCGAAGGTAGCCACGGGACGTACGTTGGCGAAGAGTCCGAGCTTCTTGCGCATAGCCAGCAGACCGGTCTCTGGACGCACCTTCAGTGTCGGGTTGTTGTCAAAGCGCGGATCACCGACAGCGGCGAAGAGCACAGCGTCGGCGTCCATACATGTCTTGAACGTCTCATCGGGGAACGGATCACCGACGGCGTCAATGGCATGTGCACCACAGATAGCCTCGTGATAGGTGAACTCATGGTTAAACTTCTTAGCCACCGCGTCGAGCACGTGGAGTGCCTGCGGCATGATCTCCGGTCCAATACCGTCACCGGGGAGAACGGCAATGTTCAGTTTCATAATATGCTATGTATTGTTTGTTATTTACTTCTTTTTGAAATTCTCTTCCTCAAAACTGTTGAGCATCTTGAAGGTGGCCTTGATAGCAGCCTCGGTCTGGTCGGCGTCGAGGCCGTGTGTGCGGATAACGCGTCCATTGTCGTCCTGCCATGTGATGATGGTCTGCACGAGAGCGTCGGTATGTCCGCCGGGCGGGATGGTGACACTATAGTTGGTCAGGCGTGGGAATGTACGGTTGAGGTTCTCACGATAGACCTTGCGGAGTGCTTTTACAAAGGCATCGTACTGACCGTCACCAGTAGCGTCGGCAGTGTAGACCTTGCCGTTGATCTCCACCTTCAGGCTGGCGATAGGCTTCAGTCCATAGGATGTGGAGACCATATAGCTCAGGAGTTTCACGCACTCCTCCATGGCATCATGCCGGTTGAGCACGTCGGAGACGATATAGGGCAGGTCATCCTGAGTGACCACCTCCTTGCGGTCACCGAGTTCCGTGATGCGCTGAGTGACCTTTCGGACCTGTTCCGGCGTGAGCGTCATGCCGAGTTCTTCGAGGTTCTTCTCGATGTTGGCCTTACCGGAGTTCTTTCCGAGAGCGAACTCACGCTTCCGGCCGAAGCGCTCAGGCTTCAATGCGTTGCTATAGAGATTGTCTTTCTTATCACCATCAGCGTGGACACCGGCCACCTGTGTGAAGACATTCTCACCGACAATCGGCTCGTTGGGCGATACGGCGATGCCGCTATATCCTTCCACGACACGGCTGATCATGTTGAGCTGGCTCTCGACGATGTTCGTCTCTACGCCACACATATCTTTCAACACAGCCTCCACGCTCGACAGCGGTGCATTGCCGCAACGCTCGCCGAGACCGTTGACGGTGACGTGAATACCCGCAGCACCGCAACGCACAGCAGCCAGAGAGTCGGCCACAGCCATGTCATAGTCGTTATGAGCATGGAAGTCGAAGCGTTTGTCGGGGTACATATCCACCATCTTCGTGATGAAGTCCTCGCATTGTGTCGGCGTGAGGATACCCAGTGTGTCGGGTAGCAAGAAGCGCTCGATGTTGGTGTCCTTCATCGCCTCCATCATCTGGTAGACATATTCCGGTGAATTGATCATGCCGGAACTCCAGTCCTCGAGGTATAGATTCACGCGGAAGTGCTTGCTTTCAGCGTAGTCGAGCACGTCGAGGATGTCCTCGATATGCTGTTCGGGCGTCTTATGGAGCTGCTGGGTGCAGTGCTTGTACGAGCCTTTGGCCAGCAGGTTGATGACGTGACAGCCCGTGTCTGCGATCCAGTCCACGCTTTTGTTGTGGTCAACGAAGCCCAGGACCTCGATGCGGTCGAGGTATCCGGCTTGCTCGGCGAAGCGGCAGATGCCGGTGACAGCCTCTTTCTCGCCTTCCGAGACACGAGCCGAGGCCACCTCAAGGCGGTCGACATTTACTTTTTCCAACAGCAGACGGGCGATCATCAGCTTCTCATGAGGCAGGAAGCTGACGCCGTTGGTCTGTTCACCGTCGCGCAGGGTAGAGTCCATGATCTCGATGCGCGACTTCATCTTGTTTAGCGATTCCATGTCTTACGGTTCTTTTCAAAGGCCTCCACCTTGTCGCGGTTCTGCACGAGGAAGTCGACATCGTCGAGACCATTCATCAAGCAATGCTTCTTATAACCATTGATTTCGAAGTGCTCGCTCTTGCCTGTAGCCATGTTGGTGACCGTCTGGTTGGGCAGGTCAACCTTCACCTGAGTCTTATGATCCTTGGCGATGCTGTCAAAGAGTTCCTTGAGGAACGGCTCGGTGACGACGACAGGGAGCACAAAGTTGTTCAACTCATTGTTCTTATGGATGTCAGCAAAGAACGAGCTGATGACTACTCGGAAACCATAACCGGCTATTGCCCATGCGGCATGCTCGCGGCTGGAGCCAGAGCCAAAGTTCTTTCCTGCCACAAGGATACAGCCGGAGTAGCTGGGATCGTTGAGGACGAAGTCCTTCTTCAGGCTGCCGTCTTTGTTGTAGCGCCAGTCGCGGAAGAGGTTGTCGCCGAAGCCTTCCTTGTCGGTAGCCTTGAGGAAGCGGGCGGGAATGATTTGGTCTGTATCTACATTCTCCAGGGGAAGAGGAATGCAGCTGGATGTGATGACATTGAATTTCTGTTTCATTGCGATAATATACTGATGTGTTCAACCAAGAAGATTACATGAACTCACGCGGGTCGGTGACTTTGCCGGTGATAGCTGCGGCTGCGGCGACCATCGGACTGGCGAGGATGGTGCGCGAGCCGGGGCCCTGACGACCCTCAAAATTACGGTTGGAGGTAGACACGCTGTAGAGTCCTGCCGGTACCTTGTCATCGTTCATGGCCAGACAAGCCGAGCATCCGGGCTGACGGATCTCAAAGCCAGCTTCGTTGAGTACCTTGTCGAGCTTTTCGTTCTTGATCTGCTGTGCCACTGCCCAAGAGCCGGGAACGAGCCAAGCCACCACGTTCGGTGCCTTGTGATGTCCCTTGACCAGAGAGGCGAAAGCGCGGAAGTCTTCGATGCGGCCGTTGGTGCAGGCACCGAGGAACACATAGTCGATAGGATGACCGAGCAGTTTCTCGCCCGGTTCAAAGCCCATATATTTCAGGCTCTTCTTGAATGAAGCCTGGTCGCTCTCGGGAATCTCGTCGAGTGTGGGGATGGTGCCATTGATGGCAATGCCCATACCTGGGTTTGTGCCGTAGGTGATACGCGGCTCAATGTCGGCTGCGTCGTAGGTCACCTCGCGGTCGAAGACAGCGTCGTCGCCGGACTTCAGTGTCTTCCAATAAGCCACGGCGCGCTCCCAGTCCTCACCCTTGGGCGCATATTTCTTACCCTTGATATAAGCGAAAGTCTTCTCGTCCGGTGCTACGAAACCACCGCGGGCACCCATCTCGATGGACAGGTTGCAGAGGGTCAGACGACCTTCCATGCTCATGTTTCGCACCACGTCACCGGCATACTCCACGAAGTAGCCCGTAGCGCCTGAGGTTGTCAGCTGTGACATCAGGTAAAGAGCGACATCCTTTGCGGTCACTCCCGGTTTGAGCGTACCGTTGATGTTGATGCGCATCGACTTAGGTTTCTGCTGCAAGATGCACTGTGAGGCAAGTACCATCTCCACCTCAGAGGTGCCGATGCCAAAGGCGACGGCACCCATAGCACCGTGGGTAGAAGTGTGAGAGTCACCGCAGACGATGGTCATACCCGGCAGCGAGAGACCTGTCTCGGGACCCACGACATGGATGATACCGTTCTCGGGCGTGTTCATCTTGAATTCAGTGACACCAAACTCCTTGCAGTTCTTGTCGAGCGTGTCGATCTGTTTGCGGCCTACGGGGTCAGCGACGGGCTTGTCCTGATCGTGGGTTTGTATGTTGTGATCAGGCATGGCAAAGACCTGTTGTGGGCGGAACACCTTCAGCCCGCGTTGGCGTAAGCCTTGGAAAGCCTGGGGAGAGGTCACCTCGTGGCAGTAGAGACGGTCGATATACAGCTGTGTGGGACCGTCCTTAACAATCTGAACGACGTGGCTGTCCCAAATCTTATCAAACAGGGTATTCATATATATAATATGTGTTATAGGATTCTGCTTATGTTATTTCACTCTGAACTTATTGATGCAATCGATATATGCCTCAACGGATGCGGTGACGATGTCGGTGTTGGCACCGAAGCCGTAGTAGATCTGTCCGTCGTATTCCACCTGCATGTGCACCTTGCCGACATCGTCGGAACCTTTGGAGATAGCCTGAATGGTGAACTCCTTGAGGGTCATCTGCTTGCGGACGATACGCTTGAGCGCTGAGATGGCCGCGTCGACAGGGCCGTTGCCAGTGGAGCATTCCTCGAATTTCTGTCCGGCGATGTCCAGTCCGATGCTTGCCACAGAGCGTACGCCCTTGCCGGTGGTCACCTGCAGATAGTCGAGTTTCACGCTGTGGTTGGCGGTGCGGTCAGCGCCTGCAAGCATGAGCACGTCGTCGTCGGTGATCTCTTTCTTCTTGTCGGCGAGTACGAGGAACTGCTTGTAGATCTTGTCGAGCGTCTCCTCGTCCTTGATGTCCACGCCGTTGACCTCCAGACGATAACGGAGGGCAGCGCGTCCGGAACGTGCGGTGAGCACGATCTCGTTGTTGTCGAGCCCGATGTCTTTCGGGTTGATGATCTCGTAGGTCTGCACGTTTTTCAGCACGCCGTCCTGATGAATGCCGCTGGAGTGAGCAAAGGCATTGCGTCCGACGATGGCTTTGTTGGGTTGTACAGGCATGTTCATCAAAGACGATACCATGCGTGAGATCGGATAGATTTTGCGTGTGTTGATGTTTGTGTCGATGCCGATGTTTTTATGGCATTTAAGGATCATAGCGATCTCCTCCAGGGAAGTGTTTCCTGCCCGCTCGCCGATGCCGTTGATGGTAACCTCTACCTGTCGTGCGCCGTTGAGCACACCTTCGAGCGTGTTGGCTGTTGCCATTCCCAGATCGTTGTGGCAGTGAGTGGAGATGATGGCCTTGTCGATGTTGTCGACATGCTCTTTGAGGTATTTGATCTTTGCGCCGTACTCGTTGGGCAGGCAATATCCGGTGGTGTCCGGGATGTTGACCACAGTGGCACCAGCCTTGATGACGGCCTCGACCACGCGTGCGAGGTACTCGTTGTCGGTGCGTCCGGCATCCTCAGCGTAGAACTCTACGTCGTCGACATACTTTTTGGCGTAAGCCACGGCGCGCACGGCGCGCTCCAGGATGTCCTCGCGATTGGAGTTGAACTTATACTTGATATGAGAGTCACTTGTGCCGATACCCGTGTGGATACGTTTGTGCTTGGCATATTTCAGCGACTCGGCAGCCACGTCGATGTCCTTTTCTACGGCACGTGTGAGTGCGCAGATGGTCGGCCATGTCACCGCTTTTGAGATTTCCACCACAGAGTTGAAGTCCCCCGGCGAGGAGATGGGGAAGCCAGCCTCGATGACGTCCACGCCCAACAGCTCCAGTTGCTTGGCCACTTGAATCTTTTCCACTGTGTTCAACTGACAACCGGGCACCTGCTCGCCATCGCGGAGCGTCGTGTCGAAAATGTAAAGTCTGTCGCTCATATTCTTTAATGTATTAATGTTTTTGCTTTCTCTGTTGTTCCCTGAAACTTGCCCAAACAAAAAAGCCTTCCCACTTGTGGAAGTGGAAAGGCTTTGTATGGTTGTTGTCCGTCAGACATGCACGCACACCTTCTCACTTCCAACTGTGGGATACAGTCGAATGCTAATAATAATGCTTAGAAGGATGTACAAACTTGTCATAACCTTATGTATTGATTCGTATCTATTTCTGTTTACGGGTGCAAAGGTAAACAATTCAACCGACACGAGCAAATAATCTGAAACTTTTTTGCTTGTTTTTCTAATAATTTATCAGAAAGGCACTGAGCCGCCAGTGTCTGG
>ERZ773245.2080-NODE-2080-length-11993-cov-21.704724_pt1 | contig 11993 bp, 10 predicted proteins | sample MGYA00580988_ERZ773245 | MGnify/ENA primary metagenome ERZ773245 (study PRJEB29015, sample SAMEA2737792) | human gut metagenome | biome: human gut; feature: human-associated habitat; material: faeces | place: China | collected 2012 ... | reverse complement strand
TGAACCTTATCTATTACCTTAAGTTCATAATGCAGCTTCTTCGCATATATTTCCAGCAGATGGTAATCTCCGCGGCGGTTATGTCCGAAATGAAAATCTGTTCCAACCACAATGCCACGGATTTTCATGGAAGAAGCCAGCATTTCAATAAATGCTTCCGGTTCCATGGTCATGACTTCTTTGGTAAAAGGATATTCAATCAGATAATCAATGCCCTGCTCTTCACAGATTGCAACCTTCTCTTCATTCGTCGTAAGCACCTTCTGGACTTCATTTATCCTGCCCGGTCTCGGCGGAATGGCAAAGGTAAATAGTACCGTTGCACAGCCTTTATTCTTCTGCTCCATCATATGTTCTAATAAAGTCTCATGTCCTCTGTGCAGACCGTCAAATTTGCCAAGTGAAAGCACGCATTCTTCTTCAATATGAAATTCTGTTGTTCCATGTATATACTTCATTTTTTATACCTGCTTAAATGTCTTTTTCCTTCTCATTGCTGTGTAAAGAAAAGTTTTACCGGCTTAAACAGCCTGTCCGCTGTACGGTATTCATATATTCCAACAAAATGATTTGCATTGTCATACACTCTGACTTTTTTGCAGTCATCTTCTTTATAAAAAGAAGCAAGCGTATGCTCTATCGTCTCTGCCTCTGCTATCACAGGCAGCGGCAGCTTATTTCCATTATATAAAAGTGCCGTACTATCTTTGCGGCTGTGAATCTGTGGCAGATTTTTAAATACGGTATCAATGGGATATAAAATCTCTTCTATCTTACCACTTTTCATTATTGTCTCAATTTCCTGCAGTGTTTTTGCATCTTCTATTTGAAAATCTGAAACTCTTGTCCGTACCAGGTACTCCATACAGGCTCCACAACCTAATTTTTCTCCGATGTCATGGCACAATGTCCGGATATAAGTTCCTTTGGAACAGTGCACCCGCATGGTCACTCGCGGTAAGTCGATTGATAAAATTGCAATATCTAATATCTGAACCTTCCTTGCCTTGCGTTCTACTTCCACACCGTTTCTTGCTAAGTCACATAATTTCTTTCCATTGACCTTCAGTGCAGAATACATCGGCGGAATCTGTGCATATTCTCCCACAAAGCTTTCAATACACTGCTTTACTTCTTCTATGGAAAGATTTACCTCGGATTCCTTTAATATGGTTCCTGTCATATCCTGGGTATCCGTTTCTTTTCCCAAAAGCATGACTGCCTCGTATACCTTGTCCTTATCAGTTAAAAGGTCACAGACTCTGGTTGCTTTTCCTATACATACAGGAAGTACGCCCTCCGCATCCGGATCAAGCGTACCTGTATGTCCAATCTTTTTCATTTTTAAAATTCCACGCAGCTTTGCAACTACGTCAAAGGACGTAAATCCTTTTTCTTTTCTCACATTAATAATTCCGTCCATACGTTATCCTGTCTATTTCAAAAGCTGTTTTTCAACGTCCTTTACGATTCCCTCAAGAATCTCTTTGGCATTGCCTTCTATGGTTGCTCCGGCTGCCCGTATATGACCGCCTCCACCATAGGACATCATAATAACTGCCACATCTACCTTACCACTGGAACGCATGCTTGCTTTAAAGCTTCCATCCTCATTTTCGTAAAGAAAGATTGCAGCTTCCACATCTTTAGTAGCACGAAGCTGCTGTACGATTCCTTCTAAATGTTTCGGAAGAACCTGGTATTTTTCCATTTCTTCTTTTGTTACGATAGATGCAATGCATTTTCCATCTAAAAAGAGCTGGCTGTCCACCAATGCCTGACCCAAAATCCGGTTCTGCTCGTAAGTTTTCTCATAATAAGTCTTATCCACGATACGGCTGAAATCAATTCCCATTTCCATCAGCCTGCCGGCAATGTTCATGGTCTTTGCGGAAGTACAGGAATACTGGAACACACCGGTATCATGCACAATTCCCACATAAATACATTCTGCAATTTCCTTTGTAATCTTCTCTTCATCTATGAGTTCATATACAAGCTCACAGGTTGAACTTGCCTCCGGGAAAATGTAGTTTGCATCTGCAAAGCTCTGATTGCTGATATGATGGTCAACACAGAAGGTGCGTTTTGCTGCATGAAAATATTTCACTGCATTTCCCAGTCGTTTCTCATCACCGCAGTCCAATGCAATAAATAAATCGTATGGCTCTTTTTCTATATAAGAGCTGTCAATTTTATCTGCATTTGCAAGGAATTTGAAAATGTTTGGAATCGGTTCCAGATGGAGTTCCACTTCCATTTCCGGATGATATTTTCTGATATAGTTATATACTGCTAACGTGGAACCTACACAGTCTCCGTCAGGTTTTACATGACCGGCTATTGCTACACGCTTCACATCATAAAGCTGTTCCTCTAATTTCATTGGCAACACCTGCTCTCTTTCTCTTCGGATGAGGCTTAGGACTCTTCCTGTCCAATCACCTCATCAATTTTCTTTGACATGTTTACACCATACTCAATGGACTGATCCAGGATAAACCGAATCTCCGGAGTATTTCTTAAATTGATACTTTTTGCGAGGGCATGACGAATATACCCTTCTGCACTATTAAGACCTTTGATTGTATTATTCTGAGCTTCTTCGTCTCCGAATACACTGATATACGCCTTACAGGTTTTTAAATCCGGTGCCACTTCTACGGCAACCACGCTGGTCATCGGCGCAATACGCGGGTCTTTTACTTCACTCCGGATAATGTTGGAGAGTTCTCTTTGAACTTCTCCATTTATCCGCATATTTTTCATACTATTTTTTTGCATAATTTTCCTGTCCTTCTATCAGATTATCTGGCAACCTCTACCATCTTATATGCCTCTACCTGATCCAGTTCTGCAATATCATTAAATCCTTCGAATACAAGACCACACTCATATCCGGCTTTTACTTCCTTCACATCGTCCTTGAAACGTTTCAGGGAAGCAAGATTTCCTTCAAATATCTGTGTTCCCTCACGGGTAATACGGACTTTACATCCACGCTCAAAGTTACCATCCAATACATAAGAACCTGCAATGTTACCAACACCGGATGCTTTGAAAATCTGACGAACTTCTGCATGGCCGATTACTTTTTCTTCGTATACAGGATCTAACATTCCCTTCATAGCAGCTTCTACGTCTTCAATTGCGTTATAGATAACTTTATACAGACGGATATCTACACCTTCATTTTCAGCAGTAACCTTTGCTGTAGGGTCCGGTCTTACGTTAAATCCAATGATGATTGCGTTAGATGCAGATGCTAAAGTAACATCAGATTCGTTGATTGCACCAACACCACCATGGATAATCTTAACCACAACTTCGTCGTTGGAAAGTTTTACAAGACTCTGTTTTACGGCTTCTACAGAACCCTGGACATCTGCTTTAACGATGATATCCAGCTCTTTTACATCTCCGGACTGAATCTGTGAGAACAGGTCATCTAAAGACATTCTGGAACGGGTCTCCTCTAACAGTTTTGCCTTTCCTTCGGAAATATATGTCTCTGCAAAGTTTCTTGCATCTTTTTCACTGTCACATGCTACGAATGTTTCTCCTGCATCCGGTACACTGGAAAGTCCTAAAATCTCTACCGGCATGGATGGTCCGGCTTCTTTTACTCTTCTTCCCTTATCGTCAATCATGGCACGCACTTTACCATATGCACTACCACAGGCAATCGGCTCACCAACTGTAAGGGTTCCCTTCTGTACTAAAACAGTTGCTACAGCTCCTCTTCCTTTATCCAGCTGTGCCTCAATGATAACACCACGGGCTTTACGTTTTGGATTTGCCTTTAACTCACTGACTTCTGCTGTTAATAATAACATTTCCAATAACTGGTCAATACCTTCGTGGGTATGAGCAGATACCGGTACAAAGATGGTGCTTCCACCCCAGTCTTCCGGAATCAGTTCGTATTCGGATAACTCCTGTTTTACTCGGTCGATATTGGCATTTGGCTTATCAATCTTATTGATTGCTACTACGATTTCAATTCCGGCTGCTTTAGCATGGTTAATTGCTTCTACAGTCTGTGGCATGACACCATCATCTGCTGCAACTACAAGAATTGCGATGTCGGTAGATTTTGCTCCACGCAGACGCATTGCGGTAAATGCTTCATGTCCCGGTGTATCTAAGAAGGTAATCTTCTGTCCGTTGATACTTACCACATATGCTCCGATATGCTGTGTGATACCACCAGCCTCACGGTCTGTTACATGTGTATTACGGATTGCATCCAGAAGGGATGTTTTACCATGGTCAACGTGACCCATTACACAGACAACAGGTGGTCTTGGAACTAAATCTTCTTCTCTTTCTTCATCCTCTTTTAAGAGCTCTGCAATTACGTCTACCTTTTCTTCCGGCTCTGCAATACAGTTAAATTCCAGTGCAATTTCTTCTGCACTGTCATAGTCGATTTCCTGGTTTACGGTAACCATCTGTCCCTTCATAAAGAGCTTCTTGATGATTTCAGAAGCCTGAACCTTCATCTTATCTGCCAGTTCCTTAATCGTCATACGCTCCGGCAGAGATACGCTGCGGATGATGTCTTCTTCCTTTGGTTTCGGCTGTGCAGGACGTTTCTTCTTACCGCCGTTTTTCTCAAGATTTACATATCTTTCCTGTTTCTTGCTTCCTAACTTATCGTGCTCCTGCACCTGTTTCTTACGGGTATTGTCACGGTCACGGTTCTCACGGCTTTCTTTTCTTAAATCGTCCGGTCCTGCCTGGATTGCTTCTTTATTGAAACGGTTTAATTCCTGGTCGAATCTTCCACTATTTCTTCCGCCTCTTCCATTTCTGTCGCCTTGTGGACGGTTATTATTGTATGGTCTGTCTCCCTGTGGGCGGTTATTGTTGTACGGTCTGTCTCCCTGCGGGCGGTTGTTATTGTACGGTCTGTCTCCCTGCGGGCGGTTGTTATTATACGGTCTGTCTCCCTGCTGACGGTTATTATATGGTCTGTCCCCCTGCGGGCGATTATTGTTGTACGGTCTGTCTCCCTGCTGACGGTTATTATACGGTCTGTCTCCCTGTGGGCGGTTGTTATTATACGGTCTGTCTCCCTGTGGACGGTTATTGTTGTATGGTCTGTCTCCCTGCTGACGGTTATTGTTAAAGTTTCTTGTCTCCGTCTTCTTCTCTTCTGTTTTCACTACCGGTTTCTCCTGAACAGTTTTTGTTTCCGTAGTCTTTACTTCTGCAGTTTTCGTTTCTGCTGGTTTTACTTCTGCAGCCTTAACTTCTGTTGCCTTTACCTCTGCCGGCTTAACTTCTGCAGCTTTTACTTCTGCAGGCTTTGGTGCTGCCGGTTTTGCAGGCTGAGCTGGTCTTGCAGCCGGTGCCGGTCTTCTTGTTTCTCCGGTCTTGGCATTGGTGTGATAAGCCTGACGTCTGCTTCCCGGATTGGTCTTGCTGTTCTGTGGGTTAAATACAGCAGAAATACTTGCTTTTTTCTTCGGTCGAGCCGGTGCCTCTGTTGTTTTTGCCTCGCCTGTAGCTTTTGTTTCACCTGCTGGCTTTGCTTCTGTTGCAGCTTTTGCTTCGCCTGCCGGCTTTGTCTCTGCTGCTGGCTTTACTGCCGGTTTTGCTGCTCCGTTTACTTTAGAACGCACCAGTTTCTGTGCATCTTCATCTATACTATTACTGGATGTCTTTACTTCATACTGGGTTCCTTTTAAGGAATCCAAAACATCCTGCGGCTTTATATTTAATTCTTTTGCGAGTTCATATACTCTGAGTTTTGACATATATAACTACCTCCGTTATTCAGTTGTTAACAGTTTCAATTGCTTTATGACGGCTTTGGCAAGACCTTCGTTGGTAACTGCCAATGATGCCCGAAATTCTTTTCCAATATGATGTCCGAGACTCTCCTTATCAGCATAAGCATAAAATGGCACTTCATAAAAGCTGCACATATCACGGAAATGTTTCTTCGTATTATCTGAAGCATCTCCTGCGACAATGACCAGATGAGCCTTTCCTTCTTTTACCGCTTTCTCTGTTGAAAATTCTCCGCTTGCAACATTTCCTGCCTTGGCAGAAAGTCCAAGCATGGATAACACCTTATCTTGTTTCAATATTCTGCATCTCCTTTTGCAACTCCTCATATATTTCTTCCGGAATCGCCATTTTCAAAGATCTTTCCAAGCCCTTTGTCTTTTTTGCTGCCAAAAAGCAATCCATATTCGGACAGATATATGCGCCTCTTCCATTCTTCCTTCCAGTGGAGTCCACTACAAGTTCATCTTCCGGCGTATGAATAATCCGAATCAGTTCTTTCTTGCTTTTCATTTCCTGGCATCCTACACATTTCCGCATAGGAATCTTCTTATTCGTTGCCATCTATGAACTCACCATCTCCTGCGTTTTCTTCTTCATAACCTTCCTCATAACCCTCTTCATACTCCTCATCATAGTCCTCGTAATCATTTTCATAATCCATGAATTCACCGGACTCTCTTGCCTGTGTCTCACTCTTGATATCAATCTTGAATCCGGTCAGTCTTGCAGCAAGTCTTGCATTCTGTCCTTCTTTACCGATAGCAAGGGATAACTGATAATCCGGAACAACAACCTTTGCGCTCTTCTCTTCGCCATCTGCGATTACGGAAATAACTTTTGCTGGGCTTAATGCGTTCTCGATTAACATAGCAGGATTCTCATTCCAGTTAATGATATCAATTTTCTCACCGCGTAATTCACTTACGATAGCATTTACCCTGGCTCCGTTCATACCTACACATGCTCCTACCGGATCTACATCAGGGTCATTGGAGTAAACAGCAATCTTTGTTCTGCTTCCTGCTTCACGGGCAATACTCTTAATCTCTACAATACCATCTTTTACTTCAGTAACTTCTGCTTCAAACAGACGTTTTACTAATTCCGGATGTGTTCTTGAAACCATAATCTTTGGTCCCTTTGGTGTAGATTTTACTTCCAGAATATATACCTTGATACGTTCGGTCGGTTTGAATACTTCACCCTTTACCTGCTCATTTTCAGTAAGAATGGCATCTGCTTTACCAAGATTAATGGAAATATTTTTTCCAACATATCTCTGTACAATTCCGGTTACAACGTCTTTTTCCATGCTATAATATTCGCTGTAAATTGCTTTTCTTTCTTCCTCACGAATCTTCTGTAAAATTACGTTCTTTGCATTCTGTGTTGCAATACGTCCAAATTCTTTGGATTTAACTTCTACATTTACCACATCACCAAGATTGTACTCAGAATCAATCATGCGTGCATTTGCAAGGCTGATTTCTGTTACATCATCTTCTACTTTTTCCACTACAGTCTTCTCAGCAAGCACATGGAACTCGCATGTTTCCGGGTCAATATTTACTTTAATATTATCTGCCTTTCCAAAATGGTTTTTGCATGCAGTCAGCAGAGAATTCTCAATTGCCTCAAGTAAAGTCTCTTTGCTGATATTTTTTTCCTGCTCCAGTATTGTCAATGCTTCCAACAACTCGTTATTCATTTCTTTATCCTCCTATATACTTATTTTCTAAGTTGTATGCTATGTTAATGATTAAAAATCGATGGCAAGACGGATTAATGCAATATCCTTCTTATCAAATACCTTCTGTCCATAAGATTCGTCTTCAATTGTTACGGTATTCTCATCATATGCACTTAAGACTCCACAAAATTCCTTTTCATGGTCTATGGCACGATACAGACGTATCTCCACTTCTTTTCCCATAGAACGGACATAGTCCTTTTCTTTCTTCAACGGTCTGCCAAGTCCCGGCGAACTCACTTCAAAAATATAAGAGTCTTCCACATAATCTTCCCGATCCAGAATCTCATTCATTTCCCGTGCTACCATTTCACAGTCATTGACGGTAATTCCGCCTTCCTTATCAATGTAAGCCCGTAAGTACCAGTCGGAACCTTCCTTCACATATTCCACATCTACCAGTTCAAAATGATACTTGTCAACGATTGGCTGAATGAAGCTTTCTGTCTTCTGTTCATAAATTTCTTTTCTGGACATGTAACCACCTTTCCATCTGCTTAAATTTTGTTCTAAACATGAATTGAGAGTGGACGCAACGCCCACTCTCAAAGCCTAAATCATCATGTACTGTATTATTATAGCACTATTTTCTTAAATTGCAAGATTTTATTTCCAAATTATCTACTTTCTGCCGGCTTTTCCTGCCTTTTTCTGTGACCAGACAGAACATACTCCAATCACTACGGCAACCAGAATTGTAAATACATATGCCATCCATGCTGGTAATGTTCCTGCAGATGCTACTGCTGTGCTGCCGTTTCCATCACCTTTTACTAAAATCAATGCAGAAACCGGAGCTACTTCTGCTGTTCCAGAAATTGTTTCAATCGTATCTGTTCCTGCTAAGGTATCATTAATGCATACATTCCAGTTTCCTTCCGGAAGAGTTACTTCTTTTTTCTCATTATTGGCATTGAAGATCACATACATTCCATCTGCTGTCTCTCCGTCAACATCACCAGTAATTGCAAACGCTACTACATTATCATCTAAATCTTCTACCGGAGTCACATGTGCTTTTACATCCTCTGCATTGTCAAGGCGAAGCACCGGATGTGCCTTACGGAATGCAATCAGTCCTTTATAATACTGGTAAACATTCTGATACTGTTCATCTTCCAGATTGCTCCATTTTAAGCTGTTTACTGAATCTGGTGAGGCATAGCTGTTTTCATCAAGACCACCATCTGCTTTCACTTTGCTTCTTAAGAATTCTTCTCCTGCCTGCATAAACGGAACACCCTCTGCCGTCATATAAATGGCTGCTGCAAGATTGTTCATGCGGATTCGCTCCTCCACGGAAGCTTCCGGAGTAGAACGGATAATACGATCCATCAGGGAAAGATTATCGTGACAGGATGCGTAGTTAATGGACTGGGAAGGTGTAGTACACCATTCCGGTGATAATCCCATAAAGCATTTTTGTAAGGTCTTCTCTTTGCCATTTGCTCCGGATACAAAACCTTTTTCTGTAGTTGAAAATGTATTTCCTTTTAACAAATCTCTTAAAGTATCACTGAAAAAAGCCATTTCCGGTACTTCCGTGGAATTGGTCTGTGTTGTCATGGAATATCCTTCTTTGGTAAGGCTTGTCTGCATCGACCATCCTTCTCCGTAGAAGATAACATCCGGGTGGTCTTTGTGCACTTCCTCGATTACCTCGTTCATGGTTTCCGTATCCAAAAGTCCTACCAGGTCAAAACGGAAGCCATCAATATGATATTCATCTGCCCAGTATTTCACAGAGTCCACAATATATTTCTTCACCATGGAACGCTCGGATGCTGTGTCATTTCCACAGCCGGAACCATTAGAATAAGTCCCATTATCATTTACTCTTGAGAAATACTCCGGCACAATTACGTTAAAACAGAATTCTCCTGCATTGTATACATGATTGTAAACCACGTCCATAACGACACTGATATCATTATCATGTAACGTCTTTACCATTTCTTTAGCTTCTTTCACCCGGACTTCTCCATGATATGGATCCGTGGAATAAGAGCCTTCCGGTACGTTGTAGTTGACCGGATCATATCCCCAGTTAAACTGTGGTGTATCCAGCTTTGTTTCATCTACGGAACCATAATCATAAAACGGAAGTAAATGTAAATGTGTGATTCCCAAATCCTTGATATGGTCAAGTCCGGTCGGAACACCATTTTCAGTTGTGGTTCCGGTCTCTGTCAGTCCTAAATATTTTCCAACGTTTTCAATTCCGGAACTGGAATCTGAAGAGACGTCACGGATATGCATTTCATAAATAACAGCATCATTAATACCCTCTCCGGCATGTGGGTTACCGTCACTGTCCCACCCTTCCGGATTGGTGGATTCCAAATCAATTATCATGGCACGTTTTCCGTTGACACCTGTGGTTCTTGCATATGGGTCATTGGCTTCTTTTTCCTCACCATTAATGGTAACGGTATAAGTATAATAGGTACCATTTAAATCTCCATCCTTTGATGCCACCCAGGTTCCGTTTATATCTGCAGTCATTGGAATGGATTCGATTAAATCATCGGTTCCTTCTATTCCTGATTCATAGAGATTTACAGAAACAGCCTGTGCGGTTGGTGCCCAGAGACGGAACGCTGTGCTGTCTTTTGTCCAGGTTGCACCAAGGTCATCTCCGTCATAAGTATATTCTTCTTCAAATTCTTTGGTGGAATATACGCTCGGCATCACTACTTTATATTCAGTTCCTTCGTATGTAATCTGATAGCTCTTATAAGCATCTAATGGTTCTTCTACAACTACCTGATATACGAAATCTTCATCTTGTGTTACTTCTTTGATAGTAACCGCCACACCATCGGCACTCTTAATGGAAAATGCCTGCATCAGATCCCCTTCAATTGCTCCGGTCATCTGAACGGTTACTGCGCTTTCCCCATCATATTTGGCTCCGGATAATTTAGTTCCGGTTACAGCATCATCACCATATTCTTTGGTATATCCTTTCACACCGGACTCCACATAAATATCCACAGTGCCGGATACCATCTCAGAAATATCAATGAACTGGTCTTCATCAACATCCTTGGTCCAGTCTGCTGTACGCACAATAAATCCCACAGAGGTTGTACCCGGTGTTACTTCCATGGTTGCCACATGGTCACCATTTTCCTCTGCCAGTTCATAAGCTGCACCATCCGCACCTTCTCCCCACATCCAGACATCCCATCCATCGTAATTGTCGTCTGCTCTGTGGTAATGCAGCTTAATCAAAAGTTCGTCAGCCTTTACCATTGCCGCATCTGAGACTACTGAAAAAACAGTCATCATGATAAGCAGCAATGCCATCCCCAATGCTTTTCCTCTTCTCTTCATGTCACCCTCCATCATACATTTGTTAGATTTGCTTATTTTTTCCTTGTTTGTTACCGGAAACATAGTAAATTGTAACATAATATATGCTGATTTGGAAGAGATATTTTCGTAAATTTTAGTTAATTATTGCAATTCGAATTTTTACGCAAAATAGTATAAACACACTTTGCGAGTTTCCCGAGTTATCGCAGTGCTTGCCAAATATGCATGCAAGCATGCGATTTTTCTCGCTACTCGCGTAAATAAAAAATGCTGTAAAACCATTATCTGGCTTTCAGCATCTTCTATGGGTTGGGCTATTAAATTATTAATAGTGAGCAGTTCATAGGGGAATCGAACCCCTGTTTCCGCCGTGAGAGGGCGGCGTCTTAACCCCTTGACCAATCTACCATATTTTCTTATCGAAAGCATCTTTCGCTTGCCGACTTGGATACTATAACACAACATCTGACACTTTGCAAGCATTAATTTTAATTTTTTTATAATTTTTTGTATAGTTCTTTTTTCAATGCGCATACTGGTGAAAAAGGAGTGGTTCTTTATGGATTATATCAACGCATTCTGGGTCGGTGGTCTGATCTGTGCCCTGACTCAGATCCTGATGGAAAAGACCAAGCTGATGCCCGGCCGGATCATGGTCCTTCTGGTGTGCAGCGGGGCTGTTCTGGGTGCAGCCGGGATCTATGAACCTCTGCTTGATTACGCAAAAGCCGGAGCAAGCGTCCCTCTTCTTGGATTTGGAAATGTACTCTGGGAAGGCGTCCACGATGCTGTACAGGAAGAAGGTCTCTTAGGCATCTTCAAAGGTGGTCTCACTGCCGGTTCTGCAGGAACCTGTGCCGCTCTGGTCTTCGGTTATCTCGCCAGTCTGGTCTTTGATTCCAAGATGAAAAAATGACAGAACAAAATCCCGGAAGATTTCCTACAATAGAAATTACTTCCGGGATCTTTTTATCCATTCAGGCTGTCTGCTATGCGGTATAGCTGCCCTGACGGAAAATTACATTTTTATAACGATCAAGTACGCACAGAAGCACGGTTCCCATGATGCTTGCAGTCAGAATCTCGCCTATTCCAACTGTTCCCATCAGAAATGGAATCG
>ERZ773245.2064-NODE-2064-length-12102-cov-6.467917_pt1 | contig 12102 bp, 9 predicted proteins | sample MGYA00580988_ERZ773245 | MGnify/ENA primary metagenome ERZ773245 (study PRJEB29015, sample SAMEA2737792) | human gut metagenome | biome: human gut; feature: human-associated habitat; material: faeces | place: China | collected 2012 ... | reverse complement strand
GAAAGCTGATTGTGAAACCGTCAAAGAAATCGATTAAAAACTTTGTAGCGAGCTTGTCTGAAACTATTTTAAAACGTGGTAAGGCTTGGAAGCAGGAAGTATTGATTGAAAAGCTGAACCAACAAATCCGGGGCTGGACGAACTATCATCGATCGGTCTGTGCCAGTGAGGCGTTTACGCACATCGACTATGTTCTCTATGAACTGCTGTGGAGGTGGGCCAAACGCCGTCACCCCCACAAGGGGAAATGGTGGGTATCCACAAACTACTGGCACCGCAGAGGAAACCGAAACTGGGTATTCTCCACGGAGGACAAAGAACTTCTGCGGGTGGATCACATTCCTATTATCCGACATACAAAAGTACGAATGGACGCCAATCCCTACCTGGAGCCGGAATATTTTCATGCCAGGCAATTCAGCCGCGGCATGAAGCGTTTTACCGGCAGGTTCAAACAGATTTGGAAGAATCAAAACGGATGTTGCCATCATTGTGGGCTTCCGATGGACATTCAGGACGAAAGAGAAATCTTTTTCAAGGTCCCGAAATCCAAAGGCGGCAAAGAGGAGGTGCGCAATATGGCCTATGTCCACAAATACTGTAACCAACTCTACTTTGAGCGCCGCGCGAAAGCGTGATGAAATGCTTGAGCCGTATGAGTGGAAACGCTCACGTACGGTTCTTAGACGGGAAGGGGCGAGTAATCGCCCCGACCTAGTCGACTATTACCCCCTTGTGGAACGGCTGAAAGGGCAGGTTATCAAGGTTTCGCAGAACAGCACGCAGTACATTAACCCTATGGATATTAACCTCAATTACAGCGAGGGCGACACGCCCATAGCCTTAAAGAGCGATTTTATCCTTTCCTTTTGTGAGTTGATTATGGGAGGTAAAAACGGGCTGGAAGCTGTCGAAAAGACCTTGATTGACCGCGCTGTTATCAGCGTGTACCGCAACTACCTTGCCGACCCGAAGCCGGAGAATATGCCGATTTTGGGCGACCTCTACGACGAGATCAAGAAGCAGCCGGAAAAGGAAGCGCAGCGTATCGCGGCGGCATTGGAACTCTATGTAAACGGCAGCTTGAACATTTTTAACCACAGGACAAACGTTGACATTCATAATCGCCTTGTCTGCTTTGATATTAAGGAACTCGGTACGCAGCTTAAAAAAGTCGGTATGCTTATCGTCCAAGACCAAGTATGGAACAGAGTAACGGTAAACCGCAGCGAGGGCAAGGCGACGCGGTATTACATCGACGAATTTCATTTACTCTTGAAAGAGGAACAGACCGCAGCATACAGCGTCGAGATTTGGAAGCGTTTTAGGAAGTGGGGCGGTATTCCGACAGGTATCACGCAGAACGTCAAAGACCTTTTGACGAGCAGAGAAGTTTCAAACGTTTTTGAAAACAGCGATTTTGTCTATATGCTCAACCAAGCACAGGGCGACAGGGAAATCCTTGCAAAGCAGCTTAACATTTCGCAGCAGCAAATGACCTATGTAACCCATTCCGACGCGGGCGAGGGGCTTATTTTCTACGGCAACGTGATTTTGCCCTTTATTGACCGTTTCCCGCAGGATACGGAACTGTACCGCGTCATGACGACCAAACCCGGCGAGGTGTCGGCATGAGGATAGAAACGGACAAAATCTATTGCGGCGACAGCTTGCAGGTGCTTCAAACCTTGCCGGAAAACGCAGTTGATTGTTGCGTAACGTCCCCGCCCTACTATGCCTTGCGGGACTATGGCGCAGACGGGCAGATCGGACGGGAAGCAACGCCGGAAGAATATGTTTCCCGCATTACGGCGGTATTCCATGAGGTAAAGCGGGTGCTTACGCCGGAGGGGACTTGTTGGCTGAATATCGCGGACACTTATTGCGGCACAGGCAGCAAAGCCGACCACCAAGACCCCAAATATCCCAAAGGCAGGAACGGGCAGCAAGTGGCGTTCAACCACCGCGCCCCCGGCTGTAAGCCCAAAGATTTAATCGGTATTCCGTGGCTTGTAGCCCTTGCCTTGCGGGGCGACGGTTGGTATTTGCGCAGTTCTATCATTTGGCACAAAACAAACCCCATGCCAGAAAGCACGCGGGACAGGCCGACCCGCTGCTATGAATATGTGTTTCTGCTTACCAAGTCAAAGAAGTATTACTACAATTGGCAAGCAGTAGCCGAGCCGATAGCCCCCACAACGGCGGGGCGGCTGAAAAGCGGAGTTAGCAAAGGAAACAAGTATAACGTTACTGTTCCGGGGCAAAACCAGCCGCAGAAAATCAACCGCCCCCGCGAAAAGGGCGCATACGCCGACGAGTTGATTTCTCCCGTCCGCAGCCGCCGCAACGTTTGGCAGATCAACAATGTCGCGTATCATGGCGGGCATTTCGCAGCATACCCGCCCAAACTTGCGGAAACGTGCATTTTGGCGGGCTGTCCCGTGGGCGGGATTGTCCTTGATCCGTTTTTAGGCAGCGGCACGACCGCAGCGGCGGCAAAAAGCCTTTCCCGCCGCTATATCGGTATAGAGATCAACCCCGAATACTGCACCCTTGCAAAACAGCGTATTGGAGGTGATGAACATTGAGCAAGGAATTAAAAGCCCCCGACAAGGTAACGCAGAAAATGACCCGCGACGGGGCGGTTGCGGAAAACCTCACGACGGGCGAAACAACGAGTATCAGCGAAAGGCCGCAGGAGGAAAACTATTCCCAAGCCCCTACCGCAGCGGCAGAAAAGGCTGTTGACCGTATCGGCGCAGAGGTTGAACGGCAAGCGGCAAAGGGCGCAGGGAAAAAAGCCCTTGACGCGGCGCAGCTAAAAACCCATACTTCCCGCTTGCAGTTTTCCGAAGCGGAACGGGCAACGCCGGAATTGCAGAAATCTATCCGTAAATCCGAGAAAGCGGCAGACCGTTTAGACGCAGCGCGGGCGGCTATCCCCAAGCAGACCAAAATCAAGAAAGAGCGCGTTTTTGACGAAGCGAAAGGCAAGGCAAAGACGCGCCTTTCCTTTGAAAAGACGGATAAGCCCCCAAACGGCAAGTTGCGGCATAACCCCTTATCCCGTCCGGCGCAGGAGTTAAACAGTACCGTACACGGGAAAATCTATGAGGTAGAGAAAGAAAACGTCGGTGTGGAAAGTGGACACCGGGTAGAACTTGCCGGAGAGAAAGCGGGCGGCATGGCGGCGCGGGCAGCAAAGCGCAGCATACGCAGCCATAAGCTGAAACCCTACCGGGCAGCGGCGGCAGCGGAGAAAAAAGCGGTAAAGGCAAACGCTGATTTCCTCTATCAAAAGGCGCTGCACGATAACCCCGCCCTTGCGCACTCAAACCCGATTTCCCGTTTTTGGCAGAAGCAGCGCATTAAAAAGCAGTATGCAAAGACGCTGAAAGCGGGCGGCAAAGTGAAAAAGACCGCCGAAGCCACCGCAAAGGCGGCGAAGAAAACCGCGCAGGAAACCAAACGGGCGACGTTCTTTGTCGTCCGGCACTGGAAAGGCTGCTTGCTTGTGGGCGGGATTGCCTTTATCGTGCTTCTGCTTTTCGGCGGCTTGTCCTCTTGCTCCCTCTTTGGCGGCAACAGCGGCAGCGGCTTGATTGCGTCGTCCTATCTCTCCGAGGACGCGGATATAACGGGCGCGGAAAGCGCGTATGCCGCTATGGAAGCCGAGTTACAAGATATGCTGGACAATATCGAAAGCGAATACCCCGGCTACGACGAATACCGGGTAAACGCAGACGAGATCGAGCATGACCCCTATGTGCTAATCTCTATCCTTTCCGCGCTGCATGAGGGCGTGTTTACCCTTGATGAAGCGCAAAGCACCCTTGAAATGCTCTTTGAGAAACAGTATATCTTGACCGTTGAGGAAGAAGTACAGGTACGATACCGCACCGAAACGAGGACGGACAGCGAGGGCAACGAATATGAGGTTGAAGTACCCTACAACTATTACATTCTCCATGTGGATTTGGAAAACTTCAACCTTTCCCATGTCCCCGTCTACATCATGGGCGAGGAACAGCTATCCATGTACGCTATGTATATGTCGTCGCTGGGAAACCGCCCCGATTTGTTCCCGTCGTCCGGCTATGTGTCTAAATACTATGAAAACCCGCCCGCCGATTATGAAGTACCCGCCGCGCTGCTCAATTCCGATGAAAAGTTTGCGCGGCTCATTGAAGAAGCGGATAAATACGTCGGCTTTCCCTATGTGTGGGGCGGCAGCAGCCCGGAAACCTCTTTTGATTGCAGCGGCTTTGTGAGTTATGTATTGACGAACAGCGGCCTATACAATACGGGCAGACTTGGGGCGCAAGGGCTTTACAACATTTCAACCCGCGTTTCCAACCCGCAGCCGGGGGATTTGGTTTTCTTTACGGGTACATACGACACGCCGGGGGTATCTCATGTGGGTATCTACGTTGGCGAGGACGGGGACGGAAGCCCCGTCATGCTGCATTGTGGCGACCCGATACAATACGCAAAACTTGATACAAGCTATTGGCAATCCCATTTTTACGCCTATGGGCGGCTACATTACAACTGACTTTGAAAGGAGTTTATTTCTATGGCAAACACGAAACTTGACCGTATCGAAAGGGATATTGAGAAAACGAGGGCGAAAATCCTTGAATACCAAAAAAGGCTGAAAGACCTTGAAGCGCAGAAAATCGAGGAAGAAAACGCGCAGATCGTGCAAATGGTGAAAGCGGTACACCTTGACGGGACGCAGCTTGCCGCGTTCCTCTCCGCTTACGCCAGCGGCGAAATTGCCTTGCCACAGCCGGACGCAGACTACACCGACGAACAGGAGGAAACCGAAGATGAAGCATAAAAAACTGTTCCGCAGCGTTACCGCTTTGCTTGCCGCCCTTGTACTCATGGGCGGCTTTTCTGTTACCGCTTTTGCGGGCGGCGGTGATGTGAGCGACGAGCCGCCTACCCCCGTAACCGAAACCGAGCCGGAAGAAACGACGGGCGGCTATGAGCCGCAGCCCTTAACGCCGGAGGGCAACATGAGCCTTGTGGACGACATAACGGGCGAAGCGTCCGGCGATAAGCAGTTTATCACCGTCGTTACCAAAAGCGGCAACTATTTTTACATCATCATTGACCGCGCCGAGGACGGAGAAAACACCGTCCATTTCCTTAACCAAGTGGACGAAGCGGATTTAACCGCCCTTATGGAGGACGGGCAGACCGAAGCCCCCGTTTGTAGCTGTACTGAAAAATGCGTTGCCGGAAGCGTCAACACCGATTGTCCCGTTTGCAGCGTCAACATGAGCGAGTGCGCGGGCAAGGAAGCCGAGCCGGAGCCGGAAGAAACCGAGCAGCCGCAGGAAGAAGAAAAAGGCGGCGGCATGGGTATTCTGCTTGTCGTGCTGCTTGTTGCCGCAGCGGGCGGCGGCGCGTTCTACTACTTTAAGATTTTGAAGCCCAAAAAGGACGCGGCGAAAGGCAGCAGCAGCCTTGACGACCTTGATTTTGACGAGGACGACGAGGAAACGGAAGTAGTCGAAACCGAACAGACCGAGCAGGAGGACGATAATCTATGAAACTTGTAATTGCAGAAAAACCGAGCGTCGGGGCGGCGATTGCCGCCGTTATGGGCGCGAATGAAAAGCGCAGCGGATATTTTGAGGGCGGCGGCTACCTTGTGTCGTGGTGTATCGGGCATTTGATTAGCCTTGCAGACGCGGCGACCTACAATGAACAATTCCGTAAATGGAAGTACGACGATCTTCCCATTGTCCCGCAGGAGTGGCAGTTTATTGTTGCCAGCGGCAAGGAGCAGCAGTTTTCCATTCTCAAAGACCTTATGCACCGCAGCGACGTTACCGAGATTATCAATGCTTGCGACAGCGGGCGCGAGGGGGAACTCATTTTCCGCTTTGTCTATGAACAGGCGAATTGCAAAAAGCCCTTTTCCCGCCTTTGGATTAGCAGCATGGAAGCAAGTGCAATCCGCGAGGGCTTTTCAAATCTCAAAGACGGGCGCGGCTATGACAACCTCTATCAATCCGCGCTTTGCAGAGCAAAGGCCGATTGGCTCATTGGCATTAACGCGACCCGCCTTTTCTCTATCCTCTACCATAAAACATTGAATGTCGGCAGAGTGCAAACGCCCACCCTTGCTATGCTGGTAAACCGCGACTATGCAATCAGCAGCTTTAAGAAAGAGAAATATCATGTCGTCCGGCTGGACGTTGGCGGCGTTGCCGCCCTTTCCGAAAGGCAGGACGACGAAGCGGCGGCGCGGCAGATGAAAGCGGCTTGCGAGAAATCGCAGGCCGTTTGTACTTCCCTTAAAAAAGAGAAAAAGACCGCAGCCCCGCCGAAACTGTTTGACCTCACCGCCTTGCAGCGGGAAGCAAACCGTTTGTATGGGTTTACGGCGAAACAGACCCTTGACTATGCGCAAGCCCTTTATGAAAAACGGCTTTTGACCTATCCCCGCACCGACAGCAAATATATCACTTCCGATATGGAGGGCAGCACAAAGGAACTTATCACCGGCCTTTGCGCTGCTCTCCCCTTTATGCAGGGCGTGAAGCTGCAAGCCGACCTTGCGAGGATTTGCGACAACAGCAAAGTAACCGACCATCACGCCATTTTGCCGACAGCGGAGTTTGTGAAAACGGGCTTTTCTTCCCTTGCCGAAAGTGAGAAAAAGCTAATGACCCTTGTGTGCGCAAAACTGCTTTGCGCCGTTGCCGCGCCCTATGAGTATGAAGCGGTTACGGCGGTTTTCACTTGCGGCGGCTATACCTTTACCGCAAAGGGCAGGACGACGCTTTGCGAGGGTTGGCGCGAGATTGAAAGACTATCCCGCGCCGCGTCCGGGGAACAGGACGAGGACGCAGAGCCGGAAGCGGTTTTACCCCCGCTTGCCGAGGGGCAGACCTTTGACAATCCGGCAGCGGAGATCTCCGAACGTTACACGCAGCCCCCAAAGGCATTTACCGAAGATACGTTACTTTCGGCTATGGAGAGTGCGGGAAAGGAGGACACGCCGGAGGACGCGGAGCGCAAAGGGTTAGGCACCACCGCGACGCGGGCGGGTATCATTGAAAAACTCATTAGCGCGGGCTTTGCCGAGCGCAAGGGCAAAAAGCTAATCCCCACAAAGGACGGGTATAACCTTGTCGCTATTCTGCCCGACAGCCTTACGTCCCCGCAGCTTACGGCAGAATGGGAAACGCGCCTTACCGGGATTGCAAAGGGCAGCGACAGCCCCGCCGACTTCATGCGCGGGATTGAGGAAATGACAGCGGGGCTTGTCAAGACCTATTCCGCGATTTCCGAGGATAAAGCGAAGCTGTTTACCCCGCAGCGGGAAGCAATCGGCACTTGCCCCCGTTGCGGCGCGGCGGTTTACGAGGGCAAGAAAAACTTTTACTGCTCCGACAGGGCTTGCAGCTTTGTGATGTGGAAGAATGACCGCTTTTTTGAGCAGCGCAAAAAGGCTTTCACAAAGGCGATTGCCGCCGCCCTTTTGAAAGACGGAAAGGTAAAAATCAAAGGTATGTACTCGACCAAGACGGGAAAGACCTTTGACGGAGTTGTGCTGCTTGCCGACACAGGCGGCAAGTATGTAAACTTCCGCGTCGAGCAGAACCGAAAATGATAAGGCTTGATGAAAAGCAATACCGCGCCGTAAAGAAAATGACCCGCGCCGCTTGTGCAAACAACGATTGCGGGAATTGTCTGCTGCTGGACGACGGGGAAACTTGCGTTTGTGTGCAGAGTATCAGCTATTCGCTGCTATGCCGCTATTTCCGCGAAGCGGTATTACCCGCCGACAGGCAGCTTTGCGAACAGATCACCCGCAGCGGGGAAACCGATTTGAAGCGTTGCGCGGTATGCGGCAGCACGTTTGCGGCGGGCAGCAACCGGGCGAAATACTGCCCCGATTGCGCGGCAAAGATACGCCGCAGACAGAAAGCCCAAAGCGAGAGAAACAGGCGTTTACGGATAAAAACAACTACATAGCAAGCACAGCAAACGAGTACCCGTTTGCGAGAAATGCCCGCGCTGCTCTATGGGAAGCGCGGGCATTTTGCTTGTTGGGATAGTCCCAAACCCTTATATGACCGAGAAAGGACGTGATGAAAGAATATGCCGTATTCCTCATACGACCATGACAAATTAGAAGCCGCCGAAACCATGCGGATAGAACGCCGGATATATTTTGAAGCAAAGGACAGGGAGATTGCCCCTTATGCTTCCTTGCCGATTGCGCAGCTACTTTCCATGCGCAGCGAAAGCGCGGCGGCAGAACAGGCGATTTTTGACGACCTTAAAGAACGCGCCGCCGCATGGGAAGAACAGGCGGGAAGAACGCTTTTGCTGGATAAAACACTTGAATATGTGAGAACGCCGCACGTCCAGCACACCGCTAACGAGTGGCAGACCACCGAGCATAACCGCCATATTCGCAGCAACCGGGTATATCAGATGAATTACCACATTTACGAAAACACCCGTTACGACAGGGAGAAGCAGCAAAGCGTCCCTTACTCCTATTCTCTCACATGGGGCGTTTATACCAACAGCCCGAACAGGAACGGGCAAGCGAAGATTGCCGGACAAGATAGAAAGGTTTTCACCGACAAGGCAGCTATGGAAAAGTATCTGAATGGGCGTATCAAAGCGTATGACCGCTTGTTTACGGAAATCTCCCCGCCTATCCCGCAGGAGTACGCCGACTATTTCAAAGTAAACGGTATGCTCATGCCGGACTACACCATAGAGGGCGAAGAACCCCCGCAGCAGCAACAGGCGGCAGCTATCCCCGAAAATACCGGGCAGGAAAAGGAGCGTGAACACATGAGCGAACAGTTTTCTATTATGATAGGCAACCGCAGCCGCTTTGACGCGGGCGACCCCGGCGGCTATTGGTTGGATATGCCCGCCACAAAGGAGCAGTTGCACGAAGCTATGCGGAACGTCGGCATTACCGCCGACAACCCGCAGGATTTTTCCATTCGCGGCTATTCCGACGACCCGGAGAAACATATTGCCTTGCCTTATGAAATGGTATGCGCCGCCGACGTGGACGAACTCAATTTTCTTGCGGCGCGGCTCGAACAGCTTGACCCCGCCGAGGTTGGCAAGCTGAACGCAGCTTTGCAGCAGAAAAACGGGCTTGCAAATATTGGACAGGTAATTGACTTCACCTACAACGTGGATTTTTACGTCCATATCCCCGAAGTACATAACTACCACGATTTGGGCGACTATTACTTAAATCAATCCGGCATGGTACAAATGCCCGAAGAATGGAAAGGCGGCATTGACCTTTCTACTTTTGGCAGGAACGCTGCCGCGCAGGAAAAAGGCGCGTTTACCGAGTACGGCTATATCGTGGAAAGCGGCGACGAGTGGGAACGGCAGTTTGAGGGGCGCGAAGTGCCGGAAGAATACCGCATTATGAGTTACCCGCAGCCGGAGCGCGGCGAACAGGACAAAGCCTATATGGACGCAGCCGAAACGCAGCAAGCAGACGCACAGGCCGCAGAGCCGCAGCAGCCCCGCCCCGTCGTCCCCATTATCCTTACTTCCGAAAAGCCCGCCGAAAAGGTAAAGGAGATCACCGCGCGTTTGGAACAGGGCGTACAGGCGATTTTTGACAGCGACCGCTACAAAGAGTTTCTAACCGCTATGTCAAAGTTCCATGATTATAGTTTGAATAACACTATCCTAATTGCTATGCAGGGCGGCAATTTGGTAATGGGCTTCCGTCAATGGGAAAAGGAGTTTGACCGCCATGTAAAGAAAGGCGAGAAAGGCATTAAAATCTTTGCCCCCGCGCCCTACAAGGTGAAAAAGCTGGTTGATAAAATCGACCCCGAAACGAGAAAGCCCATGCTTGACCGCGAGGGAAAAGTGGTAAAGGAAGAAAAGGAAATCACCGTCCCCGCCTTTAAGGTTATAACCGTCTTTGATATTTCGCAGACCGAGGGCAAGGAGTTTCCCGACCTTTCCGTTAAACCGCTGCTTGCCGATGTGGAGCAGTACGAGGATTTTTTCGCCGCCCTTGAAAAAGCGTCCCCCGTCCCGATTGCATTTGAGCAGATCACAAACGGCGCAAATGGGTATTTCAGTTTGACCGACAAGCGTATTGCAATCAAAGAGGGCGTGAGTGAATTACAGGCGGTAAAGACCGCCATTCACGAAATCGCCCATGCGAAGCTGCACGACGTAGACTTAAACGCCCCGCCGGAGCAGCAAAACCGCGTTGACCGCCATACCTGCGAGGTAGAAGCGGAAAGCGTCGCTTATACGGTTTGCCAGCATTTCGGCCTTGATACTTCCGATTACTCTTTCGGCTATGTGGCTGGTTGGAGCAGCGGCAAGGAAATGACCGAGTTAAAAGCGTCCCTTGAAACAATACAGACCACCGCAAAGGAACTCATTACCGAGATTGAGGGGCATTTTACCGAGTTGCAGCAGCAGCGGCAAGCCGAGCAGGAGCAGGGCGATACCTTTTCCATTTATCAGTTAAAGCGCGGGGACGAAACAAGGGACTTGCGCTTTGAGCCTTATGACCGTCTGCAAGCGGCTGGACTTACCATTGACCGGGTAAATTATGAACTCGTCTATACTGCACCGCTTACAAAGGATATGACGCTGGGCGACATTTGGGAAAGGTTTAATATCGACCACCCCGCCGACTTTAAGGGGCATAGCCTTTCCGTTTCCGACATTGTTGTGCTTCATCAGAACGACGAGGACACCGCCCACTATGTAGACAGTATCGGTTTTCAGCAAGTGCCGGAGTTTTTGCAGGAGCAGCAGACCCCCGTATTTGACAAGCTGCCGCCCGAACAGCAGCAAGCCTTGTCCGACACCGTACAAGACACTTTGCAAATGCTGGTTGACGCAGACAAGCGGATTTATGGCGACGTTACGGGCAAGACCCTTGAAGCAATCGCGGCGCAAGGATATTCCTACAAGGACGGGCAGCTTGAAAAGCAGCAGCCGGAAGCGACCCCCGACAGCCTTTTGACGGGTGAAACCGTTAGAACGCCGAGGGGCAATTTTCATATTACCGATATGAGCCGTGAACAGATCGAAGCGGCGGGCTTTGGTTTTCATCATGCGTCGGAGGACGGGAAGTATCTCATTATGGGAAATGGCACACAGGCTTATGCCATAGCCGCCGAGCAGCCGCAGCGGGATAATCCCTTAAAGCACGTCGAGGACACCATAGAGCAGAACGACAACAATTTTGACGGGCTTATCAATAATACGCCGCAAACGCCCACCGTCGCGGATTTTGAGCAGCGGGCAAAGGCGGGGGAAGCGATTTCCGTTACCGACCTTGCAAAAGCGGTAAAAGCCGAGAAACGGGAACAGCCGCAGAAAAAACCGTCCATTTTGAAGAAGCTGGACGAATACAAGAAACAGGCGGCGCAGCAGCCGAAAGATAAACAGAAAGAGCATAAAAAGGATTTGGAGGTTTGATAGCATGAATACCCGCTTTACCATTGAGGAAGAAAACATTGTTGCGATCTACGCCGAGGACAGCCGGGAAACAACGCTTGAAAATATCCTTGCCGCCATGCCCTACATGGACGAGGATATGCGCCAGCTTGCCGCCGCAGCGGTGAACAAGCTGCAAGCCATGACGGACAGCGAGTTTTCCGAAAGGGAGTTTATCTTGACCGACGAGGAATAGCCCATAGAGAACAGGGGCGCGGTTGCCGATTTCCGGCACCGCGCCCCTGTTCTTTTTTTGTCCTTGCGTGGACAATTAGAAAGCCGTTTTTGCGGGTTTGAATATACTTTATCGTCTATGTCGTTTTCATGCGCTGGAAGCCGCAGAAACACAGGCGTTTTCAGCCCTTAACATTCCACTTGCCACCCCATGTTTTGCGCCTTATCGCTCCTGCTCCCGCGCCCTGCTTTGGGACGGGTAAAGAATACTATCGACGTTCTTTTTGACAACGCCGTATTCCTGCATTTGCTTCTTGGCTTGCCGATAATCTTCATACAATTTGGTTTTCCTGTCGTTTAAGCTTCTATACTCCTTGCGCAGCGCGGCGAGATCGGGCAGCTTCTTTATCTGCATTTCCTTTAATGCCCTTG
>ERZ773245.2062-NODE-2062-length-12115-cov-13.386318_pt1 | contig 12115 bp, 8 predicted proteins | sample MGYA00580988_ERZ773245 | MGnify/ENA primary metagenome ERZ773245 (study PRJEB29015, sample SAMEA2737792) | human gut metagenome | biome: human gut; feature: human-associated habitat; material: faeces | place: China | collected 2012 ... | reverse complement strand
TACGGCAGGGCAGGCGCTTTCTTCTTATACTGTGTGCTTTCCGGGGGCAAGGGTCAGCTTACGCCCATCGGGCAGGGTGACATCGGCGGTCAGGTTGGCGGGGATCTCAAACTCATAGGTCACCGCGTCGCCGTCATACCGCCAGCCGCTTACGATGCGCCCAGCCGGGGAATCGTAGGCAGCCTTTGCCCAGCCCAGCGATTTGTCGGGCGTAGGTGCAATCGTCAGTGCGCCGTCCGCGTAATGGATGCCGCACACGCCGCCGAACAGCCAGCCGCAAATTGCGCCGTAGCTGTAATGGTTCAGGGATTCGTGGGGCTTGCCATTTTCGTCAATGCCCGTCCATGTCTCCCATACGGTAGTCGCACCCTTGCCGACCTCATACAGCCAGCCGGGGGCGTCAGGCTGCAAAAGCAGCTTGTAGGCAGTGTCCGTATAGCCGTATTTTGCCAGCACATCGCACAAAAACGGCGTGGACAAAAAGCCCGTGTTCAGGTGGCAGCCGTTCTCGATGACCATTTGGTTCAGCGTTGCGGCAGCCGTTTTGCTTTCGTCCTCACCCAGCAGGGCAAAGGCAATGGCGCGGACATACTCGCACTGGCGGTCAGACTTGATAACGCCGTTCTCGGTAAACGCCGCGCGGTAGGCTTTTACCGCGTTGGCGGCGGTGCCGCGGTAGTTGGCGGCATCGTCGGACTTGCCCAGTGCTTCCGCCACTTCCGCCAGCAAGCGCCCAGAGTAGGCCAGATACGCCGTGCCAACGCTCTTGCGCGGGTTCATCATCGCCTGCATGGGGGTGATGCCCGGCTCGCACCATTCGCCGTAGTCCATGCCGTTTAAAACGGTGAACTTGGCGTAATCACCGCCCTGCTGCTCATCGGTTGTCTGCTGCGCGCGCCCCAGCAAAAAGCCGTACCAGCGCTGCATCATCTCATAGTTGTCCGCCAGAATTTTGCGGTCACCCGTGCGTTTGTACAGGGCATACGGCACCAGAATCGCCGCATCGCCCCACCCTGCCGACATGCAGAGCATCGGGGTCATATAGCCGGGGCGGGCGTTCGGCGGGGCAATGTTCGCCATGCGCCCGTCGGGGTACTGGTTCAGGCGGCACTCCGCCAGCCATTTTTCCGCCACGGGGTAGCAGTCCATCAGGGTCAGGCCGGTTTCAATAAACACGCCCATATCCCCTGTCCAGCCTGCGCGTTCGCGGGTCGGGCAGTCGGTGGGGATATCGCAGAAGTTGCCCTTCTGGCTCCAAATGCTGTTCTTGACAAGCTGATTCACCGCGTCATTTCCGCAGGTAAATTTGCCTGTCACCGCCATATCGGAGTAGACGGCGTGGGCAGTAAACACAGCATCGGTCAAGTCGGCGTCGGTTTCGACCTTGGCGTAGCGGAAGCCCATGATGGTGAAGTGGGGCTTGAAGTGGTTTTTCCCCTCTTTGCAGACAAGCTCCAGCATCTGGGCGGTGCCGCCCTCCTTGTGGCGGGCACGGTCCTGGAAGTTTTCCTGGGTAAAGTTGCCGTTTTCGTCCAGCGCTTCGCCGCAGGTCAGCTTGACCTTTTGCCCGGCGCGGGCAGTCAGCGCCATCTCCACATAGCCGGCGATATTCTGCCCAAAGTCCAGCACGGTCTCGCCGTTGGGCGTTTGCAGCAGCTTGCCGGGGAAGGCTTCGTGTTCCAGAATCGGCACGGTATTCATGCCGGTGATGGGCAGGTCGTCGCGGTAGGCGCGCACGCCGTGCCAGCCGGTCAAGCTGCCTTCGAACCGTGCGTCATAGACCTCGCCCTGCTGCATATCGTTCTGGCGGATCGGCCCGCACTGCGTTGCCTGCATCGAGCCGTCAGAAACGCAGACGGCTTGGCCGTCCACTTCCAGCTGAAACAGCACGCCCAGCGTATCACCGAACAAGTCGCGGTCACCGTCCACACCGCCTGTGCTGCGGTGCCAGCCGTCACCAAGGGCAATCAGCAGCTCGTTTTCACCGTCACACAAATATCGCGTTATATCGTATGTTTGTGCTGCAAGGTGCTTGTTGCCGGTAAAACTGCCGGGGGCTAAAACCATATCCCCGACACGCACACCGTTCAGCCATACCGCATACAGCCCCTTGGCGGTAATGTACAGCCGCGCTTCACCCTTGGCTGCAGTAAAGGTTTTGCGCAGGTACGATGCCGGACGATGGGGCTTGTACGGCTCGGCTGCGCCCTTGCCTGCGGCTTCTTTTTCCGCCTGCTTGCGCTCCCAGTTGGGGCGGGCAAAGGCGTTGATGGCATCATCCCCGGGGATGTCGATTTCTTCCGTTTCGGGGTCTACCCATTCACCCTGCCAGTCGCTTTGCGCCAAGCCCGTTTCAAAGTGCGCCTCACTCCACGCGCCGGGGGTGTCGTTTTCGTCCCACAGGCGCACGCGCCAGCACCCACGCACGCGGGAGCCGCCCACAGTCGGGGCATCGGCGTGCACGGCGGCGCTCTGCACCTTGCCGCTGTGCCAAACAGTCTCGCCGTTCGCGGTCAGTTCAATTTCATAGGCAGTCTGGCGCACGCCGTCAACGCACTGCCAAGACAAGAACAGCGGCCCGGCAGCCATGCCAAGGGGCGCGGTAAGATGATTCGTTTTCAGGTTTATTGCTCGCATCGCTGGGTACTCCTTTTCAATTTACTGCCTATATTATAATGGAAATTTCCCAGCGGGCGAACTCAGAAATTACGGATAAGGGATAAAAATTTCAAAAGCATCGAATAATGCATAAATTTTTATTCCATTTCCGGATTTGATGCCCCCCACCGTGCACCACCGGCGGGGATTTTTTATTGACATTTTTGGTCTATCGTAGTAGACTATAGACAGAGACAGGTCTATTGCAATAAACCAAAAGGAGCTTTCCCTATGCTGAACCATGAACCGCTTCGCCTTGCTGACGGCGAATACCGCTTTGCCTGCCTTGTGTGGGACAACGAGCCGCTGCCCAGCGGGCAGTTGGTCGCGCTGGCCGCCGAGGGGCTGGGCTGGAAAAAAAGCACGACCTACACCGTTTTAAAAAAGCTCTGTGAGCGCGGCGTGCTGCAAAACGCCGATGGCCGCGTGACGAGCCTTATTAAAAAGGAGGATGTCCAGCAGGCCGAGAGCGCCGCAGTGGTGGACAAGACCTTTGACGGCAGTCTGCCGCGGTTCGTGGCCGCGTTTTTGAACTCAAAGCCCATCAGCGACGCCGAGGCCGCCGAGATCCGTGCACTGCTCGACGCCGCCCGCTATAAGGAGGAATAGCCATGCGCAGTATCGTTCTTGCCTTTTTGCTGTTGAGCGCCCGCGGCGGTGTGGCCGCGCTGGCCGCATGGCTGGTCTGCAGGGTCCTGCGCCGCGCCCATGCGCCCAGTCGGCTCCTATGCTGGCTGTGGCTGGCCGTAGGGCTGCGGTTTGTGCTGCCGTGGGGCATCCCGCTGAAGCTGCCCCGCCCGGAGAGCGCCCCGCTGGCCGCTGCCGCCGACACCGTGCAGGAGCTGGGCGAGCTGCCGCTGCTGCCCCCTGCCCCCGCCGCACCCGCTGTTGCGGCCCCGCTGCCTTGGTACGCCCGGCTGACGCCGTGGCACGCGCTGGCGGCGGTCTGGCTGGTCGGTGTGCTGGTGCTGGCTGTGCGCGGGGGCATCGGCTACCTGAAATTAAAGCGCTGTGTGGCGCTGGCCTGCAAAACGCCCGACGGCTGCTACGGCGGGGCGTGCGTGCCCACGCCGTTCACACTGGGCTTTGTGCGCCCGCGCATCTACCTGCCGGACAGCCTGCAAGGCCCGGCGCGGCAGGCTGTGCTGCTGCATGAGCGGACCCACATCCGCCGCCGCGACCCGCTGGTGAAGCCGCTGTTTTATGCCGTCGTCTGCCTGCACTGGTTCAATCCGCTGGCGTGGCTGGCCTTGCGCGCCTTTGAGCATGACATGGAGGCCGCCTGCGACGAGGCAGCCGTGCAGGGCTGCACGCTGGCCGAGCGCAGCACCTACTGTGAGAGCCTGCTGCATTTTGCCATGCTGGGACGCCCCATCCGAACACCCGGAAGTCTTGCCTTCGGGCAGGGCAGCGTGAAGGAGCGCATTGTGCACCTGCTGCACTACCGCCGTCTGGGTGCGGGGGCGCTGGCGCTCTGCGCCGTGGCCGTGGGCGTCAGCGTGACAGCCTGCATGGTGCGCCCGCAGGTGGAAGCATCCCACGCCGCGCCGGAGCCGCCCGCCGCCACTGCCGAGACTGCAGAACCGACACCTGCGCCCACGGAGACGCCCGCAGCCATGCCCGCCGCGACGCTGCCGACGTTAAGTGACGCCGCCAACAGCCCGCGGTTTGCCTGCCCGGTGCAGTACAAATACATTTCCCGCTTCAAGAGCGAAAACGGCGGCCACCGGGGCGACGACCTGTGCGCTGCCGAGGGCACCGAGATTTACGCCGCCGCGGACGGTGTTGTGCTGGCCGCGCAGGAGCATTACAGCTGGGGCAATTTTGTGGAGATCGACCACGGTACCGACGCCGACGGGCTGCGCTGGGGCACGCTGTACGCCCACATGCAGTCCTGCGCCGTTGTGCCCGGGCAGACCGTGACCGCCGGTCAGGTCATCGGGTACGTGGGTTCCACCGGGAACACCACCGGCAACGCCTGCCATTTTGAGATGCATGTCAACGGCACGTTGGTCGAACCGCGGTATTTTACCGCCTACCGGGGCAGCGACGCCGCCGAACTGACGCAGGAAAAGGCAGATGAAATCCTGGCCGAAGCTGTGCGCAACGCGAGTTCCGACCAGGTAACTGCCGCCGATGGAGCCGCAGCCCTTTCCGGCGTGGAGCTCTTTACCCTGCCGGTCGCGCCCCCGCCGCAGGTCAGCGGCTATGACCCCGAAAACGGCCACCCCGGCATTGACTTTGCCGCTGAGGAGGGCGCGGAGGTTTACGCCGTTGCCGATGGCATCGTGACCACCGCCGACTACGATGCTGAAAAGGGCAACTATGTCGTGCTTGACCACGGCGGCGGGCTGGAAACGGAGTATCAGCACTTGAAGTCGTCGCTCGTCTCTGCCGGGCAGTCCGTGGTTCAATGCCAGGTCTTGGGATATGTGGGCAGCACCGGCAATTCCACCGGGCCGCACCTGCACTTTGAGGCACGGCAGGACAGCGCGCCCGCAGACCTGACCGGGACTGCCCTATTAGCGGAGTAACAAGATGAAATACAGGCACTTCCCCGCCGCTGCTCTGGCGGCGGGGCTGCTTTTTTGTACCCTTTTTTCGGGCCTGACCGCTTACGCGGATGATAAAAAGAGCGAATTAACGCAAAAGCAGACCGATACGCGGCAGGAGTACGAAGCCGCACAGTCGGCCCTGGAAGAATTGCAAAACGAACAGACGCAGACCGAGAGCGAGGTTGCCGCCCTGACCGGGCAGGCCGCCGAGCTGGCCGGGCAAATTACCGCCGTGACCGCCGCCGTGCAAAATGCGCAGACCGTTTTGGACGAGCGGCAGGCCGCGGCGGACGCCGCCCGCGCCGCACTGGACGCCAAGCAGGCCGAGTACGACGCGCGGCTGGCCGTCTGCCGTGAGCAGCTGCGCGCGATGCAGCGGCTGGACGGCGGCGGAGCCGTCTGGCTGCTGGCGCAGGCCAAAAGCCTGTACCAGCTGCTGACGTTCGACGCGGTTTTGCAGCAGATGAGTGCGCGGAACAGCACGGTTCTGGCCGAGCTGGACGCCGAGGCCGCCGCACTGGAGCAGGCCCGCGCCGCAGCGGACGAGGCTGCCCGGCAGGCCGCCGATGCCAAGGCGGCACTCGAACAGCAGCAGGCAGCGCTGGCCGACACGCAGACCGCGCTGGAGTCCGCACTGCTCGACGCGAACAGCACACTGACCGCCCAGCAGGCCGCGGCCCAGGCACAGGCCGCCGTGACCGACGCCGCGAAAAAGGCGTATGAGGACGCCACCGCCGCACTGGACGCCTATGTGCGGGAGCAGAGCCGACGCTACACAACGGCGGACCTGCACCTGACGAGCCTTGACTTCCGCTGCCCGCTGGACAGCTACGGGCGCATCACGACGCAGTTTGCCGAGCCGGACCCCTGGGGCATCCCCCACCGCGGCACCGATTTTGCCGCGCCGGGCGGCACGCCCATCTATGCGATTGCGGACGGTGTCGTCAGCGCCGCGCGGACGATGAACAGCTACGGAAACTGCGTGCAGGTCAGCCACGGCACCGCGGACGACGGCCACCGGTACGACAGCCTGTACGCCCACATGAGCAGCATCGCGGTGGCGCAGGGGGCCGCCGTGCAGAAGGGCGACCTGCTCGGGTATGTGGGCAACACCGGCAATGTCTACGGCGCGGGCGGCGGGTATCATCTGCACCTGGAGCTGCGCGTGGACGGCAGCAGAGCAGACCCGCTGGGGTTTGTGCCGACGCATTAAATGCCGCGTAGGGGCCGGGCATGCCCGGCCCGCAGGTGTCCCGCTGACGGGCGCTTACGGGAAGGTGCAGGGCCGGGCATGCCCGGCCCCTACGGGAAAGCTAAAAGGAACGTGTATTGCTTTGACCTTCGGAGATTTTCTATACTACACAGGCTTCCATGTGGAATACACCGCGGTGCGCGTTGGACGCGGGCTGGCGGAGCTGGCACACGGCGCAGCGCGGGCGTTGCTTACACTGCTGGCTGTGGTGCTGCGGCCCGCAGTGCGGGCGGCGGACAGCTTTAAAGCAGCGCTCACCCATCCGCGGCAGCTGGCGGGGTACGCCGTGCCGCTGCTGGCCGCCGGGGTGCTGGCATGGTTCGTGCGCACCGCGCTGGCGCGGCCCTTTGTGCTGCGGGTCGAGGTCGGCGGGCAGGTCGTGGGCTATGTCACAGACGAGCAGGCGTTCGACGCAGCCCGCGCCGACGTACTGGCCCGCCTGACCGGCGTGGCCGGCTGGGACGTCCAACCCGCATACACCCTTGTCATGGCCGACGCCGACACCCGCCCCATGACCGAGCGCGAGACCGCAGATGCCATCCTGCGCGCCGCAGGCGGCGAGATCACCGAGGGCACCGCCGTCTATCTGGACGGCGCACTGCGGTTCGTCACCGACGAGGGCGACCACCTGCGGCAGTTTTTGTACGCCGTGCGTGCGCCGTGGCAGACCGACGGTGTGCAGACCGACTTTGTCCACGCCCTGCGGCTGGTGGACGGCATCTACCCTGCCGCGGCCATCACACCGTACCGCGACCTGACCGCCGCACTGCGGACGGACGACCTTTTGCAGGTCAAGGCCGTGCGGTACGAGACCGTGACCCGGGAGCTGCCGTTTGAGACCCAGACCATCGAGGACGCGGGGCTGGATTTTGGCAAAACCGAGACCGTACAGGCCGGGCAAAACGGCAGCGAGCTTGTCACCAGCGAGATCACAACCGTGGCGGGCGAGGTCGTCAGCACCCGCGTAGTGGATGTGCAGCTTGTACAGGCCTCCGTGCCGGAGGTCATCCACCGCGGCACACGGCTGAAAAGCGGTATGATCGGCAGGCTGGGCACAGGCAGCTTTCTCTGGCCGGTGCCGGGGTATTCGGGCATCAGCCGGTGGGCCAGTCTGCCCTATGGACACCGCGGCGTGGACATCACGGCCCCCTACGGCACGCCGATCTATGCCGCCGACGCGGGCACGGTCATTGCCGCCCAGTGGCACAACCACCCCACCATGAGCTGGGGCTACTATGTGGAGATCGACCACGGCAACGGGTACAAAACGCTGTACGCCCACATGTCGTCCTTTGTCGTGCAGGCCGGGCAGACCGTGGAAAAGGGGCAGTTGATCGGCTATGTGGGGGCCACCGGCGCTGCCACGGGTCCCCACTGCCATTTTGAGATGTACTATAACAATGCACTTATCAGTGCGCGGAATGTGTTCCCGGATATGTGAGGCACAAGGCAGACGGGCCCCTGCCGAGTTGTCGACTTAATTTATTTTGCAAATCGCTTTACTTTTTGCTTTCCGTATGGTAAAATTCTTTGCATAGTAAAGCTGACTAAGCTCTCGTTCAGGTGCAATGGCGCACACGAACGGGAGCTTTTTGCCTAAAACGAGGTGTTACCATGGATCACATTGACCGTAGAATCATCGACCTTCTGCAAAACAACGCCCGCGCACCGTTAAAAGAAATTGCCGACCATGTGTTTTTGTCCAGCCCCGCCGTGTCGGCCCGCATGGCCCGGCTGGAAAGCTCCGGCACCATCACCGGCTACCAGGCACAGGTCGACGCGCCGAAGCTGGGCTACATGGTCAAGGCGTTCATCAATCTGGACATGGACCCCCAGCGCAAGCCGGAGTTTTACCCCTATATCCAGAGCTGCCCCCATGTGGTGGAATGCAACTGCGTCACCGGCGATTACAGTATGCTGATAGAGGTGCTGTTCGGTACGACGCAGGAGCTGGATCAGTTCATCAACCACCTGCAGCAGTTTGGCCGCACCCGGACGCAGATCGTCTTTTCGACGCCCGTGGAGCACCGCGGCGTGCCCGTAGCCGAGCCGGAGGAGAAGCAATAAAAAACAAAAAGCCTTCCCCATCGGGGGAAGGTGCAGCGTGTCGAAAAACCTCCCTCTGCGAGGGAGGTGCCCCGAAGGGGCGGAGGGAGAGAACCTTGCCATAGCCCAAAATATTTCGGGCAACCGCACAGTTCTCTCCCCCACCGCCTGCGGGCGGAGCCCCCTCACAGAGGGGGCCAAGGGGTGAGCACACCTTTTTCGACAGCCTAAGCCTTCCCCATCGGGGGAAGGTGGCCGAGCGAAGCGAGGTCGGATGAGGGCGAAGCTTGCGCTGTTTCCCGTAAACGGGATATTGCCGGCAACGCGGCCCTCATCCGTCCGCTTCGCGGACAGCTTTCCCCGATGGGGAAGCCTTTTTCCGTTATAAGTATCCCCCGCTCCGCAGAACAAAGATCCAGCCTGTCAGCGTCAGGGCGGAGAGAAGGGTCGTCAGGGCAATGCAGCTCGAGGTCAGCACGCCCTCATGGCCCATGTTCCTGCTCATGACATAAGCGCTCGGCGTCGTGGGACTGCCCAGCATGATAAGCAGTGCGACGAGTTCCTCATTCCGAAAACCCAGCGCTACCGCGCAGGGCAGGAACACCGCCGCAAGGCCCACGGTCTTGATGAACGCTGCCGCCAGCGTGGGGCCGAGCTTTTTGATGGCCTTTGTCCCCTCAAACGACGCGCCGATGGACAGGAGCGACAGCGGCGTGGTCAGCGACGCAATGCTGCTGATGGTTTTGGTCGCGATCTGCGGCAGCGTGAACGGCAACAGCGCATAGACCGTGCCGAACACAATGCCCAGCAGGATCGGGTTTGTGGCCACGCCGCGCAAGAGCTGCTTCGGGTCAGGCACGCCGCGCTGCTCGGGCGATTCCAGCATCAAGATCAGCACCGCAAAGATGTTGAAAAGCGGCACACTGCCCAAAATCATGAGCGGGGCCATGCCGGCGCTGCCGTAAATGTTCTGGATGAACGCCACGCCCAGCACGGCAGCGCTGCTGCGGTAGCCCGCCTGCACGAACTCGCCCACCAGCGTCTTGTCCTTCAAAAAACGTTTAGCCCCCGCCCAGACGGTCAGGATGCCGACGAGGGTGGCGGCAAAGCAGAACAGCACAAACCTGGGCCGGAAGTCGTGCAGGATGTCCACGCTGCCCATGTCCAGAAACAGCATGAGCGGCAAAGTCACCTTAAAGGTCAGCCTGTCCGACGCCTTGCAGAACGCGGGCGGCAGAAAGCCGAGCTGCCCCAGCGCGTACCCTACCACCATGACAAGGAACACCGGCAGGGTCGCGTTCAGGCTGAAAATTAAATTTTGCATGGCAGTTCTCCCCTTTTTGCTGCCTTTATTCTACCATTCCCAACAAGTCTTTACAAGGCAGGGATTTGGCAAAATCTTTTTTCGGCAAAAGCCTTGACTTTTCCGGGGTGTTTGTGCTAGAATATCTCTTGCAGTCAATGCAACAAGCGGAAGTGCTGGAATCGGCAGACAGGCACGTTTGAGGTGCGTGTGTCTATGACGTGTGGGTTCAAGTCCCATCTTCCGCACCAAAAGAGAACCCCATGGCGTATCCCGCCATGGGGTTCTCTTTTTTCCTTCCACGCAGACTAAACAAAGCCCCCCGGCATCCTCACGATGCCGGGGGGCTTTGCGTTTATGGAAGGACAAAGAGAATCGCAGGGTTAAAGCTTAGGCGCGGTACTCCGCGGGCAGCTGGTCGACAGTCTGCCACTTTTCCATGGCATCTTCCAGCTTCATGCCGTTCGCAACCGCGTCGCGGCGGCAGGCGTTGACGGCCTGGATCTCCTTCATCTTCTCGCCGGTCAGGCTGTAGCCCTTCATGGCGATGAGAGTGGCCGCCCAGGCGACCATCGGGATGGCGCAGAACAGGACGATGACGACCACATTCATGCCCGGAGTGTACGGGTCATACTGGGTGGGCAGGTTGTTCAGACCGATAAAGGTCACGGCAATGCCGACGACGGTGGCGGACAGGCTGGAAACGAGCTTATCCACCAGGCTGAACAGCGTACCCATGATGCCCGGAATATACTTGCCGGAGCGGTAGGTCTCGTAGTCGGAGCAGTCGGCAACCATCGGAATGGGCATGTCGGCAGTAGCGTAGTATGCGCCGTAGCCGATGCCGAAGAACAGGATGAACAGAATCGTGTACAGGTTGATGGACAGACCATTCTCGCCCAGCAGGCTCAGATGGAATGCATCACCGTGACCCCACAGCAGCAGCAGGACCAGCACGCCGACATAGCAGGCCAGCGCCACGCTGACATACTTCGTCAGGCTGGCCTTCTGGCCCTTCTTCTGGCTGGTACGCACAGAGAGAATGAAGAACGGCACACTGCAGGCGTAGCCCAGCACCATCATGGGCAGGTACAGCCCATCGTAAGCACCCATCATGCAGCCGTAGAGCATGCACAGAACCGTGGTGTTGTTGGCGATGGAGAGCGCCAGCTTCGTGCCCGCGCCCGCGATCATCAGACGCTGCATGGGTTTGTTTTCCCGGATGATCTGCAGATACTCGCTGACCTTGACCTTCTCGGTCTTTTCGCCGCCGATGCCGAAGTACTTGGGCTGATCCTTCTCCCAGATGCCGATGATGGCCAGGATGGTCAGCGCAATGGACATCACAATGCCCACGGGGGCCAGCGTGCGGAAGAAGCCCGCGGAGGAATAGCCGCCCTCATAGTTTTTGGCAAGGATGGGAGCCAGGAACTGCATAACGCCCATGCCCAGCAGACTGCCGACGGTGTTGAAGATCGTGAACAGCGGACGCTGCTTGGGGTCGTTGGTCAGAACCGTCTGACCGGAACGGGTGCAGCTGGTCTGGAAGGTGTAGCCGATGACCCAGACAAAGTACAGGCCCACAAACGCGGCATAGCGTGCCCACATCATCGTATCGGGGATCATCGGGGTGATGCCGTACAGCACCAGAATGCTGACGGCCATGATAAGGTTGCCGATGGCCATGAACGGGCGGAATTTGCCGAACTTACCGTTCGTGCGGTCCATCAGCGCACCGATGATCGGGTCGGTGATGGCGTCGCACAGGCGCATGGCCGTGACCATGACCGAGGCAAACAGAGTGCCCAGCGCCAGTACATTGCTGCCGAAGGTGGCAATGTAGGAAAGCACAAGGACGTAATAAACATTCGTGGCACCGTTGTTCAGCGGAAACAGTACCAGCTGGTAAAGTTTGGCGCGATTGACGCTGGACGCTTTTGCATTTTCGCTCATGGGCTGCTCCTTGTTGTGGAAAAAGAAATCTTACTCAAAAGTCCCCGCCGGGGCCGGCGGGGAGCTTGCGGAAATTCTGTAGAAATCAGGCTTTCTTAGAGGCTTTCAGGGATTTTTTGAAATCCTTGTAGGCCTTGTATTCTTCGGTCTTGCGGAACTTGATGCCGCCAATGATCCACATCACGATGCCCAGCAGGCAGAAGAAGGTGAAGGCACAGGCAATGATGATGCTCATGGTGACAACCGCCGGGCGGGTGACCTTGATGGTGGTGTCGGCACCCACGCCGTTCATGCCGCAGGAGTTGGCGATGGCATACAGGTTGTGGTGGCAGGCCTCGCGCATGGCGG
>ERZ773245.2058-NODE-2058-length-12142-cov-17.337222_pt1 | contig 12142 bp, 12 predicted proteins | sample MGYA00580988_ERZ773245 | MGnify/ENA primary metagenome ERZ773245 (study PRJEB29015, sample SAMEA2737792) | human gut metagenome | biome: human gut; feature: human-associated habitat; material: faeces | place: China | collected 2012 ... | reverse complement strand
GACCTCTTGAGTACATCTGCATATTTAATTTTGTTGCGCGGAACTTCCCGCAGGGTGTGATTTCGAGTCAGTCCCGTTATGACCGCTTCGATACGCCTGCCTATATATTCTGGCACCGCCTCGCACAGCGTTTGGAAAAATGCGAGATTTCGATGCAAGATAACGATGAAAGGTTGGGTGCGCGACACCCGATAAAGCCCGCCGTTGTGGGATTTCCTGCGGACAAGGTGACCTGCCGGATGCAAACTTTCGAGTGCTCCCTCTTACGACCTCTTGGGTAATGCTCCACAGCATAAATTTTGTACAGCTTATTATAACAGCTTGCGGGGCAAATGTCAATTCTTTGCGGGTGGGAAAATGTCAGGTGGGAAAATGTCAGTGGGGTGTGTCTGCAATGAACGTCTGCGTTTTCTGCATGACGTCCTGCAGGGTCGCCAGGTCGTGCAAAACGTCGCCGGTTTCCAGGGAATGATTGGCGTTCTCATAAAGACAGAGCGGCGTGCCGTTGGCGCGGGCTGCGGCGGCGACGGAAGAAACATCGCTCCAGGGGTCGGCGGTGCCTAAAAAGGCGAGGGCATTCTGCGGGGCAAGCGCAAACGTCAGGGAGAGCGGCGTGTAGAGAATCTGGCGGCAGGGGATGCCGTGGCGCTGGGCGAAGGCGGCGGAGACAGCGGTGCCGATGCTCTTGGAAAGAAACAGTACATCGTCGTATTGCGGCCAATCTACGGCGGACAGCTGGGCCTCGGCCTGGGCGTACAGGGTGTCAAATGCCTCGCGCAGGGCGGCGGGGCTGCCGCGCAGGCCGTCCTTGTGGTAGGTGTATTGCAGCAAAAGGGTGTGGTCGTACCCGGCGCAGGCCGCCAGCTTACGGCTGTAGTAGAGCAGCGGCTTATCACAGTGGTAGCCGATCCCGGGAAAACAGACGACGAGCTTCATGGGAAAAACCTCTTTGTTGGATGATAGCAGGCGCAAAACGCCCTGACTACAAGTATACCACGCCGACACCTCAATGACAAGAAACCGCCGTGCAGCTCCGGGCCGCACGGCGGTTGGGTACTTTATGCCTTTTTCAGAATGCAGAAGGCGGCAGCCACGAGGGCCAGGGGCAGCAGCAGAGGCAGCAGCGCACCGACGACGGCGAAAACCACCAGCAGCGGCAGGGCAATCACGAACAGCAGCGTGGCGACAAATTTCGCCAGGCCCCAAGTCACATGGAAGGCCAAACCGACAGACTTGACGAACAGCCAGGCAAAAACAAAAAGAACAAACAGCGTAAACATCCTCTATAACTCCTTTGTGCAGGTACGCGGTCAGGCGAGGGCGTGTTCCCTCAACCTGTAATACGATTTTAGCACGGGAATTGTTGCAGAAACAGGAGAGAAAGAGAAAAATAGAGGGAAATTTTTGCTGGTGGGGGAGAGATAGAAGCCGGGCCGGGCGTGCCCGGACCCTACCGAGAGGCAAAAAAGCGTGGATACAAAAGCTGCCGCAGTGCGTCGGGGGACGCCGCCCCTACAGAGTAACGATGGGAGAACAGCCGCATGGAAGCGCTTGACACGGATCATGCGTTATTCCTCCAGCTTCCTTTTATACGTCTCCGCGTCGATCTGGCCGTTGGCCAGCATGCGCTCGGTCCAGAGCTGGAGGGTCTCCACGGTGAGGGAGATGCGCTCAAGCTCCTGACGGATATGGATGAAATCGTCGATTTCGTCGTTGGAAATTTTGCCGTCAGCGGCGATCTCGATCAGGCGCTCCTTCTTGCTGTTCATTGCGTTCAGCGAGGCCAGCATCTCAAGGATGATGGCCGGCAGCTCGCGCCGCGTGACAAACGGTACGTACCGCTGGCCGATAGGGCACTGCTGCGAGCAGTAGCAGTTGCACAGCGACGGGCGCTTGTACTTTTCGGCCATCGTCAGCACCTCGTCCGGGCGGGGCACGGTGCGTTCGTTCTCAATTTTTTCAATGCGCTCGGGGGCTATCGTTTCCAGCAGCTCACTGGCTTTTTCGCGGGTCAGGCCCAGCTCCTCGCGGGCAAGCTGGTAGCTGTTTTTGTTTTCTTTGGTGGATGTACGTCCCATGTTCGGCCTCGATTCATTATTATAGATAAAAGCGTAGCACATTTTCCGGTTTGCCGCAAGGGATTCGACAGGGAATTGTTGCACTTTGCGCGCGGAATTGCTATAATATATTCTGTAAATTTGTATGCAACGGAGGGCTTCTCCCATGAACTGGATCGATAAACTCGAACGCCGCTACGGCAACCTCGGCATCCCGAACCTCATCAACGGGCTGCTGATCGGACAGCTGGTGGCAGGCATCATCATGCTGTTCTTCAACCGCGATTTCGGCAGTCTGCTGATGCTGAGCCGCACCTATGTGCTGCACGGACAGATTTGGCGCCTTATCACGTTTTTGTTCCAGCCCATCTGGCTGGGCGGCGTCTTTGGCGTGCTGAACCTGCTGTTCTACTACTGGCTGGGCAACGCGCTGGCCCGCGTCTGGGGCGATTTCCGCACGACGCTGTTTCTGGCGCTGGGCATGCTGGGTGCGTGGGTCAGCTGCTTTCTGACAGGCTACGCCGGGCCGAGCGCCATCTTCCAGAGCATGCTGTTCGCCTACACCTGGCTGTGGCCGGATCAGATGGTGCTGCTGTTTGGCATCATTCCGTTCAAGATGAAATACCTGGGCTGGATCGAGCTGGCGTTTTGGGCCTTCAGCTTTTTGACGGGCAGCTTCGCCATCAAGGTCAGCCTCGTGCTGGGGCTGGCGGGTTTTCTGGCGTTTTATGGCCGCGAGGTCTTTGACTGGTGCGTTGACGCCGTGAAGGACTGGAAGCGCCGCCGCGACTGGGAAAACCGCAACCGCTGAAAAATTCGATGTATCAATAGAAAGGCTGGATAACCATGAAGCTTATCACTGCAATCGTCAATAAAGAGGATTCCAAGAATGTCTGCAACGAGCTGCTGAAAAGCAAGTTCTACGTCACCCGTCTGGCCACTACCGGCGGCTTCCTGATGGCAGGCAACATGACGCTGCTGATCTGCACCGATGACGAGCGCGTCGATGACTGCATCGGCATCATCTCCAAGTGCTGCAAGCAGCGCACCGAGATCGTGCCCGGCACGGCCACGCTGGGCCTGGGCATTGAGAGCACGATGCCGATGGAGGTCACGGTCGGCGGCGCTACCGTCATGGTCACGAACGTCGAGCGCTTCGAGAAGCTGTGATGCTGGAGCGCCTGGCGGGCAATGACGCGCTGAAAGCCGAGCTTGGCACGGCCCTGCGCGGCGGGCGGCTGCCCCATGCGGTTTTGCTGGTGGGGGAGCCGGGCTGCGGCGCGGGCTTTGCTGCGCGCTGTCTTGCTGCCGATTACCTGTACCCTGCCGGAGGCCCCCACGCCGAGGCCGTGCTGAAAAAAGAGGACACCGAATGCCTGGTTCTGCAGGGCGAGGGTGCAAGCGGGCAGATCCCCGTTAAAAAGGTGCGCGAGGCGCGGGAGGCAATCCAGCGCTCGGCGCTGTCCACCGACGCGGCGGGCCGCGTGCTGTTCATCTACGGCGCGCAGAATCTGAACGGGTCATCCGCCAACGCGATGCTGAAGATCATCGAGGAGCCGCCCGAGGGGGTGCTGTTCCTGCTGACGGCGACGAGCGCGGCCACCGTGCTGCCGACGATCCGCAGCCGGTGCGCGGCCTACACGATTGCGCCGGTGCCCGCGGCAGACTGTGCCGCCCGCTTAAAGGCCGAGCGTCTGCCCGCCAAGGCGGCGGAGGAGCTGGCGTTTTTGTATGAGGGGCACATCGGCACCGCGCTGAAAAGCTGGAACGACCCGACAGCCAAAGCCGCGCTGGGCATGGCCAAAACGCTGTGCGGCTATGCGGCGCAGGGCGACACCTACCGCGCGCTGGCGCTGCTGACGAAGTACGAGCGCGACAAGGACGGCTTTGCGGCCCTGCTGTGGACGCTGGACCAGCTGTGCAGCGCCGTGCTGCGCCGCCCCGCCTACGGGCAGGAGCAGTGCGGCGGGCTGACCCCGGCGGGCGCGGCGAAGATTTTGAACGCCGACGCCCGGGCAAGGAAAAGCCTGACCGGAAACGGAAATCTGCGGTTAAACGTGGCCGTGCTGGCGGGGGAGATTGCGTGAAAAAGCCTTCCACCGAGGGGCTGCGCCCGCAGGCGCGTGTCGGAGCGCAACCGCCGTAGGCGGCTCTTAGCGCGTAGACTGAAGGTGGCCCCGCAGGGCCGGAGAGGGGGAAGCCTTTTACACAGCTATCCTCATTTCTGTTTACCCCCGCTTCGGCGGGGTTTTTGTTTGCGGCAAATTATGTAAAAATTGCGAAAAGACTGGCGTTCCGGTGGAAAATGGTGTAAAATGAATTTACATATTGTGTAAACACTCCATGCTCCCACGCGAAAGGAGCCTTTCATGGCAGGCAAAACCAAATCACAAAAGAAAAAAGCACTGGATATGCGCAGCAAGATGTATCTGGTGCTGGCTCTGTGCAGCGTCATGCTGCTGGTCAGCGTCGGCATCTCGCTGGTGCTCATCGGCGGCATCGACCTCGGCGGCGCGGACGCCCAGAGCGTCTCCACCGTGGACAGTGCGTCCATGGTCGTCGAGAGCGGCTATGATAAAGAGGAAAACACCATCGATACCCAGGCCTACACCTCGACGATCCTTGAGCAGTCCGCCGACGCGGGCGACAGCTATGTGGACGAGACGCTGTTTCTGGGCGACAGCAACACGGCCCGCATGTACCGCATGTTCGACTATTGCAGCTACGACAACGCCATCGGCTCGGTGGGCATGACCGCCAAGAGCCTGGTGACCTTTGCCTGCGTGCAGGTAAGCACTTCGTCCGGCTACATCACGATGCCCCAGGCCGTGGCGAAATTGCAGCCGCGCCGGGTCATCCTGACCTTCGGCACGAACGACCTGAACCCCGGCTATAAAGCCGCGGACTTCGTCAAAAACTACCGGACCGGCATCGAGGCCATCGTCACCGCCTACCCCAGCGTGGACATCATCGTCAACGCCATCCCGCCCATCGGGCAGCAGCACTCCAACCAGAGCCTGACCCAGACCCAGGTGGACGAGTACAACAAAGCGCTCGTCGAAATGTGCCAGGAGAAGGACTGGAAGTTCCTGAACAGCGCCGAGGTGCTGAAGGATTCCGTCACCGGCTACGCCAAGAGCGGCTATGTGGAGACGAGCGACGGCATCCATCTGACCCGCACGGCGATGGACGCGCTGTTCAACTACATCCGCACCCACAGCTACATTACCGAGGATGACCGCCCCGCGCTGACGACGATCCCGAAGCACACCGGCGACAAGGACGCCGTGGTCTACACGGTGCCGGTGGTCAGCTCCTCCAGCACCGCCACGGCGACGGCCACGCCCGAGCCGACGGAGGAGCCCGCCGACAGCGAGAGCACGAGTGACAGCTATGTGGAGACCACGCCGACGCCGACCCCCGAGGTCACGGCCACCCCGTCCCCGACGCCCGAGGTGACACCAACTCCCCCGGAGTCAACTGAGCCGACACCAACTCCCCCGGAGTCAACAGAGCCGACACCGACACCCCCCGAGCCGACCGCGGAGCCGACACCCACGCCCCCGGAGACCACCTCCGATGCAGATGTTCCCGCCGGGAATGACGGAACTCAACCTACATAAAACACCGACCCCCGCAGCACCTAACGCTGCGGGGGTCTTTTTCTTATGCTTTTTTGCCAAGCAGCTCGGTGCGGATGTAGCGGAAGCAGGCATCCTCGCCCTCGTCGCGCAGAATCAGCAGGCAGGTCTCCAGCTCCTTGCGGGTCTCGGGGTGCAGGATGTAGTGGTCCCTGCTGCGGTCATAGTACTCCCACGCCGCTGCGTCGGTGTACTTGTCGCCCTTATAGTTCTTGCTGGCGGCAATACGGTCACAGACCATCTCGGCCACGTAGCGGGCGGGCATCCGCATACCGGCCATGGCATGGTCGCCGTCCGGCGCGTAGTCGATCCAGTATTCCAGATGGTGCTTGTTGCGGCCCTTATGGTGCAGCCAGGCGGCGCTGTAGCCCTCGGCCTGGCGCTGGGCGTTGTTGGGGCTGCACGTCCCCTTCCAGTATTTGGCCCCGGCCCAGAACTCCACGGGGGCCAACTTGCTTAAATCGTGGGTCAGGCCCTGCCAGTACAGCCCGCAGCGGAAGCAGTTTTTCATCACCAGCATCTTGTGATGGCGGATCGTTTTGTAGTGTTTAATGGGATGCCACAAGGTCTTTTTTCCTCCCCGGGATCATGAGTTTTGCCAGCACCGGCAGCAGCATACAGCTGATCGGCACAAACGCAAAGTGCCACAGCATCGGTACAAGGTGGGTATGGATCGCAGCGTGCGCCTTGGACAGCACCATCCAGGACGCCGGGGCCGCCAGCCCCAGCCCCCAGACGATGCACGGCGGCACCAGCTGCGCCGCCGTGCCGCGGCGCAGGCAGGCAACAACGCTCACCGCGCCGACCAGCAGCGCAAACAGCAGCAGCTGCCATGCCGCGATGCTGACGGGCCCGAGCTGCAAAAGCGGCTCCGTACTCTCACGGAAATACTGCGCGAGCACCTGCGGCACGTTCACGTCCCGCACCGCGCCGTCCGTCAGGCTGACGCGGTCCGTGACGGCCCGGGTCATGTTCTGCCAGGCGTCCGCCGCGCTGCCGAAGCAGAGCCATTCCTGTGCGAACCAGAGCGCCAGCGCCGCAGTCACACCGCCCAGCGCCGAGACCCCCGCCCCGACGGTGCGGCCCAGCCAGACGAGCGCACCGTGCGGGTCGCGCCGCACAAAATACGCCTTGGCTGCCGCGTAGCAGAGCGGGATCTCACACAGGATCAAAAATGTTGTGATAAATTCAAACCCGCACATGCAGCGCACCATGCAGGCGGCGGCCACCAGCGGCCAGCACCCGCGGGGCGTTTTGCCGCGCACGCGGGTGCAATGGCAGAGCCAAAGCGCCGCCAGCAGCGGCAGCAGCCAGGTCCAGAGGCACCAGTACAGGTCCTTCATGCCGCGCTGCAGCCAGGGGGCCAGCAGCACCGACGCAAACCCGAACGCTGCCGCCAGCGGGCCGAATTCTTCCCACACGGCCAGCGCCACAAGCAGCTCCGCCGCGTAGAACAGCGTGCTGTTCAGCCAGTAGAGGGCGGTCTCCCGCGCCAGACCGTCGGGCAGACGGTGCCGCAGCAGACGGTTGACCCTGCCGAACAGCCAGCCCTGCAAGCCCGACTGGTGGGTGTAGGGGTGGAACGCCGCCGCGTCGGTGGGGGTGTCGTCCCGGAACAGTGCGCGGTTCGTGTCGTCGCTCCAATCGTCGGTATAGACACCCAGAAAGCCGCCGGGGGCGTGCTGCCCCTGCTCCATCTGGTGGATGCGGCCATAGACGAGCGTCTGGGAGCCTGTATCCCACACGCCGGTCAGGTAGGCGCTGGCATTGTGCCGCACCGTGGTCAGCAGCGCGGCCAGCGCCAGCACTGCCAGCAGGGTCGCCGCGCCGCGCAGGGGTGCGGGCAGCATCTGCCATATTCCTTTTGCTTTTGTCAATGTTATCGATCCCATTTGTCGCACAGCGCAGCGATCTGGCTGGCAAATTTTGCAAGGTCCTTGTTGGCCCCGCCCCGGTTGTGACGAATGACCTCCAGCAGGCGCTGGCCCATGTTGGCCAGCCGGTCATAGGCCGCGCTGGTGCGCACGGTCTCGGCGGATTTCGTCTTGATGATCTTCCGGGTGTTGCCGACCTCGGCGCAGGCGACGCGGCCCTCGGCGGCGATCCAGATCGAGCCGTTGTAGGGGGCGTCGGCCTCGTAGCCCTCCTCCTTCAGATGGTTGGCCCAGTGCTCGGCGACGGCGTCCTCGCCGTGGTTGACAAAGACGAACTTCGGCTTTTCGTCAAAGGCGCGGAGCCAGGCTTCCAGCCCGTCCTTGTCGGCGTGACCCGAAAGCCCGCCCAGCTGCGCAATGCGGGCCTTGACCTGCACCGGCTCGCCAAAGAGCTTGACCTCCTGCGCACCGTTGACCAGCGCGTTGCCTAAGGTGCCGGGGCTTTGGTAGCCGACGAACAGCACCGTACACTCAGGCCGCCAGAGGTTATATTTTAAGTGGTGGCGGATGCGGCCCGCGTCGCACATGCCGGCGGCGGAGATGATGACCTTGGGCGTCGGGTCGCCGTTGATGGCCATGGATTCCTCTTTCGTCTCGCTGACGTGCAGACCCGGGAACTGCAGGGGGTTCCGGCCGCTCTGCACCAGGGCGAGGGCTTCGTCGTCGTAGCACTCGGCAAAGTTTTCCCGGAAGATCGTGGTGGATTTGCTCGCCAGCGGGCTGTCCACAAAGACCGGGAAGTTTTCGTGGCCCTTGATACGGCCCTCGGCCTTGATCTGACGGATAAAATACAGAAGCTCCTGCGTGCGGCCCACGGCAAAGCTTGGGATGACGACATTGCCGCCCTTGTCGAACGTCGATTGCAGCACGGCGCTCAAATCGCCGATATAATCCGGTTTCGGGCCGTGGCTGCGGTCCCCGTAGGTGGATTCCATGACAAGGTAATCCGCGTGGCCCGGGTTGGACGGGTCCTTGATGAGCGGCTGATGGGTGTTGCCGATGTCGCCCGAGAAAACGATGATCTCCGGCGTGCGGCCCGGCTCCGCAATGCGCAGCGAGACGGACGCGCTGCCCAGCAGGTGTCCCACATCGGTAAAGCGCATCTCGATTTTGCCGGTCGGCCCGTCGAACAGCGTCTGCCACGCCTCATAGGGGCAGGGCACAAACTGCTTCATGACGTTCTGCGCGTCCTCGACGGTGTAGTCCGGCTCGATCATCTCGGCACCGCTGCGCATGGCCTTGCGGTTTTTCCACTCGGCCTCCTGCTCCTGAATGTGGGCGGAATCCTCCAGCATGATGGCGCAGAGGTCGCGGGTCGCATCGGTGGTATAGATGGGGCCGCGGTAGCCGTTTTTGTACAGGTACGGGATGCGGCCCGAGTGGTCGATGTGCGCATGGGTCAGCAGCAGTGCCTCATAGGTGCCGGGCGCGCAGGGCAGGTCGGCGTTCTCATACACGTCGCGGCCCTGCTCCATGCCGCAGTCGATCAGAAAGCGGTGTCCCGCCGCCTCCAGCTGTGTGCAGCTGCCGGTCACTTCCCGGTCAGCGCCTAAGAATGTGAGCTTCATGTGGGAGAACCTCCTTTATTTGGGGATGTTGCGGGTGGACCGGGAATGAGAGGCCACGGTCAGTTGCGGGCGGCATATATGCCGCCCTTACAGAGCAGTGATTTAAAGCAGAGGCCATCGCGGGAACAGCAGCCGTTAAAAGCATCGGGGGTTCGGGGGAACACCCGAATTTCAAATCGGAGCAGAGGGCGCGGGCGTTAAGAACGAAAAGTAATACTGCTTTCGTTTAGCCCGCGTCCTCTGCGACTTCCGCTTTGGGGTTCTTAGGGGCGTGCAGCCCCTAAGTCGCGGGTCCGCTGCGTCGAAACAGCGGCAGTTTTCTTTGCCAAGCTTTCTTTTGCTGCCAAAAGAAAGCGAGTTCCCGGGAGGCTGCCGTTCCCGGTTCAGCCTCTCTTTTTCTCCGGCAGCTGACTCACCACAATCGCGCCGAACATCAGCGCGCAGCCGCACAGCTCCGTGGCAGAGAGCGTCTCGCCCAGGATCAGCCAACCGGCCAGGGCGCTGAACACACTCTCGAGACACATCGCCAGACTGGCAATCGTCGGGTCCAGCTCCTTCTGGCCGACGATCTGCAGCGTGTAGGCCACGCCGCTGGACATGATGCCGCAATAGGCAATCGAGACCGCCGCGGCGCGGAACTGGTCGGGCGACGGGGCCTCAAAGACAAACGCGAAGATCGTGGACAAAGCCGAGACCACAAAGAACTGCACAAAGCTCAGCTGGATGCCGTCGAGCTGTGGGCTGAAATGGTTGACCAGCATGATCTGCGCCGTGAACAGGATCGCACAGACCAAAAGCTGCCACTCGCCGCCGGTCAGGCTCAGCGTGTCGCGCCCGGCCAGACAGAGCAGATACAGCCCCACGACGCTGGCCGCGACACAGCACCACAGCTTAATGCCGGGGCGGCTGCCCAGGAAAACCCCCGCCACCGGCACCAGCACAACGTAGAGCGCCGTCATAAAGCCCGCCTTGGCCGTGCTGGTCGTGCCAATGCCCATCTGCTGCGCGGCGGACGCCGCAAACAGCGCCACACCGCAGAAAATACCGCCGCGCAGCAGCACTTTTTTGTTCTGCCAGAAGCCCGGCTCCGCGGCGGGGTTCGTTTTGCCCATCTTGCGCAGCACGGCCATCAGGCCCAGCAGAAACGCACAGGCCAGCCAGCTGCGGCTGGCCAGAAACGTGTACGGGCCCATATAATCGCTGCCGACGCTCTGCGCGACAAAGGCCGTGCCCCAGATGAATGCGCAGGCCATAAGCATCAGCGTGTTGCGCAGCTGTTTTTTATCCATGTTCCAATTCCTCTCTGTGTTGTGCGGTCCCTGCAATACAAACCAAAAAGCCGCCCTGCCGCAAGCGGCACGGGCGGCATTGCTGCCGTTATCAGCCGGTCGTCGTATCGTCGCCGTAGGTGTTCAGCTCGGTGCTGCCCAGACCCTCGACCTTCAGGCCGCCGGTGACATAATACTTGTTGCCGTTGTCATAGCTGATCGTGATTTTGTACTGCTTGCCCGCAGTCAGGCCGGTCACGTTGTACTGGTAATCGGCACCGTCGGCGCAGTAGTAGATCGTCGAGTCCGGCACGTAGCTGGTCATCGTCTTGTCGTCAGACAGCTCCCAGAACGCGATCTTGAAGTACATATATTTCTCGCTGCTGGCCTCGGTGGTGGCGTAGCCGGTCACGGTCATGCTGTCGCCGCCCGCCACGAAATACTCGGTGGAGCGGTTGGCAATGCCGTTAAAAGAGACATACAGCGTGTTCTCTACCGGGTAGGTCACAACGCGGGCCGCGGTGGTGTCCATCTCGGCAGGGAACTCCACGCTGCCGCCGGCGGGCGCTTTTGTGGTGGTGTCGGTGTCATCCTCGTCGGATTCCTCGACCAGGCCCAGCTTGTGGACCAGATGCACGACCATATCCTGGGCGACCTGCTTCGGGGAGCAGGCCGTCAGGCTGACTGCCAGCAGCACGGCCATAGCCAGCGCCGCGAGCTTGCGGGTAAGTTTCATATCGTGAACCTCCAATGGGTGATGTCTGCAAAAATACACAGATTATTATACCGCAAAATTCCCGCGTGTACAAGCGTTGCGGCGGTTTTTACACATTTGTTTTTCTGCGGAAGTCCTTGATGTAGTCGATGAGCAGCGACGACACCGTGACCGTGACCAGCGAATAGGCGATGCGCCGGAACGGAATGTAGGACAGCGACGCAAAAAGCACCGTTAAATCGGTAAAAAGGTACGCGCGGGAGAGTCGCCACCCAGTCAGCTTGTGGATGACGAGGGCCAGCGCGTCGTCGCCGCCGCTGGACCCGCCCTGCCGCACGATCAGCCCGACGCCCACACCGACGAACACACCGCCCAGCAGCGCCGCCGCCAGCGGCCAGGGCGTCAGGTCAGGCAGCATCGGGGGAAAACACTCCCACAGGCGGTAGAACCCGGCCAGACTCACGCTGGCCACGGCGGCGGTCAGGATGAAATTCAGCCCCAGGAACTTGAACGCCAGCGCATAACAAACAAAATCCAGCAGCGGCGAGGCGATGGATGCCGGGATGCCCAGCCAGTGGTTCATCAGCAGCACCAGGCCGATGACGCCACCCTCGGTAATGGCGGCGCGCTGGTGGATGTTGTGGATGCCGAAGGACAAAATGGCCGTGCCCAGCACCAGCCAGAACAACCGTTTCAGCGTGAAATCGGAAACAATTTTTTTGAACGACTGCATAGTCACCTCACATACAAAGTGCCACCAGTATAACATAGCAGCCTAAAAAAGTCAAAAAGCGGTCAAAAATTTATCAGGCTGCCCCCAAAACCCTTGTAAACGAAGGACTTTTGCGGTATACTGTTGCACGGCGGGCCGCCCGGCCCGTACATTTGCGCTGTACTCCCGAGATGTAGGAGACGGCAGCAGGAGGAAAATTGAATATGAAAAACCGTACCAACGTCCG
>ERZ773245.2056-NODE-2056-length-12153-cov-3.143247_pt1 | contig 12153 bp, 9 predicted proteins | sample MGYA00580988_ERZ773245 | MGnify/ENA primary metagenome ERZ773245 (study PRJEB29015, sample SAMEA2737792) | human gut metagenome | biome: human gut; feature: human-associated habitat; material: faeces | place: China | collected 2012 ... | reverse complement strand
GCTGGGGGATAAGGCACAGGCCGCCGTGGACGACATCGACGCCCAGCTGGATGTGATCCAGGACCGGGTGGACCAGATGACCCAGTACGCCGGTCAGGACACCCAGGAGCTGCACACCACCACCCTGAGCATGATCCAGCATCTTGATGTGGTCCGGCAGGCCATCTATGACCTGGGCAAAGAGCCGGAGATCACCATTACCGACCTCACTGATATTACCCAGGGCCCCGGCCTCATCTCCGGGTGCGCCGCCTCCTGCACCGTCAACGGCGACGCCAATGTGGGCGGCATTGCGGGCAATGTCTCCCCAGAGCTGGGAGACGACCCGGAGGAGACCCTGGAGCTGGACGATCTGAAGCTGCTGGCCGATGTGTACGCCACCATGCGCGCCGTCATCCGCAGCTGCCGCTTCAACGGCGATGTGGTGGTCAAAAACGACTGCGGCGGCGGCATCGCCGGCCGGTGTGAAATGGGCGCTATTCTGGACAGCGCCGCCCGCGGACCGGCACCGACTACTGCGGCGGCATCGCCGGCCGGACCAAAGGCTCTCTCATCCGCTGCTCCAGCCTGGTAGACCTCACCGGAGAGAGCTGGCTGGGCGGCGTGGCCGGTCTGGGCGAGGACCTTCTGGACTGCCGCGCCATGGTCCGTGCCCAGGGAGACGGGGAGTACTGGGGCGCCATCGCCGGACAGGCGGAGGGCGACCTGGCCGGAAACCGCTATCTGATGGAGGATCTGGCCGGTCTGGACGGCGTGGACTACGCCGAGCTGGCCCAGGGCCTTGATTTCGATGCCTTCCGCCAGCTGGACTACCTCCCTGAGGACTTCCTTACCTTCTCCTACCGCTTCACCGTCAACGGCTCCCTCCTGGCGGAGGTGCCCTTCGACTACGGAGGGGACCTGGACCCGGAGCAGATCCCCGCTCCCCCGGAGCAGAACGGGCAGTACGGCCAGTGGCCCTTCTTCCCGACCAAGGATCTCCGCCGCTCCATGGTGCTGGAGGCGGAATTTGAGGATCCCACCTCCACCCTGTCCAGCGGCGAGGACATCCCCACCCTGCTGGCCCAGGGGATCTTCTCCCCGGACGCCAAGCTGACCATCCGCGCCCAGTCCGTGGAGGAGGACACGGTGGAGGGCTGTGCCAGCGTGGGCGCGTGGACCTACTCCGTAACGGGCAGCAAGGAGGACACCGTGACCCTCCGCCTGCGGACGGAGGGGGCGGAGCACCCGGACGCCGCACTCTATCAGGACGGGCGCTGGTCCCGTGTGGAGGGAGAGCTGGACGGCAGCTATCTGGTCTTTCAGGCCCCGGTCCAGGGGCAGGTCATGCTGCTGGATCAGAGAGCGCTGCCTGTGCTGGCTGTCGCCCTGTGCGGCGGCGGCGTCCTCGCCCTACTGCTGGCCCTGTTTCTCATCCGCCGCCGGCGGCAGAGAAAGTCGCTGGCAGCTGCTCCCCAGTCAGAGGACCTCTCCCAGCCCGTGGGCTGATTTGTACACAGCGCCCAACAGAAAACAGGAGGACTGCCGCCATGGCAGTCCTCCTGTGTCATTCACTCCACGATCTCAAGCAGCTGGGAGACTTCCTTCCGGGGAGGGGCGTTCTTGGCTCCCTCCAGCGGATAGCCCAGCGCTATCAGATTGGTGACCCGCTCATTGTTCGGCAGGGTGAGATATTGGCGGATCTTGTTCTCATCAAATACGCCCAGGATCACGCTCCCGACCCCCTTGCTGTGGGCCGCCAAACAGAACGTCTGATTTGCGATCCCAGCGTCAAACATCTCCCAGCGGTCCTCCTGCGTGGTCGAATAGCTGCCGTCCGGTTCATAGCCGCTGACCTTCGTCACCACAGAGACGATCACCAGCGCGTTGCAGCGCACGATCGTCTTGGCATTGAAGTCAAAGCCCAGCACACAGTTCTGCGCGATCTTCTCCTTGAGGTCCGCGTTTTTGACCACATGATACCGCACCACCTGGGTATTTTTCCAGGATGGGGAAAACCGGGCCAGGTCCACGATCTCCCGCAGCGTATCTCCGCTGATGTCCTGATCGGAATACTTTCGGACGCTTCTTCTGGTTTGAATACATACATCGACCTGCATCAGGATCCCTCCGTAGCGTTTTGGATTTGAGCCATTCTATCACAGGGTCCATTTTATGTCAAATTATTCTCCCGCGGCGGGAGCCGCCCGTTTCATATCCCGGGCGTCTTCCCGCCTCTACCAATAGTGGTATCGCTTATGCAGCAACACCAGCGCGGACACCGCCGCCACAGCCCCCAGCCCCTCGGCGGCGATCACCGCGGACCAGATCCCGTCCAGCCCAAACAGCAGGGGCATCAGCAACACCATCCCGCCCCGGAGCAGCAGAGAGCGCAGGAAGGAGAGCAGGGCCGACACCACCCCGTTGCACAGGGCGGTAAAGAAGGAGGAGGCATAAATATTGATACCGCAGAACAGATAGCCCAGCGCAAACAGGCGGAAGCCCTGCACGGTCATCTCCAGCAGCTCCGGGTGGTATCCCACAAAGGCAAAGGACAGGGGATAGCTCAAAGCCTCCGAGACCACCACCATCGCAGCCGAGGTCACCCCGACGACCCACAGGCTCTTGCGGAACACGCTTTTCAGCTCGCTCTGATTGTCCGCGCCGTAGTGGTAGCTGACAATGGGCGCGCTGCCGATGGAAAAGCCCAAAAATGCGGCCACAAAGACAAAATCCACATACATCATCACCGAGTAGGCCGCCACGCCCAGCTCACCTACCATGCGCATCAGCTGGAGATTATACAAAATGCTGATCACCGAGGAGGAGATGTTGCTCATCAGTTCGGATGAGCCGTTGCTGCACGCCTGAAGCAGCTGCCTGGGATAGAGCTGGCTCCTGGTCAGCCGCAGGCCGGAACGCTCCCCCGTGGCAAAATAGAACAGCGGAATGATGCCGCCCACAACATACCCCAGCACGGTAGCGATGGCCGCCCCTGCGATCCCCAGATGGAACACCGCGATGAGCACATAGTCCAGCACCATATTGGTCACACCCGCCGCGATAGAGTACGCCAGCCCCAGCTGGGGCCGCTCCGCCACCACAAAAAAGCTTTGAAAGCAGACCTGGAGCATGAACGGAACGCTTCCCAGCAGAAGGATCCGCCCATATACCACGCAGTCCCGGATCAGCGCGTCGCTGGCCCCCGCCAGCCGGGCAATGGGCTCGGTGAGCCAGACGCTCACCACAGTCAGCACGCCCCCCAGCAGGATCACGGCGTAAATAATCATGGAGAAGTACCGCTGAGCCAGCTCCCGGCGGCCCTCTCCCAGTGTGCGGGCCACGATCGCGCTGCCCCCCGTCCCCAGCATGAAGCCGAAGGCCCCGATGATCATAGCCACGGGGAAGATGATATTGACGGCCGAGAGAGCCATATCTCCCACCAGATTGGAGACGAACAGGCCGTCCACCACGCTGTAAATCGAGGCGATCACCATCATCACCACCGACGGCAGGGTGAACCGCAGCAGCCGCCCGTATGTAAAATGGTCTGACAGCTTGATCTTCATACTTCCTCCCACTCCTCCGGGGCAGGCTGGGCCAGCAGGGGCTCCGCCTCCTCCCGAATGGCGTTCAAATATCGATGGCTCAGGTCCAAAAAGGTCCGCCGCTCCTCCGGCGTCAGGCGCAGAAAGGCCCGCTCCTCCATGGACAGCGTGGGCTCCACCGCCAGGCGCAGCAGCTCCTCCCCACGGGCCGTCAGGGACAGCAGCTTGTTGCGCCGGTCGCCGGACATACTCTCCATCCGCAGATACCCCCGGCTCTCCAGCTTTTTCAGTGCGGAGTTCACCGTCTGCTTGCTGAGGAACAGCGCACTGCACAGCTTGGTCTGAGTCATGGGCCCCCGGGCCTCCCCCAGCAGATACAGCACCCAGAACACACTGTCCGACAGGCGGTAGTGCCGGGCCAGACGGTGGTAAATGATATTCATTTCCTTATCCGCCTCATTGAACTCCCGGATGAACCGGGAAAAAGTCAGTTCTTCCATCACAGCCTCCACATTGTCCGATTTCGGACCATATTATAGTCCGAAATCAGACGGTTGTCAACTCCCCGCTTTACAGTCACCTTTGAACGTGATATAGTTCATTACACAAGTGACAAACCAACGAACGAGGAGGGGATCACATGGGAACGCCCCCGGGGGACAGCCCCTGATCTATCTCCAGATCGCCCGGATGCTGGAGACGACATCCTCCGGGGCATCTATCAGGAGGAGCAGGTCCCCAGCACCAATGAGCTGGTCTGGCAGTTCCCGTAACTCCACAGACAGAAAATGGCCCGCACACCTGACGGTGCGTGGGCCATTCTGTATATTTCAGCGATTTCCTTATGCCATCAAGGAGCACACCAGCTGGGCGTACTCCGCCGGATCTTCCAGCGGCAGGTCAGCCAGCAGCAGGGCCTGACCGTAGAGCAGCTTGGCATACTTCTCCACGGTGTCCTGATCTCCGGCATCCACCGCCTTCTTCAGGGCGGCATAGGGGGCGGAGTCGGCATTAAGCTCCAGCACCCGCTCGGCCTTCATGTGCTCGCCGCCCTCCATCTTCCGCATATAGCGCTCCATCTCCAGGGAGACAGGGCCGTCGGCGGACAGGCAGCAGGCGCCGGACTTCAGGATCTTGGACAGGCGAACCTCCTTGACCTGATCTCCCAGGGCGGCCTTCACGGCCTCCAGGACGGGCTTGCCCTCCTCAGCCTTCTCCTCGGCCGCCTTCTTCTCCTCCTCCGTCTGGGGCAGAGCGTCCTCGGCGGTGGCAGACTTGAACTTTTTGCCGTCGATCTCACCCAGGGCCTGCATGACAAAGTCATCCACATCCTCGGTGCAGTAAAGGATCTCATACCCCTTGTCCAGGATGCGCTCCACCTGGGGCAGCTTGGCGATCTTGTCCACGCTCTCGCCGCAGGCGTAATAGTAGTAGGGCTGCTCCTCCGCCATCCGGCCCTGATAGGCCTCCAGCGTGGTGTTCTTCCCCTCCTTGGAGGACCAGAACAGCAGCAGGTCCTTCAGATTGTCCTTGTGGGCGCCGTAGTCCGCCACCACGCCATACTTGATCTGGCTGCCGAAGGCGGTCCAGAACTGCTCGTACTTCTCCGGATCCTCCTTTTGCAGCTTGACCAGCTCACCCTTGATTTTCTTCTCCAGGGCGGAGGCGATCACCTTCAGCTGCCGGTCGTGCTGGAGGACCTCACGGCTGATGTTCAGCGAGAAGTCGGGGGAGTCCACCACGCCCTTGACAAAGCGGAAGTAGTCGGGCAGCAGGTCGGCACACTTGTCCATGATGAGCACACCGGAGGAGTAGAGCTGCAATCCCTTCTGGTACTCCCGGGTATAGAAGTCATAGGGCGCCTTCTGGGGGATATACAGCATGGCCTTATAGGTCACCGCGCCCTCGGCGCTGGTGTGGACCACCGCCAGGGGGTCCTGCCAGTCCATGAACTTCTCCTTATAGAAGGCGTTGTACTCCTCGGCGGTCACCTTGGACTTCTGCCGCTGCCACAGGGGGACCATGGAGTTGATGGTCTTCCACTCCTTCACCGTCTCCCACTCGGGCTTGTAGTCGTCCCCCGCGTCGGCGGGCTTCTCCTTCTGGCGGTAGTCCTCCACCTCCATCACGATGGGGTAGCGGATGTAATCGGAGTACTTTTTGATCAGTTCCTGGAGCTTATAGGTCTTCAGATACTGGTCATAATTCTCCTCATCGGCGTTTGCCTTGAGGTGCATGATCACATCGCTGCCGGGGGCGTCCTTCTCGCACTGGGTCACGGTGTAGCCGTCGGCCCCGTCGGACTGCCACATCCAGGCCTCGTCGCTGCCATAGGCCCGGGAGACCACCGTCACATGGTCGGCCACCATAAAGGCGGAGTAGAAGCCCACGCCGAACTGACCGATGATGTCGATGTTCTCGTCCTTGTTGTCCTTCTTGAAGTCCAGAGAACCGGAGTGGGCGATGGTGCCCAGGTTCTGCTCCAGCTCTTCTTTGGTCATGCCGATGCCGTTATCGGAGACAGTCAGCAGGCGATTGTCCTTATCGCGGGTGAGCAGGATGCGGAAATCGCCCTTGTTCATGCCCACGGAAGGATCGGTCAGGCTTTTATAATAAAGTTTGTCGATGGCATCCGAAGCGTTGGAGATCAGCTCACGGAGGAAGATCTCCTTGTTGGTGTAGATGGAGTTGATCATCATGTCCATCAGTTTTTTGCTTTCAGCCTGAAATTCTTTCTTCGCCATAATACAAAACCTCTTTTGTACAGTATTCAGATCCGGCCCCTCGCAAAAGGAGCGGCAATGCAGAAGAAGCAGCCGATGCTGCATCTTCTTAGCACTCATATCTTTCGAGTGCTAATATACACCGATGCGGGTCAAAAATCAAGGGGTTTCATAAAAAGTTCAGAAATGAACTGGAACAAAATGCCTTTTGTGCGTTGCTACAAAAAATTCATAAAGAAATAGTTGACCTTTCACAATTTTTAGCGTATACTGGTCAGCGGAAACAAACGAGGAAAGAGGAATATGTTATGGCAATGAAGCCGGAGATCTCCGTGAAGAACCTGCTGATGCAGGCATTCCTGACGGGCTGGGAACGCTCGGACAAGAGCATTTCGCAGGATGAATACTTACAGAGCGCCATTCAGGTCATCGAAGTGCTGCAGGTGGAACCTGAAAATGTCTACGCCGAGGAGGGCCTGGGCCTGACCGATGGCGATGAGGTGGATCATCTGGACGACCTGCTGCGGGCAGACGGCCAGTGGCTGTATTACGGTGTGGAGGAGGAAAACTTCTTCCTCATCCAGTGGTACCCGGACAAGGCTTCTGCCGAGGCCAAGCTGGCCGAGCTGGAGGCACTGGGCGACGGCAAGCAGTATCTGGTGGACCTGAGCCTGACTCGCGAAAATCCTTCGGCCGCTGAGAACTTCGGCAGCTCCAACCCGGTTCAGCTGCGGAGCTGAGCCCGGCGTTTCTGACAAAAAGAAAGGGAATTTTCCATGCAGCTTTCACAAACGGAACGGGAGCGCCTGTCCGCTATTCTGGAACAGTACGACCATCACCCCAAGGTGCAGGAAATGCGTGAGTTTATCCAGCACGGTGATGTGACAACCTACCAGCACTGCAAGAATGTGGTCGTGGTCAGCTGCTGGATCAACCACCGCTTCCATCTGGGAGCCGATGAGACCACGCTGGCCGTGGGGGCCTTCCTCCACGATTTCTATCTCTATGACTGGCACAAGCAGGGCTCTTTCCACGGCCTGCGGCATCTGTTTGAGATGCACGGCTTTTCCCACCCGGGGTCTGCCTGTGTGAATGCACAGCGGGTGTTCGGCATTACCAAAAAGGAGCAGAACGTCATTGCAAGCCACATGTGGCCCCTGACCTTCCGCCATATCCCGACCTGCCGCGAGGCGGTCATCGTCTGTCTGGCGGATAAATACTGCGCCATTGTGGAGAGCATGTTCCGCCGCACAAGGGTGGGCGCTGACGAAGAAGAGTGGTAAAGAAGCCGCCGCACTGTTCACATGAAAGAAAGCAAAAGACCAGAGTTGTAACGCCTTTTGGCGAAACAACTCTGGTCTTTTTTGCTGGGGCTTGTGCAACAGCCTCTTTGAAAAAGTGATCTTATTCTGCTCTCAGTGCCTTGACAGGGTCAGAGCGGGAAGCGGTTTTGGCGGGGATGAAGCCGCCCAGAATGGTCAGCACCGTTGCCAGCGCAACCAGCACCACAGCGGCCTTCCAGGGCAGAACGGCCACTACGCTGGTGCCGACGGCGATCTTCTGGATGAGCATGTTGCCCGGAATGAGCAGCAGTCTGCTGAGGCCGATGCCCATGAGGCCCGAGCACAGGCCGATGATGAAGGTCTCGGCGTTGAACACCTCGGAGATGTTCCGCTTGGAAGCACCGATGGCACGCAGGATGCCGATCTCCTTGCGGCGCTCCAGCACGCTGATATAGGTGATGATGCCGATCATAATGGAGGAGACCACCAGCGAGATGGAGACAAAGGCCACCAGCATGTTGGAGATCATGTTGATGATCCTAGTCACGGAGGTCATCAGGGTGCCCACCACATCGGTGTACTGGATCACCTTGTCCTCCGCACCCTGCTCACGCATGGCGGCATTGTAGCTGTCCAGCACATTGAGGACCTTAGCCTTTTGCTCGAAGTCCAGCGGATAGATGTTGATCTGGCTGGGGTCGTCCTCGCTGGCATAGCCAAAGGCCTGCAGGTTGCTTTCATAGGTGGCGCTGGTGGACATCATTTTCGACTTCATCAGCTCCGCCAGATCGTCCTCAGTCATGTTGAACCGGATGGCATTCCGGAACGCATCTGCATCGATCTTCAGCGCACTTTCCATCTGGCTGCCCAGAGAGGAGAAGCGCTCGGTCATCTGACTCTGCAGGTTCGTGCTGATCTGGCCCATGGCCTGCTCCATGGCAGCGCCCAGCTGGGCCTGCAATCCGGCGGCGATCTGTTCCGAGAAGTTTTTCATCATGCTTCCCATGACCTGCTGCGTGGCGGCAGTAAACTGCTCCTGCAGGGCAGTGGTATCGATGAGGCTGCCCATGGAATCCTTCATCAGCTGCTGGAACTGGTCACTGGCGAGATACTGGTCAAAACCGATCTTGTCCAGCCCCAGAATGCCGTTGCCGATGATGTAATCCTTGTAGCCGGTCATCACCTTCTGGGCCAGCTGCTGCATTTTGTCGGCGGGGATGGAAATGTCCATGTTGGCGAACACGTCCGTCAGGGCGCTCATGTCGATGTCGGGCGTTTCGGCCAGATCAAATTGGAAGCTGTCCGGGTCAATGAGGGAGGAAAAATCTACGGAACCATCGCTCAGGTCAAGATCCAGCTTGCCGGGGTCGAACTGGAAGGCACTCTCGAGCTGGTCGGTGTCAATGGAGAAGAGGGAAGCCATGTCCACGGCAGCGGTCTGCCCGGTGCCGAAGGGCTCACCGTTCAGCACATTGGTCTGCGGGTCGGCAATCTGATCCTGTACCAGCCTGCTCTGGGCGGCGGTGTCCATGACATGCCGGGTCAGGGAGGCGGGATAGGCGATGCCGGAAGAAAGCATGGCGGCGGAGGCGTTTTCCCTGGGCTGCACCACGCCCACGATGGTCATGGTCTCGCTGTTGGCCACAAGCTCCTGCAGGAAGGCCTTGTCGTCCGATTTATCCACCCAGGTGCTGTGGGCATCATCGTACTGGTAGCGGTCGGCTGCGTTGACCAGCTTGAAGGTGCGGCCCAGAAAATCGCTGTACCGGTAGGTCTTGAAATCCTCGGGCACATCCACATTCTGGTTCTGGGCGAATTGCTGGATCATCTTGTCCAGCTCGGCGTTGTCCCGCAGGCCCAGCGCGTAGAGGGCATAATCAGTGATGGAACCATCCGCACCCAGCACGGCAACGCACTCGTTGTAGTTTTCGGGCCAGCGGCCTGCCTTGACCTCGTACTGGGAATGATACAGGGCATCGCTGGCGGGCAGCTGGTAGAACACGCTGGTGTTCATCATGCTGGCCATCATGTTGTTGGTCGAGCTGGTGGAGCTGATGCCCAGAGCGGAAAGGGAGGAATCCGGGTTCACCTGCCGGATGCTGCCGTCCGGGTCCTGGCGGTAGATCTGAGGCTGGACATTATAGGAATACTCCACCGAGGAAACGCTCTCCCCGATGCTGCAGGCATCGCTCTCGAGGTAGGCTTTCAGGCTCTTCAGGTCGTTGGAGGTGATGCCGGAAACCATCTGGGTCACGAGCTGGCGCACCGGCACCATCCCTTCGCCGGGGGCGGCGGGCTGGCCGGGCAGGTCGGCGGACAGCAGGCTGGTCAGATCCATGCCGCTGCGCAGGATCTGCACCGGGTACTCGGAAAGGGTGTCCCGCTCCATATCGGCGATATACTGGTTGACACCGGTGGACAGGGAAATGATCAGCGCAATGCCGATGATGCCGATAGAGCCTGCAAAGGCCGTGAGCAGGGTGCGGGTCTTTTTGGTCCAGAGGTTGTTGAAGCTCAGGGTCAGCGAGGTCCACCACGACATGGAGGAGTGGCCCATGTTCTTGTGAACGGCAGGGGCAAGCTGAGCGGTGTCGGGCTCGTAGGGGGCGGTGTCGGAGCGGATGACACCATCCTTCAGGTTCACGATGCGGGTGGCGTACTGCTGGGCCAGCTCCGGGTTGTGGGTGACCATGACCACCAGCCGGTCCTTTGCCACCTCCTTGAGCAGCTCCATGACCTGGATGCTGGTCTCGCTGTCCAACGCGCCGGTGGGCTCGTCCGCCAGCAGGATATCCGGGTTGTTGACCAGCGCACGGGCAATGGCCACGCGCTGCATCTGGCCGCCGGACATTTCGCTGGGGTGCTTGTGCAGCTGATTGCCCAGCCCCACCTTCTGCAGCGCCTCGGTGGCGCGGCGCTTGCGCTCTGCGCCCGAGATGCCGGAAATGGTCAGGGCCAGCTCCACGTTGGCCAGAACGGTCTGATGAGGGATCAGGTTGTAGCTCTGGAACACAAAGCCGATGGTGTGGTTGCGGTAGGAGTCCCAGTCGCGGTCGGTGTACTTTTTGGTGGAGATGCCGTTGATGATCAAATCGCCGCTGTCATACCGGTCCAGACCGCCGATAATGTTCAGCAGGGTGGTTTTGCCGGAGCCGCTGGGGCCGAGGATGGCGACGAATTCGTTATCACGCAGGTTCAGGCTGACATTGTTCAGCGCATTCTGCACGAGATCGCCGGTCTTGTACTGTTTGCAGATCTGTTTGATTTGTAGCATGTGTGTGCCTTTCTGGGGAAAAGGTTCCGGCCGGGGCCGGAGAGGTGAGGAACGGACAGCTGTGCCGCTGCGGGCCAAAAGGCGCGCAGACTACACAGAAGAATCGAGATGATTTTAGCAAATCTATATGAAAAAACTGTGTATGGAAAAGAAAGTGTTTCCGGAAGCGGAAGCAGAAATTCTCTGTTCTGGCCGGGTCAGAGAGGAAAATTTTCCCAACCCGGCGGCAGGGGTTGCAATCCTGCGGCGTTCGTGTTATTGTAAGGGTACTGAAAAAAGCCGTGCAAACCATCCGGAACGATGAAAATGCGGTGCGGCACAGGCAGCATGATTTGTAAAAACGTCGGAAAGCAAAACAACACGACGCAAAATCGAACAGAAAAACAGCCTGACACTTTTAGACACTTTTTCAGGGTTGAATGGTTCCTTCCTGCTCCATACAATAAAAAAGGAAAAACAAGGAAATGCACTAAAAACGTCGCAATGCCTTGTAGCAAGGAGGAATTTCTATGGAACGTACGTTTTCACCCATGGTCCGGCAGTTTTCTGCCATCGCCGGGTTGCAGCAGGCATATACGCTGGTTTACTCCCTTGACCCGGACGGCGAAACCGGCTGTCGCCTGACGCTTTGCCGTACCGGGAACCGGCAGTACATGCAAAGCTGCTACATTGCAGCTGCACCAGAGTTCTGCTACCGGATCCTGCGCTATCTGTGTGAGAATGGCGTCCAGCCGGAGATCTGGCAGGATGTGGTAGAAGAACTGACCGATACAGAACAGCTCAGGCAGAAAGGCGGCGCGTTGCGTGGAGAGTGAGCACACAGCAAAAACGCTGCAGATCGCCCTTGGAAGCTACGACCGCAAGGAGCTGCGGGTGGAAAAGAACTACCTGCAGGAGCAAAGCCCTGCGTTGGAGTGCACCTGCTTCCAGAACGGCGGCCGTCTGCTGGAACAGCTGCGTCAGGGCCGTCAGTTTGATGTTGTGATCCTCTGCAGCCAGCTGGAAGATATGAGCGGGCTGGAGTTTTTAATGAATATCCGCAGCATGGATCCCAAACCGAATGTTGTTCTGTTTGATGAGGGCAGGCGGCAGAATACGAGTGCCATTTGTCTGGAATCGGGCGATGGATTCTGCTATGTGGGCCATGCCGAACTGAAGAACCTGCTGTGGGAGCTGTACCGCCTGCCGGGACGGCAGAGCCAGCGCATGGAACGCAAGTGTCAGGAACTGTACGAGGGCTGGGGCATCCAGCTGCCGGACGTGAACTGCAACTATCTTTCCTGTGCGGTGGGCGTGGTATTCTTTATCTGCAGTGAATCTGTTATTATATTTTATATGATGCGAAG
>ERZ773245.2053-NODE-2053-length-12166-cov-2.764512_pt1 | contig 12166 bp, 10 predicted proteins | sample MGYA00580988_ERZ773245 | MGnify/ENA primary metagenome ERZ773245 (study PRJEB29015, sample SAMEA2737792) | human gut metagenome | biome: human gut; feature: human-associated habitat; material: faeces | place: China | collected 2012 ... | reverse complement strand
GCCGAGGTCATCGATTACCAGGCGCTGGCGGAGGCCAACCTTTCGATCCCGGTTGAGAGCAACGAAATCAAAAACTGGCCGGAGGGTCCGATCCTCAATGCTCGCTCCGCGATTTTGATGGATGCGGACAGCGGTGCAATCCTTTATGCCAAAAATATTCACGAAAAGCTCTATCCCGCCAGCACAACCAAGATTCTGACTGCCTACATTGCGCGTCAGAACAGCGAATTAAATGAGATGATCGAATATTCCGATACCGCGGTGCACAGCATCGACTGGCGAAGTGATTCCAACATCGGCATCAAAGCCGGTGAAGCGATCACGATGGAACAATCCCTCTACGGTCTGCTGGTGGGCTCCGGCAGTGAATGCGGCAATGCCATCGGCGAACATATCAGCGGCAGTATGGAAGCGTTTGTAGATTTAATGAACCAAACCGCAAAGGAGCTCGGCTGCACGGATTCCAATTTCGTCAATACCAATGGCAAGCATGATGACAATCACTATACCTCCACCCATGACCTCGCTCTGATCGGGCAAAAGTTTTTCTCCGATGACGTGCTTTGCCGCATGTCTGACACGGTAAGCTACAAAATCCCGGCGAGCGCAACGCTGTCACAGGATCTGATTCCGAACAGCAAAAACAAGCTGCTGCCCGGTAAAACCTACGCTTACGAATATCTCGTCGGCAGTAAGACCGGCTACACCGCAAACGCTCGCTCTAACCTCGTTTCCTGCGCCCAGAAAGACGGGCTGAAGCTGATCTGCGTCGTTATGATGGAGGAGTCCCCGCAGCAGTTCAAGGATACGATAAGCTTATTTGATTACGGTTTCAGCAACTTTTCTTCTGTTACAGCATCCAAAGAAGACACCACCTATCAGGTAAAAAACGGCGACCTGTTCGCAAATACGTTCAATCAGTCCAACATCCTTTCTATCGACCCGGATGCGAAAGTTCTCCTTCCGGATACGCTCACCTTTGCCGATCTGGATTCCGAGCTGAGCTATGATAACCTGAAGGATGGACAGGCCGCTGTCATCCACTACTCCTACGAAGGTCAGGATCTCGGCAGCGCGCCGATCCTCTTTTCCAGCATAACGCCCTTTGATTTCAGTGCAGAACCGGTTTCTGAAACGGAAAGCGCAGCCATCGCAACAGCGGATGGCTCTTCCAAGGCAGATGCGAACAGCGTACAAAGCAGCGCTTCTAATGCGCAAAGCAGCACAGACAGCTCCGACACGGATGGCAATGCGAATGCTTCCAGTGCAAACGGTTCCTCCGGCACACAGGGCGCCACGAGCGCGCAGGCTGGCACTGCAGCGTCTGAATCCGTCGCTTCCACAACTTCTCCGACCGCAGTTTCCACACCGGGGGGAAATGTTATTTTCTTAAACGTCCGTAAAATTTTGCTTGCAGTCAGCATTATCGCGGTTATCCTGATCGTCATTCTGGTGATCCGTTCCATTCTGATCGGACACAGCCGCAATCGCAAACGCCGCGATATCATGAAACGACACCGCAGCCGCAAAGATGAAATCATCGACTTCGACCGTTACACCGATCCCTTCGCGTAAGACACAGGACGGGATGCACAAAAATGCCGCAGACCATTTCTTTTGAAACCGGTCTGCGGCGTTTTTTTCGTATTATTTTATTATATGGGCTCCCCAGCGTGTCTCCGATGTCAGCGTCCCGCCTCACCGTTTCCCGAGCTTTTCCTGCGCTTCGCGGTGTCTGTGCTCCTTACGCAGCTGGCGGATGTGATCTTTTCTCTCCATCAGGGCGGCAACCTCTTTCTCTCCGACCAGCTTCGTCGTCTTGACGGCGTAAACCATGTCATCGTCCGCTTTTTTCACGCGGATTTTTCCTTTCATCCAACCGTGCTTATCGCACCACGACAGGCTGTAATAGTGCTTGCCGTTTGGCGAGAACCAGCGGACTTTTTTGCGAAGGTTATGATGGCACAGATAACATCTGGTGGAAAGAACCTCTTTATCCGCCATCAACGCCTCCTTATCCGGGAACGGTCGGGAAATATATTTTGCATAATTATCGAATACGACATGCACCTCGCTGCGGTGGTTTTCCGGCAGCTGGAACGTGTCGAAAGAAACCCGATGCAGTGCAATCGGGTCTTTGATCATCTGAAATACCCGTGCGGTATACACCGCGTCGCTGATCGCCCGGTGAAACGGAATATCCTTTGGAATCTGCAGATAATCTACCGCATATTCCAGACTCCTGCGCACCTTCTGATCTTCGTAGGCGATGGAAAACAGCTTCTGAATATCATAGAACCGGACAGGTCCTTTTCCAAGGGGCTCCATACCGAAAAACCGCATATTTTTCTGAAGCTCCGTCAGATCCTGCGGTCCCCAGGTACCGAACATGAAATCCTCGCCACACCACGCCAGAAAGTCCTTCATCACGACATCAAAGGTCCGACATCCGGAGAGATCTTTCATATGGATGCCGATCAGCTTTTCCGTAATATGGTGCATGGTATCATAAACCTGCGGACGGATCAGCTCCTCAAAGGTATCCACAATTTCCATCCGGCTGTTTAATTTTACCGCACCGATCTCAATAATTTCAAACGTAAGCAGTCTGTTGCGGGCATCGCGGCTATCAGACGCCTGATTCCATTCCAGATCCAGAACCACATAATCCATTGATCGTTCCTCCGCCCACTACAACATCGCCATCATAAAGTACAACCGACTGTCCACAGGTAATTGCCCTCTGGGGCTCGTCAAAGACCAGATGAATGCTGTCCGGTCCGGTGATCTCTGCGTTCGCCCACTGCTCCTGGTGACGGTAACGGATTTTCGCTTTGATGCGCTGCGTGCCCGTCGGCACCTCACCGCTGATCCAGTGGAAATCTTTCGCCGTCAGCTCTTTTGACCACAGATCCCGGTCGCGTCCAAGGACTACCGTATTGGTCTTTGGATCGATCCTGCACACATACATCGGCTCCTGCAGGGCTAGTCCCAGCCCTTTGCGCTGTCCGATCGTATAGCAGATAATTCCCTTATGCTGCCCCAGCACATGTCCTTCCTGATCTACGAAATTGCCCGGCTCGAAGTTTCTTCCGGTGTAGCGTTCAATAAACCCGGCATAATCTCCGTCCGGCACAAAGCAGATATCCTGGCTGTCATGCTTGCGCGCATTGATCAGTCCCTGTTCTTCCGCCATTTCCCGGATCTGCGGCTTCGTCATGCCGCCCAGGGGAAACAGCGTATGTGCAAGCTGCTCCTGCGTCAGGCTGTACAGCACATAACTCTGGTCTTTCTTTTCATCGATGGCTTTTTTCAGGAGGAACTTTCCGTCCTGTTCTTCGATTCTGGCATAGTGTCCGGTTACAACGTAATCGTAATCCAGCTCCTTTGCCCGCTTCATCAGCTTCTCGAACTTCATATAACGGTTACAGTCGATACACGGATTCGGGGTGAATCCGTTTTCGTAGGCGCAGACAAAGCGGTCCATGATCTGTGTGCCGAAATCTTCCGTAAAATTGAACACGAAATACGGAATGCCCAACTGACGTGCAACGCTTCTTGCATCCTCCACATCGTCTAACGAACAGCAGGTATGCCCTTTTCGTTCGCAGCTGTCCTCTCCGGCAAACAGGCGCATTGTAACGCCCATACAATCATATCCGTCCCGCTTCATCAGCCATGCCGCAACGCTCGAATCTACGCCGCCGCTCATGGCAATCATCGCCTTTTTCATTCTCTGTCTCCGTTCTTTTTATTCCTGCCCTGCCTCTCCCGGAACTTTCCAGCTCATGCTTCTCAGGCTCAGGGCCAGTGTTGTCGTATTATGCAGCAGCGCGGATGTCGTAGGCTGAATCAGCCCGGTCACACCGGCTGCAATTAAACTGCCGTTGATGCCAAGGATTGCACGGTAGTTGACATGAATCCGACGCATCATTTCTTTGCTTAAGCGGCGCAGGTAAACCAGCTCCTGCAGGCTGTCCGCACCGACTGTAATATCTGCAATTTCCCGCGCAAGCTCCGAACCGTCGCTGATCGCAATACCGACATCCGCAGCAGAAAGCGCCGGGGAGTCGTTGATTCCGTCGCCGACCATGACTACCCTGCGTCCGGCTTCTTTTTCCTGCTGGACAAAGTTCGCCTTGTCCTCCGGCAGAACTTCCGCATGATATTCGTCCACGCCGATCTGTTTTGCGATCGCCGCTGCTGTTCGCTCGCTGTCGCCAGTCATCATGACGATTTTTGTAAATCCTTCCCGTTTCAGCTCGCGGATAATCTGTTTTGCTTCTTCACGCACCGGATCCTCAATGCAGAGCACTGCTTCCAGCACGTTGTCAATTGCCAGATACAGATGGGAATACTGCAGCGGCAGCTCGTCAAAACGCTGCTGATATTCCGGACGGATCTGACACTTTTCATCTTCAAATACAAAGTGGGCGCTGCCGATTACAACACGTTTTTCCCCAACATAGGAAGCAATACCGTGCGCAACGATATATTCCACCTTGGAATGCACCTCTTCATGTTCCAGATTGCGCTCTGCCGCCGCGCGCACAACCGCCTTCGCCATCGAATGAGGGAAGTGTTCCTCCAGACATGCTGCCAGACGCAGAAGATCGTCTTCCTTTTCCTCGCCGAATGGAACAACCGAATGCAGTGTAGGCTGTGCTTTGGTCAGTGTACCGGTCTTATCGAATACAATCGTGGAAGCCTCGGCAAATGCTTCCAGATATTTGCCTCCCTTTACGGTGATCTTCGCCGCATTCGCTTCCCGGATCGCTGTCAGGACAGTCAGAGGCATCGCAAGCTTTAATGCGCAGGAAAAGTCAACCATCAGTACGGATAACGTTCTGGTCACATTTCTTGTAAACAGCCATGCAAGACCGGTTCCAAGGAAGGTATAGGGAACCAGCCTGTCCGCCAGATGCTCCGCACGTCCTTCTGCTGCGGACTTGAGCTTCTCGGAATCCTCGATCATCGTAACAATCTTTTCGTAACGGGTCGAACCGGAAACTGCCTTGACCTCGATTGTCAGCTCGCCCTCTTCCACAACGGTTCCGGCATAAACAAAACCACCCTTTTCCTTGCGGACAGGCTCGGATTCTCCGGTCATGGAAGCCTGATTGATCATCGCTTCGCCGTCCGCCACAATGCCGTCAAACGGAATGACGTTGCCGACATGGATGATGATATGATCTCCGGGCACAACGGATGCAGAATCCACAAGGATTTCCTGATCCCGGGTCTTTATCCACACTTTGCCGACATTTAACGACATGCTGCGTGCCAGATCGCCGACAGACTTTTTATGTGTCCACTCCTCGAGGATTTCACCCAGACCAAGCAGGAACATAACCGATCCTGCAGTCGGGCAGTCACGCCGCAGGATGGAAACCGTAATCGCAGTCGCATCCAGCACCGGAACTTCCAGTTTGCCTCTGGAAAGGCATACAACGCCCTCTTTTACATAATGGAAAGCTTTCCATATAGTATACACATTTCTGATCGGTAAGGGAAGCATGTATTTTGTGAATAACCGTTTTGCCACATGTCCGATCAGTTTTTCTTTATACTCCGCATTCAGCGCGCGTCCCGAACTGGAACGGACAGAATCCGGCAGCTGTACGTCTTCATAATGAAAACGTTTCAGCGCCTCGATCAGATCTTTTAATTCGCCGTTGTACTCGATCACCGCATCCTGCGTCTGCTCGTATACGGTCGCTTTTGTCACACCTGGCTGTGTTTCCAGAAAATACTGCAGGGTGTCCGCCTGATCAAAGCTCATTCTGGACTGCCCCATATGCACCCGGATTCGCCCGGGAATTTTGTGTTTGATTTTAAAGTTCATTTTTTCTCCACTCCGCTGATACGCTTCGCGCTTTTTCAGAAAACGGGACTCCGTCAAAAAGGACGGCGCCGTCTCCGGCTCCGTCCCCCACTGCCCTGAATCAGGCTTCTTCTTTTACTTCAGCTTCCGCTTCTTCTGCAGCTCTGTCTTCATTGATCTGCTTTGCTTCTGCCAGAACATCGCCAGCGTTTTCCTGAACTGTTGTTACGGTCTTCATAACGCTGTCCTTTGCGCGAAGCGCTGCTGCGGTACACTGTACGTATGCTTTCTTCGCGTCTTTGCTGGAAAGGATCTTGATTCCGGCTGTTCCGAACAATACGCCTCCTAAAAATAAACCGATTTTCTTTGCATCAGATGCTTTCATCATGTTCGTTTCCTCCTTCGACCGGCGCAGGATACGTCTATACTACCTGTCGTACGGCATAGCTTTCTTTTGTTAGTCATCATTGACTGCAAACATGGTAGCACGCTTTTTTTCCTGTGTCAATTGCGACTTTATTCCTGCTTTCCGAACATAATCCGTTTCCCGATAAAAATAATCAGAAGCGCTGCAACGCCCACCAAAACGATTGTGCCGCCCGGCTTTAAGCCCAGATAAAACGCCGCAAACAGCCCGATAATCATGAACAGCACGTTCAAACCGACAGCGTACCATACAGTCTGTTTAAAGTTCTTTCCCAGCTGCATCGCACAAGCTACCGGAACGACCATCATCGACGATACCATCAACGCACCGACTGTCCGTGCTGCGACCGAAACCGTCACTGCAATCATAATCGTGAAGATAAAATTGACGACGCCAACCGGCACACCCGCCAACCGCGCGCTTCTTTCATCTAATGAAATATAAAACAGTTCTTTATATAGAAGCAAAAATAACGCAAGTACCACAACGGACACCACGATGACTGAAATCATCTCGGCATCGCTGATCGCCACAATGCTGCCAAACAGAAAGCTGTTAAAGTTTGCCGAATTTTTCACAAAACCGGACAACACACCCGCCAGACCGATTCCTGCTGACATGATAATGGATATCGACATTTCCGAATAGCGTGGAAGCTTTCTGCGGATCGCCTCAATGCCGAAGGACGCTGCCACACAGGCTGCCGCTGCGCCCGCCACCGGATTGACACCCAGCAAAAGTCCTGCTGCGACGCCGGCGAGCGACGTATGGGAAAGTGCATCGCCGATCATGGAAAGACGTTTGCAGACAACGACCATTCCGACGCAAGGCACGACCGCCGCCAGCAAAATTCCGACAACAAACGCCCGCTGCATAAACAGATACTCAAAAATTCTCATGCCTGCCCGTCTCCTTTCCCAGCTTCCTGTTTTACCCTTCCGTCCTCCAGCACCCAGATATCATCTGCATAGGACGATGCACGTTTGAGGTCATGCGTCACCATCAGGACGGTGATCCTTTTCTCCGCATTGATTTTTTTGAGCAGCTGGTAAAAGTGTGACGCATTTTTTTCATCCAATGCCGACGTCGGCTCATCCAGAATCAGAAGCTTCGGCTCGTTGACCAGGGCGCGTGCCAGGAGCACTCTCTGCTGCTGCCCGCCAGAAAGTCTGCCGATCAAACGGTTCTGGTATTCCTCCATGCCCACCTGCGCCAGCGCAGCCCTTACCTGCTGCCGCTCTTTTTTCCCCGCAAACCGGAATAATCCGATCTGCTTATATAAATTTGCGCGCACGATTTCTTCCACGGATGCCGGAAAATCCTTCCAGCCACCCATCCCGTTCTGCGGCACATAGCTGATGCTCGACCAATCCTTAAACTGTCGGATGTCTTGCCCCAGAATCTCAATGCTGCCGTCGCTGCTGCCTTCCTCCTGATCCCCTTTGGGGTTTTCCCCGATCGGGAGCTCTCCTAATAAAAGCCTTAAAAGCGTCGATTTTCCTGCTCCGTTTTCTCCTGCGAGAATCGCCAGCCGCCCTTCTTTCAGGCAAAGGCTGACGCCGTCCAGCACGTTTTCCTTTCCATAGGAAAAGTGCAGATTTTTGATTTCTATCGCATTCATATGTCTGCTCCTTACCGCAAAGCTTCTGTCAGCTGCTGCAGATTTTCTTCCATAACGGAAAAATAATCTCCGCCGGTTTCTTCCTGTCTGTCGCTTAGGCCTTCCAGCGGGCTGAGGGTCAAAAGCTTCACGCCGGTTTCCGCCGCTACCGTTTCCGCCGTCCTCGAGCCGGACAGCTCTTCAAAGAAAATCGCACGGACGTTGTTTGCCCGGACAAAATCGATAATATCTGCCATCCGCCCCGGGTCAGGTTCGGAATCCGGCGACATACCCTCGATGCTCACCTGCGTCAGGTTATAACGCCTGCACAGATATCCATACGCCTCATGCGCCACAACGATGTTTCGCTCCGACAGATTTTCCAGCGTCGTCTGATAGGTTTTGTCCAGCTCGTCGAGCTGTTTTGCCCATTTCTCATAATTTGCCTGATAGTCTGCGCGATGCTCCGGATCCGCCTCGGAAAACGCCTCGCAGATATTTTGCATTTCCTGTTTTGCGTTCATCGGGTCCAGCCAAACATGGGGGTCGTACTCACCGTGCTCGTGGCCGTCATGACCGTCCGGTGCGGCGACAACAGTGTGGTCGGCGGCATCGTCTTCATGCGCGGCCGCATTGCTCACAGCGGCGTCTTCTTCATCCGCATGATCGTGACCGTCCTCATCAGCATGCGCGGTCCCATGGTCATGGCTCTCCTCTTCGTTCTCATCGGCATGCACAGCCTCATGGTCATGACTCTCCTCTTCCTCTGCGCTGCGCAGCAGGCTCACTCCCTGCGACGCTTCCACGGAAATCAATTTTTTATTGGAAAGCCCCGCCAGAACGTCCGAAACCCAGTGCTCCATCCCAGCACCGTTATAGATAAAAACGTCCGACTGCTCCATCCGGGTAATATCCTTTGTGGACGGCTCCCAGTCGTGGGGCTCTGTACCGGACGGCACCATGCAGGTCACCTGGACGTGCTCGCCGCCGATTTTCTGTGCGAAATCGTACATCGTATAAAAACTCGCCATCACCTGCAGCCTGTTGGGATCCACCGGTTCGTCAGAAGCTTCCGTTCCGCAGCCGACAAACACTGCGGTAAACAGCAAGCACGCGCAGAGCGCCAACGACGCACGACGCAGGATGCCGCTTTCCGATACCCGTGTGCAGCGCAGCTGCGGCATTCTGATGCCGGAAATCACAGCATGCTTCCCAAGTTGCTTTTTTCTATTTATCCTCATTTCTATCCTGCAGTCCTTCCTGTGTTTCCCTGAATTTGCGGCACTCCCGACAGCAGCCGTAAAAGATCAGATGCGAGGAATCCAGCGCAAAGTCATGCTCCTTCAGGATATGTTCGGAAAATCCATGGAGCTTGTTACATTCCAGAGGAATGATCTTCCCACACTGCAGGCAGACAAGCCGCCCCGGGCTGCCCGGCCTCAATTCTCCGATATAGCGGTACTGCGCACCTGCGCCGCCCACTGCCGGAATTTTGATCACGGCGTTCTCCTCTGTGAGACGGTCGAGAGCCCGATAAACCGTCGTCTGTCCAACGTGAATTCCTTCGGCTTTGAGACAGTCCATACACTGTTCCGCTGTCACAAACCGGTCGCTGTGTTTTTTCAGACAATCCCGGATCAGCTCCTGTTGCTTCGTTCTGTATCTGACACGTTCTGCCATTTTTCTCTCATTTCTGCGCACGCTTTTTGTGCATGCCGAGTTTGTGTCAAGTGCGCACAGACACAAATCCCGCGATTGAAAAATTTTATTTTTCGACCTTTTGGCTCTGATATCAGTATATCCACAAATTGTACTTTTTTCCATAACAAAGTCATAATCTGTTTACTTTTTTGCATTCGAACGCTATAATACAAAAAGAATTTTCGGAAGCGGGATGTGTGGGGTTCACATATCCCGCTTTTTTTGACGCTTTACTGTATTATCACAATGAAAGAAGGAAACTGCCATGTCACCCAAGCTGCACCATACGTTAAAAAATCTGTTCCGGATTTTCCTGATTCTGTTTGGAAACGCCCTGTATTCCCTTGCAGTCGTCGCCTTTATCCTGCCATCCGGCATCATCACCGGCGGCACAACCGGTCTGGCCCTCGCATCTGCGCACTGGTTCCACACGCCGATCACAGCGTTCGTACTGTGCTTCAATGTCCTGACCTTTTTGCTCGGGCTTTTCGTGCTCGGCTGGAAGTTTGCCGCGACTACGCTTTTGTCCACGTTCTTATACCCGATCTTGCTCGCATTCTGGCAGCAGTTCCCGGCGCTGTCCTCCCTGACGAAGGACGCAATGCTCTGCACGATCCTCGGCGGAATGATGATCGGTGCCGGCATCGGCATTGTCATCCGCGCAGGCGCATCCACCGGCGGTATGGACATTCCGCCCCTGATTTTAAAAAAACTATTCCATCTCCCTGTTTCCGCAACGCTCTATGTGTTTGATTTTTCCATCCTGATTCTGCAGATGTTCTTTTCCGACATCGAAGAAAGTCTTTACGGCATTTTGCTCGTCATGATCTATACCTTTGTGCTGGACAAGGTTTTAGTCATCGGCACCCATCAGGCGCGCGCCGACATCGTCAGCAGTCATTATGAAGAAATCCGGCAGGCAATTTTTACCCGTCTTGACCGCGGCTGCACCCTTTTAAATGCGACGACCGGCTATCTGCAGACCGATCAGCCCGTCCTGATGACCGTCGTTTCCCGCCGCGAAATGGCTTCCCTGAATCAGATTGTCATGGAAATCGATCCCCATGCCTTTTTGATCATCAGTGATGCAAACGAGGTCAAAGGCTCCGGCTTTACCAGCACCAAAATCCATAAAAAGAACCCGAACCTCTGATCAGTTCCGGGTCTTTTCCACAATCAGCTCTTTCAATTTCCACAGACACCAAAGGTTTGGAACCGCCATGCAGGCATTGCATAGGTCCGACAGGTTCCAGACCAGCTCCAGCGAGCAGACGGATCCGAGATATACAAACACCATGTAAATCACCTGAAATACCGTTACACCTCTCTCGCCCCACAAATACCGCGCCGCACATTCCCCATAAAAGCTCCAGCCGATAATCGTCGCAAATGCAAACAGCACCAGGCAGAGCGACAAAAGATCCTCCCCCGCAACCGGCAGGTTCGAAAATGCAACAAAACAATATTCATCTACAGCAGCCGCCCTGTAAGGAGCGGCATTTTTTACCATATCGCTCAAAATTGCAAGCGCCGTCACCGCGCACATCACCAGCGTATCCCAGAACACTCCCGTCATCGAAACCAGCCCCTGATCCCGCGTAGATAGCCCTTCCGCCGCTGCCGCCGTCATCGGCATCGAGCCCATTCCAGCCTCGTTTGTAAAAAGTCCCTTCGCCATCCCGGTGCGAACCGCCATTTTCACTGCAGTCCCTGCAATGCCTCCGATCACCGCTTTTTTCGAAAAAGCAGACACAAAAATCGCCTGAAGTGCCGCCGGAATCCATGCTGCATTTTTTACCAGCAAAAACAGACAGCTACCCAGGTACAGCACGCTCATCACCGGAACCAGGCAGGTACAAACCTTCGCCGTTTTTTTCGCTCCTCCGATCAGGATGCTGCCCGCCAAAAGCGCCGCTGCGATGCCGATCCAGTGCACAGACACCGGAAGTCTGCGAGAAATTGCCGCTGTCAGGGAATGCGCCTGCACACCGCTTCCGACACACAGCGCCGCCAGCACGGTAAAGACGGAAAAAAGAACCGCCAGCAGCCGATTGTGCAACAGCTGCTCCATCACATACATCGGTCCGCCATAAAAGCTTCCGTCTGCCCGCTTTTTCCGGCACGCTGCGGACAGCACGCTTTCCGCATAGCAGGTCGCCATCCCGAAAAAGCCGCTGATCCAGCACCAGAAAACCGCCCCGGGTCCTCCGAGCGCAATTGCACTCGAAATTCCGATGATATTTCCGGTTCCGATTGTCGCCGCCAGGGCGGTTGACAGTGCTTCATAGGGTGACAGCCCTCCTGATCCGGCAGAGGACAGGCTTCGGCGCAGTCCATCCGGCAGCTTCCTTTGAATAAAGCCCAGTCGAATTGTAAAATACAAATGTGTCCCGGCAAGCAGCACCAGCATTGGAAAATTCCACAAAAGGTCGCAGACTGTCCGCACCGCGTCATTGAATCGTTCCATCCTGATTTCCGTTTCAGACAGCCTTTCGCCGCACGTTCCGGTACCCGGCTGTCACAGTCGTTTTTTCTTTTCCAATATATGACGCAGGATGTTTTTTCTATGAATATATAAAAAAGAATCCTGCGAAGCAGGATTCTCCGCCTGCGG
>ERZ773245.2043-NODE-2043-length-12250-cov-4.375974_pt1 | contig 12250 bp, 9 predicted proteins | sample MGYA00580988_ERZ773245 | MGnify/ENA primary metagenome ERZ773245 (study PRJEB29015, sample SAMEA2737792) | human gut metagenome | biome: human gut; feature: human-associated habitat; material: faeces | place: China | collected 2012 ... | reverse complement strand
CACAGATAAAAAAAGCGTCTTATCTTTGTTTCATCAGACGAACGTCTTTTGAAACGTTACCTTCCTTTTGATAAAACACAATCCACTTATTACAAGAATCATTTTTTCCAAATGCTTCATTATTAGCTTTATCCTTTCGTTACATCCTTGGGTAACCGCATTGATAGTCTGCCGGTATTTTTGCCGGATGTTACCATTCTTATATTATTTGTTTCCTGCGTTATATCGCTTCTGTACTATTCTGGCTAACCTTGCATCAACAATCACACATCGTATAACTACTATAAATTTAAAATCAAAATGAACAGAGAGAACAAACCTTTATTCCTATATACCTTTATCACCATCTTTGGTGGATTGATTGTGGGATTAAATATGGCAGGTATTTCCGGAGCCGTTCCTTTCTTACAGGAACAATTCATGTTGGATGATATGGCTTTGGGATTGGTGGTAAGTATTCTGACCGTAGGTTGCCTTTGCGGTGCTTTGCTGGGAGGAGGTTTCAGTGACCGTTATGGCAGGCAGAAAGTGATGTTCTCGTCAGCTATCTTTTTTATTGTTTCTTCTTTAGGTTGCGCATTGTCTGTCAATCTGGTTTCACTGCTGGTTTTTCGTCTGGTATGTGGGCTGGGGATCGGCGTGATTTCTGCCGTAGCACCTATCTATATATCCGAGATTTCTCCTGCCCGGTTGAGGGGAACACTGGTCTCTTACAATCAACTGGCCATTGTGATAGGAATTCTGATTGCTTATATTGTAGATTATATATTGCTGGACTACGAGCGGAACTGGCGCCTGATGCTGGGATTCCCGTTCTTCTTTAGTGTAGCCTACCTGCTACTGTTGGTTATATTGCCCGAGAGTCCGCGATGGCTTTCGGCCTGCGGAAAAGCAGGCAGAGCCAGACAGGTGGCCAGTAAACTGAACCTGGAAGCCGGTGAGATGACCGTGTCCGACACAAACACACAAGAAGGTAGAGATAGGATAAAGGTAACAGAATTGTTTAAGGGTAACTTGGCTAAAGTGGTTTTCATAGGTTCTATACTGGCCGCCTTACAGCAAATTACGGGTATTAACGTCATTATTAATTACGCTCCTTCTATTTTTGAGATGACAGGTGTTGCCGGGGATATTGCTCTTGTGCAATCCATCCTGGTGGGCGTGGTGAATCTGTTGTTTACCCTGATTGCTGTATGGCTGGTCGATAAAGTGGGACGCAAAATCCTGCTTCTCGCCGGAAGCTTGGGAATGAGTCTTTCGTTGCTTTATTTGGTCTACACCTTTGTTGTACCTGCTGCCAATGGCATCGGCGCATTGATAGCCGTTCTGTGTTACATCGGGTTCTTTGCAGCTTCGCTGGCACCGCTGATGTGGGTGGTAACTTCCGAAATCTATCCTTCCCGTATCCGTGGAACGGCCATGTCACTCTCTACCGGAGTCAGTTGGTTATGTACGTTCCTCACCGTTCAGTTTTTTCCTTGGATACTGAATAACCTGGGCGGATCGGTCGCATTCGGAATCTTTGCTGTTTTCAGCATCGCTGCATTCGCATTCATTTTATTTTGTGTGCCCGAGACTAAAGGAAAGTCGCTGGAGGCAATAGAAAAAGAATTGGGAGTGGATAAAGAAGCTGAAAAGACCGCGAAAGAAGAACATGCTTTCTCGAAAATATAATAAACACAAAATTGGATATAAGTATGAAACAAAGTAAAAGAAATGTATGGTTGTCCGTTTGCGCAGGACTCTTGTTCTGTTCGTGGGGATGCGGCTCTCAAGTGTCGGATAAGCCGGTAACACTGGAAACGCTGTTGGACGAAATGGTATCGGTGGAGGAGCAGGCGCTATATCCGGTTCCCTCTTATACTTGTCGTCAGGAAAGTAGTTATGACCGTGCATCGGTATCACCCGATTCTGCCGGTTGGTTTGCCAATAGCGATGGGTTTGGAATCAAGCGGGTAGATACGATAGCAGGCCGTATCGAGAAAGTAATGTTCGACGAAGTCGGACCGGGGGCTATCACCCGTATCTGGATTACTACTATTGACAAACGCGGTACATGGAGGTTTTATTTCGATGGTTCCGACCAGCCGGGCTGGATCATTCCTGCTTACGACCTGATGCGGATCAATGTGCCCGGATTGGGAAAGGGAATGTTGCAGGCACACACCAGCTATACGCCCGAAGGCAAGGGAGGAAATACCCTGTTCCTGCCTATCCCGTATGCCCGTGGATGTAAAGTGACGTTCGAAGACGAGCCGGGAGTGAATCCTACTCCAAAATATTACCACATCAACTTCCGTAAATATCCGGAGGGTACACAGGTGGAGACTTTCTCAAAAGAAGTGGTAGAGAGAGCAGCACAGAAAATAGCTGAAGTAGATGATCGTCTTCTTCATCCGACGGCCGGACGTAAAGGTGAAATGATCCGGGAGAATAAGAACCTTCTTTCTTCCGATTCACTGACCATTCCGCTGCCGACAGGTGAAAATGCGGTGTATGAAGTGAAGTTCAATATCCGTGTTGATAATCCGGAGCAATATGCGCAATTGATGCGGGAATTGGTATTCAGTGCCACATTCGATGGGAAACAGACCGTATGGGTGCCCTTGAGTGATTTCTCCGGAGGTGGTATGGGTGCTCCCAAAGTAGATAGTTGGTATCTGACGTCCGACGGGAAAGGGAACATCTCCAGTCGCTGGTTGATGCCTTACCGCAAAGCGGGAGTCTTGAAAGTACTGAACCTTTCTTCCCAGCCGGTTGATGCTGAACTGGAGGTAAACGTGGCTCCGTTGAAGTGGAATAAAGACCGGTCATTGTATTTCTATGCTTCATGGAGGCAGGAGAACGGTATCTACATCCATGATAAACCCGAAGAGGCCGATCAGTGTGTAGAATGGAACTTCGCTACACTGAAAGGAAAGGGTGTCTATAAAGGTGATTTACTTTCACTGTACAATCATGCTCCGTTGTGGTATGGCGAAGGTGACGAGAAGATCTGGGTAGACGATGATACTTTCCCTTCACATTTCGGCACAGGTACGGAAGATTACTATAATAGCTCTTGGGCACCGGTAGTGCCTTTCTATACTCCATTCGGAGGAGCCCCGAGAGCCGATTTGGAAAGCTCTCACGGTTATAATGCTTTCTATCGCACCCGCCATCTGGATGGCATCCCTTTCAATAAGAGCTTTAAGTTCGATATTGAAATGCTGGGATGGAAACGGGGTGAGGTTGATTATGCCACTACCATTTACTGGTATGGTGATCCGGAGGCACAGGTATTTGGAACTTCAGGTATTGAAGAAGCTCGCCGGCAGCTGCTGCCTGCTGTCGAAGCTTCGGCAAACTGAAAAACATATGATAGTATTATTTAAATTTTTAATTAAATCTAATTGGTGAATATGAAACATGAAAGACCTTGCCTTGTGGCCTCCGGAAGTGACTGGCTGCAAGAAGTGTTGAGAAGGCTTTTGGTCTGGGTGGTTGTCTTGTTCTCGGGGACAATGATGGCATACGCAGGCAATCTGGATATCAGCCAGGTGAAAGTCATTACGGGTACGGTGACCGAAAAGGAAACAGGTGACCCGCTGATCGGAGTAAACGTGTCGGTAAAGGGCACTTCGAAAGGTACGATTACGAATCTGAATGGTGAGTATTCGGTTGATGTGAATTCGGATAAAGATATTCTGGTATTCTCATTTATTGGAAAGGCTACACAGGAGAAAGCTGTGAAGGGATTAAGCAAGATCGACGTGGTGATGGCCGATGATGCCACGATGTTGGGCGAGGTGGTTATCCAGACCGGATATATGACGCAGCGTAAAGCCGATCTGACCGGTTCGGTTGCCATTGCTAATACCTCGGATTTGGCTCAGAATCCTTCGACTAACGCACTGAAGTCTTTGCAGGGAAAATTGCCGGGTGTATTTATTACTGCCGATGGTAGTCCCAGTGGAAATGCTTCGATACAGATTCGCGGACTTACGTCATTGAATGCACAACCCAACCCGCTGATCGTACTCGACGGATTGGCAGGCGATTACAACTTGAGGGACATCAACCCGGCGAATATTGAATCTATTCAGGTGTTGAAGGATGCTGCCTCGGCCAGTATTTATGGTTCGAGAGCTGCCGGTGGTGTGATCATTATCGAAACAAAGAAGGGTAAAAAGGGTGAATCGAAAATCAGCTACGAAGGTCGTGTACAGTTTTCCAAGTGGGTTAATAAACCCGACTTACTGAATACTGAAGAATATGGACGTGCCATCTGGCAGGCGTATGCCAACGATGACAAACTGGGTGAGATCAAACAGAGTGTTCGTTTCTTCGATTACGACTGGAGTTATGACGGTAACGGTTATCCGGTGCTTAACTCCGTGAAACCGGTGGAATGGCTGAATACAGCCAAGACTATGCGCTCGGCCGATACTAACTGGATCGACGAAATATCTCGCACCGGAGTATCGCAGAATCATCAGATCTCAGTATCGAGTGGTACTGATAAATCACGTACTTTCTTCAACCTGGGTTATGAAAATACGGAAGGTATTCAGATTGAAACCTTCTGGAAGAAATATTCGGCCCGCTTGAATTCGGAATACGATTTATTGAATGGTCGTTTGAAAGTAGGTGAGAATCTGGAGTTGAACTACATGAACTATCGCGAAGCCAATCATACTCAGCTTGCAGCGAATGAACCCCCTATCATTCCTGTATATACCGAAACCGGTGGCTGGGGTGGTGCCTCTCTCGACGTGGGTATGGACGATTATCGTAATCCGGTGAAGGACCTTATCCTGGGGAAAGACAATGTCAATAAGTTCCTGAAGGTAATTGGTAATACGTATGCCGATTTGATGATTATCAAAGGTTTGAATCTGAGAACATCGTTCGGTGTAGACTATCGCGGTTCATACTATCGCGCGGTCGATAAAAAGTGGAGTGAAGCAGATGGTTCGGGACGTGATGAAAAATTTAATTATGTCCGCAATGATCAGACCCATTTCCTTGAATACCAATGGACCAACCAGATTAACTACAACGGTCAGTTTGGAAAACATTCGATAGGAGCTGTAGTCGGAATGGAATTTACGAAGGCTGAAAGCGAAGCATTCTATGCACGGAAAGACGGCTTGACCCTGGAAGACAGAGACTATGCTTATTTGAGTGCGGCTACCGGCGACAAGATTACAGAGGCTACCGGTTCGGGTGATGCTTATGCTCTGTTGTCATACTTCGGTAAGTTTAACTATTCGTATGCTTCCAAATATCTGGCATCGGCAACGTTACGTTATGACGGTTCTTCCAAGTTCGGTGCTGATAACCGTTGGGCAGTTTTCCCGGCATTTTCGCTGGGATGGAGAATCAAGAACGAACCGTTCCTTGAGAATGTAGATTTTCTTTCGGATCTGAAATTAAGATTCAGTTGGGGACGTAACGGCAACTCGGCTATCCCGAGTGGATACCTGCAAAGCAGCTATGTAGCCGATTATAACGGAACTTCTTATGCTATGAACGGACAGGAAAGCGGTTCTTTACAGTCTGGTTTCCGCAAATACCTCACCGGTAATTCGACACTGAAATGGGAAACGGTGACACAGGCCAATTACGGTATCGATTTCGGTTTCTTCAATCAGAGCCTGGTCGGAACTATCGACTATTTTTATAAGAAAACAACCGATATGCTTTATTTACCCCCTTATATCGGTGCGTTTGGTGAGGGTGGAGATACTTATGTGAATGGTCCGAGCATGGAAAATCGAGGAGTTGAAATCTTGTTGACATACCGGAATAACCTTCCGTCCGGATTTAGTTACAGCATTACGGGAAACCTTGCTACTTTCAAGAATAAGATTACCGAATTGCCTGACAATGTGAGAAGTGTATATGGTGGAAACGGTATGTTGGACGATATTATCGGACGTCCTCGTAACTCTATCTACGGATATGTGGCAGACGGAATCTTCAAAACTCAGGAAGAGGTGGACAACTCACCGCAACAGGCTGGAAAAGGCTTGGGACGTATCCGTTACAAGGACCTTGATGGCGACGGACGCATTACTCAGGATTATGACCGTACGTGGATTGGTGTCAGCGATCCGGACTTTACTTATGGTTTGAACCTTCAGGCTTCATATAAGAATGTAGATTTGGCTCTCTTCTTCCAGGGTGTACATGGCGGAGATGTTTGGGATTCATGGATTGAATACAGTGACTTCTGGAACATTCAGAATGTGAATAATACCAATCACCTGAAAGGGGTATTTAATGCCTGGTCTCCCCAGAATCCGGATTCTAACATTCCGGCTCTGTCTACCCGTAACACCAATGATGAAAAGCGTACATCTACCTATTTTCTCAAAGATGGTTCGTACCTGAAACTGAGAACAGTAGAATTGGGATACACTTTCCCGGAAAGCCTGGTGAAGAAAGCCATGATCAGCCGTTTGCGTGCTTATGTTTCGGCTAACAATGTGTTCACCATCAAGAAATGGTGGGATAGCAACCGCTTTTCGGGTCCCGATCCTGAAATCCGTGACTTTGGCTATGTCATTCCATTTACCGCTACAGTTGGAGTTAATATAACCTTTTAAATAGAAATAGTATGAAAACCTTTTATAGTTTATTTCTGTCATCTGCCCTTTTGCTTTCCTTGTTGGTGACGAGCTGTGCCGACCAATTGAATATTAACCCTAAAGGGGTGCTGGCTGATGATTTATTATTAGGAAAGCCTGAACATATTGATGATTTTGTGACTCCGTGCTATTCGCTGATCCCTTATCTGCCCTGGTCGGAAGCTCATGCATGGTGGATGCATGGTTCCATCCGGTCAGACGATGCTTACAAAGGCGGATCGGGTGTAAGTGACCAGTCTGCCTGGCACGATATGGAAGTTTTCTCTTCTGTGACCGCTAATGTAGGCAATAATGACGGACCTTGGTTCAAGGGATATGTAGCGATATCCAGATACAATCTGGCACTCTATGCCTTGTCTAAAGTTACCGATGAAAACTATCCGTTGAAGGGCGTACGTACCGGTGAAGTGAAATTCCTGCGTGGAGCTACCTATTTCTTTATGAAGACTCTGTGGAGATATATTCCTTGGGTAGATGAAGAGAATGGCAGAACAGTGGAAGATGTGACCAATATCTCGAACCGTCCTAATGGTACTGATGATACATATTTGTGGGAGCATATTGTGGCCGATCTGGAAGAAGCTGTCAGACTGTTGCCTGAAAAGCAGGAAGAGATAGGCCGTATCAATAAGAATGCTGCACGGGCTATGGCTGCCAAAGCGTTGTTGTTCATGGCATACAAGCAAGATGAAAGACATCAGGTAGTCGAGGTGGATAAGAAGATTCTGGAACGTGCCTTGGTTTATATCAACGAGATCACCGATCAGGAAGGTGGAAACGTAGGTTTATGTGAAGACTTTGCCGAAAACTTCTTACCGGAATATGATAATGCTACCAAAGAAGCAATTTGGGAAATCCAGTATTCTATCAACGACGGAACATCAAGTGGAGGAAATACAAACAATGGTGCAGAATTGAATGCTCCTTCCTGGGAACCTTATTTCCCATGTTGTGACTTCCATAAGATGAGTTTTAATATGGCAAATGCTTTCAGAACTGATAAAGATGGTTTGCCTTTGTTCGATACGTTTAATGATGCGGAACTGAAAGGAAGATTCAAAGAGTATTTCAGTGAAAATACTTTCGATCCTCGTCTGAGTCATACAGCAGCCATCCCGGGGTATCCTTATAAATATAATCCGGACTTGTTGTATGAAGAAAAGGCTTCCAGAAGCCCCGGTGATTATGGTTATCTGAAATCTGTTAAGGAATTGGTACCTGCCGGTTGCGATTGTATCATTGTAAACCGCAACTCAATGAACGTGAAACAAATACGTTATGCTGAAGTTTTATTGTGGAAAGCTGAAATTCTGATTCAGTTGGATCGCCATAAAGAAGCTCGTCCTATCATCAATAAGCTACGCGAACGTGCCAATAACAGTAGAATCCGTCTATTGATGGCAGACGGTACTCCTTATATGAATTATAAAGTTAGTTTATATACTGACGAGGCTGCATGGACCAAAGAGTATGCATGGAAAGCACTGATGTTTGAGAATCGTCTTGAAATGGCATGTGAGGGAAGACGTTTCTTCGATCTGCAAAGATGGGGAATTCTGGAACCTACGATGAATGCTTATTTCAAGAAAGAAAAAACTCGCTTCTCGTGGATGAATAATGCTGTCTTTGTTGCAGGAAGAGATGAATATAAGCCTATTCCTCAGCAACAGATGAACTGGGCGAAAGGAAATTATATACAGAATCCGGGTTACTAATAAAAAACAGACGATTATGAAAAGAATACTATATTTTTTCTCTGTGATGCTTTGTATACTTGCTGTCACAGGTTGCCAGGATCGCGATATCATTGATTTCAAGGATGGGGTTTCTTTGCCTCCGGTGACCGATTTGAAATCGTCACTATCACCTGATAATGAAGCTTTGATTGAATGGAAATTGCCTACAGCGATTCCGGAAGAGGTGGAACGTCCTTTATCCGTTTATGTTCAGGTTTACAAGGGGGCGGTATTAGAGCATCAGATTTCTTTGGAAGGTGAGCCTACTTCGTGGGAATATACACTGAAAGAACCTGAATCGAAATACAGGATTGTGGTTAAAGTCCAGGGGATGTTGAAAGAAAAGCCTTATGGGCAGTCAGACGAGATTTATTCGTTGGGACAAACAGTTTCTATAAATTGATTGAGAGAAAGAGGCAGCGTCGGGACGACGTTGCCTCTCTTCATTTTATGCTTTCTCACATCGGATGATGATTTTTCTTTCATCGTTCAGGGTAGTAGCAAACAGATAGATATCACCTCCGTCAGCTATTTTTAGCCGTTTTCGTAGCTCTGCCACAGATTGTGGGAAGTTGCGGACAGTGAGGTTGGCTTTATCCACTTCATTTAAGAGATTCTTCAGTTCTTTTTTGTTGAGGCCTGAGTAGCCGGTCACTCGGAAGATTCGGCCTGGAAACTCTTCTATCCGCTCATCCGAGGTGTAGAGATGGCTGTTGGGATGGAGCTTGCTTAAATGAAACGCAGAAGCGATGCTGCGGAAAGCACCGGCTTTGAGAATAGAGGCATTGGGTTCATACAAGTAAGTACCTATTTTATGGGTGTAAGAGCAATCGGTGCTCTGCTCTGCTTCACGCGTAAAGACGAAACGCTGTATTTTTCGGTTTGCAAAGTTGATGCAGACGATAGGTTGCGATAGGGTAGGCAGGATCGTCGGAGATGTCTTTTCGGACCGTAACATTAACAACAGTTCCTTACATTCGTTGTTGACGGAGATAATGTGGACCTCAGAAACATGCTTCATGTCCCGTATAGCCAGAGAAAGGTCGAGCATTGGGGAAAGTTTGATTATAACCTGTTGCCCTTTTTCAAGCAATAATTCCTCCAGTGCGGCTGCATTAGGTTCACAGTCGGATATGGCTACTGTTTTTCCGCCATGTTCATTGCGGCGTGCCGGGTCCAGGAAGATACAGTCTGTGGGCGACATTGTTTGCAAGTACTCTACTCCGTCGGCATTTTGTATCCGGATCTGCTTTAATCCCAATAATGGAAAATTGTGAGCGGCAATCTCGCAAAGTTCTTTTTGGCGTTCGATGTAGGTGACTGTTTTGAACCGGGCTGCGAGAAACGCACAATCAATACCGAATCCGCCCGTAAGATCGACCAGCGTTTCTCCCTGCGCCAGTGAGGCTTTGTAGAGTGCGGTGATTTCCGATGAACATTGTTCCAATGATAAATGACGTGGGTAAAGAAGGTTTTCCGTAGCATGCCAACTTGGTATTTTTGAAGCGGCGGCTTGCCATCCGGCTATCTGGACGATAGCAGAGGACATGTCAACCTGGGGATATTTCTTTGCCTGTAATGCGAGGGAGCGTATATCGTCATTGCGATGCTCCCGGATAAACAGGACTGTTTCCGGAGAAAGGTACATATCTTATTTTAGTTTATAAGTTTATACTTTTGTTTTGCTTCGTCTCGGCTGCACAGGTTAAAGTGCCACCATTCGCTGGGGAGTGCACGGAATCCTGCACCTTTCATGACTCTTCTTAGTAGAATTCGGTTTTCACGTTCTTGTTGCGTTATTTTTCCCTTTTTCACGAGTTCTGCTTCGTTTGTAATATGCGATGTTGCACCCATATAATCAACTTCGGTTCCCATAGAAAGTGGGTGCCCGAGAGAGTCTACTATGCTGATGTCTACTGCCAGGCCATAATTATGCAGTCCTCCTCCTCGTGCCGGATTAGATACATAGAAATATTTAGAGGTTCCTTTTACAACATCCCACATCTTTTTCTGAACGGACATCGGACGTGCTGCATCATAAATCACCAGGCGATAGCCAGGATGCTCTGCTTTGAGTAACAGGTGTGCCTGCAAAAGGGATTTAGCTGCGTCCGGATGGAGATATGCCTCTTTCAAATCACCATAAAGAAGTTGACCGGTGAAATTATCCGGGGTGGCATACATCAGGTTGATTATGAATGTAGAGTCGAGTTCGGAGATATTTACCAGTCCGATTGAGTCCAGATAAAGAGCTGTTTGACTTTTGGCTGCAATCGGTTGTGGCTTTTCTGGGGCTACAAGATTTATGGAGTCCATAGGTACGGGATAGAACTGCGTTTCCTTATTCCGGCAAGAGGTTGTGATAAACAGTAATAGGATGAAAGTTGCTAAAGATCCGGGCTGCATATGATTTTTTTAGTTGAATTATTAAATGCAAAAGTATAAAAACATATGCGCATATTTTAGAAGTGAGGAAGTTTTTCGTTTTTAAGGCTTGTCCTATATGTACCTCATCGGATTTACAATGCATTATAAATTAGATTCTCCCGATAGCTTTTTTGAGTAAAAAGCATTAGTCTTTTCATCGTGCCTGTCTTTCCTGCCATACTTGTTTTCCTCTGATATTTGTTTTGAGAGGATCATTTGCTTTCGGTTTATTGTTGTAATCGTTAATTTATTTAAAATGAAGAAGATCAGGAGTAGGCTAATGAATGTGAAGCTATTCCTTTTCGTACATTTGGCAGAAAGGAGTAAAAGCTGTATTGCTACGAATGTAAACTATAGGATTTAGAATGATATGGAACATGTTAATGGTCAAAATAATGAAATTACATTGATTTTCCCACATAATCGGATTGACTGTATGGCTTCTCAGAACGAACGGTTTAATAGGATTATAAATCAAGCTAACATAACGATCATTGGGAATAACAATCACATTTCAATGTATTGCGATTCTGAAGATAGTGCGGAAGAATTGTTGCTAAGTGATGGATTTCTTCTGATTGTAAAAGGAGATAATAATATAGTAAATATAGGGACGATTATTTTACGCTATTCTACCATATTGGGTATGACGGGATTGAAGCTTATTATTGGGCAACTTCCGGGACTGGGATCTGGTGTTTCAAGAATGGCTAACAATTGTCGGGTAGATATTGGAAATCGTGTAGTAATTAATGGCGTTACGTTATATTTGCAAGAAGATGATTCATGCATCAGTATTGGAGACGATAGTCAGTTGAGCTGGGGCGTTGATATATGGTGTACCGACGCACATACGATAACGAATTTAGAGGGTGAGCCGATAAATTTTGCTAAGAGTATCGTAATAGGTAAGCATGTATGGATCGGAAAAGATGTGAAGGTTTGTAAAAATGTGAAAGTCTCTGATAATAGTATTATTGGTTGGGGGAGTATCGTAACAAGGGTATTTAATGAGCCCAATGTAATTATTGCGGGTGTTCCGGCTAAAGTTGTAAAACAGGGGATTAACTGGGACCGTAGATGTATCAATAAGTATTTAAAAGGATGACTACTGTTAGTTGCAAAAGAAAAGTGAGGGTATAGGTAGAGGTAATTGTAAATAGGGGTGCTGCTCTATGGAGAGTCCTCTCATACGTGAAATGCATTTCTATCTTCCATCTTCCACCTTTTTCAATCTTTTGGTCTGATTATCATTTAGTTGATACGGTGGAAGATCGCGTTTTTAGGTCATTTATCTTCCACCTTCATCTTCCATCTTCCACCCTCTGCCATCGCTTGAAAAACTTTCCTAATTCATTCGTATTCAGAAGTATACTTTCTGTTTCTTGTCAGTTTTTCCCTTAAAAAGCATTTTCATATCCCCGCTTGTTTGCTTGAAAATGCTCTGCTTTT
>ERZ773245.2042-NODE-2042-length-12251-cov-3.900705_pt1 | contig 12251 bp, 11 predicted proteins | sample MGYA00580988_ERZ773245 | MGnify/ENA primary metagenome ERZ773245 (study PRJEB29015, sample SAMEA2737792) | human gut metagenome | biome: human gut; feature: human-associated habitat; material: faeces | place: China | collected 2012 ... | reverse complement strand
AACGGCTGAGTCTGCAAATGAAGGAGCAGAGCCGCAAAAAGGGGCAGAAACGAAACGGCGTTGCACTCATGACGATGCATGGTGCAAAGGGCTTGGAATTTCGTGCGGTCTTCCTGCCTTCTCTGGTGGAGGGGATTGTGCCGCATGAAAAGGGCATGGATACGGTTGCGGAGGAGAGGCGGCTGTTTTATGTTGCCATGACAAGGGCAAAAGAAAAGTTGTATCTGTTATATGCTAAAAGCAGATATAACAAGGATACAACCATTTCGAGATTTGTTACTGAGATAGATGACCATTATGTTGATTATTCGTTCTCAGAGTCTTCCTGTTCGTAGAGCTCTTCATATTCCATAGCATCAAGTTCTTCGTCAAAAGCATCTGATACGATTTCGTATTCTTCATCAGATTCGATATTTTCAAGAACGGGTTCGTTGTTGCTGTTAAGAGAAAACCTGTATAAGTATACTTCACTTTCTTCTTCATCAATATCTGCTATAGGTAAAAGTGCAATATAGTTCTTATCTCCTGCTGGGAAAGTACGGATTATTGCACACTCTAACTCAGTTCCATCATCTAATGATAATGTTACTGTTGAATATTCAGAGTTGTTATTAAAATCTTTATTATCTGACATAAGTGCCTCCATTAAATATAATCATTAACATACAATAAGAACTTTACCATATAAGTAGTATAAAAAGCAAACATTATAATAGAAAAATTAAGAAGACACACGATAAAAAGTTAAGAAAAATAATAAAAAACTATAAAAAAACATAAAATCAGGGGTTGTCAATTTATAAAAAAAGGTGTATATTACATATAAATTAATAAATTAAGTCAAAGGGGACAATTCAGGCATACAAGGCTCGGGTTGTCTCTTTTTTGATGTTAAGAAAGCAATGCCACAGATTAATGGAGGACAACTATGGACAAAATTGATAAGAAATTAATTACATTACTTCAGAATAATGCGAGAATGCCACTTAAGGCATTGGCTGAAAATGTGTTTTTATCATCACCAGCAGTTTCAGCAAGAATAGAAAGACTTGAGAAAGAAGAAATAATAGAAGGCTATGGGGTTAAGATTAACCAGATTAAATTAGGCTATCATATAACAGCATTTATTAATCTTGAGGTTGCACCTGTACAGAAGCCGGAGTTCTATCCATTTATCAAAACCTGCCCTAATGTAGTTGAATGTAACTGTGTTACAGGTAATTATTCAATGCTTCTTAAGGTTGTATTTCCAAGTACAATGGAGCTTGATACATTTATCGGACAGTTACAGAAGTTCGGAAGGACAAGTACACAGATAGTATTCTCAACTCCTGTTGCACCAAGAGGAATTGATGTTAATCAGGAGCTTCCGGGAGAAGAACCACAGGCATAAGTATAATAAAATTTGGTAAAATTTTATGCAAGAAAGCCACAGGTGTTATTGATACATCTGTGGTTTTTTGGTACTATATTAATATGTGAAATGAGGTAAGGCACAGAATATATAATTAAAGAAAAGGCGGGGTAATTAAATGCAGATAACAGACATATTAGATAATGTTTCAAAGGTTATAGTCGGTAAAGAGGAAGTTACAAAAAAAGTAATTACAAGCATACTTGCAGGTGGACATATTCTTTTGGAAGATGTTCCGGGTATGGGTAAGACAATGCTTGCCAAGACATTAGCAAAAAGTATTGACTGCGATTTTGGAAGAGTGCAGTTCACACCGGATCTGCTTCCATCAGATATAACAGGAATACATATATATAACCAGAAGAGTGAAGATTTTGTATTAAAGAAAGGACCTGTATTTGCGAATATCATTCTTGCTGATGAAATTAACAGGGCTACACCAAGAACACAGTCAGCATTGCTTGAGTGTATGGAAGAACATCAGGTTACTATAGATGGTGATACATTACAGTTAGATGAACCATTTATTGTAATAGCCACAGAGAATCCAATAGAAACAGCAGGAACATATCCGCTTCCAGAAGCACAGCTTGACAGATTTCTTATGAAGCTTGAAATGGGATATCCGGATAAGGAAGAGGAGATTACAATACTTAACCGTTTTCTTAAGGATAATCCAATAGAAGATATTTCTAATGTATGTTCCAAAGAAGATATTAAAGCTATGAAGAATGAGGTTAAGAATATATATATTCATCCTTCGCTTATAGAATATATTGTAAAGCTTGCAGAAGTTACACGTAATATGGGAAGTGTTGCAATAGGAATAAGCCCAAGAGGTTCAATAGCTATGGTTAATGCAGCAAGAGCATACGCTTATGTTAATGGACGTAATTATGTTGTTCCATCAGATATTAAAGAGCTTGCTTTATGCGTATGGGGACACAGACTTGTATTTAATACAGGAATAGTTGTTAAGGAGAACAGGGAACAGGCAATAAATGAGGCATTATCACAGGTAGAGGTGCCTACTGAAGAATGGAGCAATAGATGAATATAATATTAATGCTTATAGGTGTTGTTATTGTATACAACATATTGAGGATTACCTACAGGGATAACTGGAGCAGGAATTTATCGGTTGATGTTACATTTTCCAGCAATACAGCTACAAAAGGTGATACTATCAAGATGGTGGAGACAGTAACTAATGCTAAGAGAATGCCACTGCCTTGTGTTAATATTAAATTCAGCATAGACAAGAATCTGGTGTTTGGGCAGGAGGATAATAATTCCAGAATTACAGATAAGACTTACCGCAACGATGTATTTTCACTTCTTTCTAACCAGAGGGTAACACGAAAGATAGATGTATTGTGTGCCAGAAGGGGTGTATATAGATTAGAAGCCATTGAAACTGTATTTGCAGGTGCTTTTATGAACGATATTATGATTAATAATAAAAATGTTAATCATATGATTACAGTATATCCCAAGCCAGAAAATGTTAATAATCTTTTACAGGTCAATAACAGTATTTTAGGTGAGCTTGAAAGAAGAAAATATCTGTTAGAGGATAAGTTCGTATTTGCAGGAATAAGGGATTACCAGTCTTATGACAGCATAAGGGATGTTAATTGGAATGCCAGTGCAAGAACGGGAAAGCTTATGGTTAATCAGTATAATGAAACAGTGAGCCGTAATGTATGTATCCTGCTTAATCTTGAAAGCGAGGGCGTTCTTATGCAGGAAGATGTTATTGAACAGGCAATATCAATAGCGGCAGGTCTGGCTCAGCTTCTTATAGGAAAGGGCATCAATGTATCTGTAACATCTAATGGCTGTGATATTGATACTAAGGAGCAGACAGTGATAGAGGCTGGAAGCGGACTGTCACATTTTGGACGTATCAACACGGCATTTGCAAGAATAGATCTGAAGCTTCCTATGCAGGAATTCAGCATTATTCTTGATAATATGCAGGAATATAATAATAAGAACCAAAGGCAGGATTCGGTGTATGTTCTTATATCAGCTAACAAGCACGGAAAATTAAAGCTTTCAGCAGAAAGACTTATGTCTAAACAACAGAATAAAATATGGATTGTTCCGTGTGTTGTATCAGGCAATGGAAGCCTGTATCTGGAAAAGCTTGATTAGAATGTATAAGCAGTGTGGGAATGGAGAGTAAGATGCAGATAAGACATCTAAGAAATAGTAAAATCATAACGGAAATACTTATATTGTGTGTTGCGTACATATCAATGGCGGCGGGAGTGTATATAGGAATTGCCGGTAATGACACATCTAAGGCATATTATAGCCTTATTGTAATAATTCCAGCTATAGTTACATATTTTTCAAGAAAATATATTAAAAGTTATCCATTATTTATGGTGATTAATCTTGTGTTCGTTGTTATAGCGGCATTGCTTGCGGACACAGATCTGGAGTTTGCAGGTTATGTGATATGCGCAGCGGCAATATCTGGACACTCAATAAGGTTAAAGAATCTATATGTAAACAAGAAGCAATATGAGCGAGTTCAGGAAAATATATATGATGAAACTGGTAAGAGCAAGGATGATATGCTGATTGCTGTTAATGCGAGTGAGAAGCTTCATATAGCATATGGAATATTTATGATAGGCTTTTATATATTAGGAGGTATTGAAGGTAATTCTGTGCTTATGGAAATACAGGCATTTTTATTTGTTATGTTTGTATTATGCCAGTTCGTATATAATCAGGTAAGCAGGCTGTATGAGGTGTTCGTATTTAATGAAGGTAAATCAGAATTCCCGGCCAGAAGAATTATGGGAATTAATGTGCTTATAATGATTGTGTTCGGACTGCTTCTGGTATTTGGCATGCTTATATTCTATCACGGAAGATATGGCAATATATTCTCTATGATTGGAATGGCATTGCTTGCAATTATTAAATGGATATTAAAACTGTTATTAATGCTCCGCGGAGATGATGATACAGTAATGGACGATTATATAGAAGAAACGACAACTTCCCCTGAACCAGTAGAGGATGAGATGGATGTTATGGTTAATAATGCGGCTGGTAATGCTCTTATGGAGGTGGTTGCAATATTCCTTATAATCGGAGTGATTATATTAATAATAGTGACAATAGTCAGATATGCTTCCAGGTTCAGAAAGTCATTAGATAATGATAAAGATGAAGTGGAATATATTAATAATGACGAGGAAAAGGAATATAAAGTAAAGAAAAGTGTTAAGGTTAAGGATACTAAAGATAAAGCCAATATACGGTACAGAAAGCTTTATAAGAAATATGCCAAGTCCAAAAAGGTTGTCACAAAGTCTAAGTTGGCAGGTGCAAAGGTTGATTCGCATATGATGCCGGAAGAGATTACGAGCAAACTGATAACTGATGATGAAGCAAAAGCACGAAGAATAACAGATGACTATGAGAAAGCGAGATATTCTAATGGTGAAGTATCAGAGGAAGATATAAGTTTTCTTAAGAACTTCAAATGATTTTAATACATAGCTCAAATATATAACTGGACTTAATATTGTAATACATAATTTGATTTAATATTGCAATACATAATTTGATTTAATATTGCATTTAATATTGCAATACATAATTGAAAATTCTATTGACATTTTAAATTATATGCGTTATCATTTCAATAATTGATAATAAGTAAATGCAATGAAGAGGAATATTAGATAAGGACCAGCTTCAGAGAACTGTCGGAAGGTGCGAGACAGTGAAAGGAACTTATTGAACTCACCTTGGAGCTGCTACCCGAAATTATATCAGCAGGATATAAGAGTAGACGTAGACGGAAGCCAACCGTTATAGTGGACAGAATATAATGCAATATGCACGTATTCGGTGAGAGCGCAATTATTAATTGCGAATAAGAGTGGTAACGCGTGAGATTTATCTTTCGTCTCTTTGGGTGGAATTGCCCATGGACGAAAGATTTTTTTATGCTTATCTTTAAGGAAGCCTTTACTTATTAACAATACATATTTATATTTTCAGGAGGTTTTAGGAATGTTTGATTACAGACAGTATGAAAGAGGCTATTTTATGCCACCAGTTAAGTGCAATGACTGGGTTAACAAGGAGTATGTTGATAAGGCACCAATCTGGTGTTCGGTTGATTTAAGAGATGGTAACCAGGCTCTTGTTGAACCTATGAGTCTTGATGAAAAGCTTGAATTCTTCCAGATGTTAGTTGAAGTTGGATTTAAAGAAATTGAGATTGGTTTTCCGGCAGCTTCTGAGACAGAATATGAGTTCTGCCGTACACTTATTGAGAAGAATATGATTCCTGATGATGTTACAATCCAGGTTCTTACCCAGGCAAGACCACATATTATTAAGAAGACATTTGAAGCCGTAAAGGGTGCTCCGAGAGCAATAGTTCATGTATACAATTCTACTTCATTAGCACAGAGAGAACAGGTATTCAAGAAGTCTAAGGAAGAAGTTAAGCAGATTGCTATTGAAGGTGCCAAGTTATTAAAGGAACTTGCTGAAGCTGATGGAGGAAACTTCCTTTTCGAATACAGTCCAGAGAGCTTTACAGGAACAGAACCAGAGTATGCACTTGAGGTATGCAACGCTGTTGTTGATATCTGGCAGCCAACACCTGATAAGAAATGTATTATCAATCTTCCTGCTACAGTTGAGATGTCACTTCCACATGTATTTGCAAGTCAGATTGAATATATGTCTAAGCACATGCACAACAGAGAGAATGTTATTATTTCTCTTCATCCACATAATGACCGTTCGACAGGTGTTGCTGATGCAGAGTTAGGACTTCTTGCAGGAGCGGACAGAATTGAGGGAACACTTTTTGGTAATGGTGAGAGAACAGGTAATGTTGATATAATTACACTTGCTATGAACATGTATATGCAGGGTGTTAATCCTGAGCTTGATCTTTCCGATATGCCACATCTTGCAGAAGTATTTGAAAGACTTACACAGATGAAGATTGATGACCGTCATCCATGGTGTGGTAAGCTTGTATTTGCAGCGTTCTCAGGTTCACATCAGGATGCTATATCTAAGGGAATGCATTACAGAATTGAAAATGATCCTAATAAATGGACAGTTCCATATCTTCCAATTAATCCAGAAGATGTAGGACGTACATATGATTCAGATGTTATAAGAATTAACAGCCAGTCTGGTAAGGGCGGTGTTGCTTATGTTCTTGAACATAACTATGGAATGGTTGTTCCTAAGGCTATGAGAGAAGATCTGGGTTATGCTGTCAAAGATGTATCAGATGTTAATCATAAGGAGCTTTCAGCAGATGAAGTGCTTGAGATATTTGAGAAGAGATATAAGAAATATACACCAGTATTCAAGATTTCTGAAGTGCATTTCAAGCAGATTAATGGAATCCAGACTGTTGTGACTATTGATGAGAATGGTAAGAAATGCAATGTTGAAGATGGCGGTAATGGTCGTCTTGATGCTGTAAGTAATGCTCTTGCCAGTCACTTTGGAAAGCCTTGTGATATCTTCTGTTATGAAGAACATTCATTAAAGAAGGGCTCTGATTCTAGTGCCATTGCATATGTTGGTATTACAGGAGAGGATGGAAAGAATTACTTTGGTATTGGTATTGACCATGATATCATCAGAGCTTCTATTGATGCGTTAGAGTCAGCTATGAACAGAAGCCTTGAAGCATAATATTTAAATTGAATAATGTGTAATATAACCCATGTCCGGAACGTATACTAGAATGATACTGATTCAGGATATGGGTTGTTTTATTTATGTAGAATTAAAAAACCCCCCTCAAAGGGGGAAGCGGTACTATAGTACTAATGCTATTATACGCTCAGAGGGGAAAAGAAATATAGTTAAGGGGAAACTGTTGATTTAGACATTTTTGGAGGGATAGTAATGTTTTTTAGAAAACTATTAAGTAGTTTGAATGCAAAGGTTAAGAAAACTGCAGTTGGTGTTCTTTCAGTTGCAATGGTTGCAGGTTCTGTGTTTGCCGGTACATCTTTAAAAGCTGGTGCATACTCGAAAACACAGGATGTCCTTAATGAATTATTAGGAGCAGCAAAACCTTACGGTGTAGTTGCTGAAGAATTTAAGAATGGTAATCACAATCAGACATGTTTCGCGACTAACAAGCTTGTAATAACAGATCAGTGGATGAGTGCATGGCTTGATATGAGCGTTGGAACAACATATATCAAGAGTTTTGATAATTCTGGTTCATCAGAGGTTAATGTGGATAGGAATGCATTTAATAATCTTGTGCTTGGAACTGATTATGATTATGAACCCAGAGAGAATAAATATTATATTAAAGATGCTGACGGAAAAAGAACAGGTGCTGTTATTAATGTTGCTAACTGCAAGGATACAATCAATGTTTATTATGCAGAGGATTATATGGATGTAACTGCAGCACTTGATAATGTATACGATAATTTCAAGGCGTATGCAGATACACCAGATTCGGAGGCTGATATAGTTATTGGTGCTTATGATGATAGAAAGATTGATCTTGCTTCATTTAAGAATAAGCAGATTGTAGTGGTAAATATGTATGCTAATAATTATATTGACTGGCAGGGAAAAGAAGTTTCATCTTATTATGGAGAAGGACAGCTAAACATAACAAATAAAGCACAGGGACAGTTTGTTATCATTAATTTGCTTGGCGGTGATGGTGATGCAGACATTAAAAGATTCAGCATTAATGGAAAGAATACAGGCGGATTAACAGATGTTGATGTATCAGACACGGTTATTTTCAATGCTGTTAATGTAACTGGTAATATTAATATAGGTGAGGTATGTGGTATAGTTGTTGCACCAAAAGCAGATATTACCTTAACATCTACATGTAATGGAAGAGCAATTTCTAAGTCATTTGTTAATGTCAATGGACAAATGCATTTTATATCAGATAATCAACAGCAGGAGACGACACAAAAGGAAACAACATCTGTAGCACAGTCTTCATCAGAAACAACAAAGTCAGAAGAGACAACAACTGCACAGGAGACAACAAAGTCAAACGAGACAACAACTGCACAGGAGACAACAAAGTCAAACGAGACAACAGTTGCACAGGAGACAACAAAGACGGACGAGACAACAGCTGCACAGGAGACAACAAAGGCGAATGAGACAACGGCTGCACAGGAGACAACAAAGTCTAACGAGACAACAGCTGTGCAGGAGACAACAAAGTCGAATGAGACAACAGTTGATGCAGGTAAGGAAACTAAGCCGACAAAACCAGAATCAAACGAAACAACAGCTGTTAATGAGACAACAAAGTCAAATGAAACAACAGTAGATTCTAATAAACAGACAAAAGAACATACAACTTCATCAACTCAGGTCACAAAGAAGACTGGTGAAGTTGCAGGAGATGAAGAATTAGTTACAGGAAAAGAAGATGAGACTGTTGGTGGCTCAAGAGTCAGAAAAACTGGTGAAGTTGCGGCTGATGAAGAGGTTGTAAAGACTGGTGACAATAATCATGTATGGGTATATATTGTGATTCTTGTAGCAGCAGCTGTTATTTCTGGAGCTGTTATTGTGATAAGCAAAAAGAGCAATAAAAGATAATAATTGTTAATGATATCAGAGAGGCACAGCAGTAATGTTGTGCCTTTTTTATTGGGGTGGTATTGAAGCACTCTGCTTTTTTATGCTATAATGCAATATGTATGAGTCGAAGTAGGCTCTGAACACAAAATACAGTGAAGAACAAGGAGATGGAAGTTTTATGAAACATTTGATACTTGCATCGGGTTCACCAAGACGAAGAGAATTAATGAGTCAGGTAGGACTTGATTTTACTGTTGTTACAAGTGATGCAGATGAGAATATTAAAGAGATGGAGCCTGAAGATTATGTAAGAGAATTATCTTCTGTTAAGGCACAGTCTGTATTAGAACAATACGCAGATAATGAAGATTCTGTAATCGTTATAGGTGCAGATACTATTGTTTATCATAAAGGAGAGATTCTTACCAAGCCTAAGAATGAAGAGGATGCATTCAGAATACTTAAGTCTTTAGAAGGTCAGATACATCAGGTGTATACAGGTGTAACTATATGCAGTGCACATAAGAATGTAAGTTTTTATGAAAAGACTGATGTGTGGGTATATGATATGACTGATGAGGAAATCAGGGATTACATAAGCACAGGAGAACCTATGGATAAGGCTGGTGCATATGGTATTCAGGGAAAATTTGCAGCATACATTAAGGGTATTGAAGGCGACTATAATAATGTTGTCGGTCTGCCTGTTGCCAGACTTGTACATGAGCTTAAAGCATTTTAAGGAGAAAACATATGATTAAATTCGTAGCGAGTGACCTTGATGGGACACTGCTTCTTAACGGAGCACAGAGCGTCGATGAATCTGCTATACAGTATATCAATAAACTTGTTGACAAAGGCGTTATATTCGCGCCGGCTAGTGGCAGGCAGATAACGAGTCTTAAGAGACTTTTTGGGACTGTCAGTGATAAGCTTGCATATATTGCAGAGAATGGTGCACTTGTGGAATACATGGGTGAAACTATTGGGAAGACTCCGATGGATAGGAAGCTTGCATTAGAGATAATTGAGGATGTAATTGAACAGCCTGATTGTGAGGTGCTTGTATCAGGAGAACATACGGCATATATTAAGCCTAAGTCAGAAGAATATTATTACAGAATGACCAAGGTGGTCAATTACCATACTACATTAGTTGATAAGTTCACAGACATTGACGAGGATATATTAAAGATTGCTGTGTGTGATATGACAGGAATTAAGAATTCCAAGGAGCATTTTATTAACAAATGGAGTGATAAGGCTTCAGTACTTGTATCGGGAGAACTTTACTTAGACCTTATGGACACTAATGTTAATAAAGGTAGAGGAATTGAGCAGATACAGAAATATTTCAGCTTAAAACCCGAAGAATGTATGGCATTTGGTGACAACTATAATGATATTGCAATGCTTGACAGGGTGTATTACTCATATGTTATGGAGAAAGCTGTAGAAGATGTTAAGAAACACGGGCGTTTCGTAACAGGATGGGTAGAAGGAACATTAAGAGAGCAATTTAAAGAGATAAGATAAGGAGATTTAAGTTATGGATAAACATATTGATGAGTGTGCGAAGGTGTTTTTAAGAGATCAGAAACAGCTTTTCGATGAGCCTGTTGCATATGATTTAGAGGAAGCTAAGGAATTCTTAGAGGACTGTATGGCAGTATACTGCAAGGATATTAAAGAATTAAGAGAAGTGATGGATGATGAGGGAATGGATGTATCTGACTTAAGCAATGATGAGCTTCTTGAGCAGTTAGAAGTATTCAGGCTTGATAATGGCGGATATTTCTTCGTGGAAGGATAGTACAGATGCGTATAAATGTTGTATGTGTAGGCAAGATTAAGGAAAAGTTTTATACCCATGCAGTTGAAGAGTATTCTAAGAGACTTTCAAGATACTGTAAGCTTGATATTGTTGAACTACCTGATGAGAAAACACCAGATAATGCAAGTGATATAGTCAATGAACAGATTAAGAATAAGGAAGGGGAGAGAATTCTTTCTGCCATTAAAGATGATGCTTATGTATGTGCACTTGCAATAGAAGGGAAAATGCTTGATTCTGTTGAACTATCAGAAAAGATTGAAAAACTTGGAATAGAAGGAACAAGTAACATAACATTTGTAATAGGAGGCTCTCTGGGACTTGCAGATGCAGTACTTAAGAGAGCTGATTATAAGCTGAGTTTTTCAAAGATGACATTTCCACACCAGCTTATGAGAGTTATTCTTTTAGAACAGATATATAGGGCTTACAGGATTATGAAGAATGAGCCATATCACAAATAATTAAAGAGGATAGAATATGAAAAGAAGAAAAAAAACATTTATTATATTAGCAGTTATTCTTGTTGTAGTTTTATTGGTTGCAGGATATATTAAGTTCTTTAATGGACGTCTGATATATTTCACAACAGGTATGAAGAGCGGTGAGCTTATTAAGACAGCAGGACAGAAGACAACTTATACATGCGAGGCAGATATTCTAATGTCTGATGTGAAGAAGGAATATGAGGAAATGTTTGGCAGTAATATATGGAGAGAGAAAATTGGTGATGCTGATTTTGAAAGCTATATTAAGGACCAGATTAAGAGTAAGTTAATGCGCGTCAAGGCTATGAATGTTAAGGCTAAGGAACGCGGTGTTGTGCTTGGAAGAGAAGAAAAAGATTCTGTGGGTAAGGCTGTTGATGCATTTTACAATGAATTAACAGAATCGCAGATAAGCAGTACAGGAATAACTAAGGATAAACTGAATACAATGTTTACTGAATTTGCAATAGCACAGAAACTCTACGATGACCTTACTTCCAGCATGGATATTGAAGTAAGTGCAGATGAGGCAAGAGTTATTGATATCCAGTATATTGTATCAGATTCAGAGGAAGATATTAATAAAGCATATAATCTTGTGAATTCAGGAAGTTCATTCTTTGCTGTTGCCAAGGAGTACAATGCGGATGGCGAATATGAGTACGAACTGAAACGTGGCGAGATGGATGCAGCATTTGAAAAAGCAGCATTTAATCTGTCTACTGGAGAAATGAGCAGTATAGTTGAGGCAACAGGCAGATATTACATTATAAGATGTACATCGGATAATGATAAGGCTAAGACTGAGGTAAATAAGTCTGCAATTCTTGAAAAAAGAAAGTTAGAGCAGTTTAATGCTGATTTTGAGAATTTTGAAGCCGGTAAAAGAGTGGATTATAAGAATACAGCCACA